>ERZ791737.301-NODE-301-length-51864-cov-19.990735_pt1 | contig 51864 bp, 44 predicted proteins | sample MGYA00510042_ERZ791737 | MGnify/ENA primary metagenome ERZ791737 (study PRJEB30046, sample SAMN00791965) | human gut metagenome | study: EMG produced TPA metagenomics assembly of the A metagenome-wide association study of gut microbiota in type 2... | reverse complement strand
TGGAGGCAAAGATAAGAATTTAGACATTAATCCCTCAGGGTTTTACGTTGATCCGTGAATACTTCGATTTTGCTACAACAGACGATGTAGCCTTCGACGTAAACTATGGAAAAATTGCGGGAGGTGCTCTGTTAGAAGTGTTTACAGAAAACCCCATTTCTTATGACGAGAACGGAACTTATACTGTTAACGGCGAAGCCAGATATAAAATCTTTGCCGACCAAAACGGATGTTTTAATGGTAAAGTAGAACTTCCTAAAGCTACAAGCAAGGTATATATCTACTCTCCCACTTGGGGAGCTCCTATGTGCATAGAAGCAAATGTAGAAAATGGGCAAGTGAAAGTAAACACAACCGGAGGAAATACTCGTGCAACGGCAGTGACACGTGCAGTTGCCAATCCTACTGTAAAATCTGTCTATTCGAATAAGAAAGTATATTCTATTGTTGAATGGGAAAATTATGGCAAGATCAAAGATGTCAACGAACTTATATCTGAAGGAGATCTGAACGGTCAATTCATACAGAAAGTACAGAATTCATTATGGAAGGGAGCTATCTCTAAGCCGGGCGATGAATTGGATAACAGAAGTTTGGTAAAAGACACCAAGCATGTAAATACAACCATCGTTAAGAGTTATACAAATGATGAAGGACAAACTGTAACTGTAACTGACGCTGAACTGTTCCTGACTTTCCTCACAGAAAGCGGATACTACCAGTCCACCATAGGTTATTACTATTACAAGACGAATGAAGTACCCAACAATCCTAACAATATTGAAAAGTTCATTATCATTCCCAATGTATCTGTCCCTGATAATTACCCTTACGAAGGCGAAAATAGAAACCAGGCCCCAATGGCTACAAATACCAAAATACAATTATTATTCAAAGACGGAAATAAAGTTTCCACCAAATTCCCTGCCGGATATACCATCGGATACTTTATTATTCCTAATGGCTTTAATACCTCTAATAGTAGCATACGTTACAGTGATACCTTTATATATTCGAATAAAGAATGGAATATAGATTATAAAGGTCAACAAGCCCGCTTTATCTCCCTCTCGACCGACGAAGGTACGGTGGTTTATGGTGTAGAAGATGGAGTTGACACCAGCTATGAAGACGTATTGTTCTGTATTGATGCCAACCCGAGCAAAGCAATTGAAGATAATGAACGTCCTCCACTCCCTCCGACTCCTCCGACTCCGGCAGATGAAACATCTTACCGTACCTATGCATACGAGGATATATGGCCGGCCGGTGGCGACTACGACTTGAACGATGTTATCATTGAACATAAGCGTGAAATAATGTTCACGTCAGATAATTATGTTACTAAAGTAGTGGATACATACTTGCCGGTGCAAGCAGCAGGTGCTGCCACATACGTAGATGCTTTTGCCGTGCAATATAACGCTGCCCAACGAGGCACTATAACTCTGCCTAACGGAGCCATAGACGAAACAGAGACAAGTTCGGTTATCCTCTTTGCTGATGCAAAAACGGTCAGAGAGAAACCGTTTGTCGTTACCCGTGAATTTGCAGAGAAGAGTCTACTGAAGAAGGATCTAATTACAAGCATCGAAAGCTTGAACCCGTTCATCATTGCTGAGTATGTAGAGGGAGACAACAACCGGACAGAAGTACATCTTCCCAAGCATAAAGCTACCAGCAAAGCTAATGACGAGCAAATAGGAGCGGAAGATGATGCCTACTATATAAATAAGGACGGCAAATATCCGTTTGCCATCATGATACCGGAAGCAACATCCGCAGAAGCGATCACCCACTTTACTCCAGTAACAGAAACCGTACGCATTGATGTAGAATACCCGGATTTCACAAAATGGGTAGAATCGGGAGGAACAAGCCACAACGAATGGTATTTAAATTATGTACCCTCAAGATAAGAAGAACCACAAAACCAGATAGATTGACTCAAGGAGGCTGTGCAGGTTGTTTCTGTGCAGTCTTCTTTTTTTGTACTCCCCCGCAGCTTCCCGGAAAGAAAAGAAGTAGCAATCGGCATACTTATTGAGAATATTTTTTCTACATTTGTAGCCGCTAAACAAAAAAACTGTACTTGAACAGACGAGCATGAAGAATACAACACCCGCCAGACATACCATCCGTTTCAGACGTTGGAGCCGCAAAGCCTACGCTGCATTTGCCAGCATAGGTCGTTGTGTCACCATCGGCAGCCTGCGCAAGAGTGTTGCAGACAGTTCGCTGTCAAAGCAGAAAACTACGGGAACTGCCGGACATGCCGGTTGCAATTCAGAAAGCGCCTGGAAAGGAAAAACAGAAGGCAGAGAGACGGATATAGGCATCCCGCTGGGCAGTGAAACGGCTCTTATCTGTGAAAAGACGGGAATGAACCTGCAAGTTCTTCTCCCGATACAAGCGGTTTGTTCGTGTGTAAATGCGGGCAGACAGGAAGAGCATAGTCTGCTGAGACAAAGAAATAATACGGGCACGGATTATCGGAATTCAAGCGGTGCATGGACTGGACCGCAACATTCCGGCAATCCGTGCCCTCTTTTTTATAATTACGGAAAACTATGACAACGAAGGAATTAAAAGAACGCGTGCTGCAAGGCTATAGCATCAGCAACGAAGAAGCCGGATGGCTGGCTGTACAACCTGATAAGGAGGCACTGTACGAGGCCGCGCATGAGATAACCCAGGCATTGGCCTCGAAAGAGTTCGACATGTGCTCCATTATCAATGCCAAGTCGGGACGATGCCCGGAGAACTGCAAGTGGTGTGCGCAGTCGTCGCACTACAAGACGCAGGCGGATGTGTACGACCTGGTGGATAAAGAAGAATGCCTGCGCCATGCCAAACACAATGAAGAACAGGGCGTGGCCCGCTTCTCGCTGGTGACCAGCGGCCGGAAACCTTCGCCCCGGCACATGGAGAAGTTGTGCGAGGCTGCCCGCCACATGCGCCGGCACTCGTCCATACAGTTGTGTGCATCGCTGGGACTGCTGAAGGAAGAAGAGTTGCAAGCACTGCACGAAGCCGGCATCACACGCTATCACTGCAATCTGGAAACGGCCCCCTCCTACTTCCCGAACCTGTGCAGCACCCATACACAAGAAGAAAAGCTGCATACACTGCGGGCGGCACGCAACGCAGGTATGGACATCTGCAGCGGCGGCATCATCGGCATGGGTGAAACGATGGAACAACGCATCGAGTTTGCCTTCACGCTGAGAGAGCTGGATGTACAGTCCATCCCCATCAACCTGCTAAGCCCCATCCCCGGCACACCGCTGGAACAGCAGGTACCACTGACGGAAGAAGAGATTCTGACGACCATCGCCCTGTTCCGTTTCATCAACCCGACGGCCTTCCTGCGCTTCGCCGGAGGACGTTCGCAGCTGAGCAAGGAGGCGGTGAAGAAGGCACTGCACATCGGCATCAACTCCGCCATCGTAGGAGATCTGTTGACGACGCTCGGCTCGAAGGTATCGGAAGACAAGGCGCTGATAGAGGAGTCGGGATATCACTTCAGCGACTCGCAGTTCGACAGGGAGCACCTTTGGCATCCTTATACATCGACCACGAACCCGTTGCCTGTATATAAGGTAAAGCGGGCAGAGGGTGCAACGATTACATTGGAAGGCGGACAGACGCTGGTGGAGGGCATGTCCTCGTGGTGGTGCGCCGTGCATGGTTACAATAATCCGGTGCTGAACAAGGCGGCAGAAGAACAACTGGGCAAGATGTCGCATGTAATGTTCGGAGGACTGACGCACGACCCGGCGATAGAGCTGGGGGAATTGTTGCTGCCACTGGTACCGCCGTCCATGCAGAAGATATTCTATGCCGACTCCGGTTCGGTGGCGGTAGAGGTAGCCTTGAAGATGGCGGTGCAATACTGGCAGGCCAGGAGCCTCGCAGCACCGTCGCAGGAGCATTTGGGCAAGAAGCAGAATTTTGTGACCATACGCAGCGGATATCACGGAGATACGTGGAATGCAATGTCGGTATGCGACCCGGTGACAGGAATGCACTCGCTGTTCGGGTCGGCACTGCCCGTACGGTACTTCTCGACGAGACCGCGCTCGCGGTTCGACAGCGAGTGGGATGCCGAGGATGCCATGGACTTGCTGGACATCGTAGAACAGCATCACGAAGAGCTGGCGGCACTGATACTGGAACCGATCGTACAGGGTGCAGGCGGCATGTGGTTCTATCATCCGCAGTTTCTGCGCGAGGCGGCACGGATATGCAGGGAGTACAACCTGCTGCTGATATTCGACGAGATAGCCACCGGCTTCGGACGGACAGGCAAGATGTTTGCCTGGGAACATGCGGGCGTGGAGCCGGACATCATGTGCATAGGCAAGGCGCTGACGGGCGGATATATGACGCTATCGGCCGTATTGACGACCAATGAAGTGGCCGATACGATCTCGAACCACCGACCGGGAGCCTTTATGCACGGGCCTACGTTTATGGGGAATCCACTGGCATGCGCCGTGGCGTGTGCATCGGTGAAGCTGCTGACGTCTGCCGAATATGACTGGCAAGGCAAGGTGAGCCGCATCGAAGCGCAGCTGCAGAAAGAACTGGAGCCGGCATGGGACTTGCCATTGGTGAGGGATGTACGCGTGCTAGGTGCCATCGGGGTGATTGAGTTGATAGACGATGTAGACATGGCATGGATGCAGCAACGCTTCGTAGAAGAAGGTATCTGGGTGCGCCCGTTCGGAAAGCTGGTTTATCTGATGCCGCCGTTCATCATCGAACCGGAGCAACTGTCAAAGCTGACCCGCGGGTTGATAAAGATTATCGGAGAAATGAGGTGATGAATAAATGATAATATATACATCAAGTGAGTCCTTCACTTAGAGTTAAGTGAGGTATTCACTCAGAGTTAAGTGAAGGGCTCACTTAGAGTTAGGTGAAATGTTCACTTAGAGCTAGGTAAATAGAATGAATGCAATAGAACAGATGCAGCACGAGCTGCAAGAACTGAAAGAGCGCAGTAACCTCCGCCGCCTGCCGCAGATGATGCACGACGGACGGGAGGTTGTAGTGAATGGGCAGCGCATGCTGAACCTGTCGTCCAACGACTACCTGGGGCTGGCTGCCGACAAGGCTTTACGGGAGGAATTCCTCCACACCCTGACACCGGAAACGTTCATGCCTACGTCTTCTTCCTCCCGCCTGCTGACGGGCAACTTCAGCGTCTACGAAGAACTGGAAGCCGAGCTTGCCGGGCTATTCGGCACAGAAGCCGCGCTGACGTTCAATAGCGGCTATCATGCCAACACAGGCATTCTGCCGGCAGTAGCCGATACACAGACGCTGATATTGGCGGATAAGTTGGTACATGCCAGCATCATCGACGGCATCCGGCTCTCCGCTGCCCGATGCATCCGCTACCGGCACAATGACCTGGCGCAATTGGAGCGTCTGCTCGGACAGCACCAGACGGAGTACCGACAGATCATCATCGTCACCGAAAGCATCTTCAGCATGGATGGCGATGAAGCGGACTTGAAGGAGCTGGTACGCCTGAAGCAAAAGTACGATAATGTGCTGCTTTATGTAGACGAAGCGCATGCCTTCGGAGTACGGGGCGTGCATGGTTTGGGATGTGCAGAAGAAGCAGGGTGCATCCGGAATATTGATTTTCTGGTAGGTACTTTCGGTAAGGCGGCTGCATCGGCAGGTGCATACATCGTATGTCGGCAGGCGATACGGGAGTACCTCGTCAACCGGATGCGGACGCTGATCTTCACCACTGCACTGCCACCGGTGAACGTGGCCTGGACGCTGTTCATTGTACGCCGACTGCCGGGTATGCAACACCGACGCGAGCACTTGACACACATCAGCCGGATGCTGCGTAAAGCATTGCAAGACCGCGGATATACGTGTCCCAGCACGAGCCACATCGTGCCGATGGTGATCGGTCCCAGTGCCGATGCTGTGCTACGTGCGGAAGAACTGCAACGGAATGGATTCTATGCCCTGCCCGTACGTCCGCCCACGGTGCCCGAAGGGACATCGCGCATCCGGTTTTCGCTGACGGCAGAGGTTGAGGAAAAAGAGATAAGGGAACTGATAACGAAGTTATAAAAAATGAAACAAATATATATCATACACCAGCATCATCCCCGCCTGCTGCTGTTCTTCGCCGGCTGGGGAGCAGACGAGACACCATTTAAGGACTATCGTCCTGCCGAAAGTGATTTCATGCTTTGCTACGACTATCGTACGCTTGACTTTGATGCCACAGGTCTGGACGCGTACCGCGAGATCAACGTCATCGGCTGGTCAATGGGCGTATGGGCAGCCTCCCGGGTGATGCCGCAACTTGCACTGCCGGTGGCAAGCAGCATCGCCATCAACGGCACGCCCTACCCCAGCGACGAACACCTCGGCATCCCGCCTGCCATATTCCGTGGTACACTGGACGGACTGACGGGTGCTTCACTGCATAAGTTCCTCCGCCGGATGTGTGCGGACGGAACTGCTTTCAAAGCCTTTCTGCAAGTCACTCCCCGCCGACCGTTGGAGGAACTGAAGGAAGAGCTGGCGGAAATAGAGCAAATGGGCCCAGCACCGATGTTTCATTGGCAGCAAGCCGTCGTGGGCAGTGCCGACCGCATTATCCCACCCGCCAACCAACTGCAAGCCTGGCAAAAGCGGGACACTCCGGTCCGACAAACCGAAGACGCCCATTACCAAGAAGAATTATTCCGATATTACCTGCAAGACTTATGGACAAACAGTTGATAGCCGAGCGCTTTGCCAAAGCAAGAGGAACCTATACCCGCGAAGCCCGCGTGCAGCAGCAAGTAGCCGAGAAGATGATGGGCATGCTGGGTGCTGCCGCCGCCGTGCCGAGCTTCCGCCATATCGTAGAATTCGGCTGCGGCACGGGCAGCTACTCGCGCCTGCTGCTGCACAATCTGCAACCGGAGACGCTCTTGCTGAACGACCTCTGTCCCGAAATGGAAGAGTGCATCCACGAACTGCTCACTCCCGAAAGCTCCGGCTCCGGTCTCAGTCTCAGTTCCGACTCCGGCTTTGACCCTAATCTCGGTCTCGAACACAAACGCAGTCCCCTCGTCCGCTTCTGCCCCGGCGACGCCGAAGCCCTCGACTTCCCCGAAGCAACCGACCTGATCACCTCCTGCTCCACCCTACAATGGTTCAACGATCCGGCCGCATTCTTCCTCCGCTGCCACCATGCACTGGCACCGGACGGACTGTTCGCTTTCAGCACCTTCGGCCCCAGAAACATGTACGAGATACGCCAACTGACAGGAAACGGACTGGACTATCTGCCACTCGAAGAGCTGCTTGCCCTACTCTCGCCCCACTTCGACATCCTCCTCGCCGAAGAAGAGATGGTCCCCCTGCCCTTCTCCACCCCGCACGAAGTGCTGAAGCACCTGAAGCAAACCGGAGTGACCGGCACGGAGAAGAAAATCTGGACCCGCGGACGCCTGCAAACCTTCAGCGAAGCCTACGTCCGGCAGTTCGGCAACGCGGGGCACAACAGCACGGAAGGCAGCGTCACGCTCACCTACCATCCCATTTATGTCATCGCTAAACGAAAACATTAATCACTAATAAGAAGAACTATGGAATCAAAGATTTATTTCATCAGCGGCATCGACACCGACGCCGGAAAAAGTTATTGCACCGCCTGGCTGGCCCGCGAACTCGTCCGCAGCGGACAGCGCGTCATCACTCAAAAGTTTATCCAAACCGGCAACGTAGGCCACTCTGAAGACATCGACCTCCACCGCCGCCTCATGGGCACCGGCTACCTGCCCGAAGACCAGGAGGGACTCACCATGCCCGAGATATTCTCCTACCCCTGCTCCCCGCATCTCGCCGCCCGCATTGACCATCGCCCCATCGACTTCGACAAGATAGAACGTGCCACCCAGGAACTGGCCCGCCGCTACGACATCGTACTCGTAGAAGGTGCCGGCGGCCTTATGGTCCCCTTGACCGAAGACTTCCTAACGATTGACTACATTGCCCGGAAGCAATACCCGCTCGTCTTCGTCACCTCCGGCAAGCTGGGCAGCATCAATCATACATTGTTGAGTTTTGAAGCCATCAGGCAACGAGGCATCCAGCTTGATACGGTGTTGTATAATCTCTATCCCACAGTGGAGGATAAGACCATTCAGGAAGATACGATGCAGTATATTCAGGATTATCTTGCCAAGCACTTCCCGGGAACGAAGTTTGAGGTGGTGCCGGAAATAAAGTAAAAGTGATTACTTTACCTCTTCGCACTTCACCAGTTCCCAACCTTTGAATTGAAGCAGAAGGCAGCGCAGTACAGTCCCATCACAAAGAGCAAAAACTTTTCTGTCCCGACTGTATTGTTTCAATTGCCTCCTGCCCTCTTCGGCTTGTTCTTCCAGCTCCTTGTCAGTGGCAGTACGTGGCAGATACTTCAGCTCCAGGATATAGCTGTACGCCGTATCCGGATAACGCGATTTATCCGGCAGCAGGAAGAAATCGCAATAGCCGTAATTCATTTCCAATTCGGGCTGTACCAGATAATAAGAAGCCAATGCCAGGTAAGCTTTGAAGAAGCCCTGCAAATTATGTTCGCCCGCTATGGAGTCACGGATAGCGGAGTTTTCTTTATAAGCTTGGGCTATGTACTCAAACAAAGGCTTCCACTGTCCGTCAAAAGCCATATCGTCAATCAAATCCTTCAGATGAGGTAGGTGTACTTCATGATGTTGTTGATAATATTCGCGCAAGAACCCGAAATACTGCTCACGGACACAGTTGTTGGGAATACACATCACGATACGGTCGCCGCGCGTACCACACATCGTAAGCAGTCCGTAATAATAAAGAAGACTACGGAAGTTATCCGGCTCGGCTATTTTTTCTGCCGGGAAAGAGGTATGAAGGTTTACCAATATTTCTCCTTTGGCGGCAATCTCTCCAATGGTACTCATACGGTCTCCACCCATCGTACTCTCATGGTCAAGACGGGCCAGCATCTTCAGCTTGCTGTAATCCGTACGGATATTCTTATCTACCAATTCCTTCGGAGAAGCATTGAAGCTCACCCGATGGCGCAAATAATACAGCGTCATGTCACAATTGAACATTTTTGGATCTGTTTTCAAGCTATCTTCGGCAAAACAATAATTGTCATACCACGGCTTCATTTCCTCAATCATGGCATCTATATCCCCTTTCAACATACCTTCTTCCTGATAGTAACGGAACATCTCCCGGACATCCGTTTCGCTAAAACCCATCATCATGTTGAAATGAGGATCTACGCTGATATTCCAGTCAATATTATATCCACTGGACAAGTCATCCAACGTAACCGGGCTGACGCCCATCATAAAGATACGCTCGAACATACCCTTGAACTGTTTGAAATATTCCCGATAGAAGCCACTGGCATGGGTCAGCTCACGGAAAAGATTCTTGCCTTGTTCGCTCAGAATGACATTCGTAAAGTTATCATACTCATCAATAATCAGATAGAGCAGATGCCCCAAGCGGCGGGCAGTAGCTTCCAGCCAATGTAGTTTCTCGGCAGCCTCGGTAGAAGCTATGATTTCATCCAATCCTTCACCCTGATAATAATCGGCATAGTTCCTGAAAAAATCGTTCAACTGAATGCAGCAATAGTTATTGAAGTTGTCTTCCAGACTTCCACGTCCCAAATTAGCCTTGGAAAAGTCGAAGTAAAGCACCTGATAGATACCTTGCAGTTTCGTGGGATGCTTGCCAATCCATAAGTTACCGAACCGTTCCTCAAAACGGTCTTTCTGCGAGATGTCATAATAAGCACGCATCATAGTAAGGAATACACTCTTCCCGAACCGACGGGGACGGATCAGAAAAAGATAATTCGCGATATCTTCTATCTGTGGAATGAAGTGTGTCTTGTCCACATAATAATAATGCTGGTCTATCAGTCTGCTGAAGTCTGATATGCCGTAGGGTATTCCTTTTGCCATAATGCTTTCATTTTCTATGATGAATGCAAAGTTAAGTTTTCTTTTCTTCTTAACAATCATTCTTTGGAAAATGTTGCTATATCGTTATTCTGAAATAGGACGAACCGCACAGCCATTGTGAAAACCACACCGGCTAAACCCGACAGCACTTTCGTTTAATCCTATGCTACATGCCCTGTTTACATTGGTAGATGTATCATCAGGTGTACCACTCCAATAATAACTGTTTACATGATGTTCTCCTCTTTCATCACGATAACCGGATGCAGGAAATGTAATCGTATTAATAATTTCGCCAGATCTGTAGATATAAGCATAAAACCTATTGCCAGTAGCATTCCATTCCGAACGATAAAGCTTTTTCGACATATCATAGGACTCATTATAATAAGGCAAACGCCAACTGCCTTTTAACTGGGCGCGGCAAACATCATACATAGCATCTCCGACAATAGAATTAGCACCATTTCCATAATCAGCATTATCTGCACTTACCTTCAATCCCGTAATATCACCAAAGCCAAACATATTCCATTGACTGCCTACAGCGCATGTAATGTATCCATCATTTCCACCGGTCTCTATATTTATACCTTCAGGAACGTTATACGGACTATCAACACAACTTTCTGCCGCTGTCTCTTCTGCTGTAGCAATATGGAAAACTGCGTTTGTACTTCCATCATTCTCCATATTCGTTTTGGTAGCTATCAGGTTGCCCGTAGCCCAATAAACAGGTGTCCCAACAGGATAATCAATACCCATATAAAGAGCCACAATCCAATCATTCTTATAATAAACATTGCCAGCCTTATAATTTTCATCCTTCAAGATTGTACTCCCTCCGTCCTTGTCGGGTAAGGTCAAAGTATTATAGACCTCGCCCGCTGTCAACACATGGAAGAATTTGGCAACCTTGGGAATGCACACCCAAATAGCTTTACCGATATACGAACTTAAATCAGCGGTAATGACAGCCTTTCCATCAATAATAGTAGCACTCCCCAAAGTAACTTGTGAGGCAGAAGTTTCGCTATCCCAAGAACCAACCTGCATTTCAAGTCCATCGTAATAATTAGAAGTGCCGGAAGCAACTGTTGTATTTACCGTAAACGATGGTTTCGACATAGAAACCGTTGCCGTGTACATCATCCCTTCCTTGATGATGCAGCTGGCAGAAACAATACCAGTATAAAGATTTCCACCAACCACAGCACTCACTCTAAAGTCAACCAATGTACTGGGCAGAACGTGTAAATAAACTGTAGCTTGGGGAATGGCATCAGAAGATAAGGTAAAAGAGCCGCTCAACGTAAGAGAGCCTGTAATTTCGTTACTATAAGCAGGGGGAGTTTGAGTAATGTCAGCATGAACCTGCGTTTTTAATCCACCGGCAAAGAAAGTGACACCATTTATTGTGTTTCCCTTTGCTTCTGCCGGAAGCTGTAAGGTTACTTTCACTATAGAAGTCAAATGAGCAAAATTGAAGTTCAATGAATGACTTGCATCACCATTGTTTTTGCCGTACATATAAACCTTGCTTTCATCCAAGACGTCGCCGCTCTGTCCTTCCATATCAAGCGTGAGGTCGGTGGCAGCAGCACTTTGCACGCTTTCGTCCAATGCCGGATAAAAAGCATAGGAATCACCCTCCTTATCGGAAATCATTCCCTCGAAAGTAGCCTGGTGGGGATCTTGCATATTTATCCCCGTTTGGACAAAGGTGGCGGGGCCGCCCTCGGCGGCTTTCAGTACGGAGAAGCTCTCTCCCGTATTTTTCCAGGTTACCAGTAGTTTAGCGGGGTTGCTGGCATCATCAAAGCTTAGCCGTGTATTGGGATTTCCCTGCGGCATACCTGCTGTGGCCGTCACCATGAAGCCTGCATCCGCTTCTGGAACGAACGACGCTGCATTCTGCGACAGTTCGCTGCTGCATCCGACAACTGCACAGACAAATATCCCTAAAATTGTATTTATAATAAGTTTGCTTATTTTCATATGATTAATGTTACTTGTAGTAGTAGTTATTGTCCCACGGTTAGAATATCGTTTATCAAATTTTCAAGATCGCTGGTAGAGGCAGTACCGTAACCACTCCTGCTCCGGGAAGAATTTAAAGGGGTTACAGGCATGTCAGGCGATTGTCCGCCACCTAGGCTACCGGCTATCACACCTTCGGTTTCCAATGGTATCACCTCAACGATAGGGGATGTGTAATTCTGTCTCTTTTGCTGCTGCATATTGCTATAAATTAGATAGTTAGTACAAGAAAAGGGAAGCGTTCATTAAACGTTCGTTTTTTGAACGCTTATAAGCCGTTTTCGTATATATTGATATAGCATATAGCTAAGAATGCTGACTATCAGAATAATAAATAGATAAAAAAAGTCATTGATATGTATGACTAACCAGAAAAAAACACTACCTTTGCGGGCGTTCAAAAAACGAACGTCTATTTATACACTTTTCTCTTATAATACACTGATACCATGTGCTTTTCGTTCACTATGAAAGTACATTATCAATTTCTCTCACAAGTAAACCCAAACGAGGGAACTTTTATAAAAAACTCCATGAAAGCCTGTGTTCTCTGTGGCGAAATTCGTAAATTTGCAGCACATAAACGTCCTACGACACATGGAAGCATTAACAATAGATTCAACTGAAAAAATTCTACTCGTTGCTACGGGTACTCTTTTCCTTATCCAAGTCCTCTACTACCTCTGTCTCTACAACCGTATTCATGCCCGCAGCCGCGCTGTGAAACGGGGAGACACACACTTCACCCAGGAACTTCCCCCTATCTCCGTCATCATCTGCGCCCGCGAAGAGTCCGAGAACTTGCGCCGCAACCTGACGGCTGTATTAGAGCAAGACTACCCCAATTTCGAGGTCATCGTCATCAACGACGGCAACACCGACGAGAGCGAAGACTACCTGACCTTGCTCGAAGATAAATATCCGCACCTCTACCACAGCTTCGTGCCCGACTCCTCCCGCTACATCAGTCGGAAAAAGCTTGCCGTCACCCTCGGCATCAAAGCCAGTAAGCACGACTGGCTGGTGTTTACCGACGCCAACTGCCTGCCGCAAAGCAACCAATGGCTGCGCCTGCTGGCACGCAATTTCACATCGCGCACCCAAGTTGTTCTGGGCTACAGCGGCTACGAGCGCGGCAAAGGCTGGCTGCACAAGCGTGCCTGTTTCGACAACCTGTTCACCTCCATGCGCTACCTCGGCTTCGCCTTGTCCGGCAGTCCTTACATGGGCATCGGCCGCAACCTGGCTTACCGCAAAGAGCTCTTCTACCAGCACAAAGGCTTCTCCGCCCACCTCAACCTGCAACGCGGACACGACGATCTCTTCATCAACCAGGTAGCTACTGCCGACAACACACGTGTGGAAACCGATGTAAATGCTACCGTACACATGCAACCCGTTCTGCGTACCAAGGATTGGAAAGAAGAAAAGATCGGTTACGCCTCCACCGCCCGCCTGTATCATGGAGCGCAGCGCTGGTTGGCAGGTTTTGAGACATTGACCCGTCTGGCTTTCTATGGCGCATGGTTAGCTGTTCTCGTCATCGGCATCCTGCACTTCCACTGGCTGGCGGCAGGCATTGCGTTCCTTGCCTTCCTGCTCCGTTTTGTCCTGCAAGCCATCATCATCAATAAAACAGCAAAAGATTTGGAAGAGAAAAGAAGGTATTACTTTACCTTACCCGTATTCGACGTTCTACAGCCGATGCAGTCATTACGTTGGAAGCTATACTGTCTGTTCCGCAAAAAGAGCGGATTCCTTAGAAGATAACACGCTGATAATAAAACGATTGCAGTTTCCTACCGTAGGAAACGAGCGTTTCTGCCCATAGAAACGCCAGTTTCTCCTCATGGGAACGAGCGTTTCCTCTTAATGGAAACTGCAGTTTCCTCTTATGGGAACGGGCGTTCCCTCTTATAGAAACGGCAGTTCCCACGTAAGGAAACGGATGCTTTTACTATTCGTAGCGGATGGAATCAGCCGGATGGATGCGCGTAATAAGATAAGAAGGGCCGAGCAGCATAAGTACAGAGGCAAGTAACGTCCCGGCATTCAGCAGCAGGAACAGCCAGATATTGAAAGAGACAGGAACGGTAGCCATATAATAAGTCTCCGGATCGAGTTTGAACAACCCGAACCAACGCTGAATGAAGTAGAAAGCAAGACCGATAGCATTCCCCCACAACATGCCTTTCCCGATAAGGAAAACCGAGAACCAAAGGAAGACTTTACGGATGGTAAGGTTATTGGCACCCAAAGACTTCAAGATACCAATCATAGATGTGCGCTCGATGATGATAATCAGCAGGCCGGAAACCATTGTAAAACCGGCAACACCTATCATAAGGATAAGAATCACCCAAATGTTTACATCCAATATGCCCAGCCAGGCAAATATCTGAGGATTGAGTTGCTCTACATTGCGGACACAATACTCGGCACCGTAGCGGTCGGGGCGCTCGTCCGTATCGGTGGCTATCTGATAGGTAGCTTCTTCCAGCTTGTCGTAATCACGCAGTTCCAGTTCCACACCACTCACCTGATCGGGTTCCCACTTGTTCAGCCGGTTTACGAGACAAAGGTCGGTAAGCAGGAAGAGGTTATCAAATTCGGAGAAGTTGGTCTGATAGATACCTACTATCGTCAGGCGGCGGGCACGCACATCGTCTTGTATATAGTAAGTGTCGATCTTGTCGCCAAGTTTCAGTTTCAGTTTGTCGGCCAAGGATTTGGAAAGGACCACCCGATTGGAGGAAGCCGAATCACTAAATTGCGGGAACTCACCTTCGAGCAGATGGCGACGGAAGAAGCTGCGGTCGTACTCGGGACCGACACCTTTCAGAACCATGCCCTGAAAAGCATTGGAAGTTTTTATCATCCCGGGCTTCGTGGAGTAGCGCTGCACATGCTTCACTTCGGGATAATCGGTAAGCGCAGCAATCATACTGTCCCCCACCACCACCGGACGGGTTTCGTAAGAACGCGCAGCATCCAGATTGCCTATCTGGATATGGGCACCGAAGCCTACAATCTTATCACGAACCTCACTCTTGAAGCCGACAATCACCGATACGGCAATAATCATCACCGCCAGTCCGATGGCGATGCCAATCATAGCGATGAGCACAGCAGGCCGGGAGACTTGCTTTCCAGGCTCACTGTCTCGATAAATGCGGCGGGCAAGAAATAAGGATAAGCTCATGTTATCTTTTTAATCAACCCTTCCCGGATAAGCCTCCAAGGCTTTGGACAGCACAAAGAGCGCACGGGTCAGGTCTTCTTTCTTCAACACATAGGCAATGCGGACCTCGTTACAACCGGAACCGGGAGTGGTATAGAAACCGGATGCGGGTGCCATGAACACCGTCTGACCTTCGTACTCGAAGTCGGAAAGGCACCATGCACAGAACTTGTCCGAATCGTCCACCGGCAACTTGGCCACCGTATAGAAAGCTCCCATCGGAATAGGCGAATACACACCGGGAATGCGGTTCAATCCATCAATCAGGCATTTACGGCGTTCCACATACTCATCGTAAGTATCGCGCAGATAATCCTCGTCCGCATCCAAAGATGCCTCGGCAGCAATCTGACCAATCAAAGGAGGACTGAGACGTGCCTGGCAGAACTTCATAACAGCGTCGCGAATTTCCTTGTTCTTCGTAATCAGAGCGCCGATACGGATACCACACTCCGAGTAACGCTTGGACACAGAGTCTATCAACACCACATTGTTCTCAATTCCCTCCAGGTGGCAGGCAGATATATAAGGAGAACCGGTATAGATAAATTCACGATACACCTCGTCGGAGAAAAGGAAAAGGTCGTACTTCTTCACAAGGTCGCGAATCTGATTCATTTCCCGGCGGGTATAAAGATAACCGGTCGGGTTGTTGGGGTTACAAATCAGGATGGCACGGGTACGGTCATTAATCAGTTCTTCAAACTTCTCGACCTTAGGCAACGAGAAGCCTTCCTCTATAGTCGTGGCAATGGTGCGTATCTTGGCTCCGGCAGAGATGGCAAACGCCATATAATTGGCATAAGCCGGCTCGGGAACGATAATCTCATCACCCGGATTGAGACAAGCCAGGAAGGAGAACAACACAGCTTCCGAACCTCCGGAGGTGATGATGATATCATCGGCCGTAAGTTTGATGTTAAACTTATCATAATAACCTACCAGCTTTTCGCGGTAGCTGCGATAACCCGCACTGGGACTGTATTCCAGAACCTTCCGGTCGATATTGCGTATCGCGTCAATCGCCACTTGCGGCGTGGGCAGATCGGGCTGTCCGATATTCAGGTGGAATACGTGTGTGCCCCTTTGCTTGGCAGCATCTGCCAGAGGAGCCAGCTTTCTGATAGGAGATGCAGGCATCTCCGTTCCGCGAATAGATATTGTTGGCATGAGATTTTTTACTGTTTTACAATTTACTATTTATAACCGATTTTGCTATCATATTATCATTTAAGCTGCAAATGTAGTGAATTATTTGAAACCCAAAGGAAGCATAGACATAAAAACTTTAAAAACCTTATCTATCGTAAAAACGTTATGCTATGTAAAAAGAAACTTGTACCTTTGAAATAATAAACGAGACGAGCAACGCCCATTCATAAAAATGTAAACAATAAAATTACAAATAATACCATGGTCATCAACCTAATAACTTTTGCTTCCATACTGCACAAGCAGACATCGATCCGTAGTCCTCACGAAGTAATACTAACAGAATTGGAGAAATACTTTTCTGTAAATATTATAGATTATCAGGATATTAACAAGTTATCTCCCAATGATTTCAGTGTTATATTCATTGCCACCGGAGGAGTGGAACGACTGGTTATCCAGCATTTCGAATTACTCCCCCGCCCTGCCATCCTTCTGGCAGACGGCATGCAAAACTCACTTGCTTCCGCCCTGGAAATATCTTCCTGGCTCCGGGGACGAGGAATGAAAAGCGAAATACTTCACGGAGAGTTATCGGAAATCATCAAACGCATTCTAGTTCTGCACAGTAACTTCATAGCGCAACGCAGTCTCTTCGGAATGCGTGTAGGTGTAATGGGGGCTCCATCCAACTGGCTCATAGCAAGCAATGTAGACTATCTGCTTGCCAAGCGGCGCTGGGGAATAGAGTACGTAGACATCCCGTTGGAACGCATCTACGAACACTACGAACGAATTACGGATGATGAAGTAGGCGAAGCCTGTGCCGCACTGGCAGGGAAAGCGCTTGCCTGCCGCGAAGCCACCCCCGAGGATATGATAAAGGCCATGCGCCTCTACCGCGCCATCAAGAAAGTGGTGGAAGAAGAACGGCTGAGTGCCATCACGCTAAGTTGTTTCCGGTTAATAGACCAAACGGGTACCACCGGCTGCCTTGCCCTTGCCCTGCTGAATGACGAAGGCATCATTGCCGGATGTGAAGGTGATTTGCAGTCTATTTTCACCATGCTTGCCGTCAAGGTGCTGACCGGGAAATCTTCCTTCATGGCCAATCCTTCTATGATAAATGCCCGCACCAACGAAATCATTTTGGCACATTGCACCGTCGGCATCTCCCAAACAGAGAAGTTCGTTATCCGCAACCATTTTGAGACGGAAAGCGGTATCGGCATCCAGGGCATCCTGCCTACGGGGGATGTAACCGTTGTAAAATGTGGTAGCGAAAGTCTGGACGAGTATTATCTCAGCACGGGTACTCTCACCGAGAACACCAATTACATCAACATGTGCCGCACGCAAGTACGCATCAAGCTGAACTCCCCTGCCGACTATTTCCTGAAGAGTCCACTGGGAAATCATCACATCATGCTGCATGGCAATTACGAGAAAATATTGGATGAGTTCCTGCAAGCCAATACGTGCAAGCGAATTGAGTAACGTTATTCAATCGTATCCGGTATCTTCACAACAAAGCGTGTCCCCTTCCCTAATTCGGAAGAAACAGATATTGTTCCGTGCAGGCGGTCTACAATGGTCTGGCAGATGCTTAATCCCAAACCGGCGCCCTGCGTAAAGCTGTCTGCTTTATAGAAGCGTTCAAAGATATGCTTCATTGCTTCTTCGGAGATACCACTTCCGGTATCTTCTACGTAGATGGTAGTATAGCCCGGCTCGTCCGTCTGATAGCCAAAGGTAATGCTTCCGGTCACCGTAAACTTCTTGGCATTGTTTATCAGGTTGTTTACGACTTGCTTCAGACGGACTGCATCGGTAAGGATAGTCTTGCCGTCCTCTCCCGGAATCTCGATACGCAACTCTACCCCGTTGGGCATGCTCAGGCGCTGCGACTCGTACACTTCCTGCATGATGTACGTCAGGTTGTAAGATGTAAACTTGAAGTCCATAGTGCCCGACTCGATACGCGAAAGATCGAGGATATCATTTATCAGGGCCAACAACAGCGTACAGTTGATATTAATCGTTTCCACAAACTGTTTTACCTCCTCCGGCGAGAAAGCATCCAGGTCTTGCAGCAAATCGGAGAAGCCGACAATGGCGTTCAAAGGAGTACGAATCTCGTGGCTCATATTGGCAAGGAATGCCGATTTAAGTTTATCGGCCTGCAAAGCACGGTCACGAGCAGCAATCAAGGCCTCTTCCGTGTCTTTATAGCGCTGGATGCTTTGGCAAACGCCCAATACCATATATGGAGTATCAGCCGTCAGACCATCATACGCCGTGCTGCGGAATTCCCACCATTCATAGTTTCCGTCTGTATTCCGCAAGCGGAAGCTTATACGCGTATTGATGTCATGCCCCAATAAGATAGTATCGAAATGCTGGCGTGAATGAAGCAGATCATCCGTATGAATCAAAGACTCAAACTTCTCCCTCGGTATCAAATCCGTGTTCTCCAAATATCCGAAGCGTTGCAATAACCCACCGGGGAAATGGAAACTCTTCAAGTTTATGTTGTATTGCCAGGGGTAAATGGAACTTTCTTCCACCGCCATATTGAAAAAACGCCTTTGCATTTCCTCTTCCGAGATATTACGGCACACAATTGCCATTCCCGTCATCTTCTCATTGGCAAAGATAGGCACCACCTCACCGGAGACGGGGAAATAGGTTCCTTGGTGTATCTCCTGCATAAAAGCCTTTTCCGGAATGGTGACCGGCTTCTTTTCTGCACGGACCTGCTTCAACATGCTGTGCAGAATATTCTCGCCATTCATATAAATGCGGAATATGGAACCTGCCATCTGTCCTTCATAATAACGCGCAGTATAGGTTTCGGGAGGCAACCCCAACATCTGCACTAATGAGCGGTTGACAAAATGAATACGCAAATCCATATCATAAGTAATCAGGCCGTCGCGAATGGAGCAGAATATATTATCAAACTCGTCCCGCTGTTCTACCAACCGATGCTGTATCAGCAAGCGGGTCTGTGCATGTATACGCCGACGCGACTCACGCCGATTGATACGGAAAAGCCAGGCAACCAGAAGTATCAAGGCTCCTACAATCACCGAATAGAGAAGAATAAACCAGATGCGATAACGTTCTCCCAACGGTACATTCAGAATAACGCCCCGACTTTCGGCACGGTCTACATTCACATAGAAGAATTTCAGCTGCTTGTAGTCGAACAGTAACCTTCCATCAAGATTATTCACGCCGTAAGAGGCGGGTAACGTCCCTTTCAATATACTTGCAGCCTGCCTACCGGCAGCATATGTATCTTCCGACGGTTCGACATCGTAGACACACAAAACGCCATTCGTCATTGCCAGGTTTTGGCTGGCAAACACGGGAGCCTTCAGTTTCAACGAAAGGAAAGGAATCCATTTGGGTGCAATAACGATATGCTTGTATGCGTTGAAATCATAACAAATAGAGGTAATAATAGAGTTCATGGAATTTGCCTGCACATTCAGCAATCGCAAAGTATGCTCCGGATATTTACTTTTCACACGCCCCCAAGCGTCTTGCACAGCTCTTACACCTTTGAGGCTGAGGAAACTGCTGTCCGACAGACAGACTAAGTCTTTACGCGAAGGAAACAGGCGTATCGCCTCTTCCAGCAATACATCGAAATTCGTTGTCGAGGTATATCCGGAAACATTAGGCATTCGCTTAAACAACGATTCATCCGGATATTTAATGCCGGAAACTACCACCGGCAACTGAAAAGGCAGGGAGTCACCACAATGCGTCAATGTGAAAAAGGCTTCATCACTGGAAGTCACAATCAAATCTGTCTTCCGTTGTCTGGCCCGCTCGCAGATGCGGCGCATAATGAGACATTCGGAGGCAAAAGCCCAGTAATCGGCATTCAAATACTCAGTAACGATATTGACTTTCACTCCACCCTTCTCCAATCCGTCTTTCAAACCTACCGTCAATTCTTTATGCCAAGGAGTTTGCTTTGTGTACGATTGTATAAAAAGTATATTGTATGTACGTTCCGCAGCCGAAAGTGTTTCCGGCATCAACCATAGCAGACCCACTAACAAGGGAAGGATAAGGTGTTTTCTCATAATTTCTACTTTGGATAATCTGCGCAAATATTCTTAATAATCACGCAAATATACAAGTTATATTGAGAAAGAACGTAAATTATTAAAAAAACTTACCTATTCATCGTGTAAAGCCTCGGCAGGCTGCACTGTCATTGCCCTGGAGGCCGGATACCAAATACCTGCAACCACCATCAATGCCATCAAAAGAAGGACTATCAGCGTACAAATAGCAAACCTTCCCCAACTTGCATCCGTCGTTTCGGTAAAGGTTACATCGACCAAAACCATATTGGCACATATTACTAAAGCAGGAATGGCGGCAGCAATCAAAAGCAGCAATCCCTCACCCAGCAACTGTGCACGTATCCTGGCACGACTGCTGCCCATAGCCATGCGCAAAGCAATCTCACTATGGCGATGGCGGGTACGGAACCAGAAGGTTCCCATCAGTCCGATAAAGACATTGAACACAAAGAATATCACAATGAGACGCGCACTGCGGATATAAGGGGTTATGCCTTCGGCCGCATCACGCTCTATCTTCTGATCCTTGTAGCTGATAACGTCGAAGAGATAGAAAGGAGCTACTTGCAGCTGCGAAGTCATCTCCTGAAAGAAACGGGCAGAAAAATCATTTGTATCGGCTTCGGGGCGTACACGAATAGAAATAGACGGAATATTCTGGGTCTTGTAGAACCAATTCGGGAAAGGTGTCAGAATAAAAGGTCCGTAACGGGCATAGTCATCTGTCTTCTGCAAAGCACACACAGCAGAAACGCGATAGCGTAAACCGCTGCTATAGTAATCCATAAACTCACGAGTCAAGATCCCGGCAGTTGTCTGAAAGAGGCTGTCGGCCAAATCGCAGGTTATCACAGCAGGCTGAGGGCTGGCAGAAGGATTCCACTCGGCAGAGGAGAATAGTAAAGAAGAACCCGCATCACTCGCAAATGCAGCCTTGTCCGCAGCAAACATACCGCTGCCCTGCACTATGGGAATGCGCATCACGTCGAAATATTCGGGAGATACATAACGAATGTTGGCTGCTACCACATGCATGCTGTCCGTAGTATATCCCTGAAACATGTGGCGGCGGGTATATGCATCCGTACCCAGCCACATCGCAGCACTCTCTACAGCAGGGTACTGCTTGACTCGCCTGAACACTTCTTCCATCGGCTTGAACCAGAATTGCTGCAAACTGTCTGCCGTGCTGCACAACACGAGTTGCGTAGGATTATAAGAGATTCTGACCTTATAGACGTGTTCCAAGTCATAACCTTTGGGTTGCCGTTCGGCATGGGTGAAACTGTAGAGCACATCCACACAATACCACATCAGTGTAAAGACTATCAGCAACTCGGCGAACAGCCAACCGTTGCTACGGCGTTGGTTCCATATTTGGTGCAAGATGGAGTGTATCATAATTATTACCGTTTTTAGATTTAATCAATGCCTCGTTATTCTCCGCCCAGTACTTCGGCAATGGGACGACGCGTAGCCTGCCATGCCGGAATAAACACGGAAAGCAAGTTGAACAACAAACACACCGCCAATACAGCCAAAAAGACCGTAGGACGGAGGAACAGCCAGATGCTGACGTCAAAGTTTGCCCCGGGCGCACCGTCACCCAGCATCCAGTCCTTGCCCACCCACAGGAACAGGCAAGAAAATGCAAAGCCGAGCAGCGTGCCCACAAATGCCAATACCAGATTCTCGCGAAGTAACTGAGTCATCAATACAGCACGACTGGCACCATAAGACTTTCGTACGGCAAGCTCGGACATACGACGGGACATTTGCGAAGAAATAAGTCCGCTGACATTGATAGCAGGAACGATCAGCAGTATCAGCCCCAAGATGATACAAGTCACCGCAGGAGTTACCGTATCGTTACGGAAGAACTGACGTTCCGTATAGGTGCTGAGATCGGGAAGTTCCAGTTTGTATTCCGTCAGCGTTTCGTTGAACCGAGCCAGTGACTGTTCTATCTGTTGCTTCAGTTCCTCTTTGCTGACTCCCGATTTGACAAGAGCCATCGCTTCGAAAGAGCCCCACACCCCTTCGCTACTTAGATCCGAATCTTGTGTAGAATATGGCATCCACAATTCACCATAAGCAAAGGTGAAAAGCGAGCTGACATCTTTCGTAACGCCGACAATACGCTTAGGACTAAAGTTCACGAAATAGTTCTTGCCAACAGCCGCCTCTGCCGAGCCAAAGGCTTCGCGAGCCAACTGTTCACCGATAACGACCACATCACGGCAAGCATCGAACTCTTCAGCACTGAAAAGACGTCCCGCCACAAGAGGTATCTCGTAAACTTGCCAATAGTTCAAGTCTACCAGACGAACCGTACGACGCATACCCTGCTCCGGCGAAGAACCGCAATATCTGATGTAGGTAGGGCCCAAGTAAGTAACCAATTCAGCCCCGGGAAGATCCTGGAAAATGGCATGCGCAGCCCGATAAGACATACCCGTATTGGCGTTACTATAATCGGACTTGCGGTAAGAGTATCCATAAGAAGAATACACCATACGGTCTCGATGCGATTCCGGAGCTATGTTAGCCGTCTGGATATCGTACACCATATAGATTACCATGACAAAAGTAATACTCACCGCTGTTCCTATAACAGAAACAACGCTGAAGAAGGGATTCTGACGGATAAGGGCAATAATCTGTTTCATAGTGTACAACGTGTGTTTGGAGTTTCTATTCGTCGTGCAACGCCTCGGCCGGTTGCACCTTCATGGCTCTGGAAGCCGGATACCAAATGCCTGCCACAATCATCACAGCCATAAGCAACCAAGTAAAGACGATACCGAGCAGGAAACGATCGGCAGTAAAATTCATTTTCCCGACATCCACCAGTTCGGCTATACCGACATTGAAAGCGATGAGAGCAGCCGGCACAGCAGCAAGGGTAAGCAGCAACACTCCTTCAGTCATCAGACGCATGAAGATTTCGCTACGCGAACTGCCCATAGCCATGCGCAGCGCCACCTCGCCGCGACGATGCTGCGTGCGGAACCAGAAAGTACCGATAACTCCCAGGAAAATATTCATCAACAGGAAGCCAAGCACACAAAGTTGTGTCTTCACCTCGTTCACGTCCTCCAACTCGCTGATTTCGCGCAACTCCTTGAAGGAAGTAACATTGAGCAAGTAGAGATTCCCTACCTGATAAAGGCGATCAGCATCGTCCATCAGTCGGTCAATGAAATCATGGTCTTCCTCTGCGGAAACGCGGAGGCTGAGGGTGATGTAGCGGGGATCCTCATACTCCCCCAGCAACAAGTCCATATCGAGCGTAGAGGTAATAAAGGCACCTCCATATTCGTGCGAGGTATAGAAATGAGACCAGCGAACGGGTGCGGCAATGGCGCCGATGCGATGGCGCACGGGAGCATCGGGATCCCAATAAGGGACTTCACGCCCTAGCAGGGAACTGGCATCGGCAAGCCCCAGCTCAGGATAATCGTCCGTAAGGTTGGAAGTTATCACAATCTCCTTGCGGCGTACGGCTTCCACCAGTTTGTCCGTGCCGCTGCCGTCCGCCGCCTGGATGCGGAATACGCGGAAGAAATCCGGCTCAATGATGAAGTAGCGCGCTTGCAGCATGACGGTATCTACGACGATACGAACGACGTTGCTGCCCTCGTTATAGGGATAGCAATTATGTGAAAGGGCGACGGCTTCCACCCCGGGGCGATGCTTCAAGCGATCTACGATCTGCAGCAAGTCCTCCATATCGTCCTCTTTGGTCAGTGCGGGATTGTAGGCGGTGGCCTTCGAAGTGTATTTACCAAGATCGATATTGTAACAATGGTCTGTATCGAAGCCCATCGGGGCATTGTAGACACGAACGGTAACAACAGTCCAGTCTACAATGTACCACAACACGGTGAAGACAAGCAGCAGTTCCACAAAGAGGAAAAGGTTACTACGCCATTCGTTTCTTATCTGTTTCAAGAGGGTTTTCATGTTCGTCTGTTCTTAACGTTGATTAATAGCGTCCGTAATGTTCATTCTCGATGCTCGCCAGGCTGGTATTCCTGACGAAAGTACATTCATCAGCAGGCAGAAGCCGAAGGCGGCGAGAAATGCCCAAGGCGATAACAGCATACCGGGTGTCAGCGATGTTTCGCCACTGAGATAGGCACTCATCATATTACCGAAGAGGAAGTTGTTCAGCAGGAAAGTGGCTGCATAGCTCAGCAGAAGCCCCAAGATGCCTGCCAGCAATGTAAGCAGAAGGTTCTCGAAGAAGATCTGCCGCACCAACTCACCACTTGTAGCACCGAAAGCCTTGCGCACGCCGATCTCCGCCATACGCCTGCGCATCCGCGAGAGCGTCATGCTGGAGAGGTTGATGGCAGGCACCAGCAGAAGAATAAGGATGATGACGGTGTAGCGAAGCACCACCGCCTTTGTGTCGGGCTCTGAATTCCAATCGCGATAGAGATTGGCAAACCGTGCATCCGGCTGACCGCGATAAAATACTTCGGTATCACGCAAACCGTCGTTGTACTTGCAGCGAAGTTGCTCCACTTCCTCACGAATCTTCGGGAAGTCTGCCGATGAATGGGCAAGAATGACAGCACGCATTTGTCCCATCGTATTGTCACGCCAAGCCATCTCAGCATCTATCGAGGTATAGGGTACCCATATCTGTGCATAGGCGGAAGTGGCGAGTACAGAAACATCGGCTACTACTCCCGTCACGTGATACTCTATATGATTCAGTTGCACCGTCTTCCCTGCCGCATCCGTGGTACCAAATAGGCGACGTGCCACGGTAGCCGAAAGTACAACGCATGGCTGCCCTGCATCGCTTTCCGCTTTCGTAAAAGCCTTCCCGCTCAAGTAGCGAAACTGAAAGATATTCCAGAAGGCATCATCAGTCTGTACCATGTCGACCGTCATCTTTGCTCCGGCAGGCAAGGAAGCGCGCACCTTTTCCGGCATAGAGACGAGCGTGACGGCTTCGGCCGAGGTGAGTGCCTTGAAGCACTCGCGCCCGGTACGAATCGACATACGTGCGTTGGATGAATACCCACTCGTATCACCTTTATCCCTGGCAGACATAGCGGAAACATACAACGTACGCGAGCGGTTCACCTCGGGTTCACAATCCACAATACGTACTTGCAGGGTGATAACAAGCACCATAATCATACAGATGGCAAGCGCCGTACCGATGACGGAAACCCAAGTAATAATAGGATTCTCGCGCAGGTGGTAGAGAGCTTGTTGAAAGTAAAGTCGTATCATATAAAGTTCAATATATATAGTTTCTTAATATAAGTACTATTGCGCCACCCTCAATAGTAACTACTCGTCGTGCAGTGCCTCAGCAGGCTGTATCTTCATTGCCTTGCGCGCCGGAATACCGATACCAATAGCTATCATCAAGGCTATAAGTACAAAGCTGATAACGGCACAGAGCAACAAGCGTCCCCATTCCAGCGTCGTCCCGTTGCGCCAGGAGTTCAGTTCCAGATTAGCAAGGTTATAATCAATGATAAGAGCGACAGGCGTTACAATTGCCAGCAACAACACCCCTTCACAAAGCAAACGGCTGAAGATGGCTTTATCTGTAGCACCGTGTGCCTTGTGCAGTGCAATCTCCGAACGGCGTTGCTGTGTACGGAACCAGAAAGTTCCCAGCAGGCCGAGGAAAATATTCAGCAACAAGAATCCCATACCCATCATATAATTGCGCAGTTCATTGTACTGCATCTGCTGGAAGTTGCGCCAGATATCCTGGAAAGAGCGCACTTCGGAAATGAAGATGTTACCTACACGAAACTGCTTTTCACTGTCCGCCTTCAACCGCTCGATGAAGTCCCGATCCTGGTCGTCCTTCACGCGCAGGCAAAGCTCATTGTCGGTGTTTATCCAGCCCGGGTTCGTACGGTTTATATCCAGTAGGTTGTACACCATGCAATAGCTGCTGCGTGCCTGCTGAAAATCGCTGTAGCGTACATCCTGCAAAGCGGCTGCCAGGCGGACGGACTGGGTAGTATCTCCCATAACATAGAACGGCTTTCCGACGAACTCGCTCATCGGTATGTCGTATTTCCTGAAGAGGTTGTTCGACACCAGTAACTCGTTCTTGTCCAGCATCTCCGCAAGCTGTTCGGGCGTCTCCCCATTCACTCCTCGATACCGAAACACACGCACAAAGTCGGGCGTCACCATCCGTCGTATGGTCCAGTTGGGCGAAGCCAGCGTATCATAGCGCACCTCGGACGTACTGTTGCTGCCATTATAGGGATAGGAGTTCTGCGAAAGGCTCACCGCCTCAATCTCGGGGCGACGCTTCAGCCGCTCCACCAGCTCCATGATATCGGCATAGTGCTGCTCGTAGTTCTGCTCCGCCACAAAGTCGGGACTCTTCTCCGTCAGCTGGCCCATCTCCACCAAGTAACAATGCTCCACGTCAAAACCGCGCGGTTCCAGGTAGGTGGCGGCTCGTGTGTAGATATAGTCCACTATATACCACATCACCACACTCACTACCAGCAGTTCCAGCACCAACCAAAGATTGGAGCGCCACTCGTTCTTTATCTGTATTAAAAGTTTCTTTTCCATATCCTTTCCATATTTAGTGCAGGCGTCCGCCCAAAGCATTCACAATTCCGATGCGCGACGCTTTCCATGCCGGGAAGCCCGAGCTCAGCAGATTCAGAACAAAGCAAAAAAGCAACGCCCAACCAAAAGTAGAAGCATGCAGCAGGATAGCGGCATCCACCATCGGAGGATTCAGTGTCCGGCTGAATTCCTGTGCAAAAAACAAGGAGTTTCCCAGATAGGCAAAAGCTACGCTCAGCAGCAGTCCTAAGGCGCCCGCCAACAGTGTCACAACAAGGTTCTCGGCAAGTATCTGCCCCATCAGTTCCGTCCGCGTACTACCAAAAGCACGGCGTACACCTATTTCGGCAACGCGCTGGCGCAGACGGCTCTGCGTCATGCTGCTCAGATTGATGGCAGGCACGATCAGCAGAATAACAAAGATGACCATCCGTTGCCGCCGCTCCGCATTCAGGTCGGGTTCCAGATTGGCGGCGAAGGCAATCGCATTCTTCTCCTGGTCATAGGGGCGGTTACGATAAATAAGTTCCCACCCGTCAGCGCCGATCAACGTATTATATTCTTGTTTCCGCCGTTCGGCTTCCTCGCGGATAGCAGGGAAATCTTCACGGCTGTGAGCCAGTATCGTGCAACTCATCATTCCCATGTGGTCGCTCCACACTTCTTTGTCCAAGCCCGTAGAGGTATAAGGTGCCCACACCTGACCGTAGCAGCGCTCGGCCAGCGTAGATACATCTTTCACTACACCCACCACGCGGTAAGGAGCATGTGCCAATAGAAACTCCCGCCCCACGGATTCGGTCGTTCCGAACAGAACGCGCGAAACACTTTCGGTAATAACAGCCACCGGCTGTCCGGCATCAAACATAGCCTTGTCGTAAGGCTTGCCGCCGATAAAAGAGAAGTCGAACACTCTCCAGAAGATATCGTCCGTTTCCCTCAAATCCACTCCCGTGGCCGGCTGACCGGGCAATGATACAGGCTTGGATACCGAGAAAACCGAATAAATAGTAACAGCCTCCGGAGTCTTCAGTGACTGGAAACATTCGCGGGCTGTCTTTACACTCATCGGCCCGTTGCTGGTGCCATCGCCCCAGTTTTTATTGCTGATGCTCATGGTGCGCACGTGCAGAAAACGGTCACGGTTGCTCTCGGGGGCAAAAGGTGCCACCTTCACTTGCTGCATCATCACCACCAACATGATGAGGAAGATGGCCAGTGCCGTACCGGCAATGCTGACAGCACTGATAATAGGCTGCTGCCGCAGTTGCGCCCATGCTTGGGTAAGGTATTGTTTAATCATAGGTCTTACGAGGATTTATGTTTTTAGCGGCCTACTCTCAAGTTACTGGTATCCACTCCGCCGATGCCGCCTTTGGAGATATCAGCGCGTCCGGCTTCACCGCTCAGGGTGACATGTCCTACTCCGTCCAAACTGGCGGACAGGTAATCGCAGTGAACATGGATGTCGGCTTTTCCCACTCCCTCCAGTCTCACTTTCAGATTATTGCAGGTCAAGTCCTCAATATTCAGTTTGCCTACACCTTCCACCTCGAACTTTACGTCATCCAGTTTCAGCGGTTTCTCGCAGTTGAAGCTGCCCACACCGCTGAACTCCACTCCCTTCAGGTTGGGGGCAGAGAGGTAAATGGTAACACCGTCGTTGCGGTTGCGCGTTTGCTTGTTCTTATCTTTAAAACCGATGCAAAGGCAATCATCTTTCACCTCGGTAGTGGTGATAGTGACGTATTTCTCTTTTCCCTCTATCTTCAGGGAATATGTATCGCTCTGTGTGAAGTACACCGTTGCCACGGAAGTTATCTCTATAGAAGAGAAAGCGCTTACTTTGCGCACTTCGCTCACCTTGGCATCGCCATTAGCAGCGTAAACAGTACCTGCCACTGCGGCAAATAATAAACTGAGGGTAATAATAAAAGACTTCATAATGTATTCTGTTTTTTGATTATTCTACCTGGCGACCGTCGAAGAAGCGGATCGTGCGGCTGGTTTGTTTCGCTTGTCCTTCATTGTGGGTTACCATCACGATGGTACGTCCGTCTTCCTTATTCAGCTGATGCAGCAGTTCCATAACCTCAGCACCCATTTTAGAGTCCAGGTTACCGGTCGGCTCATCGGCGAGGATTATCTCCGGATTGCCGATAATGGCACGGGCAATAGCAACACGCTGGCACTGACCACCGGAGAGTTGTGTAGGCATGTGGCGCATACGATGGCTCAACCCGACTTTCTGCAGTACCTCTTCGGCCAGGCGGCGGCGTTCTTTGGCAGACACCTTTCTGTAAAGCAAAGGCAGTTCCACATTATCCAGCACATTCAGCGAGTTAATCAGGTGGAAAGACTGAAATACGAAGCCCAGCTTCTGGTTACGGAAAGCAGCCAGTTCCTTGTCCTTCATGCCGTCTACCTTAGTGCCTGCTATCTCGATGGTGCCGTTTGTAGGCGCATCGAGCAAGCCCATAATGTTCAGCAACGTGGACTTACCGCAACCGGACGGTCCCATAATACTCAGGAATTCTCCCTTATTCACTTCGAGGTTCACATTCTCCAATGCTACGGTTTCAATCTCGTTCGTACGATAAATCTTGTTGATGCCAGTTAACTTAATCATAATGGTAAGTATTTTAATTGTTATTGGTTTATTCTGTTTCGTTTTCGCACAATTACCTTATCAATAGGTCAAATGCTGTGCCAAAATCCTTTTTCTTTTATTATCAAGCATTTATGTTTCCGGGCAAGTGTCCGTTAATGAACACTTTGTCCGTTTTCAGCGGTTCGCCCTACTCGTCGCGCAGGGCTTCGGTAGGCGGAATGCGGCTGATTCTGCGGGCAGGAATATAGATACCTACCAGCACCACCACCAGCATAATAACGAACACAATCAGCGATACTACCAGGAAGTGCTGCGTGAAGTCCGTCACCCAATACACCTCCGTAGTGTCCACCCAGTTCTGTGCTTTCTCCAAACCTTCCTTCAAGGCATACTGCAGGTAAAGCAAGCACCCTACCAATACGGCAATAAAGGTCATCACGGCTCCCTCGCCCATCAGCAGACGGACAATGTCCCTCGGAGTACCCCCGAACGAGAGTATCACTCCCACCTCTTCGCGACGCGTGCGCGTCTGCAGCCAGAAGGTACCGATCACTCCCAGGCAAAGGTTGATAAGGAAGAACCCCGCCATCGCCAGGTTGCGGTGATAGATAGAGGTAGAGCCTGCATACTCTCCGTCGGCAATCAATTTCTCGTAAGACCGCACACTGCGCGCAAAGAGATTGCCTGCACGCAGTTCCTTCACCATCCACGGGCGAAACTCATGCAAGAAACGGTTCATGCTGACACCTTCCTTTATCCGAACAAGTATCTGCGCATGTTCCGGGATATAGCTCATGTCTACCGAAAGCATAGGCGTGAATAGCACCGGCACGGGACGCCACTCGCTCTGTGTCTTGAAAGTACCTACGGTACCTATCACGGGCATAACGGTCGTGTCGTTCCGAGACACATTCCAGCACCGTTTATTACGCGCATCCTTTGTTCCGAAAAAGCGTTCGGCAGCGTTCTCCGTAAGCACGATGTCATTCTTGGTATAGTCATAATCCGACAACTCCCCGGGAGTCATCCCCTTTCCGGAACGGAAACCATACGTCTCGAAGAACCCGGTGTGGGGCAGGAAGAACATCCACATGGTCGATACATCGAGAGTATCACCTTCCGCACGCATCGAGCTGTTGCTACTGCCTTGCGAATTGGGATAGCAAAAGCCCAGTAACGGAGCGGCAAGTTCCACTCCCGGAAAGTCCTTGACGCGTCGCACCATGTTCAGATAAGTATTCATCAGCACCGTAGAATCTTCTGCCTGTGCATCATATCCCGGAGCTTGCGGTTGCAATGCACCGAGCGACACCAGGCAAAGCCGGTCGGCATCATATCCCAAGGGGATGTTACGGTCGTGAGTCACCACGATAACCGGATCCAGAATTATCCAGGAAACGATGCTCACCAAAATCAGTTCCGCCAGCAGCCATCCGTTGCGGGAGCGGCGTGCCCAAAGATTCTTTAATATAATTTTCAACATAGCCTTGTCCTTTTATCGTTTCTCGTTCAATGAATAAATAATCGGTTTCCGCAGCGAATGCCATGCCGGCAGCAGCGCCGACAGCATGTTCAGTGCCACGCAGAGCAGCAACGCTGCCAGGAACACCAGCGGAGCAAAAAGCATTTCGCCGGACACGCGCACCTCCACTCCTTCGGGAAGTGCACTCGGCCAACTTTCAAAGACCGAGAACACCCATTCACGGCAGAGGTAAAGCCCCAGCCATGCCAGCAGCAAACCTAACAGTCCTCCCAGCAAGGTCAACAGCAGATTCTCCCACATCACTTGCGAGAGCAGGCTGCCACGCCCTGCACCAAAAGACTTACGCACTCCCATTTCCGTCAACCGGCTCTCCATACGGCTCGCTATCATGCCGCTCAGGTTGAGGGCAGGCACCAGCAGCAATACCAGCAGTACCAGCAGGAAGTGGCGGACTGTTGCCCAGGTATCGAACTCCTGGCCGGCATATTGCTTGAAAGCGCTGAGCAGATGCGACGTAGGCTGATCCCAGATACTCACTGTCCACTCGTCCTTATGTACCAGGTTTACCTTACGGAGCACCTCGTCTATCTCTGCACGCAGCGCCTTTGCCTGTGCATCGTCTTCCACCATGAAGGTGACTCCATAAGCTCCCAAATAAGGAATGTCATATTTCGGTTCCTGATAACCTTTCGCCACGCTATAAGGCATATATACTTGTGCATACGATTTCGACGTCAGAAAGCTGGCACCACGTACCACACCGCAAACCCGGTAGTCTGCATAGTTCAGGCTGAACGAGCGCCCCACTACCCCCTCTACCGTACCGAACAGGCGGCGGGAGAGTTCTTCCGTAATCACCGCCGTAGCGATGCCACTCTCCAGGTCGGAAGCGGTAAACGCCTGCCCTTCGAGGAACCGGAAAGAGTAGATGCGGAAGAAATTGGGATCGACCAACTTCAAGCTCACCGAGAAGTCACCGCTACGGTCACTGGGTTGAATGTAGCTATTCTCCGTCATGTCATTCTGCAAAGAAGCGGATACCACCGTTGCATTCTCCACCGGATAGAACCATTCTTGCACCGCCTTGAGAGAAAATCCCCACTGAAAGGTACTTTTATGGTCTCCCTCCCCCTTCTGAAAGCGGGAATTCGTAAGGTATAGCGTATTCATACGGTTCACCTCCGGATAGACCGGGGCTATCTTCACGTAATAGACCACCGCCATAATCATCGTCATGGCAATAGCCAGACCGGTGCCGACAACGTAGAGACTACTGAAAAGCGGATTTTGCTTCAATAGCTCCCATGCCTGTTTCAGATAAATCTTTATCATAAGATATTAAAGTTTTGTTATTCGTAATGCAATGCCTCCGCCGGCTGTTCCTTCATAATCCAATAGGCGGGAACGGCTATTCCCAGCAATATCATCGTCGCCATAATGCCCAGTGTAATGCCGATCTCCGCCAACCAGCGGCCTATGCTGTAAGGCACTTCCGTAGACAACAAATCCATCTGCCGGAAATTCAGCACAATGACGGCAATAGGGATAACAGCCAGAAGCATTATCAGCAGTCCTTCGGCATTCAGCCAAGATACGATTTTCTCTTTTGACGCACCGAGGGCCATGCGCAGCCCCGTCTCCGAGCGGCGTGCCTGCGTACGCATCCAAAACGTGCCCGTAACACCGAAAAAGACATTCAGCAGCAGAAAAACAATGATAAGTTGAACCGTCTGCCAGTCGCTCACGGTGGTGTCTATCCTGGCACGACGCATATCCTCGAACCCGGTAACAGCATTTACGTAAACATTGCCCGACGTCAACCGATCGCCCAAAGAAGCGAGCCAAGTTTCCATTTCATCCTGCGTCATATCACGCTTCATACGGACAGAGTACTCCAATGAGTTGGGGCGATATACAGTGAAGAGTTCTTCCATCGACTGATTGGAGGCCTTAATATAAAAGGTAGGGGTAGCAGGCGCATAATCGTTCTCGCGGATGGTAGGCGCCACTGCCAATACAGGTGTCTCTTCCAGCTCACCGGTAGTCACCAGCAGCCCCCGCGGTTCCTGCTCACCAAAGAATCTCTCCGCAACCTTCTGAGTCAGGATAACTTCATCTTTGGATGGGTTCTCCAGGTCGCGGATATGTTTGCCGTTCACATCGTGAATGCCGAACACTTCGAAATAGCCCACATCCCCCATTTGGCGGTGAATACTTTCCGGATAGGCATTGACACTGTCTTTTCCTGCCGGCTCAATGTTAGTCCACGAATTTCCCTGACTGTAGGGGCAACTATAAAAGCTGCTTCCCACAGCTTCCACCTCACCGGTCTCCATCAGGCGTTGGCTCAGCATGCAGATGCGTTCCCAGCACTTTGCTCCACGCTCATCTTCGCCGATATAGCCTTTGCTTCCCGGCTCCATCTCTTCCAGATGAAGACGCCAGCAACGGCTGATGTCGTAGCCCAGCGGTTGATTATATAAGGTGAATTTGCTGTAGCCGGTATCCGTCAGAATAAAAATAGCCAGCAAGACCAAAGCCAGTTCAGCAAATATCCAGCCGTTCTGCTTACGCTGATTCCATATAAGAGTAATAAGATGACGTATCATGTCGGTATGAATTTTATTCTTGATTATTCAGTGATTTTACGATGTTGTACTTTCCGGCACGCCAGGCAGGAATACCTGCACACAGCATGTTCAACAAGAAAATGAAAAACAGGGTTACAAGGAAAGTAGCAGGGCGTATCAGCATGCTCATGTTGAAAACCGTACCGGCAGGAAAGAAGATATCCCGCGTCAGCAACAACAAGCCAACCGAAAACAGCAGACCGAACACACCGCCTATAAACGTAATGATAAGATTTTCATTGACCACCTGGCCGAACACATTGCCCGCCGTCGCACCGAATGCCTTGCGCACACCTATCTCCGCACGACGTTTGCGGAAGTTGGTCAGTGTGATGCTGATCATATTCAGGGCCGGAAGTACCAGCAAGAAGAGTATGAAGCTACCTTGCTTCAAAGCCCAATCGCCATAAGGTATCTCATCATTGAATCCATTATAGCCTGATATAACCAAGTCTGTATTGCTCATCGGGCCACAAAAGAAACTGATATCATACTCGGCCGTATTTGCATTCAGTTGTTTCGTCGCTTTCTCAACCTCAGCACGGATAGCAGGAAAATCGTCTGTACTGCGTGCCAGCATCACTACACTAAACCCTCCTACCAATCCTTCGTAAACATTGGCCGGAGTTTCCATCTTGCGACTCGAGTTGTAAGGTACCCATATATCCGAATAAGCGAAATGGGCGGTACGAGGCACATCTTTCACCACCCCGCAGACGGTATATTCTGTCTGATTCACAAGCAGCTGCTGTCCTCGTGCTTTCGTTGTTTCTCCGAAAAGCCGACGTGCCAGCTGATTACTGATCACCGCCTTACGTACACCGCTCTCGCTTTCCTCACGATTGAAAGGCACACCATCCAGAAAGGTAAAATCGAATATATTCCAAAACCGGTCGTCTGTATAAGTGGCCGTATATTTAGTAAAGGTACGCTTGGCGACAGAACTGACCGAAACCGTATTAGAAGCATATCCGCTCACATCCTGCGGTGTTTTCAGGTTGTAGAACAATTCACGCACCACACGCTTGCCCATCATACCATTATTCCTGTTGCCGTCGTTCTTCTTCACGGAAGCCCGCATCGCCGTGGCGTGTAGCATCCTTCCGCGTGCCGACTCCGGGGCATACGCTGCCGTGCGGACTTGCAGCACAAGGACAATCATCATCACGGCAGTAATGGCCAGTGCCGTACCTGCAATGGAAAGTCCGCTTACCAGCGGATTTTCCTTCAGCAGGTTCCAAGCCTGTTTCAGATAAATCTTTATCATAAAGCCCTCTTATTTCAGTTTCAGCTTATTCTTGTTCTTGTAGTTGCTCATGTCGCTCACCACCACTTCGTCGCCCGGTTGCAAACCGCTGATTACTTCTACAAACTCAAAGTTCGAGTCGCCAAGCTGAACCTTACGCTTCACAATTTCCTTGTCGGAGTTGCGTACAAAGAGCTCATACTCTCCGCGTCCCACGTAGTAGCTGGCATTGGCTATGCGCATCACGTCCTCTTTCACGGCATTCATCACATAGACGTCCGTCTTCAGTCCGGAGCGCAGGCGACGGTTGTTATCCTCGTTCAGCTGTACCGTAAAGGAAATCACGCCATTCTTCGAGAGCGGCGTCACGCTGCTTACCGATCCTTCCAACTTCTCACTGCCGATCTTCACAATGGCCTTGCCACCTGCTGCCACACGGTCGCCATACGTATCGGCTATCTCACCTTCCACCTTGAAGTGGCTCAAATCGGAGATAACGGCAATCTGGCTGCCTTCCGATACTTGCGCACCGATCTGATTATTGATATAGGTAAGGATCGCCTTCCGGGGCGAACGGATCTGCGCATCGTCCAGCGTGCGCTTCGTTTCGGCAAGGCTCTTCTTGAACATGCTGAAGTCCAGTTCCTGCACTTTATATTCGGCAGCCATCACTTCTTGCTCATTGGCATATTGCTGCTTCAGCTGCTCGTATTCCAGTTGCTGTACATTATAGCTGAGTTCGGCCTGGCGCACTTTATCGGTAGTTCCCGAACCAAGGCTGTCCAGATATTGCTCATTGCGCAGTTCCACCTTCATGCGGTTCAGCTTCATGGCAGAGACTTTAATCTGCATTTGCAGGTCGTTCAGTTTGGTCTGGTTGTTTACCTGGAGTTGCTTCAGCTTATAGCTGCGCATCTGTTCTTCGTCCAGCAGTTTCTTATAGTCGGTTTCGGCACTCTGCAAGTCCAGTTTCAGGATAGGCGTTCCTATGTCCACGCTGTCGCCGCCTTTCTTATACACTTCCAGGATGCGCGTGTTAATCGGCGAGTTAATGATTTCCTCGAATGCAGGAACCACTTTGCCCGAAGCGCTGACACTGACTTCAATCGTCCCCTTGCCTACTTTCGAAAAGACCAGGTCTTTTTCCTTCACACCCGTGCGCATCAACGAAATGAGTACACTGATCACTACGATGCCGGCAATACCCATACCGCCGTAACGAATAATTTTCTTATTGCGCTCTTTGTTGCGCACTTCTTTCGGAATTTCTCTATCCATATCTTTAGATTTAATTATTTGCGAACATTAACGCTTAATATATACTAAATCTATGCCAAAATCATAACCCCTTGAAAGTAAGCGAAAAGAGAAAAAAGAAAGGTGTCCGTTTTCGGACACCTTGTACATTTTCGGATAATGACATTACCTCAATCTCAACCTGTCTCCCACCTCGGGCACGTATTCCGTGTCTTTGCGGTTCATCTTGTACAGGTTCTTCAGGCGGATGCCATACTTTTGAGAAATGGTATGCATGGAATCACCATCCCTTACAATATATACGGTATAAGGCTTGGCGGCCTTCTTACGTTTTTCTTTCAGGTAGATGATATCGCCGGATTCGAGCGTATACTCGCGGTGCAGGTCGTTATACTTCACCAGCTTCTTCCAACTGATGTCGAACTCCTTGCCCAGCATCTGGAAGGTATCTCCGCTTCGCGCCACGATATAGGCAATGTCATTGGCTATATATACCTGGTGCGGATTGGCAAGCCAGGGTTTCTTCTTCAACTCTTTCTCCCAGCTACGGGCATCGCGCTTGGTCATGCCACGGCTGTCGTACTTGTACAGTTCGTAGTCTTCGATGATTGTAATCAGCCGATTGGCATACGAGGGATCCGTAGCATATCCGGCTTTCTTCAAGCCACGCGCCCAGCCTTTATAATCCGTAATCTTCAGATTGAATAAGAAAGCATAGCGGGCTCCCCGCTTTAGGAAAAGGGAATGGTCTTCGTACGAGTCCCTCGGATTGCGATAGGCGCGGAAACATTCGTTGCGGGCATCGTCGTCGTGGCGCACGGTGCGTCCCTTCCAGTTGCCCCCGCACTTAATGCCGAAGTGGTTGTTGCTTTTACGCGCCAGCTCGCTATATCCGGCGCCACTTTCCAGCAGACCTTGCGCCAGGGTGATGCTGGCAGGTATCTTGTGCAACTTCATCTGTTCCACAGCCAGCGGGGCATATTGCTTGATGTATTCATTGTAACGGGCATTTCGGCGCTGCGCCTGCACAGCGGCTACGGAAATGAACAGGAATGCTATAATTGCAGTCAGTCTGAGAGTGCGTTTCATGCTTCAATTTATTGAGTTCGGCACAAAAGTCAGTAAAAGAATTGAAAAATCCAATCTCTTTCCTATCTTTGTAACATTAATTACAATATAAAACCCCACCCTATGAAAGAGCTTAATATACAGATTGCCATCAAAATATACGACCTTGAAGAACTGAGTGAGTCCGACCGCGAACTGCTGGGCGCCGCCTGCGAAGCAACCAATCGCAGCTATGCCCCCTACTCCCACTTCTCGGTAGGTGCCGCCGCACGGCTGGCAAGCGGGGCCATCGTCACCGGAAGCAACCAGGAAAACGCCGCTTATCCTTCCGGTCTTTGTGCCGAACGAACCACTTTGTTTTATGCCAACTCCCAATATCCCGACCAGGCAGTAGAAACCCTCGCCATCGCCGCCCGCAATGAACGGGGCGAGTTCCTGGAAGATCCGATTCCTCCATGCGGTGCCTGCCGGCAAGTAATGCTCGAAACGGAGAAGCGGTTCAATCGTCCCATGCGGATATTGCTCTACGGCAGAAAAGGCATCTACGAGCTGAAGAGTGTAGGAGCGTTACTGCCGCTTTCGTTCGACGCCTCGGCCATGGAGTAGAATGCTTTGGGCATCGAAGCAGGGACAGGCTTTGATCCATTCTTCGGGTTCTATCTCGCCGTTGTGGTTCAAGTCGGGACTGAGGTCGCGATGACCGCAGAGGCGGGAACCGGGATAATCTTTCAGCAACAGCAGGATGAGGACTCTCAGCGAGTGCTTCTGAAAGGGAGTACGCGTATCGGCAGGACGGCCGTGTTCGTCCAGACCGCCTTCATAGCAGATACCGATTGAATTCGCATTATAGCCTTTGGCGTGCGCACCGGGCTTGTCGACGGGGCGCAAACTCTTGATATCTCCGTTCTTACGGATGTAATAATGATAGCCTGCGCCGGAGAAACCCCGGCGCAGGTGGTCTGTTGTCAGGTCGTGTTCCGTATAGCAGCGGTCGCTGCGGGTGGCGGAACAGTGGACAACGATAAGATTGATGACTCTCATTGGAATGAATAGTTAAGAATGAAAAATGAAAAGGGAAGGGATGTTATCTTGTCGCGACGCTATTTGGTCATGGCATGGGCGCTGACGGCGCCCAGAATAGCCGAGGCAATAGCGATTATCACTTTCAAGATTTTGTCCCAGGTAGATGATTTCGTACTCATAAGGTTTAGGTTTATATAAATAAATAGAAATTATTGATTGACAGAAAATCTCATTTAAGACAAAAGATTTTCTTAAGACAAAAGAACAAAAGGACAAAAGAAAGAATCATCTTAAATCTGTTCTTTTGTTCTTATGTCTAAAAAATTATCAGCCTAGCGGATTCTCACTCTGGTCCCCATCCGAACCGCCGCCAGTGTTTCCGCCGTCTCCCGGCTTCTCCTCTCCCGATCCGCCACCTGTCGAACCGCCATCTTCCGGCTTATCCAGCGTAAACCCTACATTCGCCGGGCTTCGCGTCACGGCAGTACTCCCGTTCACCAGTTTCAACCCTTTGTCCGGAATAAACCGGATATTCACCTTCGAAATGTTCCGCACCGTACACTTCTCCGACGTCTCCACACCGGGACAGCGGAACGTTATGTGAAACGTACCCAGCTGGTTCAGCTTCACCTTGTCCCCGTTGGCAAGATTCGCCTGCACTTCCTCCACCAGCGCCTCGATCACATGCTTCACATCCCCCTTCGTCATGGCGCAGTTCTTCTGAATGGCTGCCGCCAACACATCGATATCCACCGTGCCGCATGTCTTAGGTTTTTGACGAAGATAGTACAACACCTGCGAGTTCTTGTCACTCACAATCTTTCTGCGCTTGAAGCGCTCTACAATTACTTCCATAAAATTAAAAAAGTTAAGGTTTAAGTTAAGAAAATTCCGTGCTCTGAGCACACAACAAAGATACAACATTCAGCACCGGAAGTCAAGTATTTTGCCAATTATTTTCCCATAAACAGTAAAATAATATCCAGCAAGCTATCTACATATCCAGCAGCAGTGTCGGTTCATAATCCCATATCTTCGTCAAGCTGGAATTATGGCGGAAATACACATCTCCCGTATCTCCGTTGCGGTGCTTCACCAGCAGCACCATCCCCAGTCCTTCGGACGGACGCTTGCTGATACGCTCCACAGGCAGTCCGTAGAGTGCCGGACGATAGAGCAACATCACCACATCTGCATCCTGCTCTATGGCCCCGCTCTCGCGCAAGTCGCTCAGTGCCGGGCGCTTGTCGCCCCGCGACTCGCACTCACGGTTCAGCTGACACAACAGCACTACGGGGATATTCAGCTCCTTGGCAAGCAATTTTGCCTTGCGGCTCGTCTCCGCCACTTCCTGCTCGCGATTGCGGTTCTTCTGCTCGGATTGCATGTCACAGAGTTGCAGGTAGTCCACAATCAGCATGTCGCACTGCCCTTTGCTCTTCTGCAGCAAGGCCGACGAGCGGATCTGATCCATACTCATCTTCGGGTTATCGTCTACACAGATGGGCAGGCGCGCCAGCTCGCGGGCGGCATCCAAAGCCTGCCGTTGCTCGTCGGCGCTGAGCAGCCCCGTCTTCAGGTGGCCGGCATCTATATTGGCAGACCGGGCACAGAGCCAGCGGTCACCCAGTCGCTCGCCCTGCATCTCGAGGCTGTTCACCAGTACGTGCTTTCCGGCGCGACCTGCCATAAGCGCCAGGTGCAGAGCAAAAGCAGTCTTGCCCACCGAGGGGCGAGCGGCGATGACGTTCAGGTCGCCCGGTTGCAAACCCGCCGTCATCATATCCAGATCGTGCAGGCCGGTGGGAACACCGGTGATGCCGTTCCTGTTGTTTGCCACGCGGGCATCCATCTGCTTCAGGGTGTCAAGCATCAGCTCATCCATGTTGCGCAGATGGTCATCGAAGGAGGCTTCACCTTCCAGATGATCCATCAAGTGGTGCAGCAAAGACAAGGACTCGTCAAGGTCCACCGACTCGTCGGCAGCGGAGACAAGCAGCTGGTGCAGGCCACGTATCATCTCCCGGCGCAAATACATTCCGCGCAGGATGCAGGCATGCTGCTCCAGGTGAGCCGATGACGCCACGCGACCCACCAAGCGGGTCAACTCGTAGGGGCCGCCTATGGCTTCCAGTCTGCCACGGGCGGCGAGTTCGTTCTTCACCGTGATGATGTCGATGCCCTTGCCCGCACGGTGCATCGCCAGCAATGCGGAATAGATTTCGGCATACTTTGTTTCGTAAAACATTTCGGGGCGCAGCTTGTCGCCGACAAGTACCATGGCGGTAGTCTCCGCCAGGCAAGCGCCCAAAACTACGGCTTCGAGGTCGGAGTCGTGGGGGTTGAGGATTTCAGACATACGGTTATTATTTAATATTTTCAAAGACTCTGTATTCCAGATACTTGGCAGCCTGATAACAATAATTGGTATTATTCAGCCCGTAGTAGTAGTCCTCCACGCGCTGGTAGGCAAGTTCGCGTTCGGCGATGGAGAGCTTCTTCCAGAGGCAGCGGATGCGTCCACTGTTCTCGGCCACCAGGTGTGTCACTTCGCTATAATGGTCGATGAAGCGTTGCATCGACTCCTCCAGGAGTTCTTTCGTCTTCCGTTTGGCCGTGGCATCGGCAGACTCCGTCATTGCCTTTCCTGCGGGTTGTCCCGTCCAAGCATCGTAGCCCGGGATGCGGATGTGGCTGGGAGAGTCGCCGGGGACTTGTTCGATAGTGCCGTCGGCAATGCAGCGGTCAAAGAAGCGGCGGGTATGCCCACGCGTCCAGCCCAGAATATCCGCCCACCCCATATAAGTGATGAGGGATTCGCCTCGCTTACAATTCACTTCCACACCGCAACTATTTATCGTCACACTTTTATAATTCACGTGCATCAGCACTCTCAGAAACGCTTCTTCATCAGTCAGTGCCGCACCCTGTTTCTTGTATATTTCCATCAGCAGTGCCCTCGAAACCATGACATAGCCTGCTCTTAACAAATTGTCTTTCATGAATAAAAAAATCAGTTTTAAAATTCAGTTTTCTTGCGCCACTCCTGCGCCACCCTTTGCGCCACTCATACACGTTGAATGCCAACAGCATGCAAGCGTCTTGCGCCAGGCTTTGCGCCACTTGGCGGACACAACATAATTAAGTAAGAAGATAAGATATACTTCGTATATCTATGGGGCGGATGATTGAATTTTAAGAAACGCATGATGCACTTCGCCCCAACAGATGATACATTCGCATGAAACGCACGATGCGTTCATCTTGAACAGATGATGTATTTTTTCTTTTTCCATTTACTATTGTTAGTTGTTATAATATATGCAATAATAGTATAGCATCTTTTATCACATATACACCTTATGATTACGCAAAAGTACAAAGTAAATAATAAACAGAAAAGGTAAATAGTTACGCCTTAAATTACGTAAATATATAGAAATAATATAGTTACAAAGGGAATGAGGAATATTGGCGTAAGAAATTACAATAAACATGATTATAAGTGCAATATCCCAAAAGATAAAAAAGTGAAATAATGCAGTAAAAAACACCTTCCATGTCGGTAATTCGCTATTTTTGTAGAAAAGTTACGAAATAAAAGGATGAAAGTATGATAAGAGAACTTGAGATAGAGAATTTCATGTCAATACGAAAAAAGCAGGTGTTATCTTTCGAAGCCAGCAAAGATAAGACCTCTCATGAGTTATTAACTGTCGAAATAAAACCTGGGGTGCGTTTAAATCGTATGCTTATACTTTATGGAGCTAATGCTTCTGGAAAGAGTAATATTCTCTATGCTTATGAAACAGTATGGAGAATGTTAGTGTCTCCTTATACTAACAAGCTGCAAGCTATACCTTTTTACCCCTTTGCTTTGGATAAGGATAAAAACACCCGATTGTCCGTTTCCTTTTTTATAGGACAAGTACGGTACGATTATTCACTGGAATATAATAACCGTTATATTATTTCCGAGAAAATGGAATATGCTCCTAATGGAGTATTATCCTTATTTTATACTCGGACGTTTGTTCATGAAGACGTAGTGCCAAACATTGAGTTTGGTCGTACAGTCGGTTTGCATTTGAAAAGTAAAAAAACACTTATAGACAACACTTTGAATAACCACACCGTATTATCTACTTTCGCAAAAGTATCTCTATATGAAGACGCAAAGATATTCCGTGATACCTATAATTGGATTGCTCGTTATGTACATGGTCTGAAAGGAAACTCCCTTTTGGATATTGCCCAGCAACTGATTGACAATAAAGAGAAGAAAGATTATTTTATCTCAGCCATGCGAAAGGCTGATTTTAATATTTCCAATATAAGTATTGACAATGAAGTAAGGATGCAAAGTGGCAAAGATGTATTTTTTACTCATCATACCATAAATGGAGCAGATTTTACTTTATCTTCTATTGACCAATCATTAGGAACATTACGTTATTTCCAACTACAAGAATGCATGTTCAACATGTTGCATGAAGATCATATTTATAGTTTTGATGAAATAGAAAGTAATTTGCATTATGATCTTCTACTTCATTTCCTAACAACATTTATGATGAATACAGCCAATTCGCAAATCTTGTTCACTACACAAGACCAGCAGTTATTGGACGAAGAATTTATACGCCGGGATATGGTTTGGTTTACTGAGAAATCAAAGGAAGATGCCTCTACTGAACTTTATTGTGCTTCGGAATTTGGATTGCACAAGAATTTGTCTCTTTATAAAGCATATAAGACAGGCAAACTTGGCGCTAAACCAGAATTAGGTTCCATTTTTTAAAGAGGTGATATGAAAACACGGAAAACAAGAACAACAATAGCTGTTATCGGTGAAGGACCGACTGAAAAATATTATTTGAAATCTTTAGAAGGTATGATTCATGCACAAGTAAAGCCTGTAGTTCCCAATCATGCCACCAGCATGACTGAATTGGAACGTCGGATAGAACAATGCATTGACGATGGATATAACATGATATTTTGTTTAATTGATATGGATAATAAAAAAGAAGGACGAAACCGAGAGAATTATCTAAGACTGAAAACAAAATATCATCAAAAAACGATCATCAAGAAGCGGCAAGGGACTGAAAGCTTAATACGCTTTTTTGAAAACGAGCGCTGTTTGGAAATATGGTTCTTGTATCATTTCAAATATACAACACAACAATTTAATAGCTCTGGTGAACTAACTAAGGAGTTAGAACATATTTGTAATTATGAAAAGACTGAAGAATTTTTAAGTAGAAAATGTAAAGGATTACATAATTTCTTGCTTGCAAATGGAGGGAATCTTGATAAAGCAATTGAGAATTCAGAGAAGTCAATATTATCTAAATCAAAGGAAGGACGTGAACACACTTATAGCGAAATGGCAGATTTCTTTCATGAAGTAATGAAGAAATAAATAAGAAGACATTGTTTCGACGTTCTCCCAATCTTATAGCGAACTGTTATGATAGGATGACGCAGAAACAACTGGCAGAAAAAATGAATTGTAGCCAGCAATATATATCTAAAATATTAAAAGGGAAAGATAACCTTTCGTTAGAAACACTTTCTAAGATAGAGGATGCTTTGGGTATTCAGATATTGACTGAAGATACGGTTCTCTACACACAGCTATGCTCTGAATGACAGGGGATCTTCTCCCCTATCACGCCTCATGCACATGAAGCATTCCTCTTTTTTATCTCACCTTATGCACATACAGCATATCTTCGATCATCACATGGAGTTCGGGTTCGGTGATACTGCCGGGGTAGAAATGGAAGTAGTGGTTGAGGATGCGGTGTACTTGCTTGACGCAGCAATCGGAAGAGGTGCCGTGCCACTTACCTACCTTGCCCTCATCGAGCGCACGACGAATAATGGCGACGTAAGGCGCGATAAGCGCACGCACATCATCGCCTGCACGGACTTGTATCTTCTCTTTGGGTAAGATAATAGTGACTTCGGGATGACAAGAGCGGACAATACGCAAGGCTTCCGTCCAACGATAACCGCAAGCTATTACATCGCGCGTGTCTTTTTTTTTGAATCGTGCTCACTCGCACATACCATTTTCACGATTGTTTTAATCTTTCTTTGCATGATAAATATTATTTAATTAATAAAAGAAGAGGTTATCTCGATTTTCGATTAACTTATCATAGATCTGAGACAACCTCTTTATAAGTTATACAATATTGCTTATTCCATCTCTTGAATGCAACGGATGTGATGCGCATCATACCTTGCCCATCCGCCAAACATTGAAGTATTATAACCGCTACCCTCGCCATTGATTGAAAAGCCCCAAGCATTCGTATTATCTCTTTTATCCCTCGACCACAAAACGGTAAACTTATTCACAAATTGAAAGCTATAAGCGAATCGTCTGTATCCTGTTAAACGGACATAAGTTACCTCTTCCTTATTCGCTCCATATTGTATTAACGCCCCTCCATTATTCATAGTTTTCTCTCGAGTCGCATCCTCTCCGTTCAATTCTGAATACACAGCCGATTTTGAATTTCCAGCATAGCTTGTATCTTTAAAGAAATTCAACAGCACTTCATGAGGAGGGACCCGCCAACCTTGCGGACTCGGATCATAAAACGTCTTAACATTTCCATCCCAAACAGTCTGCTGGGAATACCCCCATTTTAAAATATTCTGAAAGGTCCATTCCGCACTCTGATATGACGGATCCGGCACATACGTGTCTCGTGAAACAACCGAATATCCGTCAGGACCATACATATTCTGCAAGTCGTCCACAACTCCTTCGGTAATAGTTACAAGCTCGACCTTACTTCTCGAAAAGCTACCCGGATTAGGATCTTTTCTTCCATGCGAATATCCTACCCCATTGGCCCTGGAACGTTCCAAATCATCCTTCGGGAATTCTACGAACCCTTTTTGTGCTCCGATATTCCGATCCATCATGGGCAACCAGTTTTCTCCCCGATAGGTGTATTTCTGTTTCCGCTTGTTCTCTTCCGAAACAGCTACATTCCCGTGAGGATCGGGGTTATAATCCGTCACCCAAAGATGCCAGCTCCATAGGATTTTCTTGTCCTTATCATACGCCGCAATCACTCCGTTGCCACCGATTGTGTTCGGAGCCACGCGGCAATGGATATGACATTTGCCCGATTCTTTAAATCCGTCGGTTAATGGCAGACTCGGTAACAGACTATTATCGGCATTGGTCAGTTCCACGATATTACTATGGTCGGAACTGCTATTGGCAACGCCCAGCACGGGGTCGCCCGTATCGCCGTTCTCGCGCGTCTGCCATACTACCTTTACACTACAAATTCCTCCACGACTATTAGCCCATCCTATAAGCTGTGTATTATCTACATCATCTCCGCTACGACGAAACTTAAACGGATCGAAGTGGAAACTACCTCCGGGCTTCACCATAAAGCAGTTGGCGGTAGGAACAAAAGTCGTATTTCCTGTCGAAGCCGAAGCTCCGTTCAGCAACTGCACACGCCCGTCGGCATCGGCTATGTCCTCGGTAGACTTGAATGTAAGATTATAATTATAATTGGTGTTATCCAGCACATTGAAGTCTTGTATAGAATTTCCACCCAGATAGATGCGGTAGACGAGTCGGGTCTTGGTATCGTCTTTGGTCGCTATGAATTGCAGGTAGGAACTGCCTTGCGGTGCCCTCTCCTTGTCTCGCATGGTTTCGTTGGAAATGTTGACCGTGCCACGCACACTGCGAGCCACCCAGCAAGCGGCGGAAGTGGCATCGCTACCAGCATCATACAGTTTCAAGGTATAGTACTGATCCATCAAGTCGGGATAAGAATTTTGCCCTTCGAGGGGAAACACCTGATACTTCAAAGGAGTTTCCTGCAAAGTGACTTCTTGCAGAGTATAACCTCCGACCTTGAAATTCCAACTGACGTTGACCCGTGCCGCCAATCGGCGCAGACGCAAGCGGGCATCGTGGCCTTGCAGACTCTGAATGATGCCTTCCGAAGTAACCGCCACGTGCTCCAAGTGGAGAAAATAGGGCATCTTGTTGATGGCATCGGCAGTGCCTTCGACTATCTTATTTATTTCGGCGGAAGTGATAGTGCAAGTACCCACGTTGGAGGTAGTCAAATTATCGCCCGCCGTACCGTTACGGGCAAGGATATAAAGCTCACTGTCATCATCCGCCTGCAAGGAAAGCGTCGTCTTCTTTCCCAACTCCACGGATTGATTATTGAGCGCAAGGACATAAGTATTATCCTTTTTCTTTTGCACCACGAACACATTAGTCAGTGTGGCAGGTTTGTCTTGTTCTATCCCTCGAGTGGCGGGCGTGGGCAGCAAATCCACTTCCACCACTCCCCTGCTTCGGACAGCAGCACGGCTGGCGCCGCCTTGCGGCGAAGTGAGATCGTAGGCATCCTGCACCTTTTCCGTGTCGAATATCACATCGACGGGAATCGTTTCTCCCACCGCATCGGGGCGGGATGGCGTAATTATTTCATCGTCTTGGCAAGCCGTGCAGCAGCAGACCACCGACACACACAACATTATTGGTAGGAATGACATTCTTTTCATTGGTTTCATTTCTCTTGTATAATACTTTTAAAATTCCATATCGTGATTTACATCGTCCGCATCGCCGATACCAAACACATTACTGTCCGTGATGCTGACGCGGGCATCGGCACTGTTGGCGCCACTCAAGGCAATGTCCAGCTGGTAGACTTTGCCGCGCTCCACGTCGTAATTGTTAATCATATCCGCACCGAGGTAGAAACGATATTCCACCGCAACACCGTTCGCATCGTCGGCCGTTCCGTAGCGATACTCGCCCTTCAACACGATGCAGGTGCAGCCGTCCAAATTGCCCGAAGGTCCGTTGGCAGCAATGTTCTTCCCTTGCGGGGTGACGGATTTTCCACTGCCTTTCAGGTTCTCGGGCATATAGAAGGTGAAGCTGTTGGCGCTTGTAATCAAGTTGACGGACTGCGGGTCCAGATACTCGGAAACCGCAGGCATGGGAGTCTGCTCGTAGAGGTAATAGTTCTTGGGGACGTTCTCCACTTGGGCCGAAGTAATCGTAAGATTCACATCGTCAGGGATACTCCACGAAACGTCTACCCGCGCACCGATGTGCCGCATTTTGGCAAGGAGCTGCAAGGTCTTCTTTACGGTAGAGCCTGAACCCGTGTATGGATAAGGGCCGTACACCATTGCTTGTTGAGTGGAAAAGATATCTTCCGTAGCATAGACGCGAGCAGACAATGCGCTTTCGTCAGAAGTTGAAGCCGCGGAACTACCGAACAAATCGTCCAGTTTATCCGCCGTATTGATGACGATATAGAAACGACTGTTCACATCATCGAAATCGTCGCCTTGGGTCGTAACGGTGGACAGGCCCGTGACGTTATCGGGCTGAATGGCCGTATCCGTGTATTTATTATTTTTCATCAGACTTCCGTCTGTTTTAAACTGAAACACACGTACATCCGTCACCGCCACATCGCCCGCAGCCCTTGTGTTCTGGGGTTCTACCGTTATCTCCTGCGGCATGGCCAGCGAAAGGTCGAGTCGAAGCGACGAGGCGCTCCCGTCGAAGTCCGATTCGCCATCGTCGGCACAAGCAGACAGCAGCAGGGCAACGACCCACAGACGGCATGCCGATTTCATTCCAAAGTATTGTTTTTTATCCTTCATATCTTGTTTTGTTTTTCGGGGGTTAATCTTCTCCTACACCGCTTGCGGGCAGCTTCACGGGGGTGTACTCTTGCATGTCTACGGCTATACCCACAGGCTTGTAGTCGCCATAGAAAGTAAGGCGGAATACGAAGTTGTAGGACTTGCCCGCTTGCAGTTGCTTGTTGAGTGTATAATTTTTCAGCTCCACCAGCTGCGTTTTTGTGGACGCGGTTTGAGTAGAAGTATATTCCACCTTCATGGACAAGTCGAACGTCAGAGGCGCGGAGGCGTCTATCGGAAGCAAAAAGACTTCATCCGAGGCAAATTCGAGCTGCAGCGCAGGGGCGTTATATTGTGGGATAAAGCCGTTGGCGGGCAGGGAGAAAGGGAAAGAAAAGGCATCGGTTGTTCTGGCAGCCGTTGTGATATTTTCTTCCGTCAAGGTATAGCTTCCGCCGTCGGCCAAGCCCTTCACCGTAATGGTAAGGGCAGTGATCTTCTCGGGCTTCACGGGGTACTCCTGCACTTGGAGCGTGGCTTTGGCGCGGGCACACTGTCGGCGGAAAGGCGCACCGGCCAGTGACACGGAGAACGTCTTTTCGTCCGTACCCGTGGATTGGTTGGCTTGAATCTCCGTCGCTTTCAGGGAGGTGGCCAGGAAGTCTTTACCGTTGGGCACGCTTACCTTGTCTCCATCGGTATCTCCTATGGCTGCGGATGTCAGTACGGGATAATCTCCCGCATCGGTCCCCGCGGCATTGTAGGAAAAGAAATAAAGGTCGTATTTTCCTTTGGTCAATTTCAGAGGTTGCTTTGTGCCGCCTATCGTGGCAGGACTTGCCAGCGATGCATCGGACGCGTCTACCTGATAAACGCCTTGACCCAACTGCTTGCCGTCGCGATAGGCGTACACGCTGAAAAGGGTACCTTTGTCTAAGGGCTCGGTAGCGGGAGCGGCTCCCAATGCACGGGTTTCGGCCTGCGGAAGCGCAAAGCGAAGGGTGACCTCACCGTCGGGTTCGGGAGAAACGGGAATATAGGTGTCCGAGTAATCTTCCCACTTGCAGACTTGGACTCCCATTACTTTCGCATCCATACCGTCCAGCAGAATGGTGAAGACGATGTGTTGTCCCTGCTTCCAAGTAGCGGTAGAGGGAGTGACGTAGGACGTTTGGAAACTGTACTCTTGATTGTTGCTCTTCGCTTCGAGTTCGAAACGGAGACGGCTCTGGGTGACAGGAGCCACCAGGCAATAGACCGACACGGGGTTGTCCTTGTCCTCGGGCACAATCTTGGAGGCGTCCGTCGCTGTCATCACCAGTTTGGCGGTATTGCTCAAGCCTGTAAGTACACCGTCGGTAAGTTTCATGTTTCCTTGTCCCGTGAGCCAACTGTTGTCCGAGGTGCTGACAGAGAGTCGTGTCAGGTGAATGTCGTCCGTCAGCGAAGCGGATTTATAGACTTTGCAGGTGAACTTCACCAAGGCATGGTTCAGGGTGAAGGCGGTGGGAGTGCCGGACTGCGCCGTGGCTGCACCCGAATAGAGATAGTCGATCTGGTCGGCGGCATCGAAAGCCACTTCGGGTCTGACGTCCACGCCCGATACATAACTGCCGCTCCGCTGGAAGACGGGAGACAGGGAGGCGGGATGCCAGGCATAGGCATGGAGGGCGGTAGACAAAGGCAGACGAAGGGCGGTGTTCTTCTGCGTGGAGGAGGGTTCCCAAGCGGCGGCGGAGTTGTATACGTAGGTATCGGTGTTTCGGCCGTGGGCGGGTTTGTACTCCGTACCGTCGGTATAGGTGGTGTAGACGCCTATGCTGGAGAGTTCGCCGCCGCTTGTACCTATGTTTGTGATGATACTGCGGGAAAGGGCGGCATCGGCGGCACCTTCCACGGAGACGGAGGAGATGCGGAGGATGTCCTCGCTATCGATGCTTCCTGCGGGCGGGAGGTCGGATTGTCCGTCGGTGCAGGAAGTCAGCGACAACATCGACAAGAGCGAGATGTTTATAAATGTTGCTTTCATTTCAATATCGGGTTTATGTGGCACTGATGTCCGATCCTGCGGTAGTGCCGTTTGTATCGTATTCTTTTATAGTGACGCTGCCGCTCATTTGGAAACGGTCGCCTTGGCGGTAGAGGGTGTAGATGTAATGGGTGGCAGCCTTGTACTGCTTGCTGGTGGCGGTATAGGTGGTGTTTCCCAAGCTGATGTTTAGCGCGTAGGTGCCGGGGTTGATAATGGCGGACCAGGTATGCTCGGTAGCTGCGGCATTGGTCTTGCAGAGGCAACGGACGGATTCGTCGCCGCTTCCTCCGCGAAGGGCCGAGGCGGTGAGGGTGAACACGTCGGTGGTGGGCACGGCTTCGGCAGTCTGATAGTAGACGATGACGGTTATTTTGGTGAAGGCGGGGGCAAAGTTGAAGGTAACTCCCCCGTTCGCGGCTTTCGCTTGTGCCGTCAGTTTGTTGCTTTGGAGGAAGCCGTCACCAGTCTGGTCTTCCTTTATCACGTCGAAAGTGGCGGGATAGGTGGCGGTGAAGGTTTCACCGTTCTCGTAGGTGTAGAAGGGGCCGTCCGTTTCCAACGGGTCTTCGGTCCACACCCATGTCTTTGCATCCGTCAGCTTGTAGGTGCAGGAGGCGGGAGTGAGAGTACTCGAGGCAGTGGTGCGTTTCACCTCTATCACGTCGCCCGCCACGAAGGCGGTTTTGTCATAAGAAGGGGAAACATCGGCACGGGTGAGAACTCGCTCCGCAGCAATATCGGCGGCTATTCGTAAGGGGAATTCCAACAGGGGATTCTCCCGCCCCAACGGGTATTCTTCCTGCCGACAGCCCGAAACGGTCGGAATACCCACCGCCAAGGCGCATACACATAAGAATAGGTTTGTCTTTCGCATCATAGTCTTTTTTATCTATTACTTGTATTGGTTTTCATGTGGAGGCTCCTAATTCTCCTTCCGTCGGATCTCCCCCGCTCCCCCATGAAATATCTTCTTTGGCACTCTCGATGGTAAGCTGACTGCCGCTGATGTTCAGTGTATAGCTGACGGAAGCACCGGGCGTCCATGCAGGGGTAGCGGAAAGGAAAACAGTCTTTTCCATAGCTGTGGGGGCGGTACCGTCGCTGCGGGCAAAGGTGTAGTTCAGCTTCAGAGATACGGAAGAGGGATTGTCTGCAGGGGGAATCAGGTAGAAAGTGGCAAGGGAGCTTGCCGTAGATGTTACATTGACGGAAGATGATATACCCGCTTGGATTTCCTTGTTTGCAGTCCTATCGCTCCATACGCAGGGAGTCTCTCCCGTAGAGGGAGGAATGCGGACAGTGAGCTTGGCTGAAGCGGGGGCGAAAAGGGAAAGAGCGGTAACGGTTTTGACGGTATAGCTTTCACCACCCACAATCTTGATGTTGACTCTGGTCAGTGCATGCGTCATTTTGAAGGCTATCTTTCCGCCTGCGGCATTGGCATAGGTATAGTTCATCAGCGGAACGGCGACCAGTAGATCTGTGCCGTCGGCTTCCTTATCGGGCACGGTATAGGTGAAGGTGAGGTAACCTTTTGCTGTGATTCTATCGGGAAAGGCAGGGTTGCTTCCGCCTGCCGTCGTCTCGTCTACATAGGGCGCGTAGGCAAAGAAGGTGAGCTTATCCGACGGGTTATTCGGCCAGTACCTCAAAGGGGAATACGTCCATGCAGCTTTGTTTTCCGTCCGTTCCACCTTTTGGTTGAACATGA
>ERZ791737.299-NODE-299-length-52061-cov-15.281852_pt1 | contig 52061 bp, 44 predicted proteins | sample MGYA00510042_ERZ791737 | MGnify/ENA primary metagenome ERZ791737 (study PRJEB30046, sample SAMN00791965) | human gut metagenome | study: EMG produced TPA metagenomics assembly of the A metagenome-wide association study of gut microbiota in type 2... | reverse complement strand
CAAAGGGTTATAATTTATGATAAAAAAATGTAGAATTTGTGATGGAGAATTTTTTTAAAATAATATAAAGAATTCAATGTAAATTACTATGGTATAGAGTATTATCAAGCGAATTAACTAAATATACTGTTGTATTGCGTTAATATATTTTTTAATGTATAATAAATTATGTTTTTATAAAGTAGGAATTAGGTAAATGTTTACAATTAATAAATTTATAATATGCAGGCTTTTGGAAAAAATATATAGAATTGTATTATAGGAATTATTATGAATAAAATAATAGAAGAAGATATACAATATATACTAAATAGCGATGTAGATTTTCAAAGATTTGAAAACTCTACTGTATTGATAACTGGCGCTAACGGAATGCTTGCCTCATACATTGTAATGACTTTATTATATTTAAATAAATTTTATAATTATAATATAAAAGTTATAGCTATAGCAAGAAATAAATCAAATTTTTATAAAATGTTTAACGATTTCATTGAGGATAGAAATTTAATATTTATAGAATTGGATATTATTAATATTAACGAAGATATTTTTAAAGATTTTGAAATAGATTATATTATACATGCAGCAAGTCCAAGTAGAACGCAACAATTTTTTCAAAATCCATTAGACGTTATATATCCAAATGTATTTTCTACAGATAAGTTATTTAGTATAGCCGTTAAAAAAAATATAAAATCATTTTTATATTTTTCATCATGCGCTATTTATGGGAAAGTTAATAGCGGATATTATGCGGAGGATAGTTATGGAAGTATATCGCCTTTAGATTTAATAAATGTCTATGCAGAAAGTAAAAGAATGGGGGAAACATTATGCAAAGCCTACAATACTCAATATAATGTTCCTACAAAAATTGCCAGAATCGCCCATACATACGGACCGACTATGGATTTATATAACGATAGCAGAGTTTTTGCAGAATTCGTTAAAAGCATAGTAGATGGGGGGGGGGGGGGGGAATTAGTTATTAAAAGTGACGGTAAAGCAAAAAGAGCTTTTTGTTATATAGTAGATGCCACTATAGGCTTTTTAAAAATATTACTTGAAGGTAAAAACGGAGAAGCCTATAATGTTTCTAATAATCAAGGCATTATATCTATAATAGATTTAGCAAAATTATTAGAGAGTATGTATCCAGAAAAAAGTTTAAATGTAATTATCGAAAATGAAAATAAATCATATCGACAATTAATAGATTCATTATCTAATTATTATGTAGATACTAAAAAATTAGAAAAATTAAATTGGAAACCTAATTATACGATAAAAGAGGGTTTTAAAAGATGTGTAGATTATTTTAATTCTAAAAAATAGGAGTTATTTATACTATGAAAAAAATTAGCGTTATATTGCCAACTTATAATGAAGAAGATAATGTTATTCCTTTAAGTAAGGAAATTGTAAATATATTTAATAACGAATTAAACAATTATGATTATGAAATTATTTTTACTGATAATAATTCTATAGATAGCACAAGAGAAAAAATAATATCTCTATGTCAAGAAAATAAAAATATTAAAGCTATTTTTAACGCTAAAAATTTTGGACAATTTCGCTCGCCATTCAATGCTATGATAAATGCAAATGGAGATTGCGTTATTTTAATGGTTAGCGATTTTCAAGACCCTCCTAAAATAATAGTAGATTTTGTAAGAGAATGGGAAAGTGGTTATAAAATAGTTATCGGCATAAAAAATAAAAGTAAAGAAAATCTAATAATGCGTTTTATTAGAACTCTATATTATAAATTAATGAAATATATTTCTGATATAGAGCATATTGAGCATTTTACTGGCACTGGATTATATGACAAAAGTTTTATTAAAACTATTTCTGTATTAGACGATCCAGACCCATATATAAGAGGAATAGTATCCGAACTTGGTTATAAAATAAAGAAAATCAATTATGAAAAGCAGAATAGAAAAGCTGGGAAATCAAAAAACAATTTTTTTACCTTGTATAATATAGCTATGATTAGTATAACAAATTATTCAAAGATTGTTTTAAGATTGGTTACTATGATAGGATTTTTATTTTCTTTTTTATCTTTTATATTTGGTTTAATTTATTTTATCTATAAAATTATATATTGGCATAGTTTTAATGTCGGCATAGCTCCTCTTATATTAGGTGTATTTTTTATAGGTTCGATTCAATTATTCTTTTTAGGATTAATAGGCGAATATATTGTAAATATAAATGATAGATTAATGAAAAGACCGCTTGTAATTGAAGAGAAGAGAATTAATTTTGATTAACAAATAATTAAATCTTTTTGACAATATCACAGGCTAAAAAAATACTACATAAATTCAATAATTAATTTTTTATTCTATCATTTAACTATTGACATTATTTTATTATATAATATAATTTATCCTACATAAATTAAAAAATACTCAAGAGGGAGTAGTTGACGCAATTAATTTTGCGTGGCGAAGTCAACAATCGCAGCCCTTGAAAAGCAGGGTTTGGCTAGCCTTAATTAATGAGACTCGGGTATAAATAAGTTTGTAAATTATAATTTGTAAGCTTATTTATATTTGAGTCTTTTTTATGCTTAAAAATAGTTTAATTAAAAGGAGAATTTTTTATGAATGAATTTTTAGGAACAAAAGAGGATATATTAAAAGAACTTAATATTAATCCTAAAATCGGACTAACGGAAGAAACAAAAAAATTAAGTTTAGAAAAATACGGAAAAAACAGTTTTACAAAAGAAAAAGGAATTTCATTATTTGGTAAAATATTGGAATCTCTAAAAGAGCCTATGATATTAATGCTTATATTTGCAGGCTTAATTGCAATCGGAGTAAATACGGTTAATTATTTAAACGGCGGGCATTTTGATATTTTTGAATGTTTGGGAATATTTATCGCTATTTCATTATCCGTAATTATAACCGTAGTAATGGAAGGCAAAAGCGCAAAGGCGTTTGAGGCTTTAAATAAAATAAACGAAGATATAAGAGTAAAAGTTATAAGAAACGGAAATTTGGAAATAATAAATCAAAAAGATTTGCTTGTCGGAGATATCGCTTTTATAGAAACGGGAAATAAACTTCCAGCCGATGGCAGACTTCTTGAAAGCGTATCTTTGCATATAGACGAATCCGCTCTTACGGGAGAAAGCGAAACGGTTGAAAAAAATTGCGATGCTATATTTACGGACGAAAAAATTCCTGTTGCCGAAAGAGTAAATATGGCTTATTCGGGTTCTTTTGTCGCTACAGGAAATGGTAAGATGGTAATAACTTCGGTTGGCGATAGCACAGAGTTTGGAAAAATCGCTCGAGAATTATCGTCTACTAAAAAAACTTCGACTCCTTTACAAGAAAAACTTGCCGAATTAGGAAAGAAAATCGCTTTGATTGGAATATTCGCAGCCGCTATAGTTTTTATTATACAGTTGATTAATTTTATTAGAATAGGCGAAGCTAATTTTGTAAATATATCCGAAGCTTTTATTACTAGCATAGTTTTAATAGTCGCTTCAGTTCCCGAAGGTTTGCCAACGATTGTCGCCGTCTCTCTTTCAATAAATATTATTAAAATGGCTAAACAAAACGCTTTGGTTAAAAAAATGGTTGCCTGCGAAACTATCGGAAGCGTAAATGTTATATGTTCCGACAAAACTGGGACATTGACGGAAAATAAAATGACTTTAAATAAATTATATATAAACGGAGAATATATAGAGCCTGAAAATATAAAGAATAAAAAAATAATAGAAAATTTTTGCATCAATTCTACAGCGGATATTAATTATAAAGATAACGCCATTAAATTTTTAGGAAATCCTACAGAATGCGCTTTATTGGTTGGAGCGAATAAATCGGGTTTTAATTATAAAGAGATAAGAGAAAAATCAAAAATAATATTTGAATATCCTTTTTCTTCAGATACAAAAAATATGACTACAGTAGCTGAAATTAACGGAGAATATTTTGTATTTACTAAAGGAAGCCCCGAAAAAATAATTTCTATGTGTAATATAAACGAAGAAGAAAAAAAAGATATAGAAAAAACTATTGAGAAATTTCAAGACGAAGCTAAAAGAGTTATCGCATTCGCTCATAAAACGGTTTCGGCGTCAGTTGAAAATAATAGAGCGGATTTGGAAAGCAATTTAATTTATGACGGTTTTGTAGCAATTTCAGACCCCGTAAGAAAAGAAGTTTATGACGCGGTTAATCAATGTAGAAGCGCGGGAATTAATATAAAAATGCTTACGGGAGATAATATTGTAACGGCAAGAGCGATTGCAAGAGAGCTAAAAATGTTAAACGAAAATAGTTTAATTTTTGAAGCTAAAGATATAGAAGCTATGAACGATGAAGAGCTTAAAAATAATATCGATAAAATATCGGTTATAGCGAGAAGCACGCCAACTATAAAAATGCGAGTCGTTAATACTATAAAAAGTATGGGAAATGTAGTCGCCGTTACAGGAGATGGAATAAATGACGCTCCCGCAATAAAAAATGCCGATGTCGGAGTCGCTATGGGAATAACAGGAACGGAAGTTTCAAAAGAAGCGAGCGATATAGTTTTGCTTGACGATTCTTTTGCCACAATAGTTAAAGCGGTTCAATGGGGTAGGGGAATATACGATAATTTTCAGAGATTTATTCAATTTCAGCTTACGGTTAATTTTGCTTCGGTTATTGTAGTTTTATTATCGACTTTAACGGGACTTAAAGCTCCATTTACTGCAATACAATTATTATGGATAAATATAATTATGGACGGACCTCCCGCAATCGCTTTGGGACTTGAGCCTATAAGAGGCGATTTAATGAATAGAAAACCGACAAAAAGAAACGCTAATATAGTGACTAAAAAAATGTTTGGAAAAATAATATATTCGGGAATAATTATGATTATATTATTTATGATTCAAAGCAAATTAAATATATTGAAAGTGGCGGAAAACGAACGCTCAACAGTTTTATTTGTTATGTTTGTTATGTTTCAAATATTTAATTCTTTCAATAGCAGAGAATTAGGATTTGACAGCATATTTAAACATTTTTTTGATAATAAATTAATGCTTTTTTCTATGTTAGGAACTTTTATATTGCAAATACTTGCCGTTCAATACGCGGGCGGATTTTTCAATACGATTCCTTTAAGTTTTAATACTTGGATAAAGATTATAGGAATGGCTTTTATTGTTATAATAGCTTCGGAAGTATTAAAAATATTTATAAAGAATAATATTCGATAAAAATAAAACTTCTTTATATATTGAAAATAATTCCGAATAATGTTAACATAATGTATAGTAATAATAAAATAATTTTTAAGAATCACTTATGAGCGGCGTTTATATTATAGTTTTTATATCTGTATTTTTTATACTTCTTCTAATAGCGGCAAAGATATTGGCTAAATCTTTTAAGTATATCGCTTCGGATACTGAAAAAGCTAAAAGATTCATAAGCGAAGGAAAAAACGATTTAGCTATAGAAAAACTTAGAAATATTCTTTCCAAAAATAAAGTCGAAAAAGGAGAGAGAGCAAAAATTCATTCAATGATAGGAGAATGTTATTATAAAACCGAAGAATATCCTTTTGCAATAGTAGAATATAGACATGCTTTAGACGAAGGATATTATTCTCCCGAATTAGTTTTATCTCTTGGAAAATGTTTAAGTAAAATCGGAAAAAACGAAGAAGCTTTATCTCAATTTCTTACTTTATTAAAGTTGGATAATAATTATAAAACTATAGTCTCAATGGAAATTGGAATTATATATTATGAAAATCATCAGTATGAAACGGCATTTAAATATTTTGATAATGTTTTGGAAATTGATAAAACAAATAAAGAGGCTTTGAAATATAAGGCTTATTGTTTTGTAAATATGGAAAACTATATTGAAGCTATTTCTATAATGGAAAATATTATAAGGAAAAATCAAGGCGACACTTTATTAAATTATAATTTGGGACGCGCTTATAAAGGCAGAGGAAATTATAAAAGCGCAATAAAATATTATAGAGTTTCTTCTCATGATAAACTTTACGCGGTAAAATCTTTGTATGAAATCGCTTTATGCTATATAGAATTAAATAATATAGAGCTTGCTATAACGGCTTTAGATTTGGCGATAGAATACAATAGCCCAGATAGAGATTTGAGATTAGCAATTTTATACACTTTGGTAGAATGCTACGATAAAATGAAAAATGTAAATAAAGCTATAGAAGTATTGGAAAATATTATTATTATAGATTCTAATTATAAAGATGTAAGCAAAAAATTATTGGAATATAAAGAATCTAGATATAGCGAAGGAATTAAAAGTTTCTTTAGGCTTGAAGGCGAAGCTTTTTCAGATTTCGCTTTAAAAATAGTTTCTTGTATGAATTTAATTCCTTATTCTTTAAAGACTACTAATAAAAAATATTTGATTGTATTCGCTAAAGAAGGAAAAGGTTTGCATGCCGCTAAAAAAGTAATATTTTTCAGAAAATCTTACGCTCCAATATTTAACGAAGAGCTTATTCAATTATATGATTATGCCGTAAGTTATAATATAGTCAATTCAACGCTCGTGACAAGCGCTATGGCAAGTCCAGATGCTATAAGATACGCATCAATTTCAAGAATAGAGATAGTCGGAATAAAACGATTAGAAGGTTTGGTTGAAAAAGCTAATTTTACAAATTTGCCTGTTGGCATTACAAGAGGCGAAGAAAAACTTGATTGGGTATTATAGTATAATAAAAATAATAATTCTAAAAAATCAAATAATAAAAAGATAAAAAAGATATATTTGAATTATTTTTTGGAATAGGATAAAAAGCAAATCTAAAACGATTATTAAAAGAATACTTTTTAATTTGATTCGTTTTATAATTTGTAATATTGAAATTGTGATAAATGTTTTAAAAATAGAATAAAGGATTTTACATGACTTATAAGTTTGTAAAAGAAGATAAAGATTTAAGAAAATTAAAGAAAAAAGAAATTGAATTTTTGAAAAGTCATGGATGCATCTCTCAATCTTGGGATAAAATACTTATAAAAAATGTAGACTTAAACAGAATAAAAGATGTTTCTTTTCATGGAAAAATAAAAATAAAAGAGCTTAACGGAGTGGTTAATTATCATAATAAAGTTAAAGTTATAGCTTCGATTACGCGAGCGGTTTTAATTGATGTTATTATAAATGGAGATGTATATATAAATAATGTCGGACGATTTATAGCAAATTACGAAATAGAAAACGGAGTTATAATTGAAAACGCGGGTTCTATATATATGGAAGGTAAAAGCAGTTTTGGAAATGGAGTAGAAACTTCGCCGATTATGGAAGGAAACGGAAGAAGCGTTAAAATATTTAATAGGCTTAATTCTCATATCGCTTATATAGTCGCTATGTATAGACATAATTTTGTTATGCGTAAAAAAATAAATAAAATCATAGACGATTATGCATCTTCAAAACTTAGAGAATTCGGAACTATAAAAAAACATGCTAAAATAATAAATGCAAGATTGATAAAAAACGCGCTTATCGACCCTTATACTACAATAGAAAATACTGACGAAATAAATAATACTACAATAATAAGCGCAAAAGAATCGCCTTCATATATAGGAACTTCGGTAATATTAAAAGATTGCATAGTTTTGAAAGGCGCTCATATAGTTGATGGAACTGTTATAAAAAAAGCGTTTATCGGAGAGGGAGTGAAATTGGGAAGACAATTTTCTTGCGAAGATTCTTTATTATTTGCAAATTGCGAAGGCGAGCATGGGGAAATGTTTTCAATATTTGCTGGACCTTATACCGTCACGCATCATAAAGCGACTTTACTCATAGCGAGTCATTTTTCTTTTTTTAATGCGGGAAGCGGAACGAATCAAAGCAATCATATGTATAAACTCGGACCTTATCATCATGGTTTTATGGAGAGAGGATGCAAAACGGGAAGCAATTCTTATATTCTTTGGCCATCTAGAATCGGAGCTTTTTCAACGGTTATAGGCGCTCATTACGATAATATAGATTCTTCAAATTTTCCTTTTTCTTATATAACGGAACATGGCTATCATCAAACGAGATTAATTCCCGCTTTAAATCTTTTCGGCGTAGGGCTTGCAAGAGACGAAAATAAATGGATTGAAAGAGACAGAAGAACGGGCGATAAAAAAGATTTAATTATATTTGAAGTATTTAGTCCTTATACCGTTTCTAAAATGATTAACGCCGAGAGAATATTAAAAGATATTAGAAAGAATAAAGACGAAAATAATAAAAAAGGAGATTTTATTGTTTATAAGAATATGATAATAAAAGGCGCTTCATTAAATAAATATTCTCAAAGATATTCTATTGCTATAGATTTGTATTTACGAAATAAATTGCTTTCTTATATAAAAGATTGCAAAAATATAAACGATATAATTGAAAGTTTAAAATCCGAAAAAGTATATAGCGATTGGGTTGACGCTGGCGGACTTATTTGCGCAAAAGAAAGATTAGACAATATTATTAAAGATATTGAAAATGAAAAGATAAATAATATAGAATCAATTTTAAATGCTTTTAAGAGTTTATACGATAATTATTATCCTGATGAAAAATCTTGGGTTATCGATATAATTAAAAAAAGATATTCTATAAAAAATATTGATAAAGAAATTATAATAAAAATTTTGAAAGAATATATTTCGCTTTTAAAAACTTCTTACGATATTTTATATAGAGATGCCGAAAAAGAATACGATATTTCAAAAATGGTTAGCTGCGGAATAGACGATAAAAATTTTATGGAAGAAGATTTTAAGGCTATAAGAGGAACTGTCGAAGACAACGCTTTTGTAATTCAGTATAAAAAAGATATGAACTCAAAAATAAACGATATTAATAAAATAATAGATTTATTATAAATATAATAAAAGGATTTTTAATGAAATTATATTCTATTTCTTTTAAAGTGGAAATTGGATTTGAAGATATATTTGAAGCGATTATTGAAAACGGTTTTTTGGATATATTAGGTTATAATGTGGAATATCCAGCAAAAGAAAATTATGCTATAGTAAATATATATAACGAAAATAACGAAAAACTTGAAAACAATTTGAATATTATAAAAAATTATTTGGAAATAGATTATTCCTACGAAATAAAAGAACTCGATTCTGAAAAATATTTAACTTCTTATATGGATTATTTAAAACCTTTTAAAGTCGGCGATATAACGATAGTTCCAAATTTGAGAGATTATTATAAAGATTTGAAAGAACCCGTTATTTATATAGCAAAACAATACGCTTTTGGAAGCGGAACTCATGAAACTACATATTTAGCTTTAGAAATGATTAATCAATATTCATTAAATAACGATATTAAATTAAGTAGCATTGCAGATATTGGTTGCGGAAGCGGAATATTATCTTTATTTAGTTATAAACTTGGAGCGAGAAATATAACTTCTGTCGATATTGATAGCGATGCCGTTCATTGTTCTTTGGATAACGCAAAATATAACGATATAAATTTAAATAATGTTATTTTAGGAAATGCTAAAGATTTGAATAATATGAATTTAAAATTTGATTTAGTAGTTGCAAATATAGAAACTGATATTTTAATTGAAATTATGTCGGACTTGAAAAAATTATTAAAAGAAAATTCTTATTTAATATTATCGGGAATTTTGCTTGAAAAAGAATCTTCAATGAATAATGTTTTAAGAGAAAAAAAATTAAAAATTATTGATAGAAAGCGAAAAAATGATTGGCTAGCTTTAATGTTGAGTTTATAAGAAAATTAATTATATTAAAAAGTATATTAATATTGACTATAAAATATGCTATGATATAATAATTATAATATGCTTGATTTATGTTTAAATCGTAGGGGTTTTTGTGGATATATACGAAATAGTTAATGAACCTGAAAAACAACTTGAAATATTTTCCGATATAATCAAAAAAATGAATAATATCGGCGATTATGAAGAGACTTTAGTAAATATAATATCCGAAATAAAAAACATAATGCTTACCGATACGATTTTATTGTATTTGATAGACCAGGAATTATTTAATTTAAATTATGAAATGTCTATAGGACCTTTGGGAAGCAAATTTTTCGGCTCAATAATAGACGGAGAAAAACCTTTATCGGTTAGAGCTTATACGACTTCTTCCTCTTTATATTCAAATAATCCGCAAGACGATTCGGCGTTTATTCCGATAAAAGAAATTTTAGGCGAAGATTTAAAAAATATATTATTCGTTCCTCTTAAAGCGAGAAAAAGAAATATCGGCGCTTTATTTTTAATAAATAAAAAAGACGGAAAATTTATAGAAACCGACACTATTATAATGTCTATGTTTTCAAATATAGTTTCTTTAGCGCTTATAAATAAAATGACTTACGATAAAGGACAGTCGAGAGCTTATGAAGTCGGCGCTTTATATGAAATGTCAGTTTCAATAAATAAATGCGAAACAATAGACGATATTTTAAATAATAATATAAGTATAGTTTGCGAGGCTTTTGAGGCTCATAGAGTTTCTATAATTTTGAAAGACGAAAAAGGAATGTTTAGATTTCGAGCGGGAATAGGAATAGACGAAGAGGTTTTAAAATACGGAGTAATAACTACCGAAGATAATGTTTTGGGGGAGATATTAAAAACAGGAAAGCCCGTTTATTCTGTAAATGTTTCGAGAGATTATAGATTTAAACCGAATAAATCTTTAAGATATACTAGAGATAGTTTTATAGCATCGCCTATAATGGGAAAAGAAGACGATATAATAGGTTTTTTATGCGCAACCGAAAGAAGCGTAAATAAAGCTTTTAATTTAAGCAATTTAATGCTTCTTGAAATGCTCGCTCAACAGATTTCTGAAAATTATACGCATGTCTTTTTATCGGAAGAATCAAAAATAAAACAATCTCTAACCGAAGAAATTAATTATACCGAAGAACTTCAAAAGAGCATACTTCCTACTGAATTTCCAAATAAAAAATTATTCGATGTCGCAGCCGTAAGTATTCCAAGCAAAACGGTTGGAGGCGATTTTTACGATTATATAAAACTTAAAGACGGAAAATACGCTTTGATTATAGCGGATGTTTCGGGCAAAGGATTAAAAGCTGGTTTCTTTATGGTTATGACGAGAAGCGTTTTAAGAGTTTATTCTTCTCAAATTGATAATCCCGCTAAAATATTAGAACAGACAAATAAACATATATTTTACGATTCAAAAAAAGGTATGTTCGTTACATGCTTTTTGGCTATAGTAGATACAAAAAATAAAAGTATTACTTATTCAAACGCTGGACATATTCCGCAATATTTTATTAAAAAGTCGGCAATGAATAAGCCCGAATATTTAACCGAAATGTATATTCCAGGAAAGCCTTTGGGATTTGTGGAAAACGCTTCTTATAAAAATAAAAAAATATCGTATTCAAAAGCGGATAAAATAATTATGTTTACGGACGGAGTTACCGAAACTTTTAATAAAGATAACGAAGAGTTTGGAGAGAGCAAATTAAAAGATATTCTTAAAAACGAATATGACAGTTCAAAAGAATTATTAAACGATATAGTGGAAGAAACCGTTTATTTTAGAGCGGACGCTCCGCAATTTGACGATACAACGCTTTTAATAGCTAAATTTTTATAAATTTTATTTTTACATTTCTTACATAATATTATTTATATTGAATTATTTAATTTTTTCTTATATAATATTATTTATGTATATATTAGAATTATCTGAAATAGCTAAAGAAACCGTTTGGGGCGGAAATTTGCTTGCATCTTTATATTCAAAACCTTTTGAAAGCTATAAAAATATAGGCGAAAGTTGGGAAATATCCGACTTAAACGAGGAAAAAAGCATAATCCTAAACGGAGAATTTAAAGGAAAAACTTTATCATTTTTAGTAGAAAGATACAAAGAAGAATTTTTAGGTTCTAATTGCATTGAAGCTTTGCAATTGATATCGGCAAAAAAAGAAAAATATTTTCCGTTATTAATAAAATTTATAGACGCAAAAGATAAACTCTCTATACAAGTTCATCCCGATGAAGAATATGCCTACAAAAAACATAAAAAACATGGCAAAAATGAAATGTGGTATATTGTAGAAGCTAAAAATAACGCTAAAATTTTATTAGGTTTAAGAGAAGGAATAGATAAAAATATTCTTAAAAAAGCGATTGACAATAATATAAATAATATAGAAAGTTTATTTAATTATTTTGAAGTTAAAAAAGGAGACGCTTATTATATTCCAAACGGATGCGTTCATGCAATATTGGGAGATATAATGATAGCGGAAATACAAACTTCAAGCGATATTACTTATAGATTATACGATTGGAAAAGAATTGATAAAGACGGAAAAGCGAGAGAATTGCATATTGAAGACGCTTTTAATGTTATAGAAAATATAGACGCTTATCAATTAAAATCTGAAAAAAGAAATAAATTTAAAAATAAAGATTTAGAAATTAACGAAATATTTTCAAATAAATATTTTACGGCGGAAGAATATTTTATTAAAAATAAATTCTCTTCGCAAACAAATTCTAAAACTTTTGAAATTTTTATTGATATAGAAGGAGACGGATTTATAGAATCGGATATAAAAGATAATAATATAAAATTAAAAGCGGGTAAAACCGTTCTTATTCCCGCATGCATGGGAAATTATAGAATTAAAGCGGATAATGAAATTAAATTTTTGAGAATTACCGTTTAGAGTTTAAAAGGTTTTTATTAATGAATATTATAGAAATGAAAGAAGTATATAAAAGTTTTGGCTCTCAAATTGTATTAAGCGGAGTTAATCTTATAGTTAATAGAGGAGAAACTTTATCGATTATAGGAAATTCGGGTTGCGGTAAAAGCGTTCTTATAAAACATTTGATTGGATTATTGCAGCCAGATTCGGGAACTATAATCGTTGAAGGACAAGATATTAATAAAATTTCGGATAACGAATTAACGGAAGTTCGCAAAAAATTCGCTATGGTTTTTCAAGGAGCGGCGCTTTTCGATTCGTTAAATGTTTACGAAAATGTAAGTTTTGGACTCCGAAGAATAAAAAAAGATATGCCCGAAGATAGAATAAAAATAAAAGTTGCGGAAGTTTTGGATATGGTTGGAATGCCAAATATAGAAAAAAAAATGCCATCCGAACTTTCGGGAGGAATGAAAAAGAGAGTCGGTTTGGCAAGAGCGATTGCTATGGACCCAGAGATTTTACTTTATGACGAGCCGACAACGGGATTAGACCCGATTATGTCTAGAATAATAGACGATTTGATAATAAAGATGCAAAATTTACTTAATGTCACGAGTATAGTTATTACTCATGATATGACTAGCGTTTTTAGAATGGCTGATAGAGTCGTAATGCTTCATAATGGGAAAATTATTGAAGGAGGCGCTCCCGAGCGTTTGCATGAAATTGAAGAGCCTCATTTGAAATTTTTCTTTATGAGTAGTATTGCTAAAAAAGGCGAGGATATAGAAACTATAAAACCTGCGGATGCGGATTAAATGATTAAATTGAGGAAGGTAAGATAAAATTATGAGAAAAAAAATAAAATTAGGAATATTCTTCATATTAACTATAGCGTTATTTTTAATTTCTATAAGCATATTAGGAAATTTAAAATTAAAAGGAAACGGTTATAGAATATATGTAGATTATGTATTTATAGGCGATTTGCTTGTAAATGGTAAAGTTTCATATAGAGGCGGCGGAATAAATATAGGATTTATCGAAGATATATCTATTAATAAAGACGGAACTATAAGGGTGACTCTATTCATAACCGATAGAAATGTCGTTTTGCCCGAAGGAACAAGATTTACAATACAAACTGTTGGTTTAGGATTGGGCGAAAAATATATAATGGCAACTCCGCCTACAATAACTACCGAAGGACTTAAAAGTCTGCCCCCTGAAAGCGTAGTTAAAGGAGTAGAGCCTTTTAGTTTAGAAAGCGCTTTAGGTTCTATTGGCGATATAGGAAAAGACCTTAATTTTGAAGAATTTACAAGCATAATAACAAATATGTCGTCTACAATCGAGCTTATAACAAAATTAATAAATACCAATGAATCTGAGATTGGCGAAATAATTTCAAATGTTAATGAAAGTATTGCAAATATAAGCGTTATAAGTAAAGATTTGTCTTTTATAATTCGAGATGTTGAAAGCGGAAAAGGAATAGTTGGCGCTTTAATGAAAGATACAAATTTACAAACTAATGTTTCTCAAATAATTTCTAATTTAAAAATATTTAGCGAAAAGGTTAGAGATAATCCTTCCGTTTTATTATTTAGAGAAACTCAAACAAATAAATAAATTTTAATTTTAACGGAGTATTTATTATGAGCATATTTAATTTTAATAAAAAGAGCAAAACTAAAGACGAAAACGATAAAAAATATAGATTAATAGAAAACGAGATTAAAAAATTTTCAAAATCTAAATTAAATAAATGCTTAAAAGACGCGGAATATATCGCAATAAAAGCGGGCAAATATTCTTTAAAATATTTTGGCGCTCCAAGAAAAGTTTCTAAAAAAGGAAAGACGGATTTGTTTACCGAAATCGATTTAAAAAACGAGGAAACTATTAAAAAATATTTATTAAAAAAATATCCTAAATTCGCGTTTTTAGGCGAGGAATCAAATAATTTTGAAGATAAAGATTTTTCTTGGATAGTCGACCCGATAGACGGAACGAGTAATTTTATTCATGGCTATCCTTTTTATTGCGTTTCAATAGGTTTGGCTTATAAAGGTTATCCAATTTTGGGAGTTGTTTACGCTCCTTTAACGAATACTATTTATAAAGCGCATGCAAAATCGAAAGCTTATAAAAACGGAAAAGTTATTAATGTTAGCTCGACTAATAAATTAATAGAATCTCTTATTATTACGGGATTTTATTACGATACGGCTACTGACGATAATTTTTTAAATGATAGAATGATAGATTTTGCAAATATGGTAAAAAAGAGTTTATGCGTAAGAAGAGACGGTTCTGCAGCTTTAGATATATGCATGGTTGCAGAAGGAGTCGCCGATGGATTTTTTGAATTTGGGCTTTCGGCTTGGGATATTTGCGCTTCTACAGTTATATTAAAAAGAGCGGGCGGACTTATAACAAATATAAATATGAAAGAATACGATATTTTTTCAAAAAAACAGTATATAGCGAGCAATAAAAAAATACATAAAGATATGGTAAAAACTCTTGAATAAGTTTTTAATAAATATAAAATATAATAATAAATTTTTGAATATTGATTTTAAGGAATAAATTTTATGATACTTGAAAGCGAAATTAAAAGAGGAAAAGTTGTTCAGGTTGTCGGTTCTACTTTAGATGCGGAATTTGAAGAGGGACATTTGCCTGAAATATTAAACGCTCTTTATATAGACAAAGAAGTTGAAGGAATTCAAAAACATGTAGTTTGCGAAGTTCAACAACATTTAGGCGGCGGAAGAGTTAGGGCAATCGCTTTAGAATCTACAGACGGAATTTCAAGAGGCGATAATATTATAGACACGGGAAAGCATATAATGGTGCCTGTCGGAAATGAAACTATAGGAAGAATATTTAATGTATTGGGAAAAACCGTAGATAAAGGCGAACCTATAGAAGCTAAAGAATATCGCTCAATACATGCGCATGCTCCAAGATTTGACGCTTTAGAACCTAAACTTGAAATTTTTGAAACGGGAATAAAAGTTATAGATTTGCTTGCGCCTTATATTAAAGGAGGAAAAACGGGATTATTTGGCGGAGCGGGAGTAGGAAAAACGGTTTTAATAATGGAACTTATTCATAATATTGCAAGCGAACATGGAGGCTATTCTGTTTTTGCGGGAGTGGGCGAGAGGACGAGAGAAGGCAATGATTTATGGAGCGAAATGAAAGAATCGGGAGTTATTAATAAAACTTGTTTAGTTTATGGGCAGATGAATGAGCCTCCAGGAGCGCGTTTGAGAGTCGCTTTAACAGCGTTAACTATGGCGGAATATTTTAGAGATTCTGCAAATTTGGATATTTTATTATTTATCGATAATATTTTTAGATTTACTCAAGCGGGAAGCGAAGTTTCGGCTTTGCTTGGAAGAATGCCGTCTGCAGTAGGTTATCAGCCAACTTTGGCAACGGAAATGGGAGCTTTACAAGAGAGAATAACATCTACAAAACATGGCTCAATAACTTCAATTCAAGCGGTTTATGTTCCAGCGGACGATTTAACCGACCCAGCGCCAGCTACGGCTTTTACGCATTTGGATGCGACAACAGTTTTATCGAGAGATGTTAGCGAAAAGGGAATTTATCCCGCTGTGGACCCTTTGGCTTCCACAAGCAGAATATTAGACCCTTTAGTTTTAGGAAATGAACATTATGAAGTTGCAAGAGCCGTGCAGAATATTCTTCAAAGATATAAAGATTTGCAAGATATTATAGCGATACTTGGAGCGGATGAACTTTCCGAAGAAGATAAATTAATAGTTTCGAGAGCTAAAAAAATAGAACAGTTTTTAAGTCAGCCTTTCTTTGTCGGCGAACAATTTACGGGACTTCAAGGGCGATATGTAAAAATAGAAGATACAATAAGAAGTTTTAAGGGAATTTGCAATGGAGATTATGACGATTTGCCTGAACAAGCTTTTAGATTTGTAGGTTCTATTGAAGAGGCTATTACGAAAGCAAAAACTCTAAATGTATAAATTAAATATAAAATTAAAAAAAATATTATTTTATACCGATAATAGAAAAGATAGAGATTAAAGATAATAAATTTTTATAGGGCTAAAATATGATATTTCAAGAAAGTGAAAATATTTTACTGAAAAGGTTAAAAGTTCTTTTGCCTATTTCTTTTTTAGTAAATGGTATCATTACCGTATCGACTTATTCTTTTATGTTGAATTATCTTTATAGACAATTTACTCCTATAAGAAAATATTCGTATTTCTTTATTATGATTATTACTGTTGGAATAATGACAAGCATATTTTTCGATTGCCTTAAAGTTGAAAGAGGAAAATTCATCAAATTAGGATTTAGATATATATTAAAAACTTTAATAGCTTTTATCGGAGTAGCTTTAGTAACTTATCCAATATATATATATGACGGCACAATGACTATATTTGAAGTAATGAATATACGATTTGTAATAGTAATTTTATTTATGAGTTTTGCCGCTTCTATATCCGCTATGTTTTTTGTTTTATGGAGTTTGCCTTTATATAAAGCGACAGGAAGAAAAGAATTCCATCTTTCAATGGCTTATATAATAGCGCCTCCTTTATTAACCGCCGCTATCGGAGTTATTGCCGTAGTAAACGGACTTCATTATAGGAACGCTTTTGAATATTGCGGACAATATAATGATATTGTAGATAGAGAATATGTAAGCGATGCGTCTTCAAAAATTTATGATGCGATTAACGAATATGTAAAATTGTCGGAAAATTTATCTTTTTATTTGGGCTATCTTCCAAGATTTGGATATAATTATAACGAATATAGTTCTATTTTGACGGATTATTTAAGAAGTAGATTTGGAGGTTATAATGATGTAAACGCTTTTTATGTAGTTTTTGACGATATTAGAAGAAGCGGAATTAATTTTGAAAATGAAAATACGGCTTTAGGAAATTTGAATATATTTTTAAGTCAAAATAACGATTTTAATTTTGTGGCTACAACGAACGCTTCGTTGAATATTCCGCCTGCAGATTTGGAAGGAAAAGAACTTTTTATAGATTTAGTTAAAGATTCTATATATTTTTATATTTACACTCCAATAACTTATAACGGAAATAGAATAGGTTATGTCGCCGTAGAAGTTAGAAATTCTGCTTATACAAGATTATTTGAAGAATATATGAATATTAATATTTTTGTAGTCGATAAAGATTATGAAGTTATAACTTATAATAGAATGAATTTATTAGGAGAATTTCAAAGCATATTAAATAATCCAAGAACTTCTTCGGATTTGAAAAACGAAATTAATGATAGTTATTTGGATAATATTTTAAACTCAAAAGTAATTTTAGATAAAAATTATAATTTAAATATAGTTAAATATTTATTATTCGACAATCTTTATATAATGGGCGCTTGGGAGAATATAATTCCATATAAGCAAAATATGACTTTCAGAAGAACTATTCTTACGGCTTCAATTACGATATATTTGGGAGTTATTTTCTTTTTAGTAATAGTTATAGCGCTTATTATTGTATTTAGAAAAAGTATCGTATCGGCAAGAAAAGTGTCGGATGCTTTAAGCGAAGGAGCGGGCGATTTAACTATTCGGCTTCCTGTTATTAATATCGATGAAACGGGAGATTTGATTCATTCTTTCAATAGATTTTTAGATAAAATTCAAAGCATTATTACAAACATTAAAGAAAATACTTATGTTTTGACGGGAAATATTCAAAATATTCGCTCTTCAATAAATATTGGAGTTAGCGATTTTGAAACTTTAAATAAAGAGTTTAAAGAGGAACTTATTAATTCAAATAAAATTGCAGAATCTTCAGCGAGCGCTTCGAGAGTGAGTTTTATGCAAAGAACGAGAATAAACGCCGTAAACGAAACTATAAGACAGCTTTTAGATAATATAAACGAAATTAGCGAAAAAATGAAATCTCAATCGGATGCGGTTAATAGAACGAGCGTATCGGTTCAGCAAATGATGGCAAATATTGTTACGGTGAATCAAGGTTCTACTAGAGCAAATACTTATTCAAAAATTCTTGATGCGGAAGCGAGAGATGGAGGAAATATATCAGAATCGGTTGCAGATTCTATTCAAGGAATTAAAGATTATTCAAAACAAATAACGAATATTACTCAAGTTATTCATAATATTTCAGAGCAAACAAACCTTTTGGCAATGAATGCGGCAATCGAGGCGGCTCATGCGGGAGATTATGGACGAGGTTTTACGGTTGTTGCCGAAAAAATAAGAAAACTTGCAGAAGATACGGCGAATAATTCTACAGTAATTAACGATTTAATCGAAGAGACGATTCAAGCGATAGAGCAAACCGTAGCTTTGGTTTCAAAAAGCGCCGCTTCAAGCGATAAAATTCTTGAAAGTTCGGTAATGCTTAGCGATGTTATATCTTCAATTTCTATGGCAAATGAAGAGCTTGATGTTGGAAGAAAAGATATATTAAATAATGTTTCAAACTTAAATATCATAACCGAAGCGGTGCAAGAGCTTTCAGTTAGGCAGATGCAAATGAGTTCAATGGTAAGTCAGAATCTTGCGGGAGTAGATAAATTAGCCGAAGATGTAGTTAATGTTGTTAATAATACGGAAAACGATGTTAAAGTTTTGCTTGGTTCTATTGAAAATGTAGCCGAATTATCAAATACTACAGTCGACAGTATGGAAAGTATGGATAAAAAAATTAAAGAATTGCAATATATTTTCTTGCAATTATATAAATTGGTTATATCTTTCAAAACGGAAAAAACAGAAGAAGAATTAAGAACGGAAATTAAAAAACGAAGTCTTGTAGATAAAATCAGAATTAAATTGGAAAAAAGAGCAAAAAAAGAAAAAGCTAAAAAAGACAAAAAGAAAAGAGAAGAAAAAGAAATAAATCAATTATGATTAAAAAATTATTTGTTTTAATATTTGAAATTATTATTTTTAATATCTTTTTTGTTAATATTCTTTTTTCGGAGGCTTCGCATAAATTTTATTGGAATTTGCAAACGGGAAAAAGAATAGAATCGGTAAAAACAGCGGATGTAGAATATTATGAAAATGGAATTTTAAAAAGAGTCTATAAAGAAAGAAATATTGTCGATTTAACGGTTATAGCAATCGCTCCAAAAGGCGGTTATAGAGTAAGCGGTTTATTTAAAATTTTTAGAATGCTTAAAGGCGATAAAGTTTTTCATTTAGATGAAGAATATCAAAGCGATTTTATAATTTGCTCAAACGGAAAATTTGAAGTTCCTAAAGTTCATTTTATGCCGAATGTTAGACATATTCCGACATTTCCCGAAAGAGAAATTAATTTAACAGAATCTTGGAATGCGGAAGCGATTGAAATTATAAAAGTAAATAACGCTCCAAATTTAACTATGGCTTTATCTTCCGATTATCTTTTTGCTAATATCGAAACCAATTCTACATGTGAGAGAAACGCTATTATTCAATATCATATTATGACGGATAAAGATTTGCTTCAAGCGGGACTTTCAAGACAAGGCTATCCGCAGAGAATTTATGGATTTAATTACGGGACATTTTTATGGGATATGGAAAAAAATATTCCAATCTCTCAAAGCGAAAGATATCAAATACTTTTTGGATACGGAAAAGAATTATCTTATTCAAGTTTGCAATATAAAATGAATATTGTAAGCGTTTATAAAATTTACGATTCTATTTCAAAAGAAGAAGAGTATAAAGAGAGAAAAAAACTTGAAGACGATTTGGGCGATAATATTATAGTCGATACAGTTCCCGAAGGTTTAGTTTTAAGGCTTGGAGAAATTTTATTTGATACGGATTCTTATAATTTAAAAAGCGAATCGAAAGAAACTATTGACAATATTATAAACGCCATTAAAAAAAATTATCCCGACAGAGAGATAATAGTTCAAGGACATACCGACAATACGGGAAGAGAAGATTATAATAAAACTCTATCCGAAAGAAGAGCTAAAACCGTAGCGGATTATATTTTGCCTAATCTAAATCATGATAAATTATCTTATAGCGGATTTGGAGATAAAGAGCCAATCGCCCCGAACGATACGGCGGAAGGCAGAAGAAAAAACAGAAGAGTCGATATTATAATTAAATTAAGATAATTCTTTTATTATAATTCTTTAATATAATTTTTAATATCCGAAACTATATCGTTTATAGAATTCTTGCTTAAATAATCTAATTTTTTGCCGTAATTTTCTAAAAATATTTTATCGTCTTCGGTTTGTATATTTTTTGTAGCTAAAATTTTTCTATTCATAAGCATCATTAATGCATGATGAATTTTTAATTTTGTAAAATCAATCGCTCCTCTTAAAAAATAAAAAGTTATATTTTCTTTTTCTTTACTTTTAAAATTTTTATTTATAGCATATTCGTATAATTCTTTATGTTCGGGATTTCCGATTCCTACTATAACGCAATAGATTTTTTTATTTTTGATTAATTTTTTATATAATCTCTTAAAACTTTTATAAACTGTTAATTTGCTTGCGTATAGAGAGCCTGCAAATATTATTACTTGATAATTATTTAAACTTTGAAACGAAATATTATCCGCTTCAAAAATATCGGCATGAAGTTTATCGGCTATCCATTTCGCGTAAGTTCTTGTAGCTCCATATTTGCTTTTATATACTACGGCAATATTATTTGGCATAATTTTTCCTTTTTTGTATAAAATGATTTAATATTAATATAATAGAATTTTTAAGTAAAAATTTCAATTAATAAATATTGACTTTTTAATCGTTTTAATATAATATTAACTATCTAAAAAGTATAAGGCGGTGTAGCCAAGTGGTAAGGCGGGAGTCTGCAAAACTCCTATTCATCGGTTCAAATCCGTTCGCCGCCTCATTTTTTCAATTATGAAGGATATTCAATTAATAAAGATTTTTATAATAGTTTTTTTTGTCGCCACCATTGCGATTTTTATTAAGCTAATTAATCTAACCGTAATAAATGCAAAATCGGTAGACACTTTAGAGATTTCAAATAAACCAAGAGGAATAATATACGATTCTAAAATGCAACCTTTAACTATTAATATTCCCGCATATACTATATATATCGATACTCAATCGGTAAAATTAGACGGAAAAGCTGAAAAAGATATTAACGAAGGATACGATAAAATATTTGGCATTATAGGAATAACGAGAGAAAAATTTAACGAATATCTTAAAACTAAAAGAAGAACTATAAAATTAATTCAAAATTTATCTTTAGATTCTTATAATAAAATGCGAGAAGTAAAAAACGAATACGGAATAAGAAGCATTTACGGAATAGAAAGCTATAAAAGATTCTATCCTTATAACGATATTTTCGCTCATGTAATAGGTTATATGAATAAAACCGAAACGGAAGGTTATGCAGGATTAGAAGCGAGTTATGAAAATATACTTTCTGCAGAAAACGATAATCCTAAAGATTTAATATTGACTTTAGACAGAGATATTCAAACGATAGTCAGAAACGAAGTCTTAAAAACAGTCGCCGAAAAATCGCCGCAGTCCGCTACTATTATAGTTTCGGATGTTGAAAGCGGTTCTATAATAGCGAATTATTCTTATCCTTCTTTTGACCCGAATAATCCTTTTATTTATGTTAATAGCGAAAGACTCGATAGAAGTATAATGAGCACAATTTACCCAGGCTCAACGATGAAAATATTTGCAGAAATTGCAGCAATGGAGCAGGGAGTCGTTAATAGAGATGAAAGATTTTATTGCAGAGGTTATTACGATTATAGTCCGCAAACGAGGATTCACTGCGATTATCCGCATGGAAATATAGCATTTGACGATATATTAAAATATAGTTGCAATGTAGCTATAGTCACAATAGCCGAAAGAATAGACAGAAAATTTTTTTACGATTATTTAAGGAAATTCGGTTTTGGAGAGAAAACGCAAGTCGGACCTTATAAAAATGAATGGAGCGGAATCTACCATGAATTAAATAAATGGCATAGATTTTCAAGAGGATATTTGGCTATAGGATATGATTTAAGCGTAACTCCAATGCAAATTGCTTCGGCTTATTTGCCTTTATTAAACGGCGGTTATAAAGTTCCTATGCATGTTGTAGATTCTATATATAACGGAGCGGAAAAAATAAGTTTAACCAACGGATTAAAAAGAGAAAGAATAATAGAAGCTCAATATTCGCAAGTCGCAAGAGTTCTTTTAAGAAAGGGCGTAGAATCTGGCTCTACGGGACATAGGGCAAATTTGCTTAATATCGATGTCGTTGGAAAAACAGGAACTGCAATAACAGAAGTTTTTAGAGGCGGTTCAGAGAATAAACCTGAAAAATATTATCAATCAATTTTTGTCGGCGGATTTCCTTTAGAAAATCCTAAAGTTTCAATATTAGTTTTGCTTGAAGACCCGCAAGGAAACGGAGCGAGAGCGGCGGGTAGGGTAGCGACTCCTCTTTTCGCCCAAGTTGCAAATCAAATAATTCCATATCTTGGACTCGTTGACGGCGAAGTGCATACTATAAATACGAATGAATTTTTATCTTTAATTCCTATTATAAACGAAAGCGTTTCTAATATTATGCCCGATTTAACAAAATTATCTTTGAGAGACGCTTTAAAAGATATATCATATATTGTGACAAATAACAACGCTAAAATAATTATACAAGGCGAAGGATATGTTTCGGAATTTTCGCCGCAAGCTGGAAGCGTTATAACTAACGATTCCATAATAAGATTGATACTTGAAGCGCCTAAAAGAGTAGAATAAAATAAAAAGGAGATACAATGAATAATATACTTGTTTTTGGAGAAATTTTATACGATATTTATGACGATGTCGCGGTTATTGGCGGAGCGCCTTTCAATTATTCCGTTCAATTATCAAGGCTAATTTCTAAAAACGATAATTTGAAATTTATAACCGCGTTAGGAAAAGACGATTTTTCAAAAGAGGCATTTAAATTTATTGAAAATGAAAATATAGATTCTTCTTTAATGCAAGTTCTTGATAATTATGAAACGGGAAAAGCTACGGTATTTATGAATGAAAATAAAATTCCCGATTATATAATTCATGAAAATGTCGCTTGGGATAATATTGAATTTAATTCTGATATTGAAAAAGCCTTAAAAGAAAAATATGATTTATTTTATTTTAATATTCTTTCATGCAGAAGCGAAAAATCTTATAACACTTTAAAAAATATATTTAAAAATATAGATTCAAAATATAAAGTATGCGATGTCACTTTTAGAAAAAATTATTACACTAAAGAAAAAATAAAAGAAGCTTTAGAGTTTATAAATATATTAAAAATTAACGATGACGAATTGGCTATTATAAAGAGTTTATTTTATCCTAATTTGCAAAACGATAATGAAATATTATTAAAAAATTTGAATAAAGATTTTAATATCGATTATATATTTTTAACTTTAGGAAAATCGGGAGCGTCTTCGTTTTATAATAATCAATATATTTTTAAACCTTCAAATAAAATTAAAGTTGTCGATACGGTTGGAGCGGGAGATTCTTTTTGCGCCGCTTTAAGTTATGCGATATTAAAAAAACTCGATATTAAAAAAGTTTTAGATTTTGCTTCTGCAGTTTCGGAAGAAATGATTCAAGTTAAAGGCGGAACTGCAAAATATAATATAAAAGCCATAAAAGAAAAATTTAATATAGAATAATTTTTAATTTATATTTTCATTTTGGAATTGAAGTTTGAAGTCTTATAAAATCTCTATCGTTTGGAAATAATTTTAAAGCTTCTTCCGATATCGTATAAGCGTTATTATATCTTCTTGAATTATATTCGCTAACGGCATAATTATAATAAGAAACTTTAAGATTTTTTTCTAAAACATTTGCATTTTCTCCTATATCCATTAATCCTTTTTTATAAATTTGTATTGCATTTGGAAAATCTTTTTTTCTTAAATAAGCCGTGCCTATAGCGTTATAATAATGAATTATATTATTTTTAGTCATAGCGCTCGAATTATCAAAAATTAAAGCTTCGCCCAAATATTGATAGGCTTCGTCATATTGAGTTTTTTTTATGCAATCTAAAGCCGCTCTATTAAAAGCGTTTACCAAATTATCTTTATATATTTTAGTGTTTGGCGATAAATAATAGGCTTTCTTTGCCATAGTAAGTTGTTTTTCTAAATCTCTTTCTATTTTTCTTAAAGATATAGAATTAGGATATAAAGTCGCTATTAAAGTTAAAATATCCACTTCGTTTCTGTTATTATAATTCTGTCTTGGCACAAAAGTTATTATTGTCGATGCGCCCGTATTTCTTATTTCTTTAGTTCCAGGGTCAAATCCTTTTGCTACGGTAGTTTCGACATCTATATTTCCTCTTTCCGTATAAACTACGCAAAATGCATGGTTTGAAGTTAAAATTCCTTTAACTTTATAGCCGAATTCCGTATAAAGAAGAGAATATAATATGCTTGAAGTTAGACAATTATATTCGCCTTTATATATCATATCTTGAAATAAAGTAGCCGTTTCAAAATATTTTTTTAATATTCCTTTTTCGTAAATCCATGATAATAATCTTTTGCCAAACTCATAAGCGCCTTCGTTTATATATTGAGTAAGCTCTATTTTTGCAAGATTTCTTATTTCGTTTAATTTTTCTCTGTATAATTTAAACTCGGTTTCATCCGTTATTCCCGAAGCGATTATAAATCCGTCATAATGCAATTCTATATCGTTTGTTATTCCTTTGTCGATTTTAGTAAAAAAATCATATTCCAATTTTGTCACTTCGTTTGAATTAAATTTTATTTTATCGGAAGGTTTGCCGTATATTATTGAAGAAATTATTAATAAAAGTAAAATAATTTTAAAATATTTTTTCATCTATCCTCTATTTTTTAATTTTCTAAATTATTAAGATTATTAAGCTCATCTCTATATTTTGCAGCGTCTTCGTATCTCTCTTCTTTTACTGCTTGCTCCAATAATTTTTGTATCTCTTCTTTTGTTTTAGCGCCATTTTCATTATTTAATTTAATATCTCTTCTCTTATTTTCGGAATTAGCTTCTTTATCAAACACTTGATAATTATAAGGAATTCCGCTTTTTATTTCCAATTCTTTTGAACCGTTATCTTCAATTATCATTCCCGCTTTTTCTATAACATGCTCTTCTACAAAAATTGAAACTTGAAATCTCAAAGCGAGCGCTATTGCATCCGATGGTCTAGCGTCAACAAATTCATTTTTTCCATTATGTTCTATCACAAGCTTTGAATAATAAGTATCCAAATGAACATTATCTATAATAATATTTACAAGCCGAATATTGCACTTTTGAAATATGCTGTTTATAAGGTCATGCGTTAGAGGTCTTCCCATTTTATAATTAAACAATGCCGTTGCCATAGACTGCGCTTGCAAATAATCTATAAATATGGGTATAACTCTTTCGGAGTTTATAGGTTTAAGCATAACGACAAAACCTTTATCTGTAATAGCCAAACTGTGAACTTTTGCTTCAATCACTATTAAGTCCTAATAAATAATATTTATAATTATATTATATATGTATTTCTTGTCAATATAATTTTTTATATTATAGCATTGATATTATATAAAACTATAATATTTATAATAATAATTTTTGAAAAACTTATGTTGCATACTCTTATTTTATGATATACTATAAATTAAATATAATTAATTAATAAAAATATTTTTAATATGAGTAAAGTTTTGAAACAGTCTAAAGCCGTTCTTGTAATTGCTTTTATGTATAGAGATTTAGAAATTTATAATTTGGCATTAAAAGACGCTATAGAAAATTTTAATTCAATAAAAATTATAAGCGAAGAATATTTATTTTCACATTCCGCATATTATAAAGAAGAAATGGGCGAAAACTTAAAAAAAAGATTTTTAGTTTTTAAAAATTTAATAGAAAGGGATTATATATCCGAAGTAAAAAAGATTACCGACAAAATAGAAAAAAAATATTTATATTCTAACGGAAACAGAAAAATAAATATAGACCCAGCTATACTTACGCTTGAAAATTTTATTTTAACGACTAATAAAAATTTTACTCATAGAATATATTTAAAAGACGGAGTTTTTGCCGACTTAACTTTAATATATAATAAAAAACTCGGATATACGGAGCTTCCTTGGACTTATGCAGATTATTCAAGCGAAGAAACAAAATTATTTTTAAATAGCGTGAGAGATTTATTTTCTAATGAATTAATAAAAACATCGCCTTTCGCTTAAATTAAAAAAATTTAGCTCGAAGATAATTTAAAATGAATGATTCTTAAAATATAAAAATATTATTTTTTACTTCTCAAATTGACTATAACAATCTCGGGATATGCAAATAATCTAAAAGGAAGCAAAACCGCTCCAACTCCCGAAGTTATATAAATTTTCATATTTTCGCTTTTCATATTTCCGTATATTGTAGTTAAAGGATAATTTCTATTTTTATTTAATCTTTCAAATAAAGCCATAGGAACAAAACTTATTTGAAGCCCATGCGTATGTCCAGCTACAAAAAAATCTATAAATTTATTATATCCTTCTTTTTGGGCGATTTTTAGAGGAAACATTGGCTCATGCGATAATAAAATATTAAAATCGTTTGTTTTAACATTTTTTATAGCCAAATCAAATTTTACTTCGTCCGTCAAAAAATCTCCAATTCCTCCTATTGAAATATATTCTTTATTTTCATTTGTTATAAATATTATATTATTATCAAGCATTTTAAAATTATTTGAATAAAAAGTATTTGAAATATCAATTTTACTTTCATAATTATCATGATTTCCCATAACGGCATATTTTCCAAGCGGAGCGTTTAAATCTTTTATGCCTTCGTTAAGTTTGATAATATTTTTTTTATTATAATATCTGAACCATCTCGGAGCGCTATAAATATAATCGCCTACAAAAAGTATAATATCGGGTTTATTAGTCATTATCATATAAGACATTTTTTTTATATGCGAAGTTGAAACATAAAGCCCAGAATGAATATCGGAAGCCAAAGCGACTTTTATATTGTCAAAACTTTTAGGCAAATCTTCAAATTCTAAATCAATATATCTAACTTTCAAATCTCTTGAAGTTTTAAACATATACAAAGCAAATAATAATATAATAATTAAAAAAATAATTATTTTAGTTTTTCCGAATTTATTTAATAATTTATTTAAAATATTCATTATCTATTCCGTTTTATCAAATTTTATAATATCCATATCTTTAAGAATTTCGTTTTTCATTAAATCTGAGTAAATAGATTTTTCAGAAAATATTAATAAGCTTTCATTGTAAGGCGATTTATTTCCGCTTTTTAAATATATAAAATTAGAAATTGTTTTTGTATCTGCGTATATATCAAAATTTTTATTTTTAAATTCGTATATTCCAGAAATTGTAAAATAAGTCGTTTCAAGCCAACCTCTCGAACCTCTCGCTATTAAAGATACGGCATCTCCGATTTTTAATTTCAAATAATTTGCTAAATCTTTTCCTACGATTATTTGATTTTTATTATTTTCGTAAATTTTTCCTTCGATTATAAAATTAGATATATCGCTTAAATCTTGTAAAGTATTATAAACTCTCGATTGAGCGCTTCCCGTTTTTGTTACAATTCCTACGGGAAAATTTATTACATTTTTAATTTCGCTTTCTTTATCTAAAAGTTTAATTTCGTTTATTATTTCGTCAATATTTTTTATTCCGCCTTCAAATAAAAAAGTATTTTCTGAAATATTTTTTTTAGAAATTTTTATTATATTAATTTTTTCTTTAGTTTTTATTTTTTGTTTAAAATCGGACATTGAATAAATTTTTAAATCTTCTCCAAAAATTTTTGTTATTATATCGTTATAAGATTCTTTAAATTTTGTATCTTTTATATAAATTTCGCTTGCTAAATTGTTTAAATTAACCAAATTATTAAGTTTATTTATATCAATCAAGGCAAAATTATAATCTAAATTTTTCGCTATATCTAAAATAATAAATTCTTCCGCGTTATAATATCCGTCTTTTGTTATTAATTTTAATATAATATTATCGCCAATATTAATATCTAAAGCTAAAGCGGTTTTTGAGTTTATTATTATAAAATTTTTGTCTTTTATTTTTTCCATTGTTTCGTTATTTATAATATTAAAAACTTCTTTATCGTTTTTAGGAATTATTCCATTTATTATTATCTCTTCTTCGCCCAAATGAGATATTAAAGAAGCTTTATATTTTAATCTTGCCGTTATCGGTTTTTCTTTAAATATTTTTTTTAACGCTTCAATTTTTTCAGAACAATTTTCTATAAAATAAATCGGCGGAGCTATATCTCTAACTAATATATAATTTGTATTCATAATAGTTATATAATTTGCTTTAGACGATAAATTTATATTCTTAAAAATTAATAATGCGATTATAGATATTATTAAAACTATGACAAAATATATTGCATTTTTCATAAATAATTTTAATCCGATTTTTTACAAAATTATATTCTAATATAAATTTTTGTAAATAGAATAATATTAAAAAATATTTAATAATAAATTAAATTCTCAATATATTTTATACGATACTAATAATAAGATTAATTTTAAATTAAACTTTTTTATATTTAAATATTAGAGTTTTTATGTTATAATTTTCAAAAACATTAATTTTTAGGTAGTTAAATGATTCAAGAAGAAGTTACAACAGCAGATAAAGAATGTATAGCCATTAGATTGCTCGCCGAATATCCCGATACGGACAGTTATATTTATTTAATGTTTTTTATAGATAAAGATAGCTTAAAATTAATTGACAGCGAAATAATGGTTTCAAATAATTATGATTTCTTTATCTTATTAAACGAAGTTAAAGATTTATCCGAATTATACAGACATATAGAAGTCGCCATTGAAGCGAATAAAAATTTAATAATTCCTTGCGATAAATTAAAAGACGATATAAATAAAATATTAAAAGACAGAATAAACAGAGTTGGCATTGTTAATTATTTGTCTAAAAAAGATATAATTCCAATTATAGACTTGTTCGCCGATACTCTTAATTCATATATGGATTTTAATATCGGAATATACGATGTGGTTTATAAAATTTATCCGTTAGAAACTTTCAAAACTTTTATAGAAAAAACTAAAGACGATATAGAAAATAAAAGAGTCGATTTTGATAAATATAATTTTTATTCAAATGCCGAATACGAAATAGCCGAAGAAGTTGAAGAATCGATTACAGATAAATATGAAATAATAAACGCTTCTTTAGTTGTTTCGCCCGTAAATGGAAAACCTATAAACGAAGTTAAATTAGGCGATAAAATTGTAGTTAGTATAAATTCAAATTTGTTTGAAGAGGATATGGTATATTTGGATTCTCATGGCAAAAAAGATGTTTATTCAAAATATTTAGTTCCAGGAGAAATTATTGAAAAATCGGTTACAGAAGAAAGCACAACGCTTACGATAAAATTATCCGAAAGATGCTGCGCTATAATCGAAGAGGTAGAGCCAATTAAATTAAGAATATTTAATCCTGAAAAAGATACTTATGTCGCTCCTCCCGTTATTTCTATGAATGAGAGAATTAATTTAATAGCTAAATTTTTTGATAATATAAGTATTTTTAATTTAATAATGTTTGGATTAGGAATAACTTCCCTATTTATTTTAACATATATTCTTTATATAATGCTTAGTAATTAAAAATCAAAATAATTAAAATAATTCTATAAATTATAAAAAATATATTAAAACTAATTTGCTAATTTATAAAAATAATATAAAATACTTAATATAGTAATTTAATAAAAATTCAAAAAAATTTAAAAAAGAGGTATCAATTATGAATAATAAAAAAGTTTTACTATTAATTTTATCTTTAATCGTTTTTGTTTTTGTGGCTTGCTCAAATAAAGCTTCTAAACTTTCCGATTCGGAGATAATCGTTAATTTAAGCGTAGAGCCTAAAACTATAGACCCGAGTTTTAACGCTCAAATATATGGCGTGATTTACATACAACATGTATTTGAAGGCTTAACTACAAGAGATAAAAATAATAAAGTCGTTGAAGGCATTGCAGAAAGTTGGGATATAAGCCAAGACGGAAAAATTTATACTTTTCATTTAAGAACAAATTCTTTATGGTCTGACGGAAAGCCTGTAGTTGCCGAAGATTTTGTTTATAGTTGGAGAAGAGAAGTAGACCCCGTTGTCGCAAGCGAATTTAGTTATCAACATGAAGCGGTTAAAAATGCAAGAGATATAACGGCGGGAAAAAAGCCCGTTGAAACTTTGGGAGTTAAGGCTATTGACGATTATACTTTGGAAGTCGAACTTGAAGCGCCTACGGCATATTTTTTGGAACTTACGGCTTTTCCTACTTACGCTCCATTGAGAAAAGATATAATAGAAAAATACGGCGATAAATGGACATTAAGCCCCGAAAGTTACATAGGAAACGGACCTTATATAATGAGCGAAAGAAATATTGATAAAAATATAGTTATGACAAAAAGCACAAACTATTGGAATGCGGATACTATAATAGCGGATAAAATAACATTTATGTTTATGCAAGACGGAGCTGCTGCGATTGCGGGAATAAAAGAAGGAAGTTTACATTTGGCTTATGAGCCTCCTCAACAGGATATACCGACTTTAACGGAAGAAGGATTAATACAAATTAAACCGTTAATAGCGACTTATTATTATCCTATAAATGTTACAAATCAATATTTGAAAGACGCGAGAGTTAGAAAAGCTTTATCTTTGGTTATCGATAGAAATTATATAGTTGAAAATGTAACTAAAGGCGGACAAAAACCAGCGGGAGGTTGGATACCTTACGCCGTTAATGATGTGGAAGGAGATTTTAGAGAAAATGCGGGCGATTTATACGATATTTCAAAAGAAGAATACAACAATAATATTGCAATGGCAAAACAACTTTTAGCGGAAGCGGGCTATCCAAACGGAGAAGGTTTTCCCGTTATAGAATTTACTACCGACCCAGGAAACCATGTTGGAATATTTGAAGCCGTTCAGCAAATGTGGAAAGAGCATCTTAATATAGATTCTTCGATAACTCAAGTTGATAACGCTTTACTTGGACAAAGATTACTTGAAAAGAAATTTATGATTGGAAGGCTTTATTGGTCTTCAGATTATATGGACCCAATGTCTATGATGAGTTTATTTGTAAGTTATAATACTCAAAATAACGGAGGCTATAGCAATAGAAAATATGACGAGCTTATAGAAAGAGCGGCGTCTACGGGCGAGCAAAATATAAGAATGGCTGCTATGCATGAAGCCGAAAAAATATTTATAGAAGATATGGGAGCTATTCCAATTTATTTTTATACCGAGCCTTTGCTTGTAAATCCTAAACTTAAAGGCGTAGTTTATAATCCTTTAGGCTTTCATAGATTTAATTACGCTTATTTAGAAAAGTGATTTAAATGTTTTATATTTAGGAGTCGTTTTATAACGGCTCTTTTTTTATTTATGAAGAAAGTCAAAATTTTATCTTTTTTAAAAAGGTAATAAAAATGTTCACTATTTTTTCTACTAAAAAATAAAAAAAATTCTATCCTTGTCTGAAAGTATAAAAAATCCATGACGAAATAATTTTTTTGTCATGACTTAAAGACTAAAATGATTGTATACTTTATATTTTCTAAATTTTATTAATAATAACTTTGACAAATAAAATTATTTTGTTATAATATAATTATGAAACATGAACATGAAGAAGTATACAAATTGAGCGACTTATTCGCCCTATATTTACTCGGCAAAAATGTAAACGAATATTTATTAACCGATTTAGTAAATTCCAATTTAAGAGAATTTAATTTTGAAGATGCTAAAGATTTGGAAATAATAGACCCATCGCCGAAGACGGACTTTAGCCTCAATCTCAAAGATAAATTAGGCAATAAAGAAGGCATTGTAGATTTAAAAGCAATCACAGAAAATGGATCTATTGTCATAATCAAAATTCAAACTTATTCAACTAAAAATTTCTTTTAGAACGCTTTATTATTCGAGTAAAAATTATTCAAGCATTTAAAAAAAATGAAAAGGATATTAGGAATTAAAACCTGTTATAAGTATTAATTTAATCAATGATTTTCTTTTTGACAAAACCGATAAGAGAATGCATACTTGTCATTTATTAAAAGAAAGAATAGTAATAAAATTCTAACCGACCATATACAACTACATTATGTAGAGATTCCAAAGTTTAGCAAAAGAGTAATATTAAGAAATAATTAAAAAAACTGGATTTTATTTTTAGAATCAAATAAGGAGGAGAATATGTCTCAATTATTAAAAGATGATACAATTTTTTAAAAGGCTATAAATAAGTATAATTATTTTACGGACAATAAAGATTTATTAAACGAATATGACAGGAGAGAGGCTTATTTGATTTATCAAGATAGTTTAATGAGTAGAGCGAAAAAGACGGTTTTGACGAATGAATAGAAGAAGGCATAAAAAGAGGTAAATTTGAAGAAATAAAAGAATGTGAAAAAAATAAATCAATCTCAATCTAAATGGAAAAATCAATGAAAACTAAAAACATGGACATTAGCTTTATAAGCGAAATAACAGGCTTAACCATAGACGAAATAAAAAACTCTAAAACCTTAAACTAACAAAAAAAAGAAGCTCGCACATTTCATACAAGCCTCTTCAATATATGAAAGAAAGAATTTTCTAACTGTAACCTAAAAAAACATAGCTAGCAAAACACACGCTATAGCTAGAATTTAATTTTTTTGGCATTGGTTTCAACCCATATTCCATTTGTCATGATAAACTTAAATATATAAGGTTCATAAAAACTAGCTGGTTCAAATTGAAGTTTTACTATACCATTAGTCACATCTTCAATAGAAGTTTCGATTGAATAAGAATTTCCAAAACTTTGCCAATCAGCTTTTATTATTTTATCAAAGTTAATATAGAAGTTACTATAACCTGAAGGGCTATTTATATCTATTAAATTATTTTTATCGCCTTCCTTACTATTAGTGAAAACTAAATAATTATTGCTATTTGCACTAAGTTCATGGTTAAAACTAAATTGAACTTTTTGCTCAACATTTTTATCGCCAAACAATTCATTATCACTGCCAATTTTATCATTCAATTTTGCTACAAAATCATTAGTGCCGATATTAGTTTGCATTTTTCAAATATAAATAGTTGAAGTATCGCTGTCCTTTGTAATTGGAGTAGCCGAACTTTGAGTTAACTTAAATGTTAAAGTGGTTTCGTTTTCTTTTACAGCTTCTATAGTCGATAAATCGAAATTGTTTCCTATTTTCAAACTGCCATCTTCGATAATAAAATTATCTTTGGTTAACGACAATTTATTGTTTGTAAATTTAAAATCTGATACTGTAGCATTTGCATAGCTAAAACTCAAAGGGAATTAAGTTTATATTGGTTTTTCCGTTAGTAGAAATAATCAAAAGACTTCCGATGCTTTTATTAGGATTTTGTGGCGTTGGGTTTCCTCCGCCGCTTTTTCTATAACTAAAAATTAATGCTACCGCTAATAGTATTAATATAAAAGTTTTACTTCGTACTTGTCCGAGTATATTTGCTTATCGTAGAGCTATTTCCTACGCTAGCCGAATGAGTTAATTGAAAAGGAATTTTTATTCCTATTCCCAAACCTACGGCATAATTTCCTTTATGGAATTTTGGCAATATTCCAATTTGCATGCTTTCAAAAGTATAGCTTTCTTTTGTGCTAGAACCTTTTATTGCAAAAGTGTCATGCGAATAACCTAAATCGAGCAATAAACTTATTCCTTTATCTCCATCTCCTACAAAATATCCCGCCTGAACGGTTAATCCCGAATCAAAACCCACGCTTGTATCTCTTTTAGCGTAAGTATCTTTATAATCTTGAGGCGCATCGGAAGAAAAACGAACTTTATAAAATCCAAAACTTGCTCCAATCGGAATATTTAAACCAAATTGCCAACCGCTTACCGCGAAAGATTCTTTAGCAAACGCTATGATAAAAATTAACGCTATTATTAAACTTATTCTCTTCATAATAAAATTCTCCTTTTTTAATTTTTTTATTTATTAAATTTTATTTCTTTAGCTTCGTTCCATAATTTATCCAAATCGTAATATTCCCTTCCTTCTTTCGTGAATATATGAATAACCATAAAACCGTAATCGCTTAAATGCCATAAAGATTCGGGAGTATTATCGTTTTCAGAATAGGGCAGTATTCCTTCCTCTTTTTTAAATTCTTTATAAACTGCATCCGCTCCCGCTTTCATTTGAGGCGAAGAGTTTGCCGTAGCTAAAATAAAAAAGTCGGATAGAGATGTTATTCCGTCCAAATCTAAAACTTTTATATCTTCCAATTTTTTATCGTCTAAAATTTTAGCAGCTTTCAAAGTAAGTTCTTTAGCTTTTTCTCTGTCGATAAATTTTTTCTTATTTTTTGTAATTTTATTATCTTGTAATTTCATAATAATCATTTCCTAATATTAAAACAGCGTTATTTAAAAGTCTTCTATCCGTTTTTGCATATATTCTATTTATTCTGCATTCTCTTCCAACCATAAAACCTTTTTCAATTTGTCCGTTTCTTATAATAACCGCGCTTTCGCTTAAATTATTTTTTGAAAAATTTCCGTATTCTCCCGCTTTAAAACCTCTATATCTCATTCTTATGCTTATTCTGTCGGCAAGTCCGCCTATTCCCGTAGCGTTCAAAACTATTAAACTTATATCTTCATTTTCAATTTCGCTTTTTTGAGTTTTAAGTCCGACATATAAAGTTAAATCGTTTATTTGTTTAATAAAAGCGCTTCCTTCAAGTATCGGAGTTAATATTCCTCTTTCGTTCATACTTGCGTCAATAGATTCTACAATTAAAGTTCTTTCATTGCAATTTGCAAGTATATTAAATAAAATCTTAATATCGGGCGGCCTCAAATTCGATTTAATTCTTGAAGTTATTGCATTTTTTATATCTTTTGAAAGCATTATACTTTTAAGTTCGGGATTTTGTATAATTCCTATCATAGCGTTTATAATTAAATCTTCAAGTCTGTATAAAGTTTCAATTTCTTCATATCCTTCGATAATTAAATAATTTAAATAAGATACCGCTTTATCTCCTTGAAAAAATCTCTCTCCGACATCGAAAGAAAGATTATCTATATTAATAGCCTCTTCAATATACATTCTAACTCCGCCGATTAAATCTATAATATCCGAAATTTGATTATTATCAACGGCTATTTTATAACTTATTTTTTTTCCCGTAGTAATTTCAATCGCTTTAAAAACTTCGTCTCTGCCTCCCGTTTCATATAATTTATTTAAAGGAATATTTTTATCGTTTTTATTTTTCCATAAACCTATATTTTTAGGAAGTCCGATAATTCCTATTCTATTATGCAAGCTTGAAATTATTCCAAAATAAGCTCCGTAAGGAATATTATTTTCATCTATAAATAAAATTGCAAAATATAATTCTTCGTCATTATCTTTAGCTTTTTTCAAATCGCTATAAAAGAAATAATAAAATAAAAATATTATAATTCCAACTCCCGCTATTATTGACGATATTACAAACGCTACAGCTTTTCTATTTGCTTGAGTTATCGATTTTAGAGATTTATCGTCTTTTTGATTTTTTTTATTTTTTTTCGTTTTTTTATTCATATCATAAATAATATATTATGTTAAATAAGTTGTCAAATTATAGACTAAAATATTTTTATATATATTTCCAAGTATAACCTTTTTTCATTTCAAGAATTTCTTCAACAGTTCCTTTCGCTATTATCTCGCCTCCGTTGATTCCGCCGTCAAGTCCCAAATCTATTATATAATCGGCAGCTCTTATAACATCGGGATTATGTTCTATAATTATAACGCTATGCCCTTTGTATACAAGCTTATTTAAAGCTATTAAAAGTTTATTAACATCGTCAAAATGAAGTCCCGTAGTCGGTTCGTCAAGTATATAAACTATATGCTCTCCGTCTTGTTTTTTTGAAAGTTCGGTTGAAAGTTTTAATCGTTGTAATTCTCCTCCCGAAAAAGTGTCTAATCTTTGAGAGAGTTTTATATATCCTAATCCAACCTCGCTCATAACCGATAAAGTTTTTATAATCGATTTATCAAAGTCAAAAAATTTTAAAGCTTCATCAACGGTAAGCTCCAAAACTTCGGCTATATTCAAAGATTTAAATCTAACCGATAAAGTTTCATCGTTATATCTTTTTCCTCCGCAGGCTTCGCATATAATTTCCATATCCGACAAAAAATGCATCGCAATTTTTCTTATTCCTTTTCCATCGCAAATATTACATCTTCCTTCTTTTCCGTTATAAGAAAATCTTCCCGCAGAAAATCCTTTAGCTCTTGCTATTTGAGTTTTGGCGAATATATTTCTTATTTTATCGAATACTTTACTATAGCTTATTAAAGTGCTTCTAATCGAACCTACTATTGAAATTTGGTCTACTAAAATAGTATCTGAAATTATATCGGGAATATACGCGCTTTCGTATTTTGAATATTGATTTAATTTTCTTTTTTTAAGCGCGGGATATAGTGTGTCGATTATGAGAGACGATTTTCCGCTTCCCGAAACTCCCGTAACAACGACTATTTTTTTTAAAGGAATTTCAATGTCTATATTTTTTAAATTATTTGTAGAAACATTTTTTAATTTTATCATCTCCGTATTTTCTTTTCTTACAATATTTTTATCAAATACTTTTTTTATTCCGCTTAAATATTCTCCCGTTAAAGATTTTTGATTTTTTATAATGTCGTTAAATTTTCCTTCAAAAATAACCTCGCCGCCGAAAGCTCCCGCATGAGGTCCCATATCGATTATATTGTCGGCTGATTTCATTGTATCTCTGTCATGTTCTACTATAACTAAAGTATTTTTTAAATCTCTCAATTCTTTTAATGTTTCAAGCAAATGCCCCGTATCTTTAGGATGAAGTCCTACGGTTGGCTCGTCCAATACATACAAAACGCCCGTGAGTTTTGAGCCAAGCTGACTTGCAAGTCTTATTCTTTGAGCTTCGCCTCCAGATAGAGTAGAATATCTTCTATCTAAAGACAAATAATTAAGTCCGACTTTATCTAAAAAATTTAATCTTGTTTTAATTTCTTTTATAGCTTCTTTTGAAATAATATTTTCTCTTTCGCTTAAAATTAACGGAAGTTTATTAAAAAATTGAGACGCGCTTTCAACAGTCATTGAAGAGACTTGACTTATATTTTTTTTGTCTATCGTATAAGCTCTTACTATTTCGTTTAATCGCTCTCCATTACATTTGGGACAAATTTCATCTATAAAAAATTTAGATAGAGATTTATCTTTCCACTCTGAATAATCTTCGCTTGTAATATCGTTATTTAAATGCCAATATTCTATAACATTTCCTACGGCGCTTTCTCCTCCAAAAAAGAAAATATTTATAATCTCTTTGTCAAGTTGATTAAAAGGAATTTCTTCCAATTCTTTTTTTCCGATTCCGTTTCTTTTTAATAATCTTAATAAAGAATCCGTATAATATTTTCCGCGTGTAGAAAACATATTATGAAGCATAATATCTAAAGCTCCGTTTAATAAAGGTTTAGTTTTATCTTTAATAGCCAAATCGATATTAAAAGCTGGCTTACTTCCTAATCCTTTACATTCTGGGCAATAACCCCAATGCGAATTAAAAGAAAAATGTCTTGGCGTTATTTCAAAATTAAATAATATTCCATGAAGCAAACAAGCTGGAAATTTTGTGTGAAAACTCTCTCTTATCATTATTCCATAATTTGCTTTTATATGAACAATCCCTCCCGATAAATCCATAGCTTTTTCAATCGCATCCGAAATTCTCGCTCTTTTATCTTTTCCCGCGACTATTCTGTCTATAACTATTCCAATAGAATAAATTTCTTCTTTTGATAATTCTTTTATTTTCTCTTCGCTAATATCGTCAATAATATAATCGGAAGAGTTTATTTGTATTCTGATATATCCCGCATCTCTTATTTTTTTTATTATATCGGCTATAGAAATATTATCGCTTGAATTAAATGCAAATCTATGATTAAGCGAACTATGATAAATCGGAGAGATAATCATTAATTTATAATTTTCCATAGTTTGCGATATTTCGGTTGCAAGCATTGAAGGGCTTTCCGCTTTTAAGTTATCTTTGTCTGCGCAATATGGACAATGCGGAGTCGAAACTCTTGCAAATATTAATCTAAAATAATCGTATATTTCTGTAACCGTAGCGACTGTAGAGCGAGGATTTCTGCTAACATTTTTTTGGTCTATCGCTATTGCTGGCGCTAATCCTTCTATCTTATCGACTTTTGCATCTTCAAATCTTCCTAAAAATCTTCTTGCATAGGTTGAAAGCGATTCTACAAATCTTCTCTGTCCTTCTTTAAATATAGTTTCAAAAGCTAAAGAAGTTTTACCGCTTCCCGAAACTCCCGTTATTACATTTATTTTATTTTTAGGCAAAGTTAAACTTATATTTTTTAAATTATGTTTATTCGCTCCTTTTATTATAAGATAACTTTCTTCAATATCATTTTTAGATTTTAATATTTTTTTAGAATTATCTTTTATTTTAGTTTTTTGTTTTAATACCGCTTTTAATTCTTTTCCCGTTAATGATTCTTTAACTTGTATTATTTCTTCTGGCTTTCCTTCGGCTACTATTCTTCCGCCCTTATCTCCGCTTAAAGGTCCCATATCGATTATATAATCGGCGCATTTTATAACATCCAAATTATGCTCTACAACTATAACCGTATTTCCTTTTTCAACCAATTTATCAAGCGCTTTGAGTAATTTTTTTATATCTTCAAAATGAAGTCCCGTAGTCGGCTCGTCTAAAATATATAAAGTGTTTCCCGTAGATATTTTATGAAGTTCGCTCGCTAATTTTATTCTTTGAGCTTCGCCTCCCGATAGAGTTGTAGAAGGTTGTCCTAATTTTATATAACCTAATCCTATATCTTCCATTATTTTTAATATTCTTGTTATTGAAGTTATTCCGTCAAAAAATTCTATCGCCTCCGATACGGTTAACTCCAAAACTTCGTAAATATTTTTATTCTTATATTTAATATCCAAAGTTTCGGCGTTAAATCTTTTTCCCGCGCATTCTTCGCAAGGCACAAGAACATTTGAAAGAAATTGCATCTCTAATTCTATTAAACCCGCTCCTTCGCAAGTCGGACATCTTCCCGTTTTTACATTAAATGAAAATCTGCCTTTATCGTATCCTCGCATTTTTGAAAGTTTAGTAGCCGCGAATAAATCTCTTATAGGCGATAAAACTTTAGTATAAGTAGAGGGATTGCTTCTTGGCGTTCTTCCGATTGGCGATTGGTCAACTTCTATAACTTTATCTATATTTTCAAAACCTTCAATTTTTTTATGCTTTCCTACATTAAAAGTTTTTCCGTAAAAATGATTATGCAAAGCTCTCATTAATATATTATCAATCAAAGTAGATTTTCCGCTTCCCGATAATCCGCTTACTACTAAAAATAAACCTAAAGGAATTTTAACATCTATATCTTTTAAGTTAAATTGCGAAGCTCCGATTATTTTTAAAAATTTTCCGTTTCCTTCTCTTCTATTTTTTGGAATCGGTATATTATCGTCTCCTCTTAAATATTTTGCCGTATATGATTTTTCAGATTTTATAAACTCGTTAAAATTTCCAATTCCAACTATATTGCCGCCCGAAACTCCCGCGTCTAATCCTATATCGATTAAATAATCAGATTCTTCCATAGTTTCTTTATCATGTTCTACCACTATAACCGTATTATTTTTATCTCTTAAAGTTTTTAACGATTCTATAAGTTTTTTATTATCCGATTGATGAAGTCCAATAGAAGGCTCGTCTAATACATATAAAACGCCTTCAAGTCCGCTTCCAATTTGAGAGGCTAATCTTATTCTTTGAGATTCGCCTCCCGATAGAGTAGGGGAGGCTCTTTCAATCGTCAAATAAGTAAGTCCGACTTTAACTAAAAAAGTTAATCTATAAATAATTTCTTTTATAATCGGTTTTCCTATAATCTCTTCGTTTGGTTTTAATTTTAATTTTGAAAAATAATTAAATAAATCTTCAATAGTCATAGAAGAAAAATCGGCTATAGTTTTTCCGTCAAATCTAACGGCTAAAGCGTCTTCGTTTATTCTCTTTCCTTTGCATTTCGGACATTCAACTTCATCCATAAAATTTGCATAATAAGATATTTTATAAGTTTCATAATCGTATTTTAATCTTGTAAGAATTCCAGGAATTTTCTCTTCGACTATTTTACTATGATACCAAAATCTTTTTTTCCATTTAACCTCTTTATCGCTTCCGTATAATAAATATTTTTTTTCATTTTTGCTCAAATCCTTCCAAGCATTTTTTAAGTTTATATTGTAAATTTTCGCTATTATCTCCAATTCTTCAAAACCGTATTCCATATCAAAACCGATATGATTGTCAACAAAACAACTTAAAGCGCCTTCGTAAATATTTAAATTTTCATCTCTTATTATATGTTTTTCTGTAAATATATGTTCTACTCCTAAACCGCCGCATATAGAACAAGCGCCCATTGGATTATTAAACGAAAATAAATTTGGTTCAATATCGGCAATAGAATGTCCGCAATTTGCGCAAGAACGCTCGGTTGTATATAATCTATAATATTTGTCTATTTCCGATTGCTTGCTTATTTTAGTTTTTTTTCTTTTCGTTTTATTTTCTTTATTATTTTCGTTTTCCGTTTCTTCAATAATTTCATGCTCTTCGTAAAACGCTACTAAACCTTTAGTTATTCTTATAGCTCTTTCAATATCGTCCGTTATACGCGATAAATATTTATCTTCCGCTTTAATTCTATCTATAACTATTTCTAAAGTATGTTTTTCGTATCTTTTGAGTTCGGAAATTATATCGTCTTCAAATTTATAAACAATATTGTCGATTCTTATTCTTTGATAGCCCGCGTTTTTTACTTCTTCTATTTCTTTTCTATATTCTCCCTTTCTATCTCTAACTATCGGAGCTAAAATTAAAATTCTTTTATCTTTAAAATCTCTTAAAATAGTTTGCGCTATTTGGTCCTCGCTCTGTTTTGAAATTTTATGTCCGCATTTTGAACAATAAGGCGTTCCTAATCTTGCAAATAATAATCTAAAAAAATCGTATATTTCAGTTACCGTGCCAACGGTTGAGCGAGGATTTTTATTTACGCTCTTTTGGTCTATCGATATTGTCGGCGATAATCCTTCTATATGCTCCACATCGGCTTTTGCCATTACTCCCAAAAATTGCCTTGCATAAGCGGATAAAGATTCTAAATATCTTCTCTGTCCTTCTTTAAATATTGTATCGAAAGCAAGAGACGATTTTCCGCTTCCCGAAACTCCCGTTAAAGTAGTTAAAGTTTTATGAGGAATAGAAAGCGATATATTTTTAAGGTTATGCTCTTTAGCTCCTCTAATTTCAATAGAATCGTTCATTTTAAAGCCTTTTAAGTAAAAGAAATAATCGATATATTATAACATAGATTTTATATAAAAACAAAGAATTATTAAATACCCATCCAGAGATTAGCTTTATCATGATAAGCCCAACGATAAGAAGGAGAACCATTTGTATTGGTTATCCAAACTTTAGCCAAACCATTTTGTCCATTTGAAAATATATAAAGTCCGTTAAGAGAATACTCGGCGTTTGTATAAAAAATATTATTTGTAATTACTACAACGGCGTTAAAATCGCTTTGAGGTCCAAAAGATTGAACTTTCCAACCGTTAGAGCTGTTTATCTTGTTGTTACTTGTATCTATAGTGCCAACGGATTGATTACTTGCAGTTATTGTATTTCCCGTGCCATCTCCTTCCGCTCTCGGAATAACGGGAACTATAGCGTTTATTTTAGTTTCTATATATTTAGTATCAATCAAATCATTTGTGCCATAAGCGGTTACGGTAACATAATATAAAGTGCCGTTATTATAAGTTCCGCTAATTGGGAATGTAAAACTACTTCTTGTATGAGTAGAATTTTCTACGGTAGGATAACTACCCATATTATTCTTTATAGCATCATTGGGTTGCTTAAAATTAGAGCTTGTCCCAGCATATAAATTGAATCCCACGAAATCGGAAGCTAAAATTCCCGACCAAAAACTAATGCTTATTGAATTATTTCCTGGAATAGCTTTTATTCCGTAAGGCGGATTATATTCGTCAACTACAGTAATAAGTTCGTTTGAGCAAGAGATAAATATAAATAATATTGATATAAAAAAAATAATCTTTTTCATAAATTAATAACTTAATATATCTGGGGCTGTCTGAAGGCAATAATCTACCGTTGCAGTTGTCCCATTAACTCCCTTTACAAATATTTTACCATAATAAGATTTTCCTCCGTCCTCTGTCTTCGTTAAATATAATTTATTTGCTTCAACAGTTAAAGGGCTTTTTGTATATCCGTCCGTTGGCGGAATCGTTACATCACTTAAAGAAGTTGCCGAACGAGTTTGAATTCCGCCTGTTCTATTTTGAAAAGTTAAATTTCCAGCTGTCCCAGATAAAGTGGCTAATTCTTTAGTGCTTGTAATACTTCCTGAAGAAACGCTTTTATTTAAAGTTTCATCTCTAGGAGTAGCCATTTGAACATAATTATCATAAGAATAAGAACTTTCGGATTGAGGCGTCATTTGATAGGCGCTCACCCATACATAAATAGGAATTCCGTTTTGAATTTCCGATTGTGTTAAAGTTGTAACTTCGCTATCTCCTCCCGTAGAATAATAACTTCCAGTTTCTATTGTATAACTATGCGTAGTTATATTCTGTGAATTTTTCGTTATAATTGTCGGGCGAGTTTTTTGCTGATTATATAATTTATATTTTTGAGGATTTACGCTATCTCCAAAATATATATTATAACCGCTAAAAGCAGGCTCATTATTTTGGGCTTGAAATTCAACGGTTACTTTATTAGGTCCTGGTATAAGTTTCGTAATAAAAGGCTGATTCATTTCTTGATATATGCTTGTAATATCGGGAAGTCCGCATGATATAGTAAACATAATATTAAAAAATAATATAGATATAAAAAATAACTTAAATAAACTTTTCATAATTTCAATTATACGACTTTTAAAAAATTATTCAATACATTTATTAATAATTTCGTCATTATTACATAATATATTAAAACTTTTTCAATAGTTTCAATATATTATTCATAAATGACAATTTTTTAAATCTCCTACTTATTATAACAACTATTTTTTAAAAAAGTTAAAAAATTAATTGTTTTTAATTATTTATTCGTGCTTCCAAAACCGCCTTCGCCTCTAATCGATTGCGATAAACTTTCAACCTCTTCAAATTCCGCTTTTTCCACTTTTGCAAAAACAATTTGGGCGATTCTATCTCTAAAATTAATAGTAAAAGGCTCTTCGCTTAAAGAAGCCAAAATAATTTTTATCTCTCCTCTATAATCGCTGTCTATTGTAGCGGGAGAGTTTAAACAAAATATTCCATGTTTTAAAGCTAAAGAACTTCTACTTCTAACTTGAGCCTCGTATCCTTCGGGAATTTCTATATATAATCCCGTTGGCACTAAAACTATATCGTTTTTTTTCAAAATTATAGGCTCTTCGACATTAGCATGCAAATCCAAACCAGATGCGCCCGCGGTTTGATATTTCGGCAAAGGATTTTTCGATTTATTGATTATTTTGATTTTAAGCATAAATATTTTTCCTTATTTTAAATTATCGGAATAAAAATGAAATTACCATTATAATAATAAGCGCCGTTATTCCTTGAACTAAAGTTGCAAGCGTTCTCGCCTTATAAGCGTCTTTTATTTTTAAGCCCGATAATTCCACGACTATCCAAAAATAACTATCATTTGCATGCGATACAACCATAGAACCAGCGCCGATTGCCATTAAAACCAATACTTTAGATATTATTGTCGTATATCCTAAAATATTTAAATACGGAGCGAATAAAGTGGAAACCGTTATAACCGCTATAGTCGAAGAACCTAAAATTATTTTAAGCAAAGACGATATTGCAAAAAGAAAGACAAGCCCTAAACTTGGCGAAGAAATTAAATTATTTAATTGAGGTATAGAATTTACTAAATCGGTAGATTTTAATACTTCTGCAAACGCTCCGCTAGCGCCTACAATAGCCAATATTCTTCCCGAGCTTGCTATTCCATCTCCAATCCATAAATGAATTTCTTCTTTATTAAATTTATGAGTAAGAGAAAGAGAAACTAAAAAGCCGATAAACAAAGCCATTGAAGGTTCGCCTAAAAATATAAATATATTTTCTAAAACGCTTTCGTCAAATTTTGTAGGCATAAATCTAACTATAGTTCCCATTGCCATTAATATTATAGGAATAAAAATCGGAGCGAAAGATTTATAAGCGGGCGGAAGTTCGCCGATATCGCTTATTAAAGTTTCGTAAGTCGGCGATTTATCTACATAATTTGGCTTTTGTATATATTTTGAAATAAATATTCCGTATAAAGCGCCAATTAAAGAAGTTGGAATTGCCACTATTAAACCAATTATAATTACCGCTAATATATCTTCTTGCAAATTAAATAAATTAACCATAGCAGCGGGTCCTGGAGTTGGCGGAATTAAAGCATGCGAAGTATAAAGCCCTGTCGATAAAGCGATTGATAAAGCTACGGGAGAAGCGCCCGTTTTTTTTGCCACAACCTTTCTTAAAGGAGTTAAAATTAAATAACCAGAATCGCAGAAAACGGGAATTGAAACTATAAAACCAAGTATATTCATTGCAATCGCGGGATGATATTTGCCGACTATTTTTATTATAACTTCGCCCATCTTTAACGCGGCTCCCGACATTTCGAGTATATTTCCTATAATGCTTCCCAAAACTATAATTATTCCGACATTTGCTAAAGCGTATCCGAAACCTTTTCCTATTAATGCCGACACTTCGGTAATAGAATCCGTTTCTCTATTTGGCGGTATATATAAAGTAAAAGCTAAAAATATCGCGACTAAAATCATAGCTATAAAAGGATTAACTTGAAATTTCATAGTTAAAATCATAAGAGCAGCTATGGATATGACGAGTATAATTATAGTGAAATAACCTATCATTGAATATCCTTAAAATATTATTTTTTATAATCTATATTTTGCAATAACTTATTTTTTTAAATTATTATTTAAAAAATTATTCTTCTTCTGGAACTTCGGCGTTAATATAGCCTTCTTCAAAAAAATCAATTAATTCTTTTTCGGCGTTTTTTGCAATCTCTTCCATTCCGTCTTCGTATTCTATTTCAAGTATTAAATTCGCTCCTTGAAAAGCCCCAAGTCCCATTATATTAAATACGCTTTTTGCATCCGCCCTTACTCCGTTATAAAGCAAAAATATGCCTATATCTGAATATTCCGATTTGCTCGATATTTGAGATAAAATGCCTGCTGGTCTTAAATGCATGCCGTTTTTACTTTTTATGGTTACAACATTGTTTAATGTCATAATAAATAATTATCTCCCGTTTTTCTTTATTATAACATATTAAGCGATAATTTTCAAGATATAATAATTTTTTATTTGATTTGTTTTATTTTATTTTTTATTGAATAAATATTTTTTATACTATATTATACTTATTAAAGAATTAAGCGGTATTATAATTTATGAAGTTATTTTTATTAATTCCAATATTATTTTTTTTATTATCATGCTTGTCAATTCCGAAAGCCGATTTGAAAGACAATAATTCTAAAAATTGGATTGAAAATATTAAAAATAAAACCGTTATAGACGAATACGAAAATATTTATAGATTTAATGATAAAGCCGATATGAATGTATTTGCCTACGGTTATTATTCTAAAGCGATAAAATATAAACTATTTAAAATAAAAAACGACAGAGCTTTTTATTATACGATTACGAGTTTGAAAAGTTATATAATGACAGTTTTGCCGAATTTTAATCTTTATGAAATCAATTCAAGCAAAAATTTATTTAATTTGTTAAATCAAAATAAATATTTCGACAATAATTTTAAGAATAAAAATATTTATATAGCGATAGGATTGATATTAAAAAATAATATTTTATATATAGCAAAAAATTATTCTTCCGCTTATAAAGATAAACTTAATTTATGGTTTGAAAATAACGGATATTTTAAAAATGAAGAATGGTATCCGATTTCAAATGCCGATTGGAATTCCTATCCTCTACCAACCGAAGCCGATATTGATTGGGATAATCTATATATGCTTGGAGAGATTATTTAAATATGTATTATATGTAGTATAAAATTGCCTATATAGTTATAATAATCTATGTAAAATAAGTAAATATAGTTATTTCTTTTCATTCCATTTTTATTTAAATATTTTATTATTTGTTTTAAAGTTAATAAAAAAATATAATTAAATTTTTGGAGAATAATTAAATGGAAAATAGTATTTTATATAATAATAATGTAGAAGATAATATAAAAAAATCTAAAAAATCAAAAGTGGCAAAAAAGAAAATAGGCGAACTCTATTCGGGAATTTCGCATGGAGCTGGAGCTTTACTTTCGATTGCAGGCTTTGTCCTTATGATTATAAAAGTTTATAGTAATAAAAATGCTATTCTTCCCGTGATAATTTATGGAGTCGGAATAATACTTTTATATACTTTCAGTTCTTTATATCATTTTCTACCAAACGGAAAAGCTAAAAATATTTTTCGTAAATTTGACCATATAAGCATATATGTTTTTATAGCGGCGACTTATACGCCATTATGCGTTTTTTCACTTCCAAGAAATATTGGACTTTTGATTTTAGCGGTAATATGGACTTGCGCGATTTTAGGCGTCATATCGAATACTATTCTTATTTATAAAAGTCCTATACTCACAATAATTTTATATATTTCTATGGGTTGGATAATAGCGTTTGCATTTAAACCTTTACTTCAAGAATTTGAAATATTAAAATTAAATTGGTTAATTTGGGGCGGAATATTTTACACAATAGGAGCTTTTTTATACGCTTTGGGAAAAAAGTTTAATGATAAGACAAAACAATTTACTCATGATATTTTTCATATATTTGTTTTAATGGGTTCATTTTCTCATTATTGGTTTTTATATAGATATGTTATAGCGTGAAAATTTTTTTTATAATATGTTCGTTTACCGTAAAATAGTGCGTTTTAATGTTAATTATTTTATTAAAAGAAATTAAAAATTTATATTGCGTTAGCTCTTATTTTAGGTACTATATTTCTTATAACAGTTTGTTTCGTTATGGTTGGAGTAGGAGAAGTATTTTTAATTTTGGCAAGAGACGGAAAAATGATATGACCAGATTTCTTCTCTTTAGATTTGGCTAAATAGAGTATTCGGGTTATGATTATGAGTCCACACTGTTACTACAAAAAAATAAATTTTATTATATAATAATAATTAAATTTATTTAGAAGAATTATAAAATGGATAAAATTAAATTATTAATAGAAAAATCAAAAAAGCTATTTGAAGAAGATAAAGCCATTGTGCATCTTGTTAACGATGAAAAGCAAAATAAATTTTTAAATGATTTAGAAAATTATCCGCATGCATTTGTTTTGGCATGCTTGATGGATAAAAAAATAAAGGCGGAACGCGCTTGGGCTATACCTTATAAAATATACAAAGAACTTAAATCTTTTGACATATACAAACTTAAAGAAAAAGGAAAAGGATATTATAAAGATTTATTTAATAAAAATAAATTTCACATATTTAATAATGATATGGCAGAAGTTTTTTATAATGGAATTTGCCGTATTATTGATAAATACGAAGGAAAAGCTAATAAAATATGGAACGATAATCCAAGCAGCGCTACAGTCGTTTATAGATTTTTAGAATTTGACGGATGCGGTATAAAAATAGCGACTATGGCTGCTAATATTTTAGCTAGGCAATTCAAAATACCTATGAAAGATTATTATAGTATAGATATATCGCCAGATGTGCATATTAGACGAGTTTTATATAGACTTGGTTTTATTGAAAAGAATGCAAAAGTTGAAAGAGTTATTTATAAGGCGAGAGAGTTAAATCCAGAATATCCAGGATTAATAGATTATCTATGTTGGGAAATAGGAAAAAATTATTGCAAACCTAAATTTAAAGATTGTAAATGCGAAAATTGTTTTATGAATGAAGCTTGTTCTAAAAATGAGTAATATTATAAATAATGATTTAAGGAAAATAATTATTATGAATAAAACTAAAATCGTTCAAGTAGGAAATATTTTAATAGGCGGCGGAAATCCTATAAGCGTTCAATCTATGACGAATACAGATACGAGAGATATAAAATCAACAGTTAGACAATTAAAATCTCTTGAAGATGCGGGAGTCGATATTGTCAGACTTGCCGTTTTGGATATGGACGCTGCAAAATCTATAAAAGAAATAAAATCGCAAACTAAAATTCCATTGATAGCCGATATTCATTTTGATTATAGACTCGCTTTAGAAAGTATAAAAAACGGAATTGACGCTTTAAGATTAAATCCTGGAAATATTAAAGATAAAGAAAAAGTTAAAGAAGTTATTAAAGAAGCGAAAGCAAGAGATTTGACAATAAGAGTCGGAGTTAATGGCGGAAGTTTAGACAGAGCGATTTATAAAGAAGTAAGCCCCGAAAATATGGTTGAAAGTGCGGGCGAGCATATAAAATTAATGGAGGATTTAAATTTTACAAATATAAAAGTTTCTTTAAAATCTTCGGATATAAAAACTACTATAGACGCGAATATTTTATTTAGAAAAAAATATGATTATCCGATTCATTTGGGAGTGACTGAAGCGGGAACTTTAAGAAGCTCATTAATAAAAAGCACAAGCGCGTTGTCTTATCTTATAATGAACGGAATCGGCGATACGATAAGATATTCTATAACGGGCGACCCTGTTGAAGAAGTTATGGCGGGAAAAATGCTTTTAAAATTTTTAGGTTTAAGAAAAGAGCCTTCAATAGAAATAATCTCATGTCCTACTTGCGGAAGATGTCAAGTTGAAGTTGAAGAAGTTGCAAGCTATATTGAAAAGCATGTTCAAAATATTAAAAAAAATATTACAATAGCGATTATGGGCTGCGTTGTAAACGGACCTGGCGAGGCGAGGCATGCGGATTTTGGAGTCGCGGGAACGGGAGACGGAAATTTTATTTATTTTGAAAAAGAAAACGAGCCAATTAAAATATCAAAAGAAAATATAATAAATTTTATAACAAAAAAAATCGAAGAATTTTAATTATTTTAAAATATCTTTTAAAAAACTTGTAAGTAATAAAAAACTAATTAAAAAACATACAAATGGAGAAAATATTATTATAGCGCCTAATGTAGTAAATTTATAAGAAGCATACATAAATAACAAAAGAGGCAAAGTAATAATTGCGATTAATATTATATTTTTTGTAGTATTTAAATAGTTAGTCTTATATTTTTTATCAATTACCCAGTTTTGTTTTTTCTGCACTTTCGCCTTATTCTTTAAAATATTTTGTTTTTGATTATCAGCGTGATGAAAATTAAACTTTGGTATCGGTTTTTTAGATAATTGTTTAAAATAGTTTTTTTCGCTTTCCATATCTATATTATAATACATTTTCGGCATTTTTTCAATATTTCAGAATTGTTGGAATGGGAAACAGGAATTTTAATCTAATATTTTAATTTAAAAACCTTGATAAATAATATTTCCGCTTTCGGTTATTCTTATAACTTTTCTATCGGAAAATCTTATTTTATAAGCGCCCGATTTTTTCTCTATATCGACTATTTTTGAATTAGCCAAAAAAGAATTTATTGAATTTATCACGGTTTCGGGCAATACTTTTTCTGGAACATAATTATAATAGCCGTCTATTTTTATCCAATTTCCATCCGCAGTAAAAGATATTTTAGCATTGTTTACAAGTTTTACCGTATATATGCCTTTATCCATTTTTATTTCTTCCGCTGGAATTTGAGGATAAACCCACTCGATAAATTCTTGAGCGTTTTTAGGCAAAGCGGTTAAAGAAATCGGAACTACGGTTTTGGAATATATTACAGCCGAAATAAATAATAATATAAATATAATTTTATTTTTCATTTTAATATCCTTATTTTCTATTTTAAATTTAGACGAATAATATTTATAAAAGTTCCCGTTTAATTTTTTATATAATATCTATATCCCGAATCTTTAATAGCCTCTTCAAATATTTTATTGTCTAATTCTTCTTTCGTTAAAATAATCGCTTCCTCTTTATCAAAATCGACTTTTGCATAAACATTTTTTATTTTATTAAGATTGTTTTCTATATTTCTTGCGCAATGAGAACAAGTCATTCCTCCAATATTTAAAACTTTTTTATATTGATAATGGCTTTTATTTTTGTCTTTAACTTTCACTTTTTTGGCGTTTAAAATTCCTTCGCCCGAGCAACAGCTTCCAGATTTCATTCTTTTTATATAGTTTATAACCGAAATTACGGAGATAATTCCTATTGAAATTAATATTATAATTTTATCCATAATCTAATTTATCCTTAAATAAATATTATTAAAGTGTTAGAATATAATAACATTTTTAAATTTTATGTCAATATTATATTTTAATAAATTATTGTTTTATAATAAATTATTTTGTATAATAATTAGATTAAAACTTAAGGATGGATTAAAAATGAAAAAAATTATTATAATAGGCGGAGTCGCCGCTGGAATGAGCGCAGCTGCAAAAGCAAGAAGATTAGACAAAGAAGCTAAAATAACCGTATATGAGAAAACGGAATTCGTATCTTGGGGAGCTTGCGGAATGCCTTATTATGTCGGAGGATTTTTTGACGATTCAAATGTTATGATAGCAAGGACTGCAGAAGCGACTATAAAATCGGGAATAGATTTGAAAGTAAAAAACGAAGTTATAAAAATAGATTCTAAAAATAAAAAAGTTTTGGTTAGAGATTTAGAAACGAATAAAGAATTTGAAGATAAATACGACAAACTTTTAATAACCACTGGAGCGAAAGCGATTATTCCAAATATAGAAAATATCAATAT
>ERZ791737.296-NODE-296-length-52451-cov-8.520402_pt1 | contig 52451 bp, 30 predicted proteins | sample MGYA00510042_ERZ791737 | MGnify/ENA primary metagenome ERZ791737 (study PRJEB30046, sample SAMN00791965) | human gut metagenome | study: EMG produced TPA metagenomics assembly of the A metagenome-wide association study of gut microbiota in type 2... | reverse complement strand
CGGTTTTGCATCTCCTCGTCGTGCAAGTTCTGTAGCAAGGGCTTGTCGTACTCGTCGATCAGGATCACGGCCCGCTGTCCGGTTTTGCGGTAGGCCCGGTCGATGATTCCGGCGAAGCGGAGGGGCAGGGTCTCCTCGGTAGGCCGTGTCCCATACTCCTCCTCATATCTGGACAAGGTATCATTTAATATCTTATACAAGCTGTCAGGGGCGTCGTAGTGGGAGATATTCAAGTCGAAATGCAAGATCGGATGCTTGATCCACTCTTTCTCCAGCTTCTCCATGGCCAGTCCCTCGAACAGCTCCTTTTTCCCTTGGAAATAGGCCTCCAGCGTGGATAGCAGCAGACTCTTCCCGAATCGACGCGGGCGGCTGAGGAAATAGTAGCTTCCTGTTTTCACCAATTGATAGATCAAGGCGGTCTTATCAATGTAGAGATAGCCGTCCTCGCGGATCTTCTCGAAGTTCTGTATGCCGATGGGGTAAATAGTCTGGTTCATATCGTCTTGTGTTTAATGTGACTCATAGACAAAGATATGAAAAAAACACGTACATGTTTTCAAAAAAAGACGTACATGTTTTCGGAAAAACACGTACGTCTTTTTTTAAAGGCTTTATAGAGTATGATTCTACCTAGTACTTGAAGCTTCCTCCCCCCAAGAATTCACGGAGCAAGGAAGTTCCGGGAAGTTCCTCCGTCGGGATGTAATTAAAGTAGCGGAGGAAACGGAGCAAACGATACGCCTCCGCATTCGCCTTACTACTCTCCGGCACTTGCGCGAGGATCGGTTCCGCAAATTTGCGCAAGGCGGCCAGCTCATACAACATGGCGCTGTTAAACATAGCGTCCGCATTCTCCTGATACGGAAAGATCCATTTATCCTCACCCCGGCGAACGCTCGGCCAACGGTTGATCGTATCTTCCGCCGAATATCCCCTAAAGCGATAATCCCGGATGATACGGCGCAGCAGGCGATTGTCCGTCGTGGGTATCCAGTTGTGGTTATCCAAGGAGATAGAGGTCAAGACCGAGACATACACCCGATACTTATATTTATCGTCGATAAACTCCGTCAGCTCCGGATTCAAGGCATGGATACCTTCTATCACCAAGATCGAGTTCTCACGAAGCTTAAGCTTCTTCCCTTTGAAAACCCGTTGGCCGGTCTCGAAATTAAATGTCGGCAAATCGATCTCTTCCCCGGATAACAACTTCTTCAAATCCTTATTAAAATAAGGTAAATCCAGCGCATACAAAGATTCAAAATCATACTCGCCATGCTCATCTTTCGGTGTATCTTCCCGATTCAAGAAATAATCATCCAAGGAAATTCCTACCGGATGAAGCAGGTTAGTTGTCAATTGTACTTGCAAACGCTTGCAAAACGTAGTCTTTCCCGAAGAAGAAGGGCCAGAGATCAAGACGATACGGATGCCCTCTTTATATCCATCGGCGATCTTTTCGGCGATCTTAGCAACCTGTTTTTCCTGCATCGCCTCAGAGACAAGGATTATATCCTGAGAGCGGCCTTTCTCTATCGCTAAATTCAAATCCCCCACATTATCTAAGCCGACAGTCCGCTGCAATGTAAGGTGTTCCTTATAAGCCTCGAACATCTTATCCTGCTTGATGACAGGCTGCAATTCCATCGGATCGGTCTGCTTCGGAATACGGAGCAAAACGCCATCCATATACGGTTCCAAGTCAAACAATTGGATATAGCCGGTCGAAGGGGTTAAACAGCCATAAAAGAAGTTGATATAACCTTCCAACTCATAATAAGAGGTATAAGGCAATCCCGCCGTCTCTATTAAGCGAGCCTTATCATTCATACCCCGCTCCCTGAACAATACGGCGGCATCCACCGTACGGACACTCTTATGGAGGAAAGGAAGATCCGCATCAATCAACTCCCACATACGTTTCTTGATCTTCTCGATCGTCTCCAGATCGATGTTCTTGCCGTTATGGATCACGCAATAGTAACCTTTCGATACCGGATGTTCCAGATTTAAGGTCGCCGTCGGCCAAATATCATACACCGCCTTGGAAAATATATGGCAAAGCGAGCGGACATAGGTTCTCAATCCGGATAATTGAGTATAGTCGATAAATTCGATATCCTTCGGTTGCCAGCAACGGAAGTTCAAGCTTTCCGTCTTATTATTCACTTGCGCGTTCATCGGCCTGTACCGAAGCGGAGCGCCAACCGCCGTATAAATGTCCAACAACGAAGAACCAATGGGTACATCCTTGTAGGTATTATTATTTTTGCAGTAAATTGTTATTGTCTCAGACATACTATCTCAGTTATTATTTGTAAATTCGCCCCCTAAAGTTAGGAATATTAATCGGATATACAATCCACTTAAACGTAATTTAAATGGACTATTCTTTTTTTGATTTTCTCCGGCTGATCGGCTCCTTGGCGCTGTTCTTGTACGGAATGAAGATCATGAGTGAAGGGTTACAAAAATTTGCGGGTGACAGTTTACGTCGAATACTAACCGCGATGACCACGAACAGAGTAACCGGTATGCTCACCGGGGTGTTAATAACGGCTCTTATCCAATCATCATCGGCTACGACGGTTATGGTCGTGAGTTTCGTGAACGCCGGGCTTCTTACGCTGACCCAATCCATCGGAGTCATTATGGGTGCCAACATCGGAACCACGGTAACGGCATGGCTTATCTCCGCCCTCGGTTTCAAGGTCGATATCGCCGCATTCGCCCTTCCCCTTTTAGCTTTCGCTCTCCCACTCTTCTTCTCAGGAAAAAGCTCTCGTAAATCAATTGGTGAATTTGTTTTTGGTTTCGCGTTCCTGTTCATGGGCCTTCAAAGTTTAAAGGCAAACGCCCCGGACCTCGGAGCGAATCCGGAAATGCTGGCTTTCGTGCAGAATTATACGGATATGGGATTTTTCTCCATCATCTTGTTCTTATTTATCGGAGCGATCTTAACCATGATCGTACAAGCCTCCGCTGCCACGATGGCTATTACATTGATTATGTGTGCCAACGGCTGGATCGATTACCATTTGGGAGTCGCTTTGGTATTAGGCGAGAATATCGGAACTACGATTACGGCCAACTTAGCCGCATTAACCGGAAACACACAAGCACGACGAGCCGCGTTAGCGCACCTTGTTTTCAACGTTTTCGGTGTCATGTGGGTTTTGGTGCTCTTCTACCCTTTCACGAATGCCGTCTCATGGTTTGTTACCCATGTAATGAAGGTCAGTGATCCGGCTGTGGCGGTATCCTTTAAACTGGCAGCGTTCCACACTGCATTCAATATCAGTAATACTTTCATTATGATCTGGTTCGTAAGCTTGATCGAAAAGACCGTATGTACGCTTATCAAGCCCAAGGTGGAAGACGAGGAATACCGCCTTCGCTATATCACGGGAGGTATGTTATCCACCGCCGAGCTTTCCATCCTACAAGCTCATAAAGAAATCTCATTATTCGCCGAGCGTACGGCTAGGATGTTTAATATGGTGAAAGAATTATTTTACGAGAAGAATGAGGAGACCTTCCTCAAGACGTATAGCCGTGTAGAGAAATACGAGAATATCAGCGACCGCATGGAGATCGAGATCGCGAATTACTTGACTGAAGTATCGGAAGGCCGTTTGAGTTCTGAAAGTAAGGAAGAAATCCGTATCATGCTACGTGCCGTCTCGGAAATCGAGAGTATAGCGGATTCTTGTAATAACCTTGCCCGAAGTATCAAACGCAGAAACGAGTTCAAATCCGAATTCACGGAGGAGCAAAACAAGCATCTGGATCATATGTTCGAATTGGTATCCGGGGCGTTAAGCCGCATGAACGTAATTCTGCATAAGCCGGAACTCGTACATGATGATATCAATCCTTCTTATAACATAGAGAACGAGATCAACAATTACCGCAACCAGTTGAAGAGCCGGAATATCGAAGATATCAACAATAAGCTGTACCAATATCAAGATGGCGTTTATTACATGGACATGGTTAGTGAAAGTGAAAAGCTGGGCGATTATGTATTAAATGTTGTTCAAGCGGTTATCGAGAAGAAAATATAGCGTATATTTGTCCTTAACAATATCAACAGCCCTTTTCCGTTATTGAGAGAAGGGCTGTTTTTAATATATATCCACTATGAATTATAAGTATTATACGATCGTTATCCTTGGCCTTTTAGCATTCTCCGCTTGCGAGAAAGATGATATCGATATTCCGGCAACCGACAATGAAGTAAATCAATGGATCGAGCAAACGATGCGAGAGAATTATCTTTGGTATTCCGAGTTCCCGGATAAAAGTTCCTTGGACTTTAGTCTTGATCCGGAGAGCTTCTTCAAGGGCCTGTTATCCTATAAAGACGGGAAAGAGCTTTCTGATGGCCATCATTACTTCTCCCAATTAGAGAAAGCGACCGTAACAAAGAGCATTTACGATGCGAACAACTCATACGGATTCGATTTCGCAACTTCCAACCTTAAAGACGGAGGTAGTACCTATAAAATAGCCATTGTCCTTTATGTATTAAAGGATTCACCCGCCGAAGAAGCCGGATTGAAACGGGGAGACTGGATACTTGGCGTAAACGGTTCTTGGGGTACTATCCAAGATTATGACATATTGAGGAACGGAGGCAGCGTATCCCTCCAACTAGGAGAAGTCCAAGGAAATGGCAAAGGAATAGTCCCGACACGGATAGTCACCCTAAACGCATCCCGAACGGTAGAAGACACCCCATTCCTAAAAGATTCCGTATACACATATGGCAATAAGCGAATCGGCTATTTGATGTACAACCATTTCGCCTCCGGACCGGATGAATACGATTATAGCGACACAAGTTATAATCTTTATTTGCAACAACTCTTCGAAAAATTCCAAAGCCGCAACGTCAATGAGTTCGTACTTGATTTACGCTATAATGGGGGTGGGCTTGTCAATTGCGCCCAATTACTGGCTTCGCTATTAGTCCGTGAAAACGTTTTAGGAGAACCTTTATGTATCATGGAGTATAACGATAAAAACTCCAATAAAAATGAGACCTTGCCTTTACTCAAAACGACCGAGGTCATGGCGGGAAACTTAAACCTACAACGGCTATTTGTTTTGACAGGTTCAACTACGGCTTCTGCCTCCGAACTTATCATTAACTCGCTACGATCTTATCTAGACGTTCGGGTTATCGGTAAGCAGACTTTTGGCAAGACCGTCGGTATGACGATCTACAATGAATCTAAAAAATATGGCTGGATACTTTCTCCCGTCACTTTCCATATTTATAATAAGGATCGGGAAGCTGATTATGAAGACGGATTTCATCCCGATATAGCTATTGATGAATTCAAGAGTGATCTAGCTGAATTCGGAGATTTGAAGGATCCTTTATTAGGACAAGCTATTTACGAGATAACCGGCCAGTCACCACTCTTACGATCCGCTACCCCGAGGGGCAACCGGGAAATCCAATATAATCCCCCGTTGTCCTATAAGGATAACTTATTACTGATTCCAAAAGACTAAAAACAAAATATATGGAAAGCGCATTTCTTAAAATCATAAACGCAAAAGTATTAACTCCTTCGGGCCTCCTACCAAACGGGCAAATCATCATCTCGGATGGGAAAATAGTGGAGATCACCGGGCAAAACCGGGAGATTCCTCATGCGGAGATCATCGACGCAAAAGGATATTATGTGGCTCCCGGCTGTATCGACACGCATGTACACGGCGGCAACGGACATGATTTCACGGAAGCTACCCCGAAAGCGTTCTATGCGATCACAAGAGCACATGCTTTACAGGGAACAACGACTTTATATCCTACATTGGCAGCGGCCCCTATCGAGACCTTCCGGGAAGCGATCAAGACCTGCGAGCACATCATGAACCACCCGGAACAGGGGGCCCGTATCATGGGATTACATCTCGAAGGCAACTATTTGAATATGGCTATGAAAGGCGGACAAGACCCTAATTATATTTACCCGCCCGATCCCCAAGAATATAAGGAATTACTAAACAGTACCCAATGTATTAAACGCTGGAGCGCCGCCCCCGAGCTTGACGGAGCTTTGGAATTCGGTAAATATGCGTCAGCTCATGGTGTGTTGGTTTCACTAGCCCACACCACAGCCGATTATCTCCAAGTGAAAAAAGCATACGAAGCCGGATTCACCCATGCTACCCACTTCTACAATGCCATGACTTCCGTCCATAAAGACCGTGAGTATAAACATGAAGGAACGGTAGAAGGTATTTATCTCATGAAAGATATGACCGTTGAAGTTGTAGCCGATGGTATCCACGTACCACCAGCAATCTTAAAGTTGGTATATCAAATCAAAGGGGTAGAACGTACCTCCTTAATCACGGACGCAATGGCCGCCGCCACTTGCGATAACGGTACGGAACATTTTCCGGACTCCCGGGTAATTATTGAGGAAGGCGTATGTAAATTAGCCGATCGCTCAGCTATCGCAGGAAGTATAGCTACCGGAATCCGTTTGATCCGTACCCTAGTCGAGAAAGCGGAAATTCCATTGCACGACGCTGTTCGTATGGCTTCCGAAAGCCCGGCCCGCCTAATGGGTATTTTAGACCGTAAAGGAACATTGGAGAAAGGAAAGGATGCCGATATCATCATTTTCAACAACGATATAGAGATTCAAGAGACCTTCATCGAAGGTAAACGGCTCTCCAAAGAATAAGAAATCCAATAAACAATGACTTCTCCTATCTTGTTTTTAGATAAATAAGGGCATGAATGTATATGGAAAACGTAAAAGAACATTACTGGAGATACTCATTGATCACCATTATATTAGGACTAGGGGTAATTCTATTTTTTAAGATTACCCCGTTTCTTGGAGGTATACTTGGAGCATTCACCATCTATATATTGCTGCGTGGACAGATGTTCCATCTGACAGAAAAGCTAAATATGAGACCGGCTTTTGCAGCTTTACTGTTACTGGGGGAAACAATCTTATGTTTCTTAATCCCAATCACATTGGCGATCTGGTTGGTAATCAACAAAACTCAAAATATTAATTTAGACCCGACTGTACTGCTAAATACAGGCCAACATATAGCGGATCTAGTTCAGGAAAAGACCGGGTTTGATGTACTGGATAGAGGAAACTTATTAAAAGCGGCCTCTATACTCCCACAAATCGGACAGTTTTTAGTGGGTAGCATAAGCAGTTTCGCCGTAAATGTCGTCGTCTTGATTTTCATTCTGTACTTCATGCTGATAGGCGGAAGAAAAATGGAAAACTATCTATACACCTTATTCCCCTTCAGTGATCAAAACAAGGATGAGGTACTCAACGAGATCAATATGATCGTAAAATCAAACGCCATAGGTATCCCTCTTTTGGCGGTTATACAAGGTATCGTAGCGGTGATCGGTTACTTTATCTTTCAGACTCCCGATCCGCTGTTATTTGGGTTTCTCACTTGTATCGCTACGATCATTCCCATTGTAGGGACCGCATTGGTCTGGGTTCCGTTGGCGGCTTATATGGCTTTAAACGGAGATTGGGTACATGCCTTGGGATTGGCTATTTATGCCTTGCTTGTCATTACGAACGTCGATAATCTGATTCGTTTTATCCTACAAAAGAAGTTGGCGGATATACATCCGTTAATCACCGTCTTCGGAGTCGTAATCGGGTTGTCCTTATTCGGATTTATGGGGATCATCTTCGGGCCGTTGTTATTATCCTTATTCCTTCTTTGTATAGATATCTTCAAGAAGAGCTATTTGGATAAATAAAGAATATCTAATGTAATTAACGCTTCCGGGCCTTTTCCCGGGCTACCTTTTCCTTTTCCCGCAAGGCTTCCTTGCGGGCTTTTTCTTTCTCTTTCAATTTTTGCTTGTATAAGCGTTCCTTCTCCTTGCGCTCTTTTTCCTTCTGTTTCAGGCGTTGCTTATAAGCACGTTCCTTTTCCTTACGAAGGTCCTCACGAGCTTTCAGTTTCGCCTTACGATCCGCTTCCGCTTGTTTCAGCTTGGCTTTACGGTCGGCTTCCAGCTGTTTCTCTCGATCAGCCTTCGCTTTCAACAGGGCACGTTCTTCCTCCGCTTGCTTCTTGAGAAGTTCTTCCTGTTCTTTCGCTTTCTGCTCACGTAATTCCTTATCCGCCTTTTGCTGAGCCTCGAAAGCCTTACGAGCCTCTTCCTTGCGGGCTTCTTCTTCCGCAGCTTCCCGTTTACGGATCTCTTGGATTTCTTTCAAGGTCATGCCTTGATCCTCAACCGCCGGCTGAACAACAGGAACCGTATCCTTACGAAGGGTATCGACAGGCTGGATCTCCGGTTTGTCAAACGCAGGGACCTCAATCGTATCCGGGACGACTGGTATAGCGGGCTGTCGAACAGGCTCTTGAACAGGCCGTTGTTCCTCCTCCGGCTCTGTAACAGGTTGTTTTTCCGGTTCAACTTCTGGTTTCAATTCATCTGCCTCTTCCGGCACTTCGGCTTCTTCCTCCGTGATCATTTCATCTTCAGTCGCCTTCTCCTCCTTAGCGGCTTCCATACGGGCTTTCCAACGGCCTGCCAGATCCGGTAATTCCTCACCGAAGCTCTCATCGAAGAAGGTGATATATTCATCCAAGGTCTTGCCACGCATCAAGGTCTCATAATTATCATCAGAGATCGGTAACACGGCAACCGCTTTATTCAAAACCGTAGCATAGCCATCCTTACCGTATATCATCTTATAATATTGGATAATCTCGTCAAAACTAATAAATCCTTTAATCGCCAGCATACTGATCGGACCGGCCTGCTCCAAAGCCAAATCAAACTCTTTCACCATGAAGTTCGCGAAGTTATAAGCGGCGACGGCGAATAGCAACTGATTCTGATCTACGCTACCCGTAGGATATACCAAAAGCATCTGATAAGGCGTATTCCGTTCCGGATTAAATACACGGGCCGAATCCTCGGCAGATAACATACCATCCTCGCCCAAACCGAATCGTAAGTTCCAACTCATACCTTTCACACCGCCCTGCACCAAGGCACGTCCCCGAAGAACACCTTTCAACATCTCCCCGGCCAGTTCCGTGACATCCGCATTCGGATACTTCTCGACCAGCGCTTTCAAGGCATTCTTAAAGCCTTCCGCATCCCCGGCCTGCACATATGATAACGCATCCAAGAACATGAATTTAGGCATCAATGTAGCCAATGGATATTTCTCGCTTACGTACCGGAAACTCTTACGGACATACGCTGTATCGCTCTCCAGATAGCGGCCGTAAGTAGCTTGATAGATCGAGTCTTGTACCACATCCATCATGCGGATATTATACTCGTAATTCGGATCAGCCACAGCTACCGCATAATCGCTTTCCGGGAAGGCGTTCATTAGTTTATTCTTATACTCGGTAGCCAACGCTGTATTTCCGGTTTTCAGGGCCATCAAATATACTTGATAATAGCTCTCCAAACGGTGCTCATTATCCGGGAAACGGCGTTCCAAATTCTCGAACGCCTCGACAGATAAGGGGATATCCTCCAACTTATCCTTATAGATCATCGCCATATTGTAAAGACCGTCTATAATAATAATGTTAGAAGCGTCTATATCCTCTTGCGTGAAAGGTAGCTGCTGTAGATAATACTCACGGGTATGCGGATCATCGGCGGCAACAGCCGGCAGATCACCGCCTATCGAATCGGTCGGCAACGGCTCACCGTCCGGCCCTACCATTTGGGTGGAATCTCCCTCGGCCAGCATCTCCTCATCCAGATTCTCATTAAAGGTAGAGAGTTCCTTCTTACGGCGGCGCCAGTGATCTTCCAACGGACGACGTCCCCATTTACGCTGGAACTGTGTCTTTCCTTGCGCTACAGTCTGAGGGTTATAGAAATAGAAAGACGCTCCACCGGACGCGTTCGGCAAGACAACAGCGTTGGTTTCCGTACCGGGACGGTCGATTCCAGTGCCTTTCGCTTCCTGCTCGGCCAGATAAGCCTCCTTCTCAGCCAAGGCTTTCGCCTCTTCCTCCTCTTTCTTTACCTCCTCAATCTTCTTATCGATAATCGCTAACCGCTCCGCTTCCGGTAATTTAGCCAAGGCTTGCAAACTGTCTTGAAGATGGACCGCTTCTACATGCACGACCAATTCATCCAGAATCGCCGACAATTTAGAAACCCGTTCATAATCCCTGTATTCCTTTTGAATTCCGGCTAAGGCTCCGCTAAAGCAAGGTTGCGCTTTCACGTAATCCCGCATCGTAAAATAGATATCTCCCAGCTTTATCTGGCAGATCGCCTTATCCATTCCATTCAATGTACTCTTATCGATACCGAGTTGATAGTTCTTTATGGCATTCACCGTATCTTCCCGGCTGAGGTATACATTTCCTAAAGCATAGTATACTTGATCCAGATAATCCTTATTCTTCTGGCTTTTCGCCATTTTCTCGAGCATCTTCACCACTTTCAAGTAATTCGTACCCGAGAATACTTCTGTCTGACGGATACGTGAGGCAAATTCCAACTCATACGGAGGATTCGAACGGGCTACCTCACCAAAGGTCTTATAAGCCAAGCCATCTAATTCTTGATCCGCATAGATTTGTCCCAAAAGATACTTCATCCGGGTACGTTGCTTCCGGTTTTTCTCCGCCTTGATAGCGGTCTTCAGATAAGGGATGGCATCCTCGAACTGCCCGTTCTTGATCAAATAATCGGCATACACCGCCGCATATTGCTTCAAGGCGGAAGCAGGAATACCGTTCTTGTTCATCTTATCCAAGATATCCTCGGATTCATAGAACCAACCCAGCTCAGAATAACAACGGGCTTGCCACAAACGGGCCTCGGCCACGACCTCCTCGTCCTTCGCGTAATGACGGGCTATATAGGAAAAGGTAGCGGAGGCTTGCAGGAAATCGGCATTGTAGAATTGCGCCTGTCCCATGATCAGCCAACTATTCTTTAAGAAAGGGTTATATTCCTCTTGTTCTTGGATAGCACGTAGTTTGGGATTATTCCGCCAGCCCGGTTTCTTAGCCGGTTTCGCTTTTATGGAGTGTAGTTTAATAGCTTTATTACTTTTCTCGATCGTCCGGTCGAAAGGGCCGCCCGGCTCGGCTTTGTCTTTAGGCTGGGCGCTGATCGGATACATATAGATCCTGTCGGAATAGTTCTCTTTATATCCGTCCTGTTGGCTTTTCAGTGCCTCGTCAAATGCTTGTTTTCCATTGAAATAAATATTATAACGGGTCGTAAAGGCATGATAAAAACGGCTCGCTTTCGTGTTCTTCTTCGTGCTGCACGACCAAAGCAAGAGTACCGTTAATAACGCCACTATGTAGTAAAACCCTTTTTTCATTCTTTAATTAACGCCGTAACAACGGTTTTATTGCTTTCAAGGCCAAAAAGAGGACCACCAAAAACAAGATGATAAACGCACCGGAAGGCACGTTCAGGAAATAAGAAAGAACCAGTCCGGACACGCAACCCAGAAAGCCGATCACGATACTTCCCCATATGATCTTCTTGAAGTCGGAAGTAAACAGGTTTACCGTTATTTGAGGCAAGGTCAGCAAACTCATCAATAGCATAATCCCTACCAAACGGATCGAAAGAACAATTGTCATGGCGATAAAGCACATCATCGTATACTCGATCCATTTTACCGGCAGGCCTTGCGTGACAGCGAAGTCACGATCGAACGCCACGTAAACAATCTCACGGAGGAAAAGGGAGAATATGAGTATCAACAATACCACCAACCCTAAAATCCATAAGATATCGGCCGTAGAGATCGTTAATATATTACCAAATAGATAGGCGGATAGATTCGGGGCGTACCCCGGGGTAAGAAAGATGAAGATCACTCCCAAAGCCATACCCAGCGACCATACGCCCGCTATAGCGGAATCCTCCCTTACGTTTTGCGTCTTGCTCGCCCACTCCACGCCAAAAGCGGAGAGGATGGAGAACAGCATCGCCATCAAGATCGGGTTTGTTCCCAGATAAAAACCCAAACCCAAACCACCGAACGAAGCATGCGTGATCCCTCCGCTGATAAATACCAACCGGCGGGATACGATGTAAGTCCCGACAATCCCACAAGCGATAGCGGTTAGCAAGCTCCCGATCAAGGCATTCTGAAAAAAGGCATATTGCAATAAATCCATATGATTCGTTTCCTAAATTAATGAGTACGGCGTTCGCCAATGATCAAGAATGCCTCATCCTTCAAGGCATCCGGCAAATTGATCCCTCGCAATTGCAGGCTACGGAGCCAACCGGCCACCTCCACTTCCCGGAGGGTATAAAGCACTTCACTAAACTCCTCAACGGCTTCCTCATCGTAAGCGTCCGCTTCCACTCCTTGGAACCGATCCAGTTCCTCATCGTTATAATATTCGATTTTCTTGCTGACGGCGGCTAATAAACTATCCCGCTCGCAAGTCTCATGTTGTCCGCAGCAAACCTCCGGAATCTCCTGTGCCTCGGGGATCTCCGAGATCTCCCCCCGTTCCAGCATCTTCTGAAGTTTCTTATTCCGGAAATACCCGGCGATAGCGGCTACGACACCCAGACCTATAAGACTTATGACAATGTACCACATAATTCAATTGAAAGTTGAGAATTGAAAACTGAAAATTAAAGGGCTGATTCTCTAATAGAGAAACCAGCGGCCTTAAGATCTTCCCAATAATGGGGATAACTCTTGCTGACCACTTGCGGGTGGGCGATCTCTATCCCCTCGGGACGTACCAAAGCGGCGGGAGCGAATGACAAAGCCATCCGATGATCCTCGTAAGTGGCGATTACCGGATGCGACTCCGGTTCCCTGCGTTCACCGTTCCACTCCAAGATGCTATCATTGCGATCCGTCAACACATAACCTAATTTACGAAGCTCTGTCTTCAATGCCTCGATCCGATCCGTCTCCTTGATCTTCAATGATTGAAGTCCCGTAAAGCGGAAAGGGATATTTAATAACACGCAAGTCACCACAAAGGTTTGAGCCAAATCCGGTTCATTCACGAAGTTATAAACCAACTTCTCACAGATATTTCCAGTATGCTTTAACACGACTCCACGTTTCGTATAAGTAGTGCCCACTCCCAATTGAGCGAACAACTTCGCTCCGGCGGCATCTCCCTGCAAGCTATTCTTGAATAAACCTAACAATTCGATCTCAGCATTTTTCGATAACGCCATGATCTCATACCAATAAGAAGCGGCACTCCAATCGGATTCCACCGTAAAACGAATCGGCTTATACTCTTGGGGAAGTACTTTGATCGTATTCTCCGTCCAAGAGGCTCTCACTCCATATTGCTCCATCAATTGCAAGGTGATATGGATATAGGGCCTAGAGATAATGGCGCCCTCCAAATGCAACGTAACCCCATTTTCTGTTAACGGGGCGATCATCAAGATAGCGGATATATATTGAGAGCTGACATTTCCCGGTAGCGAGATCTCTCCGCCTTGCAAGGCGCTTCCGAAAATACGCAAAGGAGGATAACCCTCCTTCTCCATGTACTCGATCCGGGCGCCTAAAGCGTTCAGCGCATCCACCAACACCTTGATCGGACGGTTCTTCATGCGTTCGGTTCCCGTAATCGTCCATTCGCCCACCACCTTCGAGAGGAAAGCAGTAAGGAAACGCATCGTCGTACCCGCCGCACCCACATTAAAATCCCGATCGTTCGAGTTCAATGCCTTTACCATCAAATTTGTATCATCGCAATCGGATAAGTTCTCCACATCGTATGCGCTATAACTTAGCGCATTCAAGATCAATGCCCTGTTACTGATACTTTTAGAAGCGGGAAGCTTTACGGTAGTCCGGATAGCGGAACCCGGAGCATCTATCTGATAATTCATCGCTTTCGTATATTCAAGATTCAAGAGGCAAAAGTACGAAAATTAGCGTACATATGGAGTATAACAGCGGGAAACTTTCTTCTTTCCTCTCACCACATGACTCCTTCATTAACAGCGGGTCCCATTATCGATATAATACTGAAACCGACCTTCGACTTTCTTTATGCTTCTTTTCGAATGCGAATCGTGACAAGGCATTCGTTTGAATCGCCCCAACCAGTAGACGTGAGGGGCTATAAAACGCCCTTTTAAGTGAGAGTATTCCCGTTTTTAAGCACGAAAGGCGACGAAAGCCTACACGTATAGTCGCGTTGGGCGACGCCAATACTGCCGTTAGGCATTATAAACAGTCACGAATAGGGTTGTCAGTAGTCGTGGATAGGCATCGTAACCCGGTTAGAACCCAGTCGTAACCCTATCGGATAGCCCGAAGAAGTCAATGGATATGAATTAGGATGAATTATTTTCGCTAGAATGAAAGGCGGTTTTTCGGTATTGTATTATCAATGAACGAATTGTTGTTTTTTTCTTGCGTATTTGGCAACGAGCCGTACATAGTCCCGGAAAAATCGGTTCTCCGGGACTTCAGTTTACAAAATGTCAGAATGTCAAATCGCCAAACGGTCTTATCACAAGGCCTTCATCTTCAAGAAATGCTTCCAGAAAAAGAGGATCTGGTAATCAATAGAATTGTTCCAGTATTGTGAATCATGATTACCCGGGCGAGTGATAAAGTCGTGGTCGATGCCTTGTTTTAATAACGCCTCGTGGTAGTTTTTATTCACCTCCAAAAAGAAATCGCTGTCACCGCAATCGAAGATCAAAGCGATCTGGTCTTTCCTCAAGGTTGGAACCAAATTGATAACCGTGTACTTCTCCCAGTTTTCCGGATATTTCGCCTTCTCGCCTATTTGCACGCTCATCTCCCAGTTTTTCGGGAAAGGGCGGATATCCACGCCACCGCTGGTACTTCCCGCAGCGGAGAAAACATCGCTATGACGAAGGCCATTCCACATAGCGCCATGTCCACCCATGCTCAAGCCGGTAATAGCACGTCCCTTACGATCGGCCACGGTCTTATAATGGGAATCCACGTATTTCACCAACTCATTCGAGATGAAAGTCTCATACCGTACATCAGCGTTCAAAGGGCTATCCCAATACCACGTATTCTTACCATCCGGACATACGAAAAAGATGCCCTTCTCATCAGCGATCTTAGGTAGATCCGGCTTGATACCGACCCATGTACGAGCGTTACCGCCATAGCCATGTAACAAATAAATCACCGGACACGCTTTCGTCGCGGCCACATCCGGACTTACCACGACTACCTCTATACTTTTATTCATCGAAGGACTTTTCACTTGCAAAGTATCTACCTTCGCTGCCTGTAAATCGAGCGGAAGCAAACAAACCAACGCTACCGCTACCTTTTTCATCCAATTCATATCAGTGAATATTAATGATTAATTCCCCGTAGCCTTGTTTTCAAGGAACTACGGGGACAAATATACAGATTTCTACTCGATGCCCCAAGTCTTGTCCGGTGTAGGCCCCATCTCCAATTCTAGTACGCCACCTTTCATAATATCCTTATAATCAAGATAGCATCTCGTATAATCCATCCCGTTTAATTTAGCGGATTGGATATAGGTGTTTTCCGGGGTATTTCGGTTGGCTCGTATGATAAATGTATTCCCTTCGCCAACCTGAATCTCGGTCTTCTCAAAAACCGGGCTGGATATCTCATAGCGAGTATCTCCCGGACAAATCGGATACAAACCACATGCCGCCAATACATACCAAGCGGACATCTGACCGACATCCTCGTTTCCAACCAAGCCTTCTACCTTATTCTTATACGCCTTATCGCAAATGAAACGAGACCATTTCTGGGTTTTCCACGGCTGTCCCAAATGATTGTACAAGAAAGGCACATGATGAACCGGCTCGTTCGCATGATTGTAATAAGCGTTCCACAGGAAATCTGTTGGTGTCTTGTCGAACATCGTATCCAGATCGGCAATCACCCGTTCCGTTCCTCCCATCAGTTCCACCATACCCGGAATATCGTGAGGCACGAACCACCCCTGTTGCAACTCATTGCATTCCATACAGCCGTACCATTCCTTCAGCTTACCCTCTTCCGGCCAAGCCTCAAACCGGCCATTCGCTTCTCTCGGGCGGAAGCTATGTTTCTCCGCATCATATAAATTCCGGTAAGACTGAGCCAACTTCGCATAATAAGCCGCATCCTCCTGTTTTCCTAATGATTTCGCCAACTGAGACATACACCATTCCGTATACGCATACTCCAAGGTTTTGGAGATACTCTGCGGATTCGGGGTATAGCCCAACTCCGCATTCCCGAACATTCTCGAGGTTTTATCCGCATACCGATAAGCCTTTTCCATATCCAAGCTACAAATACCTTTCGCATAGGCATCCGCCAAGACCGATATAGCCGGATTTCCTAACATACAACCGCTATAGGCGTTCAACAACTCCCAGCGCTCATAGTACTCACGGCCACTCTCCTCTGCCATCGTTGTCAATGACTTCAACAAATCATTCACCAATACCGGATTAATAATCGTTTGCAAAGGCATCTGACTACGGAACACGTCCCAACCGCTAAAGATCGTACGTTTCGTGAACGTATCCGACTTATGCGCTTTTCCGTCCGCGCCCATATACTGACCATCCACATCCGTGTAAATCCTCGGATCGATCATCGTATGATACAAGGAGGTATAGAAGATCACCTTTTGCTCATCCGTTCCACCGCTGACATCCATCTTAGCCAAAGCCGTATCCCACAACGAGCGGGCACGAGAACGTACCGCGTCAAAATCCCAATCCTTGATCTCCGCTTTCAAGTTCTTTTCCGCACCCTCCAAGCTTACAAAGGAAATACCGGCCTTGAAAAGAACCTCCTCATTCGCTTCGGTCTCAAACTCCGTAAAGAACCCGAGGTGCTCACCCTCATATGCCTTTGGTCTCTCCGAAATCTTTGCGTTCGCTGTCAATGTCTGGAAAGCCGGGCTCTCCACGAATTCCCGATGACGATCCTGTCCTTCCGGAATATCCACGCTCCATACACCATAATCTTTCAACGGTTTGGAGAACTGCGCATAAAAATACACGGTATACCGGGAAGAACCCTCACCATTCCCCCAGCCTCCGCCTTCCGGCGTACATTCCATTCGTCCGGCGATCGTATGGTCATCTATCACTTGAACCGCCTGATACGTAGAAGTACCTCCTACACGACGGGCTAAGTCCAACTGGATGCGAGACTGCTTATTCTCGGGGAAAACGAATCTCAGCATACCGCTATGAGGAGCCGCTGTCGCCTCCGCTTGTATCTGGTAATCGCTCAGCAATACCTTATAATATCCAGCCTTGGCCTCCTCGGATGATTTATCATACCGGGAACGATACCCGGCTACGCCCCCCTCTTTTCCCGAGTTCGTGCGCAGATCGCCCACGGTAGGCATTACCAATAAATTACCCAGATCACCGTACCAGCCGATACCACTCATCTGCGTAAAGGCGAATCCCTCGATCGTCTCATGCTCGTAGCTATATCCGGAACCATTGTCGCCCCCCGTAATCGTATTCGGACTTACCTGTACCATACCGAAAGGGGTAGTCGCACCGGGGAAGGTCTTCCCCAAGCCATGGTAAGCACCGGCCGCCTCCGTATTCGTACTCGCCCCGATAAAGGGATTTACATAATCAGAGAAATGAACCTCCTCGATAGTCCGGGTCGGACCGGAACAGGCAGTTCCCACCAATGCGAGCGATAACGCCGTAGTCGTTATCCATCTTAAATTTCTTACTAGTCGTATCATTATTTCTATACTCATTATACTTTCAAAAATTCAATTGCTTATCCGATACGGCTACCGCCACGAATGAATCGGCACAACCATAATACAGATACCATTTATTCTGGTAATAGACCAGTCCTTCCACGAATACCGTACCGGCAGGGTATTGGCCGCTTTTCTCAAAGTCATCCGTCGGTTGCAAGAAAGGCTTATCCAGACGGCCGATCAATTTCGTCGGGTTATTTACATCGAACAATGCTTGTCCGGCACAATAAGAGTTCGCCGGATAAGCGGTATCCCCTTTTTCTCCCGGTTCGTTTTTACCATTATACAACAGAACGATACCATCCTTCGTCAAGATAGCGGGAGGTCCACATTCGGTCAACTGGCTATCGAAATAGCCGGAACGGGGAGAGAACAATTTAAGCAACTCACCATTCTCATCCAACAGTGGGTCCCAATCGGTCAAATTATCGGAGGTAGCCGCATATACGTTCTTCTCCCCCCAGTACATGAAATACTTGCCATTCACTTTCGCAATGACCTGCTTATCTCCCTTTAAAGTCGTGACTAGCGATGCGGATTTAGTCGCCTCATCCTTGAATTTACCATTATAGGCTTTCTCAAAAGCCGGACCGAACTTCGTCCAGTGTTTCAAATCCTTCGAGGTCGCCACCGCCAGACGAGGTACCTTGCGGTTCCATTGCGTATACAGCAAGACATACGTACCATCCTCGGTCATAGCGATACGTGGATCTTCCGTACCTCCGGGACATTCGTTCTCCGCTTGATTATCTTTAGCCGGATAAAAAACAGGCTCCGTATCCCTCTCAAAATGGATACCGTCAGTAGAGGTCGCGTATCCCAAACGGGAAGTCCGGGAACCGATTCCCTGAGCGGAGTTATCTTCCGCACGGTACATCACCACGATCTTCCCATCGTAAATCGTAGCCGCCGGATTAAATGTGTCACTCTCCTCCCATGCTACAGAATCTTCCCGCATCGGGCAATAAAACTTAGTTGGCAATGGCTTAATTACCGGATTCACACCTGCCGGACGCACAAACCCGTCCAAGCACCAAGCCGTCTCCGATGCAGTTTCCGACACAGCTTCCACCATCTGATCTTTCTTTTGAGAGCCGCAAGCTACGGTCACCAATCCCAATAAGCCGAAAGCAGAGGCTAATAATGTTTCTTTAATCATGTTATATTCGTAGTATTAAGTTATATTTATTTCCAAAAGAAGGGAATCATATGATTCCTATTCCGCAGGTAGCGATAGCGTGTGTTTTCCACTTTCCAACAAGATCGAACCCGCCGATATCTCTACATTATTCCCATTTAACACACAATTCGATACGTTAAATGGAGCGATAAAAGTCGCCGTACTATTCGCAGGAATTTCCAGATCAAGGGAAAGCGATCGGTTCTCCATAGTCCAAGACACACGTGCCGTACCGTAAGGGGTCTCTCTCGCCACCCTCGCCCACGTCACGCCATCCGGCACTTGCGGTTTGATAAAGAAATGTTTATAGCCCGGCCTATCCTCATCCGGCAAGATCCCTCCGATCGCCTGACAGAACCAAGCGCCAATGCCATTGAAACAATTATGAACCTTACTACGTTCTCCCGACCAGTATTCCCAAGTCGTAGAAGCCCCTTGATCGATCATATATAGATATCCCGGTTGCTCTCTCTTTTTCAGCATGGAATAGAGAAAATCAGCCTCTCCGTTCTTTATCGCCCAATCGGTCAAGATCGTAACACCCACCAAACCGGAACCGACATGGCCCTTACAATTCTCCAAAGTCTCTCGATATAAGCCTTCCTTTACCTCGGGCATATGCTGTTCATCTGTCACACCGACCAACATCGGATAAATCCGATCGATCTGGGAGCCTGTAGCGTACTGTTTCTTCTCCGGATCATAGAAAGTCTTCTGGATAAGCTCGTTCAATCGTTGGCGACGCTCTTTATACTTAGCGGCATCCTCCGCTTTCCCCAATACCTTCGCGATCTTCTCCATCATAGTGAGGCAATCGCTTATAAAGCAGTTACTAACCAGATCTACCGATGACTGCGCCGTATAATCGACACCCGCCGGAGCCAACCAATCCCCTAAATACCATGCCCGATAATCCGTATCCGGCCAACGTTTCAGCAACCCATCGACCGTATACGCATCCACATAACGCAACCAATGTCGCATAACCGGATAATATCGCTCGATCAGACGGCTATCCCCATAATTCAAATAAGTCTGCCACGATCCCGTGATAATAAAGCCACACCAATACGGACCACCTCCCGCCGGGTATGGATTCGGTACGCAATGCGGCATACCCCCATCCTCACGGATGCAATCCTGCCACATCTGCATCCAGTTCATATACACGGAAGAACCCTCATACAATGTCTGGAAACTTTTACAAGAGGCATTTCCATCCCCACCGTATCCCATACGCTCATAATGCGGGCAGTCTACGATATAACCACTGAAAGCTAGGTTCTTGAAAGTATATTTGATCATCGCATAGATAGCATTCAAGTCCGGATCCGAGCACTCGAAAGACGAGGCATCCTTATAATCCGTATGAATCAGATAGCCAGTTACCTCCTCGGGAGCTTTCGCCAAACCGGATATCCTTATATATTGAAACGCATGGTGGTTAAATTTATTTCGGAATACCTCTTTGCCTTGTCCGGAACCGATATACCAATCCTCATACTGTCCGTTCTCCTCTTGTGGCTTGAAATCTTCGTTTTCATTTAACCAATCCGTATATTCCATACGGACCCGGTGGCCTTCCGGTAATTTTGGGAAACTCAGCTCAACCCAACCATTTAACGCCTTTCCCATATCTACGAGCCAAATACTGTCTCCTATTTGTTTGATTCCTTTGGGACGGATAATCTCTTGTATTCGATTAGGCTCACACATCTGGGGACTTACCTCTATCCCGGGTACCTCCACCTCCAACACCGGCTTCCAATCCAGTTCGTCGAGCGTAGCCGTTGTCAAATCCGGCAACGCCTTCCGCCCATCCACACATTCACCCCCGAATTGATGGGGATACCAAGTACCGGTACCGGTCTCACCATACATACTTCCCCGGCCTTCCCAAGAGCTATCCGTAACGAGTAGCGTACTTGTAGTGCCATTTCTTTGAATCTCGTCCAATTGCAGTTTAACCAACGGCCCATCATGAACGGCATTAAAAGTAGCTTTTCTGTACCAACCACGGCCCAACCAGACCCATAAATCGTTTGTCCCCTGTTTCGCATACGACGTAAGATCATACGTCACGGACAAGGATCTTTTGTTTAGTTGAGACACCGCAGGCGAAAGAACATCTTCTGATACCTTCTTCCCATTTAAATAGATCTCATGATACCCTAAGGAGTTTACATGAAGGAGTAATGTGGCATCACGGTCTTGAAGCTCGAACTTCTTCCTTAACATCGGATTCTTCTCATCCGGCATCCCTATATATTTCCCTTGCCATTCCGCTTTATCCAAAAGCCCGATCCCAAAGCGATTGACCGGACTCCAGTCCGAGGATTCCCCCTTATCATCCCATACCCGGACTTTCCAATAGGCCAGCACACTAGATCGCAACTCTTTCCCTCGATAAGGGACCATCACGGAAGCGGACGATTCCACCTTACCTGAATTCCATAGATCGGCTTTGCCTTGAGCCAGCAAGGAACTATCCGTGGCTACTTGTATCTCAAAATACGCTTGCCGCATAGTTTGCCCGTCTGTCTCGATTTTCCAGCTAAAATGGGGATGGATGTTGTCGATCACGACCGGATTCTCCAAGTTCTCACAACGAAGATCTTTTAAGATGATCCTCCGCCCGGATTCACAGCCCGACATCAGTAACAATAGGGTCACAAAGTAGATAGATATACATTTCATGATAAATAGATTGAGATTACGCATGAATATACTTTCTAATGGCTTACGATACTTATATCCCCGATAAATATTAAGATTTATTAAACAAGAAAGGCGAGCCACTCGCAAATGACTCGCCTTCCTATGATTCCTCAAGAATGGCTAGAAGCGGATCTTGTAGGATTGGTTGCCAATATAAATTATATAAGACCCTTGTGGAATACTCGTGATAGTCTCGCCTACAGGCAAAGATAAGTTCCTATACAAACGCCCTTCGAATGTAACGATACAAGCTGTGTCCATAACAGGAGTCTGGATATGCAATCGTCCATTCTCTCCCCATACTCGCAAGCCATTGGGATCTACCTCTGCGTTATCAGTAGGATTATCTTTCACGATGCCTGTTACGGTAACAACGATATTACTCGTTACTTTCTCAATCACATAACGGCCGCTTGATACCGGACCAAGTACTGAGCCATTCGCTTTCACTGTCAGTTGAGGCGCACTGTAGCCGTCCTTCAAAGTCAGCGTGAACGCAAAACTCTTGCCGGATTCCACATTCGTGGAAGACTCCGCAATCAAGGTAGCGCCCTCTACAACCGGCAATGTCACCATGTAGGTGGTCGGGGTTGGCTCCGGTTCTGGTTCCGGATCCGGAATCCTATTACCTGCCGCCGTAATCACCAAGGTAGCCGTGATCTTCTCCAATGCGAAAGCACCCGTGCCAGAATTGTATGTATAATCCGTAGACGCTAGCGTATTCTCTCCCATCTTCACAGTAATGGATGTCGGAAGCGTATAGCCGGAGGCTGCTTTCAGCGTAAGTTCCACTTTGGAATCCTTAGCCAAAGGCTCGAAAGAAGCCGGATCGGAAGTGAGGTTAACAAGATTCGGGATTACCTCAAAGAAGCCCTCTTGTACACCTTTCGCCTCAATAACGATCTCGCCATCCACATTCTCAATCTCGATTATTCCCGTCGTATTGTCATACGTATAGTACTCAGAACCTGATGCCCTAAGCAAATTCTTTTGCTTCAACAAACGACCATTCATCATCACCTTTATGACATAAGGGAATTTGTATCCCGTAGCTGGTGCTAATTCACATTTGAATGGCTCTCCTTCTTTCACAGTCTCTCCGGAAGTCTTAATCTCTATGTTCTCGGTCTGTTCTTTCACTTGGAAGATCTCCGCACCAGAAGCTTTAATGGAAACCTCAGCGGTTACGTTCTTTATTTCTATCTCCCCGGTCTTCGGATCATAGGAATAACCGGAACCAGCAGCCAGCACTTTACCACCCATCATCACCTCGATCGTGGAAGGAAGCCCGTACTGTGGGGTCACTACAGATAACTTACCGGTCAAGGTCTCACCATGTTTAATCTTCTTGCCTTGCGAGATATCAGAAGTCAAGTCTTTTAACATAAGGGCTACCGCATAGCTCTTCTGTACGCCTTGCGCCGTGATCGCTAACTCACCGGTTACTTTCTTCAAAGAGATTTTTCCCGTAGCGGCATCATAGGTATAATCAGTCACGTCTACCAAGGTCTTGCCATCCATCACGATCGTAACCTCAGTCGGAAGCGTATAGCCCTCATTCGCTGAAAGTTTACATACGAAGGTATCACCAAATGTCGCCTTGGCATTCGTTGGAATGTCGGAAGTGATATTAACTAATGAGGCCGTAACCGGATAGCTATTCTTCACGCCTTCCGCAGAAATAGAAAGCTTACCTGTAATCTTAGCCAAATAGAAGGCTCCTGTAGAGGCATTATAAGTATAGTCCGTTCCGGCTATCAAAGTCTTACCGCCCATTATTACCGTAACGGTAGCCGGAAGCGTATGGCCTTCGGCCGCCTTCAAGCTCAGCTCCACCTTACCGTTAACCAATACAGGATCGAACGAGGCGGGTTGGGAAGTGACACCCACAAGGTTAAGTATCACCTCGTAGTGGCGGTCATCAATGCCGGAAGCTTTCACGGTCAAGTCACCGGAAACTGCTTTGATCACGACTTTACCTGTTTTAGCGTCGTATGTGAACTCTTCCGCTGTCAGTGCGTCATTGCCCTTCAAGATACTGATTGCGTCCGGAAGCTTGTAGTTCGTAGCGGCTTTCAAGGTAAAAGTGAACGATTCGCCTTCCTTTACGGTTGTAGCCGAGGTAATAGCCGGCGTGGAGGTTAGGTTCTTCAGGTCTGCCGTGATCTTGTAAACAGATGGTTCAGACACTCCTTCAGCGGTAATGGCTACCTCACCTCTCACATTCAATATCTCTACTTTGCCTGTCTTGGCATCGTAGGTATATCCCTTTCCTGCCTCCAAAGTGGAACCGGACATCTTTATCGTAATGGATGCCGGAAGCATGTAACCGTTATTCGCCGATAAGGTAAACGAGAATGTCTCTCCTTCTTTCACGGTCGTAGCGTCTACGATGGCGGGCGAAGAAGACAGATTTGTCAAGGTTGTCTTAACAGGATATGTGGCGGCTTGGATCGGATCGGCTTTAGCAGTGATGACGATATCGCCGGTCACGCTATTGATATATACGATTCCGTATGCAGGATTATAACTATACTGTTCCGCATTTAACGTATTTCCACCCATCGTAATAGTAATAGAAGATGGAAGTTGATAACCAGTATTCGCTAGAAGTGTAAAAGACAGAGGTTTCTGGTCTATGACAGTTGTTACTTCATCTCGTACAGTCAAGTCTTGCAAATTCATTTGAACCTGATGGGTTGTTATCGGGGCCTCCGATATAATAAATTTAGAATAGCCGGAAGTAGAAGGGACTGATTTTCCGTCCACCTTCGCAGCATTAACAGATACGCTGGCAGCTTCGCTCTCGGGAATTACCCGGCTTGAGCTCAATACGAACCGATAGCTAGCTCCCTCCGTAAGATTACCAACAGTGAATGGCTCTTTTGTATAATGATAACTACCATTTGTTCCCAACTCAATTTCGTTCTTCTGCTCGCCATCTACATAATACAACTTAATTTGATCTATAGATTGCGCATTTAAAGACACATCTAATTTAAGCTCTTTTCCTTGGAGATAAGCATCTGCCTTATTAAAGGTAAGAATAAAAGGTATTTCCGTATTTACGGTTCCAATGATAGGACTTGGAGTAATCTTTCCTTCGATACGATTCAAGAATACCATTGATTTATCTTTCTCCTCATAGATCGGATTGTCTGGATCGGACTCAACACATACCTGCATATCATAAGCCAACTTACCGCTCTTCGCCGATAAGACCTTCATATAATTGACATAGGCTCCTTCCGTTATTTGTTCTGGACTTACAATTACTTCAAAAGAATCATCAGACCCAATCACGGCCTTTGTTCCTTGATTTGATCCAGAAATAGAGCTATCACCATAATAAACATCTAATTGTCCTTCCCATGTGGAATAATTCTTGAATATATAACGCAGGATAACATTTTCGGTCACATTGACCAGTCCATAGGAAATCCCTTTTGTATTCTGATAGTTGCTATCGCTGTTATCCAATCCAGATACGTTCATGAAACTATCATCAAACAGGTTCCAATAGACGTTCACATTAACAGGGCGCTTCTCAGGGTCACCCGGCTCATCCGTTCCTGATTCCACTACTCCTGTATTATCGATGTATAACGGAGCTATAGCTGTTCCAACCATAACTTTCCACGTAGTACCTCCATCAGTAGAATAGACCGGGAGTATGCGCTGTCCGGTCTCTAAGGCCTTCGACAACTTACAAGTTATATTAGTTCCATAAGAGCTTCGTCTAAAATGAGGATCGTAGGGTACTGATACTGATTCTTGAGAAGCAATTAGATTCCCCTCTATTATCCCATTTGCGTTTACTACGGCCATAGATGTTTGCGCATCAAAAGCAATATTTCCTGCATTATAGAGATTCAGATATACATTAAAATTAGAGTCGATAGGCAATTGATCCATAAAATCCACTCCAATAGATGAATATCTTAATGAGCGTACACTCTCGTCTCTAGCCTTAGGTGGACGGATACCCATTGTCATGTTGATATCTTTATAGGAGTATCCCTCTCCTCCCTCAGCATCCAAGGCGGTAAGCAAGAAATAACCATTACCTGCCCCACTCCAGCCCCAGTTGATGTGGAAAGCCTCATTCTCTTTAAAACCGTCGCAAATGAAGGCGTGTCCACCTCCACTCTTATTCGTTCCGTCATAAATAACAGGGCGTCCTTCCCTTAATTCTGTTCGCAATAGATCTTTCCACTCTTTCCAGCGATAGTCTTCTTTATATAGATAATTGACCTCTTTGCTGAATCCAAAAATATTAATCATCTTTTGTGCAGCTACTCCAGAAATTGCACCACTACCAGACGATCCGTAAGTCATCTCGACATTAGCTCCGATTTGCCACATTAGGCTCGCTACGGCATTAGCTTGTTCTTCTCCATAACCATTTTTATAATCTGATAATATATTATCCCAATTATAAGAACCATACAAAACAGGCTGTTTATTATCATCTTGCACATTTTTTCCATACATCGTTATCCGATTGGGATTGGTAATTTCATCTTTTGGATATCCATAATATTTCATGACAATGCCCCATGCTGTCGCAACGCAACCTGTTGGCGCATGTTCACTCCCAATCGTCCCATCACTATAACGTACGTCAAAAATCGGTGTCAACAGATTAAAAGGTTCATCTTGCCCCCAATTTGCTATGCCAGGAAGTAGCACATTTTCCCCCGAAGCTCTTAACCCATTATTCAAGTATCTGCTCCATTCAGCCTGTATATTTGGAGTTATATCCAGATTGATGCGTTCGGCCCATGTGACCTGATCTTGATAATAAGCCAACATCGCCCGTAGGTTCTCCGGTAAATTATCCGGGTCAAAACTCCCCTCATCTGACTGTCCCAGAACCGGATAAGCACGATCATCGCCGGAGACGATCACGAACCCCTTGTTTCCCGGTACGTTAAACACGAAATAGTCCGCAGCACCATCAACCGTCCCGCTTCGTAGCGCAGAACTTGATTTTCCCGGAGCCGCCGCATAAACCAACGTCAAGTCTCCAGCCGAGCGCAAGCCCGAACCCGCATTAGCCACGTTCTCCGCCACCTTGCGGGCTGTGGACACGTCTATCCTTTCCGCCCAGACCATCGTGGCCGACAGGAAAAGGATCAGCATTAGTAAAAGTTGTTTTCTCATGAGCTATAATTTATAATGAATAAATGATTTAACATTCGTTAGTAAGGGGTATGGGAACAACGTTGTTCCCATGGGTGGGAAAGCCCCAGTTGATAGGCATGGGAAAGCCTCGGTTCCAATGGCTGGGAGCAACAGTGTTCCCTACCCTAAGCATAGAGGCTCTCCCATCCCGCTATGCGCCTAGATCTCGTCCGGGCTTTCGCTGTCGCCTCCTCCTCCCGCGCCAACTGTCAGGAGTATGGGAAATTTGTAGGTGCGTGGATCTTTTACGAGAGAATAGCCCGCACCTGCCTGCGTAGTGACGCTCAGCCAGTACTGCCCCTCGGCGAGTTGCGGGATCTGGATGATGATCTCGCTCTTGGTGTTACGTACGATAAGGGAGACTTTTGTTGGCGTGGCGCCCTCCTCGTCCTTGGTGAAGTAGACGCCTACAGATGGATCATCCCCCTTGATAAGCAGCGTGCTGCCGAAGATGATAGCCGGGGCGTTCGGAGTGATATGGAGGTTCTTCTCGTTCGTGGTGGAATCCGTGAGGCTCTCGATCATCGGGCCCACGGTAGCTACGTCGGCGTTCACGTAGATGTTTTCTAGCGCCTTCAGGAGGGTGGCGCTGGGGGTGAACATTACGGTGATCTTATTCTCCGGGGAGCGGAAGTCTGATTTCTTCCCGTCGAACGGGCCGTTGATAGTGAGCAGCCATTGCCCGAACTTGTTCACCACGCAACGGCCTTGGGCGAGGGCCTCGATCATCTCGTCGTAGGAGAGGTCGAGGATGTTGGTGATCGTCTCCGGGCGGTACTCGGTGCGTTTCTTCACGATGCGGTTCGAGATGTCTGAGGTTCGCGTGGTTCCGGTAATGCGGATCTTTCCGGTGAAATCGCCGGTTTTCTCGGTTAACACGTTATCGTACAGATCTACGGTCAAGATGGTCTTTTCTTCTGCCATGATGTTTTTTGTCTTTAATGCCCCGTGGTAGTGGGGCGTTACCTTTTAATAATGTTTATCACCCTTATTCGCGAAATAAGGGGAAGAGATATCGCACGTCCAACATAAACTAAAAAAAACACGCATAACCACTATTTTTAACCGCATATCCACGATATATGCGCAATAAGCATAAATTTGGATTAATTAGAGGATACGATATCTGTATCCCCTTCAATTCCTATTTCTTAATAAATAGATAAAAGTGATTGTTTATCAATAATATTTTTTACATTTGCCAAGCCTTCCGTTGAAAATAGCCTATTATAGGTAATTTTTATGCTGAATAGGCTCCTCCCCTTATTTCGCGAATAAGGGCATCACCCAGCCGCCAAAAGCAAATCCACCTCTTCCGTCACCCTAGCGTTCGCACGATTCAATTCTGACTGTTCCAAAGAGGCCAGATAAAAACGTGTTGTTTTTTCCGAGGTATGCCCCAACGCTTGGCTAATGATCGATAAAGGGACTTGTTTCCGCAAGGCGTTCGTTGCCCATGTATGGCGGAAAACATACGAGGTCAGATGAATGGGGCGAGATAGCGCACGACCGATCTTCTTCAACGAGTTATTATACGAACGCAGTATCGCCTTGTATTCCTCATGCCCTACCTCTCTACCCGGAGATAAAATAGGGAAAAGGTACGGGGAAGAAGCGTCCGCATACTTATTAATCAACCGCCGCATCCCTGCCGTTATCCCGACACGGATTAAGGTCCCCGTCTTCTTACGCCGATATACGATTTCCTCGCCATACAGGTTCGCCGTAGTCAAGCGAGCCATATCCGCGAAAGGCATGCCGCAAGATAAATAGGCGAACGTACAATAGTCGATCACGCACGCCAAATCCGGCTCCTCAGACTTCAAGGTCACGATCTCCCGGAGCGACTCGTTTCCCAACGCCCTAGATCCGGCTCTTTCCCGCTTCAAGTTCAAGTACGCGAAAGGCGATACGACGCAAGCCGGCAACAGACCATCCCGGCAAGCTTGGTTATAAATCGAGCGAAAGTTGCTGAGGTATGTATTCACGGTATTCACTCGCAAGCCGGCGGATTGCAGATAAGCGACAAAACGGCTTATTAAGCCCGGGGTTATCTCCGGGAAAAGAAGGTTTCTCCTACCCAGAAAGGCGCAGATCCAATTACGGGTAGTCCTATATAAATCGGCGGTGTTATGTTTCCCCGCTAAACGTTTCTCCCGGATGCGTTCGGTGGCATAGGTATAAAATGTGATGCCCGCCTTGCCCAAGCGGTTATTCTTTCTTTTGCTCATATCTCCTTTTTTGATGATTAAACGTATTATTATCTACCATCAAAAATAGCATAAAAACAAGATCAAGCCAAGTCCATCTCGCAAACAGCAAGCTTCCAACCCTTAAAGACCAAGGTGACAAGGCGAAGCTCCGTATCCCCCTTGGTAGCGTGAACCTTCGGGTCAGCGGCGTAACGGCGTAACTGGATGGCAGCCTCGGCTCTCAACGCCTCAATATCCGTCTCGGTAGCGTCCCGACGGGCGTATTTCACCTCCACGATATAGCTAAAGCCTATCTCGGGCTGGTGGATCAAGTCGGGCATCATGTAGAAATCGGCATACCCCTTGTTGGCCTCATACTCCGGATAAATTATATAGGTACGGGTCAAGCCTAGATAAGCCAGTAGGAAACCTTTCACGTGCGCCTCCCCCTCAATGAATTCGCGGATAGCGCTCTGCCGCTCCAGCTCGGAGGAGAAATACTCGAACACAGGCTTCCAGTCTCCGTCGTAAGCCATGTCCTTTACCAGATCATGAAGCTTGTATAGCTCTATTGAGAAGACATCCGCTTCCCGGTAAGCCTCGATCAGATAGGTATATAATTGCTCACGTACCGTTAGGTTGGGAACGCCCAGAAGGGTATCTCCACGCTTGGTACCCTTGATGGAGAGCAACCCGAAATAGTAAAGCAGGCTCTTGAAGTTGTCCGGCTTGGCGATATCCTCGGCAGGAAAAGCATCCTTGATTACTGCGGTGGTCTCGCCGTTGTTCACGATCTCCTGGATGATCGAAGCGTTCGTGCCGAACCGCTTGTCGAGACGGATCAAATGGCGGAGCTTGTTGTAGTCCGTGCGGATGTTGTTGTCGATCATGTTCTTAGGAGGCTTGTGAAGACTCAGATAATTGCTCAGGAAATATAATACCATATCCGAGTTGTACATCGGCTCGTCCATACATTCTTCCGAGAAGCAGTAGTTATCGTACCACGGCTTCATCAAGTTGATCAGATCGTCCACACTATCCTCGAAACCTGTCTCCTCCTTGTAATAGGCCAGCATCTCCCGTACCTCTCCCTCGCTAAAACCTATGATTCCGTTAAAGCGGTAATCCGTCGTCATGTTGGCTCCGATATTGAAACCGCTGGTCACGTCGTCCATCGTCACTGGAGATACCCCGGTGATAAACATGCGCTTGATAGGGCCATCGCCCGTAGCCCCTTCTTTCAGTTTGTTGAAGAAATAACGGAAGAAGCCCGTACCGTGTGTCAATGCCTTGTAATGCTTCTCACCCATATTGGCGAGGATAGCGTTGGTGAAGTTATCATACTCGTCAATGAAGAGATAGATAGAGAGATTCAAGCGTTTAGCCTCACTGATCGTGTAGGTCAACTTCTCGTCAGCATTTGGCAGACTCTCCATTTTCTCCCGGAAGCCCGGATTGAAGAAACGTTCGTAGTAGTAGGCAAACTCCCGGAAACGAGCGGCACAGTGATCATTAAAAGAGCGGATCAACTCGTCAGGATCTGGGTTCACGCCTGCGAAATTGAAATCCAGTACAAGATATTGTCCCTGCTCCGGGGTCGGATGGGAGCCGATATATAAGTCGCCGAAGAGTTCCTCAAAAGAATCCTTACGGTTCACGTCATAATACCATCTGAGGACATTCAAGAATAGCGACTTCCCGAAACGGCGCGGGCGGATAAGGAAAAAGAAACTTGCGTTCCGCTCCACCTCCGCAATATAGCGAGTCTTATCAACATAATAATAATTGGCGGTACGGATTCGCTCGAAATCCGTCAGGCCATATGGAATTTGCTTCGTTGCCATAATATATCTCCTCCTGTTTATTTGTCGCTTACGAATAAATCACTTGTTCGTAACTTACTTACGCAAAGATAACATCTACAAAATGATTTCACGAATCTTTGACCGTAGAATCATGCCGTCAAGCCAAATCAATCGACAAACTCACCAGAAGGAGGATTCGCACCTTCTCCCACTCCCCACTTCTTATTAGGGCGGTCTCCCATAAACAATTCTAATGTTCCTCCCTTCATGACATCCTCATGAGTAAACCACGTCTTATTATACTCGGCGCCATTCAACTTAGCGGATTGAATGTATTTATTTTCCCAAGAAACCCCATGAGCGATCATGGTAAACACTTTCCCGTTCGCCAACTGAATCTCCGATTTATCAAACAAAGGACTACCTATCGTATAAACAGGCACTCCCGGAGAAACCGGATAGAAACCTAAAGCGGAGAATACATAGAAAGCCGACATTCCGCCACCATCCTCATCACCACAAACACCCATCAGATCATTCCTGAACCAACTTTCCATAAGCATACGAATCCGTTTTTGCGTCTTCCACGGCTGACCGGCGTAATTATACAGATAAGGAATATGGAAACTAGGCTCATTTCCCATCACGAATTGCCCGACATTGCCCGTAGCATCCGGATGAAGAGCATAATATTGCCATTTTGACATTTTCATATCCTCAACAAATAACTGATCCAATCTCTCAATAAAAGGAGTGTTGCCTCCAAAAAGATCTATTAAATCCTGAATATGATGGCGTACATCCCAATTATAGGTCCAAGCATTATTCTCATCAAAATAAGCCCTAGCCCCGATACCTCCGGAAAAAATATAGTCGAACGGTTCTATAAACTTCCCATCTTTATCTTTCGGATGGAAGAAATGAGTCTCTTTGTTAAAGACATTCCGGTAATTATAAGAACGATCCTGAAAGAATCGATAATCCTCATCTTTTCCCAAATGTTTAGCTAATTGGGCGATACACCAATCGTCATAGGATGCGGCTGTAGTTACGGCTGCCGCTTGTCGCTGTTCAAATGGTCCTACCTCCGTAAACTCTTCTTTTTCTCCCGGATGCAAAGCGGGGAACCAGCCATTCTCATGATAAAAATCATCCAAGGCCGTTTTAGGTCCCCGGTACCAAGGGATCATGGACTCAGTCATCACCGTATGCTTCATACCCTCGAAAGCCTTTTCTACGTCAAACCGCAAGCCTTTATTCAAGGCATCCGCAAAGACACCTGCCGCATGGTTACCGTTCATGCAATGCGCATCCCCAAATACACAAGGGAAAGTAGGTATCCACCCGGATTGCTCATACATCCGGATATAAGACGCCAGTTTTTGTTCTTGAGCCTCCGGATTCAATAACACTTGCAACGGGTGAAGGGCCAGATAGGTATCCCATACCCAATCATCCACCCAGAAATCCACCCCATTATCTTCATGTACCTTTCCGTCATACGCACTAAAATATTTACCATCTTCAGAAATATTGATCATTCTTTCGTGCGCCCGATACAAGGCGGTATAAAATGTGGTCTTTTGATCCTCCGTGCCTCCTTCAATCTTTATTTTGCCTAACACGTCGTTCCATTTATCACGAGCTTGCGAGGCCAATTTCTCCAGATTGAAATCATTGATTTCATTATATAAATTCCGCTTGGCCTGCTCTACTCCAATATAAGAAATTCCATAACGAACATTTACCACATCCTCCGATTCCGGAAATTCAGCAAATACCAAAGAATGAGAGAGGCTATCAACTTGAATGGGCTGGGCATCAAACTCCAAATAAAAATAATGTTTTATCCCGGCGAAATTATCATATCCATACAAAGCTCCATCCTTTATATCGATCTCTCCTTTTCCATTGGCTTTCAACAAAATCAACCGTCGATCCGAATCCTCAAACCGAAAACGATAGATCGCCGATTTAGCAGCAGGCGCAAAATCCACCCCTACGGAGAAATCATCCAAATACACCGAATAATTATAAGGCGTAGATTTCTCATGATCATATCGATATTTTAAATTCCCATCGAACTCCTTAACGTCCCCCCTATAAGGCAACAGCAACAATGAATGGCCTTGCCTATGGGAAGGACTATTTAGGGCCAGTCCCTCCATACGATCCGTCGTAAACTCATTATGAGTCGGAATCATTCGCAACATGCTGTTAGGCAGGTGGGTAGTGGGATAGGTAGGCACAAGTAAATGACTGATATTCCCAATCCGGTTATTCACATAATCTACTGGTGTTTTTTCTATTTTACTTATGCAACTACATAATAATAGAAACAAGGTTGTCTGAAATAATAGTTTCTTCATGAGATTGTATTTAATAATAACGATTCTCTAGCATCTATTCTTACCACAAAGATGAAAATTAAAGTTGATGAAGCAAAACTATCGTGAGTTATTCAAAGCAGAACTCTCTAGAGAATTACATGCCGTGTTCCCGTATTATGACTAGAAAAGAGGCTACCTTCCTTTTTGAACTGCACCTCTTTTCTATCTAGAATAAAGTTTATCAAAAGGATACGGGTTGAATATGCATAGCGGCACCACCATCTGAAGCGAGCGGTACTGTTATTTTATCCTTTGCGGTAACAGTTAAAGTATCTTTGATAAGATGATTAGGATTGGTATCCGTGTCTCGCGCATCTTTATAAAGAGTTACTTTATAATCTCCTTTACCGAGGAAATCCAAGGCTATTTCCACATCACGGGCTTGACTATTGTTGATCGCCCCAACGTACCAATCGTCTCCATGCCTACGTGCGATCGCTACATACTCATTGACAGAGGCATCCGGTACGACCGTTTTGTCCCAAGTAGTCGGTACGGTTTGTAAGAACTCGAATCCCGGCTGGCCTTCGTAAGCTTCCGGAGTATCGCAGATCATTCCCAAATAACTCTCCAATACGACATACATCGCTAGCATATGGCAGCGAGTGCTAGTGACATAAGGGTTGCTTTGTTGTATCTTAAACTTGTCTTTCGGAAGAGCCCGAAACCCACCTAAATGATAATCGGCAGTTCCAGCCAATAAACGGGTAAAAGGCATAGATATATCATGATCCGCGGTCGTGACCATACATCCTTTGAAATTCTCATAATTGAGCGTCCCTTCCCGGGTAAATTCATTCGGATAAGTCCGATGTAATCCAGATGGCTTACTGGAACCATGGAACTGCACGAACAAATGATGTTTAGCCGCCTTTGCCATAAGGCGAAGTATCCTTTAATTGTTTGTTCTTTGGCTGCCCCAAATTCCGAAGGTTAATTATCAAAAATATATGGACAGGCAATATGGTGATGAGATCATTTTGAGATTTCCTGTTAATCTAGAAGTAAAAAAAACAATAAGTACTTCAACGACCTTACACTATAATATATTAATAATCAAAAGAATAAAACATCAATCATATTTTCGGGAAAACATGTACGAGAATTCAGGAAAACATGTACGTGTTTTTTCAAAAACATGTACGAGAATTCAGGAAAACACGTACGTGTTTTGAGAAACAAATAATGAGATCGTAAACGCCTTTGGAAAAATATACAATAACCCAATGGCAAGCCGGACATGGAAAAATTTCCTACCTTCGCGTAAAAACGGTATATTCCATGAACAAATACGTTAGCACGATTCTCTCAATCTTACTTATATTCGCACTACCTGTCATAGCCAAAGACAAGAAAGGAGAATTAAAGAAATTATTGAGAGAAGCTATAGCCAACAAAAAAGCCCAAGTAGGAATCGCAGTTATTATCAATGGCAAGGATACGATTACACTGAATAATAAGGTACGTTATCCGTGATACATTATCTGGAACAAAACAAATTACCACTCACAACTTCTTTATATATTTCCCAAACAGAAGAAGATATGCACCGTGACCTGCGATTATGCTATCAGAATTGGACTTCTCCGCTGGATGCTGCCAAGCTGCTAGACCTATTTGTATCCCGCCCTCTCTTTACCGAACCTCATCAAACGTTCATCAAACAGACTATGATCGAATGTGAGACCGGAAAAGATCGGCTGGCTCAACCGCTAGAGGCAACCGATGCCATTATCGGGCATAAAACAGGAACGGGCGACCTGAATGCCCGATGGCAACTGATCGGTACGAACGACATAGGTTTCGTTTTCCTACCGGATGAAGAAAGATATACGATTGCGGTATTCGCTAAAGACTCGGAAGAGAGCCCGGAAGCAACTGCGGCAATCATTGCGGATATATCCCGGATCGTATATCAGTATATCCAAAGAGACTAGCGTGCAAGGGATTGCCATTTCATATACGTGCCGATCCGCTGTAACCACTCCTTCGAGACATAGCGCAAGCCGGACAACCCATGCTGGCTAAATGCGATCTGTATGACCGTAAATCCAAGGTAGACCAATACACTCGGGAATAACTCCAAAACGAAAACACTAAGCCTTATCACGAAAAGAATTAATTCACGGTAAGATAAGCAATTATAGTCCCAATGGCCAAAATAGCGCCGATCGCGGTCTCATAAGGAATCAGCCTCAACCGCTCACGAATGCTTATATCCGCTACCCCACCGGTAGCGTGGAAGAACGATCCATGTGGCAAATGATCAAGTACGGTAGCACCGGAATTAATCATAGCGGCTCCCCAGACACCACTGATACCGGCAGCGATAATAATATCCGCGAATGACGAAGAGGCAACTGTCGCTCCGGCTGTAGTAGAGGCTGTAGCGGCAGACATCAATACGCCGGAAACCGGAGCCAATAAAATCTCTCCCATATCCGTATGCGATAACGCATCTAATAAAACATCCTTGATAGAGGAAGCCTTGATCACTCCCGCTATAGTGCCTGTCCCGACCAACAGGATCGAGACATTCGACATCTTCTTGAGTCCATACGAGAGGCTGTCCGTAATCAATGACCATTTCCTCATCGCCAGAATCCCAACGATTCCTCCAACGGGCAAGGCTATCATCGGATCGATCGCCACATGGAATAAAGGGCGAAACGACAGCAGTAGAATCGTCACTACCGGAGCGACCATGCTAGAGGCGAAGGAGGGGAGAGCCGCTTGCAGGTTATCTATCTCCTCGTTCGCATAAAATCCATTTTGCCGGGGTAAGAAACGACCTATGACATATACCGTAAACAACAAGCCAACCAACGCCGGGATCAAGTTCGCATACATGACAGAGTACAAATCCGCATGAAAATTCTCAGCGGCGATAATCGTATTCGGATTTGGAGAAATGATATTGCCACATTTGCCTCCACCGATCATCATCAACAAAAGGCTACCCCGGGGAACCGCCAGTTTCCGGCCGATGCTCAACGCAATCGGAGCCACCGTAATAACAGCAACATCAATAAACACTCCAATAGCCGTCAGCAACATCGTAGCGAAAGCGAGCGCAAAAAACACATGCCGTTCTCCCAATCTATAAATGATCGTATTGGAGATAGAAGCCGCCGCACCTGTTTTCACCAATATCCCCGACAATACTCCCGCCGTCAAGATCCGAATGACGGCCGAAGTTACGTCATTTACTCCACTGATCATTAAAGAGATCGTTTCCGGCAACGACACACCCCCTAATAATCCTCCTACTAATGCCCCTAAAATAAGGCTATAGACTGGCGATACCTTTCTTATAATCAAGAAAATCGACACTAATAATCCGATAAAAGCTCCCCATGCACTCATTATACCCATGTGTTAGTGATTCATATAGTAATGGATTACACGCAATTGTTGTTCCAAGGCACGCCCAATATTCCGGCAGGTGAAATCCTTATCCATCGCCTGCTCCAAGGAAACCGGATAAGGAAGAAGTGGCAAGACCGCCAGAAACCCGGATTTATTAAGCTCCTCTACCTCCTCTACGGAACCACCCATTACGATAACCGGAATATCCTGTCTCATGCCTGCCTGCAATACTCCGCATGGGGTCTTTCCCATGCAAGTCTGTTTATCCAGTTTACCTTCTCCCGTAATAATCAGATCCGCCCCCCGTATACATTCATCAAAACGCAAGGCATCCAGAACCATCTGGATACCGGGTTTAAGTTCAGCCTTTAGGAAAGCGACAAACCCTCCACCTAAACCACCTGCGGCTCCCGCACCCGGAATGTCGTCTATCTCTATTTGTCCCGTTCTTTTTATGACTTCCGCAAAATTTCGCAAGCCCTCATCCAGCAAACGGACCATAGCGTCGTCCGCTCCCTTTTGGCGGGCAAAGACATACGCCGCCCCTTTCTCACCATAAAAAGGGTTATTCACATCGCAGGCTATGGTAAATGAAGTTTTCCGCAATTGCGATAATGCCCTTGAGCAATCTATCTCATAAATCTGATTAAGGATCTGCCCACCCAATCCCAGCTCATTCCCTTTTCTATCAAGAAAACGAAAACCCAAGGCCTGCAACATACCGGTTCCTCCGTCATTCGTTGCGCTTCCCCCTATTCCTATCAAGAAATCCCGGCAACCACGATCCATAGCGTCTTTTATCAACTCACCGGTTCCATACGTCGTTGTTCTCAAGGGATTACGCTCCGACACAGGCACTAACGTAAGGCCACTCGCCGTCGCCATCTCGATAACCGCCGTACGATTATCTCCCAGTATCCCATAAGTGGCCTCGACCGGCCTCATCAACGGATCATGTACGACACAATATACGGCTTCTCCACCCATCGCCGTAATTAAAGTCTCCACGGTACCTTCTCCCCCATCCCCAACCGGGATTTTCACGACCTCGCAATCCGGAAAGACCTTATGGATTGCCAACTCGGCACATTCAGCCACTTCAATAGAAGATACTGAGCCTTTAAATGAATCGGAAGCAACAACAATTTTTCTCATTTAATCTCCTTTTTACACATATAATAAAATAAATCAATTCCTTCAAGATGTCCCAATATATAGATTTTAAATCAAATGAAGTACTACTTACTTGGGTAGAGAAGATATACTTCATTGGCAAAGTAAGCTATCTCCTGCGACAAAATAAGTATATCTCCTGCGACAAAAAAACTAAAAGTGACATTTTAATGCGGTTACCCTACATAGTCTTTCAAGAATTTGTCTAATAGTATTCAAATTTTTATTTTTGCACTTATTACAATACAATTATACATTATGAAACAAAAATTAAACATTACTACATTCTTACTGTTTTGGTGCATCACCGCTTTATGGTCTATCCCACGTCCCGAATATCCCCGTCCACAATTTGAACGCATGGATTGGGTAAATTTGAACGGAGAATGGACTTGCTCATTCGATTTCGGAGGTACCGGAATGGAACGGGAGTTCTATAAATCGAACGGTTTTGACCAAAAGATCACAGTGCCTTTCTGCCCGGAAAGTAAGTTATCCGGCGTAAAATACACGGATTTCATTCAACATTTCTGGTATCAGCGTCCTATCACGATCCCACAAGAATGGAATGGAAAGAATATAAGACTTAACTTTGGAGCTGTTTATTATAAATCGGAAATATACATTGATGGAGTCTTAGCCAATCGCCATTTTGGCGGAACCTCTTCTTTCGCAGTAGATATCACCTCCTTGGTAACACCAGGAAAGACACATAGCCTAGTCGTATATGTAGAAAGTGACCTACGAAGCGCAAAACAACCGGCAGGAAAACAAAACCTACAATTTGAATCCTACGCCTGTAATTATACCCGGACCACAGGTATTTGGCAAACGGTTTGGATGGAGGCTGTCCATCCGGAAGGATTGCAATCCGTGCAGTTGCTGACAGATATAGACCAACAACAATTGGTTGTGCGTCCTCGTTTCTATAAGGAACTAGGAGGTAAATTGCAAGTAACCGTAAAAGACAACGGTAAAATAGTAGCCAGCCAAACCATTACGGCAAGCTCCTTATCTTCTGCTATTCTACCCATCAAGAAAATGAAAACATGGAGTCCGGAAAACCCTTTTCTGTACGACTTGGAATACAAAGTAATAGATAAGAACGGGAAGGTAGTAGATGAGGTAAGAAGCTATACAGGTATGCGTAAGGTACATATCGAAGGCAATAAGATTTATCTGAACAACAAACCTTATTACCAACGCTTGGTACTTGATCAAGGATTCTATCCCGATGGAATTTGGACGGCTCCTAGCGACGAGGCGTTAAAGCATGACATCGAACTCTCCATGGCGGCCGGCTTTAATGGTGCCCGCCTCCATCAGAAAGTATTCGAGGAACGTTTCTATTATTGGGCGGATAAGATGGGCTATCTTACATGGGGGGAAGCTTCCAGTTGGGGAATGGATTGCAATGATACGGAAACCGCCCGGAATTTCATAACTGAATGGACCGAAATCGTAGAACGTGACCGTAACCATCCTTCCCTTCTTATCTGGACACCTACAAACGAGGAGTTCTGGCCTGATCGCATACAATATCCGCGCCTGATGCACGACCTGTATAACCTAACGAAAATGATAGACCCGACGCGTCCTTTCCACGGTACCAGCGGTGGTGTACACATCGCTACCGATATCTGGACAATCCACAATTACGAGCAAAATCCGGAAGAATTGAAAAAGCAACTGTATAATGACGGTAAACTATTTGTCACCCCAAAATGGGAAATACAATTGATGCCGAAAAATATCGGTTTCAACGGCCTGAAATATACAGACCAATACCAATTCCCGGAATATAAAAAAGATATGCCTTATTTAGTTGATGAGTTTGGCGGTATAAAATGGAACCCGTCACAACAGATGGAAAGTGCCCAAAATACATCTTGGGGATATGGAGAGCCCCCCCATTCTTTAGAAGAGTTTTACAAACGTTTGGAGGGCCAAGTTAACGCTGTCCTATCTCTTTCGAAGGATATCTGGGGATATTGCTATACACAGTTGACTGATGTGGAACAAGAGCAAAACGGTATCTATTATTATGACCGTACGCCAAAATTCGACATGAAGCGTATTCATGATATCTTCAGCCAAACCCCGAAGGTAGAATAACATCATGATCTTAGTACGAGGGACAGTCAATATGTAACAACCAAATTTTATCAGGGACGTATCCACATGGATACGTCCCTTAATTTTTACAGATTACATATTTATCTTTATCTCAAAAATTTAATAAATAAAATAAATAACCTTGATAAGTATCTACTTTCGTTTGGTTAATTTTGAATAGCACAACATTATTTATCAACAGATTCTCCTCGAACTCCACCACCTTCTCAGTAATGACCTGCGGTTCCGTACAATCTATGCTCTAAGTTTTTTCATATTCATTTGCAATTATCACCAGCTCAAATATTTTAAGACAAAAGGGAAAAATATTAGCTCTTTACTTACAAAATAAAAAAATACGGAACTCATCAATGAATCCCGTATTCTTTAATTATCAACATTTTAGAGGATATGCTACTTTTTTCTTGTACATCTTATAACTTCCTGATTGATGTACTTAACTTTCTCCAGATCCATCTTTTCCACCTTTCGGTCATAAGTAACCAAGCCATTTATCTCGTGTTCTACGTCTGTAGTCTGCGTATAGATGGCCGTGCTTAGTCCGAAATAGTTTATCATCTGCTCTAGCTCGGTAAGCATTAATACATAGGTATCAGTCAAGATTTCTCTATTCAACATCATCTCATAAGCGTCATTGCGTACAGGCCACATATGCCCACGCACAAATAGACCTTTTCCTCCGAATTCGCCAAGGGACGCAGCACGTTTATCATCGGGACGGGGGATCGCCTTAGGCTCGATCTTGCCATAATGATGCATATCCACGAAATCTCCATTTCCGGGATCTCCATAAGCTTTCCGATAGCCCGGAGCGTAATTATATCCCGACATACCGTTTACCCAACGATTCGGATCGTACTTTTTCACCCAAGCTGTGATGTCTGTCGCTTCAAAGGCTCCCCAATTCTCATTAAACGGAACCCACATCACGATAGAAGGCGAGCTGACGTGTTGGTCGATCATCACTTTCAATTCGTCACGGAACTGTTTACGAACCGCCACGGAATCCTCACCATCAGGCTCCCAAAGATTCGGCATATCTTGCCAAACCATCAAGCCAAGCCTATCACAATGATAATACCAACGTTGAGGCTCTACTTTGATATGCTTGCGTATTACATTAAAACCCGCACGTTTCGCCAGTTCTATATCATACAACAAAGCCTTGTCGGTAGGAGCGGTAAATGCGCCATCGGGCCAATAACCTTGATCTAAAAGACCGATATGGAAAACAAACTCCCCGTTCAATAGGGGCCGAAGTACACCATCTACCTTTCCCATGCTAACCGAGCGCATACCAAAATAAGAGGATACCTCATCGATTATCTTGCCTTTTCGATCTTTCAACTGTAATTTCAAACCATACAAGAAAGGATCATCCGGACTCCATAGACGGGGTTCCCGGATAGGCAAGTAAAAACTCATATTGGAATTTCCTTCGGTTCTTGCCACCTCTGAAGTACCATTATCCGCAATAGCCGTTACCTTTAACTCCTTATCCTCCGTATAAGCAATTACTTCCAACCGATTATTTTTTAAATCGGGAACAAGCTTAATCTGAGAAATATATTGTTTCTCTACCGGTTCAAGCCAAACGGTTTGCCAGATACCGGAGGTAAAAATATAATCTCCACGTGAGCCGTTCTTGCCCGAAGCGGCCCGGCCGTCGTTAGGATCATAAGCACCTACCACAAGGACATTTTCACCGGATTTCAAATAATCAGTAATATTTAAACTAAAAGCATCGTACCCTCCCGTATGGGTACCCACCTTCTTACCGTTGACAAACACGGACGAGATCCGATCTACAGCCCCAAAATTCAACAATACATTCCTGCCCTTCCATGCTTGAGGAACAGAGAAGCTACGCCTATACCACAGGCAAGTATCACCCCCACGAGCTATACCGGATAATTCCGATTCAGGAGGATACGGCACACGTATCTTTTCTACTTTCGCGGGAAAGACTGGAGGGGTGGTTGCCGTAACAGGATCAAGCAGGTCTTTTCCTCCCATATAATCCCATATACCATTCAGATTCAACCATTCCGAACGCACCATCTGCGGACGCGGATATTCCGGTAAAGGAATCTCAGCCTTCAATGCCTCCTCTGTCCATGGGGTAGGCAATGTGAACTTCTCTAGGATTTGCGCCTTTACGGAGAAGAGATCTCCCCCAAAAAGAAAGGAGCAAAGAGCTAAACTAACAACGGTAATCTTTTTCATAAACCAACTATTTAAATAATTCTGGATAATATTTCCGGATCAAATCTTGATCTTCTTTCTCCAACTTATCGATCAAGACTGGCTTATCTTGCGGCCGGAGACCTTTTTGGTTAATTTTGTTGATCAAGCTCCAATCCTTAGCTGGTTTCTCCGGGCTGGGATCGGCAGGTTCATGAGCCGGCAAATCATAACGGGTAAAGTCGATGACGTAAGCCGGGGAATTTTTCGCATGCCAATCACGTAATAAGGCCAAGCGGAATTCCTTATTCATAAACCATTTTATCTCCAAATTATTATAAGAGTCTCCCAAACCAGAGCCTCGTTCTACGAAGCGATAGTTCCAGTCGTCGTTCGATTTATATTGTTTTCTCCAAAGTTCGCCAAATTCTCCGAACGTAACGAAATGAGTATCCGGCCAGCGTTCCTTGGTACCCGTTACCCACATCTTCATGGCATCACAGATGAGATCCTTCCCGAACTCATGTACCATCTGCGCCTCCCAGATATTGGCGACCCAGCCAAAGCCATTCAACTCAAGACCTTTATCAAAGTGAATCGTTTCCGTGTGCATCACCTCACGATGCCCCAAATCAAGCCCCCAACCTTTGTACGTCTCGATCGGGCCGACACCTCTACGACTGTTGTATCCATCGATACCATGTCCGGTCTGTCCGCTACAGCGGGCACAGATAAAGTCCATCGTCCAGCCATCCAGATTCACGCAATCGATGAAATCGCTTTTTCCCTGCGCCGGCTTGCAGAAGTGTTCCGTCGAGGGATAGAAAGGATAAGAAGGAGAGCCGTCAGCACCACCACCGTCTATATTATGCTGGCTCCAGATCACGGCGTGCGCCACATGGATGTTCTCTTTCTCCGCCAAATATCTCAAATTATCGGCCGATAAGAAACCTCCCATAATCGATTGGGGACGATAACCGTTTCCCACCATTTTAGAAATGATCTCTATCGCCTCCGACATCTCACGGTTTACCCGCTCACGGGGTAGATACATCGCCGGAAAATAACCGGGAAAATAAGTAACCTCATCCCCATATTTCTTTTGGCACTCCACTACATAATCACGGATCTCCCGGTAATTCTTCCGTCCGTCCTCCAAGGCATTCATCGTGAATCCCCATGTAAGACGACCGTTCGGGTTATTCGTGGCGAAAGCCTCCCGCAAGGCACGTACTCCCTCAAGCGTATGCCAATCCACCTCATCCCGGGGATGCAACTTGACATCCCTAGAGACCTCCCAAGGCGTCGTACGTATCATGATACATAAGGTGACAAAACGATTTCCTTCTATCGTCAGCGGTTCCGTATTCGCCGGGACGACCACAGGATCCGCCGCCCTTAATTGAAAACCACTGAGCACAGAGACCATCCATACGATCGCCCATTTTCTCCAAACTGATATATTCATATTACTTTCTCGCATTTGTACAATCTATTACTATTTCCTGATCCGACGGAAACATCCTAAAGACATAATCCGAACCAGATTCAGGTTTCCTTATATGGCCTTTTTCGCAAGTGATCACGTAGTTAAAACCATCGAAGCTAGCGTTGACCGCCTTATCCTCTATAACGGTGAAAGGTAGCTCCTTCCCTGCCGCAGCCTTTAGCTCTAAAGCCCATGAGAAATCCGCCTCCTTTGACAGAGCGGCTACCTCGAAGCGGGTCTCATAGAAGGTGATCTTGAAAGCATGGCCTTTTGAGTCTTCGGCGGAAACTACCAAGGTATCCTTGCCTATCTCCGTCACTACCGGATGGTCCAAGGTAAGTTCCTCCTTATCTCCATCCTTGTCTAATCGGACGATCCGAAGCCCGGCACGATCGAGTCCCTCGCTCCACATGAATCCGTCCACGACGGGCAACGTATAGAATAGGAACTGGTTCCCGTCTCCGGGCTTTTCCAGATAAGCCGACTTATAGCTCTCGTCGAAAAGATGGATATCCCTAAAGCGGAACGTTCCCTTCTCCCACAATAAGTTCGCCCGATAATAACGGCTGTTAAACCAGACCGTCTTATTGCCTTCTCCACGGACATCCGTCAACGTAGTGACAGCCGTCGCCGGCGTAACCTTGAAGCATTCCTTGAACCACGCACCGGATTCGCCCAGCGTCTCCACCCGGATCTTATTTTCCTTCCTCAAGGAGTCCAAGATAGGGATCTGCATCTCCAGTCCCTTGCTCATATTACTCCACGTGAAAGAGTTCTCCTGTCCCGCTTGCGCGTAATTGAAGGCCAGACAAGGCTGGTTCACGATCGATTCCAAGAAATAATCCACCCAGCGGCGATCCATGCCCGCCTTCTCATACACGGGTTCCAAGGAGATCACCCCTTGACGCTCTTGTCCCAGACCATCATCATACTGATAAATAGGATCGCTGCCCAGCATACGGAAAATAGGAACGGGGATTTGCCCCTCCTCAGTCTGCGCCGGCATATAGGCGTTTACCCGGCTCGGGTAATAGGCTTGGTTCCAGTAACCACCCCATAGGGTATAACCATCCGTCCCCACTTGGTCCTTGCAGTTGCACGACGCCACGATCTTATATTTATCGTACATATACCCCAAGGTATGCGCATCGATAAACCAAGAGCCGATCGATTTCGGGTACGTGCCGAATATCTCCTTGAACTTCGCCATATAGACATCCACCAGTCGCTCCCGTTCTTCTTTCGTATATCCGGTGCTGAAAGCGATATTCGCGTGCGAGACCCAAGAATGCTCGCCACGCCACTTGATCCCGGCGGCCTCGATCTGCGGTTGCGTAAGTTCCCACCAAGCGCCGATCTCGGAATGATCATTGAGTTTACTTTTCAACAGATCTTGGTACAATGGGTTGATCAACGCATCGTACTGCAATAAGAAGGTTGCCGGTAAATCATATTTATTCACCAATTTCACTTGCTCACAAACCGTCTCGTACAATAAACTATCAGCGTTCTCCACCCGGTAATCTGTCTGGCGGATGAAATTGATGATGTTGATAATACGGGGAGCAGCCGCACTCTCAGCCGGTTTCTCTCCCGCGCTACGGCATCCCGCACAGCAGAAGACGATAAAGCATACAAGACCTATCTTCTTTATGAATGACATTCGATTCAATTTTAAATTCATTTACTCTCATAAAATATTCTAGAAATGGCATTTCACCGGTGTAAAATCATTTTTAGAGATCTAAAAAGCATTTCGCAAGGGTGCAAAGCCATTTCTTAAACCTAAAAATGGCATTTCACAAGCGCAAAGTCGTTTTTAGAAATCTAAAAGGTACTTCGCGAGGGTGAAAAGCCATTTCTTAGATCTAAAAAGGCATTTTACACCAGTGCAAGGCCATTTTTACCAGAATATAAGGCATTACCCTACCACCCCGGGTTGTTCGGAGCCAAGTTCGGGTTCAGATACAACTCATCCAACGGAAGGGAATAATAGTAATGCTTCGGGGTCACAAAGTTACGATTCTCCGCCGGTTCCACAATCAAGAAACCATTTTCGTCTGTCAAACCGGGATTTCCCTCGTTCAAGACATCCAAGTTCTCGTATTCCGAACCTTTCAGCTTAATACCTTTTATGGCACCTATCAATTCCGTCTCAGCCGTCTTCCAACGTCTCAAATCATCCCTGCGGAAGCCTTCGAACGCTAACTCGATCGTACGTTCCCGACGGATCTCCGTCCGCATATCCAACCCATTGCTCTTCACGAAAGCGTTGGTCAAAGGAGGCATCTCCACGCCTTTCCGGGAACGGATCACATTGATCGTCTTGTTCAAGATGTCATCGCTGATCGCCCCGTCTTTCTCGTAAGTGGCCTCAGCCAATATCAGCAATACCTCCGGATAACGGATGATGTGATAATCATATACATCCTTGTCAGAAGGAACGGAAGTCTCCGCCATATATTTCCACAACTTATAACCCGTACGTGTCTCGGGACGTATGGTAAATTGCGGCGGGCAAGTCAAGGCGCCGTCTTGCGGACTGATATAGTCGGTTCCGGGCATCAAGAAGGTCTGTTTCATACGAGGATCACGATTCTCGTATTCGCTCTTGATCGTGGCATATCCCTCAAATCCGGAATTAGCGTTCTCAATTGGCAATCCCGTACTCTTACACAAATACATATCTGCCAGCTTACGGGTAGGCGTCCCTCGCCATCCCCAATATACAGGGCATGCGTCGCTATGGTGGCGGATATCCGTCTCGTACCGACTGTCGAAGATACCTTCTTTTGAATTATCGCCCGCATTGATAAACAAGTAGCGGTAGCTCTCCTCACCAGAGCCTTCATATAAAGCATACTCACCACTATCGATCACTTTTGTAGCGGCATCGATCGCTTGTTGCAACAACTGCTGATAGTCCGAACGGTGCTGGTGATACTTCGCCCACGTCCCGGCAAACAAGGCAACCCTCGCTTTCAACGCCAAGGCAGCGCCTTGGGTTACACGTCCCGCCTCATCCGAGCTTAACTCACTTTGCAAGGGTAGTTTAGAATACACCTCGTTGAGTTCCGACAAGATGAAGTCTTCCACCTCCTGTTGCTTATTCCTAGAACCATACAACTCCGGGGAATCTACGGTAAGCACCTTCGTCAAGATAGGGATATCGTTGTATTTCGCCATCAACCGAAAATGCGAGTAAGCACGGAAGAAACGGGCCTCAGCCACATACCGCTCGATCTCCGAGGGATCGCCCTCGTACGTCTGGCTCTTCTCGATAATCATATTGCTCTGACGCAGGTCTATGAAAGTAGAGTCCCATAGGGCATCCGTATTCGGGGCGATCAACGTACCGTTGCTCGTCGTGTTCTCGTTCAACTCATAGGCGATATCGCTATCCGTATCCTTCGTGCCGAACGTCTCGGTACGTGTGTAGAGCCAATTGACCTCTTTCTCGAAATCATCCGGGGTTTTCCAGAATAGCTCGTCCGGCATATTATCTTTTGGCAACAGGTCTATATCTTGGCAACTTGACAAGAACAAAGCGGAAACAATAAAGCTTCCCAATATTATCCGATAGTTTTTCATGACTTTTCGCTTTAATTTTTAAAATACGACATTTATACCAAATGAATAATTACGGGTAAACGGATAGGAGGTAATGCTACCGCTGTTCTCCTCCGGGTCCCAACCATTTGGCGTGTTATGTACCTCAAATAAATCCTCGCCGGAAAAATACACCCGCACCTTCTGCAAACCGGCCTTCGAGGTCAAAGTCTGCGGGATCGTATAACCGAACTGCAAGTTTTTCAAACGAGCATACGCAACGTTAAACTTCGTGTTCGTAGATACATAATAATTGTAGTTTCGTTTATCCTTCAACGTGATCGCCGGATACTGGGCGTCCGTTCTTTCCGGGGTCCAAGTCTTTCCATACCAATACTCGGCGGATTGATACCATGCCTCTGGCATCGGGCACCGGCTCTCCCCTTCCAAGAACATCGTCCTACGGCCGACTCCTTGTATAAAGGCGCTCAGATCGAATCCCTTCCAAGCCATACTCAGGTTAAAGCCGAAATTATAACGAGGGTTCTTGTCACCCAAGTATTTCACGTCACCGGAGCCTTCTTTACCATCACCTAATACGGATAGCTTCCCGTCTCCATCCAAGTCCTTGTACATAGCGTCACCTACGCTCAAGTCACCCGGGATACCTCCTTCTGAGAAACGAGATTTATACGCCTCCAATTCTTGTTCATTCTGGATGATTCCATCAAATTCATATCCGAAATAGGAATTCAACGGATATCCGGTCGGAGTCTCGTTATTACCTAATTTGATCAGGTTACTTCCAACCCGATCCACGACTTTGTTTTTCGCGTCACTGATATTAAAGCGAACCGAGTAGCTGAAATCCTTGATCTGATCCCTCCAGCCTAGAGAGATTTCCCATCCATGAATACTTAAATGGCCGCTGTTCGTGCTCGGAGCGTCCGCACCTAACATAGAAGGATAGGTCTTCGGGATAAGCATGTTCTTATTCTCTTTCCAGAAGTAGTCGAACGATCCATATAAACGGTTATTGAGCGTCGAGAAATCAAATCCCACATTGGTTGTCTGGATCGTCTCCCATGTACGAGAGGTAGAAATAATATTTCCAGACGTAGCCATTTGTCCTTTCACGCCAGTCCCGAAAGGATAATAATCGTTCGATAAAGAGATTAATTGAATATAATCATACAATCCGATACCGGACTGATTACCCATCTCTCCGTAAGAAGCTCTTACCTTCAAGTCCTCGAACCAACCTAACCGTTTCATGAAACCCTCTTCTCCGACACGCCAAGCCGCGTTTACACCCGGGAACCATCCCCAACGGTGATCCGGATCAAAGCGGGAACTACCATCCGCACGGATCGTTCCTTCGATGACATATTTATTGGCAAACGTATAATTCACTCTGGAAAAGAAAGAATTAATCGTCCACTGATTTCCCTCGCTCCAAGCGTTTTGATCTTGAGCGCTACCCAATTGCAAAGACATATTTTCTTGTTGGTCGAAGTTAATACGCTTCGCCGTGAACCGATCATAGTTCTCAGACTCATGGGAAGTACCGACCATCACGCTTAAATCATGCCGGTCATTGAAGTTCTTTTTATAATCGGCATAGAGCGTGAAGTTCTTGGATAAAGTTTTCTGGTAACGACGCTCCGCACTATTCGGCGTACGTTTCTCCCGAACCTCGTTATTATCCCAATCGTAATTGATGATTTTCTTGTTCGTCACGTTCTCATCCTGATCATACTTACGGATCACGGCTTGCCCCACCAATTGTAATCCGTCGATCACTTTCCAGCGTAATTGGTTGTTGACCGTTATATTACCTGTAGTCTTATTCACCATACCTCCCTCTTCCAATACTTGGGCCGGATTATCAAATCCCTCGAATGTATAGAAAGTTCCTGACGGATTGTACATCGGAGTCCAAGAGCGAGTCTTATAAATCAGCTCCCATATATTTTGTCCTTCCGTCAAACCCGAGGAATAGTCCCTGTTGCTTGCCTCATAAGCTAAATTAAGATCGTAAGTCAAGTTCTTGAAGATCTCGACGCTCGATTTAGCACGTACGAAGTAACGCTTGTTCACATCCTCACCAAATTTAGGGATACCTTCCTCACGCTGATGGCCTAAAGACAACATATACGAGTATCTCTCTCCACCGCCGGAGATATTGACATTGTAATTCTGCATATTACCATTGCCAATAAGCATATCATTCCAGTCTTGATCCTTGAAGAATTGCGGATAACCGGTCCAACGCCCCCATTCCGCATCGGGCAATACCAGATCACTATTCTGCCGGATCAATTCCAATTGGTCTCTCGTGTATTCTGGAGTGAATGATCCATCCGTGATCTCCAAGGCCATCTCCGCATGTTGTAATAGATTCGCAGGTTTCCTTAACAACGCAGGAGTCTTAATAGAGTAATATGCATCAAAAGCAACAGATGTCTTCTGATTGCGCTTACCACTTTTCGTTGTCACCAGAATAACACCATCCGAGGCACGAGCACCGTAAATAGCGGCCGTACCATCTTTCAATACGGAAATATTCTCGATATCGGAAGGGTTGATCATATTAATATTTCCCTCCGCTCCATCAATCAAAACAAGGGGAGTACCACCGTTGATAGAAGAGACATCACGAACCTTCATGGTCATGTCCGAACCCGGAGCGCCTCCGGTACGTGTAATCGTCAAGCCAGGTACTTCTCCCTGCAAAGCCTGAGCCGCATTCTGAACCGGACGAGACTCAAACGCTTTTGCGTCGGCCGTAGATACGGCACCACCCAAGTTCGCTCTTTTTACCGTACCGTAACCGACAACCACAACCTCATCCATCTGCAAGGCATCTTCCCGTAACTTCACGTTCAAATTCGCTTCCTTGCTGGGACGCAATTCCGTCATGGCATATCCGATGTAAGAGATTTGAAGGACACCGTTTTCCGATACCTCTATCGTAAACTTTCCATCAAGGTCCGTAACCGTTCCGTTGGTAGTACCTTTCTCAACTACGTTCGCACCGATAATAGGTTCTCCATTCTCGTCGGTCACTACACCTTGCACTAAATTCTTCTTTTGCAAAACGGCTTGTGAGGAAGGGGCAGTTTTCTCGTTTTTTGTAGAGGGATTAATCAAGATGAAATTATTCTCCGTAATCTCATACTTTACGCCTTCCCCTGCAAAAAGACGCTTCAAAATGGTTTCCACCGTCTGCTCTTTCACATGTACAGATACTTTTTTATTCAGGTTAACCTTCTCGCTCTCGTAGATAAAACGGAAGCCAGACTGTTTCTCTATCCTGAAAAGAACCTCTTTTATTGTCTGGTTATTAACGTCCAAAGACAACTTTGTCTCTTGCGAATAGACAGAGGCCGAGATCTGAAGTGAACATGCGATAGAGAATAATGTCGTCAATCTCATAATAGACAAAGTTTTTTTAAGGACCGGAGACTCTTCCGGCCTTGCTATATTCCAAAAATTCATATATTTGTAATTCGATTGTTTGTTAACACTAGTGTTACGAGCACTAATTTTAATGATCAAAAAGATGACGGGGAATGTTCCAGCATTTCCCGTTTTTCATGTGTATTCATGCGATTCTTGTTCTTTACTTCATAGGCAGACTTTATTTAGAGGTTATACTTATATTTTTTCCTTTCACGTTATAACTTATATCACTCAATCGGGATAGTACACCCAATATATCCGTTATGGTTTCCTCCTGTATGACTCCATCGTAATGTATGCTATTCCCCAAATCCTTTTGAAGATGGATGGTTACATCGTACCTCCTCTCCAGATATTTACAGACGGAAGCTAGCGGCATATGATCCATATAGAGTTTATCTTCCAGCCAACTGTACGAATGAGATAACACGCCCGATACCGGTCTCATCCGGTTGGTTTGCTTATCGAAAACCGCCATGTCTCCGGCGTTCATTAGTAATTTCTCATTCCCATGATCCAGCTCGATACAACCTTCCACCAACGAGGCTTCAACTGTTTTTTCATCCGTGTACGCTTGCAAATTAAAAGAAGTACCATGTACCTTTAAGCGCAATCCATTGTTCATCTTGATCACGAACGGTATCTTGTTCTTCGAGACATCGAAGAAGCCCTCTCCTTGGAAATTCACTTCCCGGATCTTCTCCTTCGCGTTATAGGAATACGTAATATCAGATCCAGAATTCAGCTTAACAACGGAACCATCCGGCAAGACCACCTCCGATCGGCTTCCGTAATCAGCGGTCATTCGAACCAACATTTCCGGCTGTTTATCAAATACTCCCATTTTCGAAAAACCAAGGACAAGCAATAAAGTAGCTGCCACTCCTGAAATAATATATCCGATATTCACCAAGCGTTTCCGCTTATTATATCTCTTCTTATTGATACGATCGATCTTATCCCATGCGTATTGAGCATTAAAAGTTTCTTGCTCCAGATAAGAGCCTGTTTCTTTCCAGATCTCTTTATACCGTTTAAAATCTTCTTGATTAGACTCATCCTCAGCCAACCATTCATCCAGAACCGGATCCACGATCTCCTCATTCATCCTCTCCGATAAATGGTCAACGATGTGTTCTCCTATTTGCTTTTTCTTCTCCATGAGTCTAGTCTTTATTTAAATGACACCACAAATAAAAAAAGGTCCTATACGAACCTTGAAAATTTTCTCATTATTTTATACCTCCTTCATCTCCAGACATTCCTTCAACTTCTGTAAAGACATCCATATTTGATTTTTAATTGTTTTCACGGATATAGATAGTTTCTCCGATATTTCTTTCTGCTTCAACCCTTTTACCCTGTGAAGAAGTAACACTTCTCTACTCCGACCCGGCAAATGGTCTATACAATCATAAAGAGCGATCCTAAACTCTTCTGTTTCCAGTTGATTATCCTCATAGGATAGAAGTAATAAGTCTTGATTCTCTGATAAACTTCCCGTCTGCACCTTTGATCGGATAAAGTTCAAGGCCAGATGTTTAGCCATCCGATATAAATATCCTGATACATTTTCCTTTATCTCTATTCTCCCCCTATTTTTCCATAAATTCAAGAAAAGCTCTTGAACAACATCCTCCGCATCATTTCTATCCATCAATAGACTATACACATACTGACAAAGACGCCCGTAATAACGATCAAACAGTTTATTATAACTGATATAATCATTATTTCCGATCGCTAGCATTAAGACCTTATCGGCATGAACTTCCTGCATATAATCTTCATTTATCATGAATATTCACAATCGTCTTTACAGGTAAAAGAGTTTCGGCAAGACTATGG
>ERZ791737.295-NODE-295-length-52624-cov-92.590919_pt1 | contig 52624 bp, 41 predicted proteins | sample MGYA00510042_ERZ791737 | MGnify/ENA primary metagenome ERZ791737 (study PRJEB30046, sample SAMN00791965) | human gut metagenome | study: EMG produced TPA metagenomics assembly of the A metagenome-wide association study of gut microbiota in type 2... | reverse complement strand
GTCACAGTTGTCTTCCACCAGCCATAATCCGTGTTTGTCACAGAATGCCTTGACCACTTCAATATTAAAAGGATTACCCAATGAATGGGCAATCATCACTGCTTTTGTCTTTTCGGAATAGGATTCTTCCAGTTTGGTGACATCAATATCATACTCAGGAATAGTAATATCCACAAAAACAGGAATCGCTCCATACTGTATGATAGGAGTTACTGTGGTAGGGAAACCACAAGCAACCGTAATAACTTCATCGCCTTTCTTGATTCTCCTATCTCCTAATTTAGGAGAAGTAAGCGCATAGAATGCCAATAGATTGGCACTGGAACCGGAGTTTGTAAGCGCACAATGCTTCACGCCCAGCCATTTTGCCAGACGGGTCTCAAATTTATGCGCCCAAGGCCCGGCAGTCAGCCAGAAATCAAGTGATGAGTCGACAAGGTTCACCATCTCGTCCGCATTGAAGTAACGGCCGCCGTAATTCACAAAGCTCTTGCCCGGTTCAAATACTTTAGAAGTCTTATGGACTTCATTATAATATTCACGAGTCAACTGAAGTATTTGTCGCTTCAGGTCTTCTTTCTTACTCATATAATTATGTAGGTTAATTTGCGAACATTAAAATCCAAAAGATTATAGGCTGGCTCCATTAATTCAAAGAACCTTTAGATGAATTCCAACTTCATGCCATTTAAACAGGTGGGTATATCATTTGAATGATAACCCACCTATAAATTAAATCAATTTACAAAACAAATTCCCATTAAAAATCAACATCAGTTTCATGCAAACAAGTACCTGTATGCAAAGAAAAACTCTGATATGTATTAGAAGCGGAAAGTTTATGAACTTCTGTGGAATGAGTTCCGGTATCATTCTTCTTGATAGCACATAAATCACCATTTCCTGCTACTAAAAGACTGAAATTCTCAAATGTTTCATGTAAAGCACTCGGTGTATGGAGAGAAAATGCTTGATACTTGGAATCTGCACTCAAAACATGCACTTCGGTAGAATTAGAATCGGTATTTCTTTTCTTCAAAGCATACAGGTTATTTTTATGATCCATGCCAAAATCAAAATTATAAGCATTTATATGCAGACAAGTACCAGTCTGAAGAGAGAAATGCTGATAATTATTGGCAGCAGAAAGAACATGAACTTCTGTGGAATTAGTATCCGTATTACGCTTCTTTATAGCATAAATGTCATTATTGGTGCCAAGTGTAAACGTGAAGGTATCGTCCGTTTCATGCAGACAGGTACCAGTGTGCAAAGAGAATTTCTGGTAACTGTCAGCAGCACTCAAAATATGTACTTCCGTAGTATGAGAATCTGTACCGCTTTTCTTCAAGGCATACAAGTCACCATTCGGTGCAAGCAGAAAATCAAAAGTACGATCCGTTTCATGCAGGCAAGTACCGGTTTGAAGGGAAAAACGTTGATAATTGCTGGCTGCGGAAAGAATGTGAATCTCCGTTGAATTAGTTCCTGTATGAAGTTGCTTTATAGCATAGACATCACCATTCCCGGCTAATAAGAAACGGAATACGTTACACGCTGTTTCATGAAGGCAAGTACCGGTTTGCTTAGAGAAATTTTGGTAGTTGTTGCCTGCAGAAAGAATATGAACTTCTGTAGAATGAGTTCCTGTAGCACATTTTTTGATGGCAATTATATTTTGTTTGTCATCCATCAGAAACTCAAAGTTATCTATCGTTTCGTGAAGGCAAGTACCGGTGTGCAATGAAAACTCCTTGAATCCGGAAGCCGCCGAAAGAATATGGACTTCTGTAGAACGTGTTCCTGTAAATTCTTTCTTTATAGCACAAATATCGCCTTTAGGAGTTAGCAAAAAAGCAAAACGACGATCGGTTTCATGCAGGCCGGTTCCTGTTTGAAGGGAGAAACGCTGATAATTATCAGCAGCAGAAAGGATATGAATTTCTGTAGAGTTTGTACCTGTCCGGCTCTGCTTTATGGCAATCAAATCATTGTTTGGAGCCAGAAGAAAAGAGAAATTATCTTCGGTTTCATGCAGGCAAGTGCCGGTTTGCAGAGAAAAACGCTGATAGTTGTCAGCAGCAGAAAGGATATGAACTTCTGTAGAATGGGTTCCTGTTTCACTACGCTTTATTGCATAGACATCCTTATTAGCAGCAACTAAAAACGTAAAGTTTACACCGGTCTCATGCAAACAAGTGCCGGTCTGAAGAGAAAACTGCTGATAATTGGCAGCGGCAGAGAGAATGTGAATCTCCGTTGACTTAGAATCTGTCTGACTCTTCTTTATGGCAAAAATATCACCATTACTACTAGAAACGAACTGAAAGTTCGATTCAAATTCCTGTAACGACTTGCGTGCAGGAAATTCATTTTTTAAAGCTTCCATATTATTAGATTTATATGAATCAAGGGAATTCTTGATTCGATTTTACTCATAGACTTAACTTCATTTTTTCTTCAAGTTTTGCTCCACCTCCCTAGCATTGGGTACATAAAGATGCTGACCACCATAAAACCGTTCCGGCAGCATCTTTTGTAACAACCGCTGAACGCGGGGCAAGACCGGCATTGTGGTTCTCGTTCAAAAATTCTTGTGCAGCGGCTATCTGGTCTAAATAAACAGAGTTGGCAGCATCAAATGTAGTTTCTTCCCTACCGATGTTTTCTATTGCCTCCACCACTTTCGGCGATTGCCCTTCTATTTTCCGAACCAATTCTTTCACCAGCTCATCCATATTCATGTTCTTCAATTCATTGTTGTTCATAAGTCAATGAATATGTCAAGAGTGGGTAAACGGTTGTCAACAGAATTTCATTCCGGTTTTTCCCGTATTACCTTTGTCGTGTTGAAAGGATGAATGAACATCCCATTAAAAACTAATCAACCTTTTCAAAAGGAAACGCATGAAGATAACTAATAGCAACCGTCATATTTCCAAAAGCAAACACCAGTTTGGTGTTGCGGTGCAAGCGCATGATGCAACCCTCTTTCCCCTTGAAGATGCCACTCGTAATGCGGATCTTCTGCTTCTTCTGGATATAGTCCTCCAAAGGACGCTCCATCAACTCGATATTGTAAGGCATAGATTCATACAGATAGATGAATTCTTCCATCTGTCTGTGAGGGATCACTGCTGCACTATAAGACTTGTAATTAGTTGCAAGATACTGTCGGGGAGTCATATTGACCAGGACAAGGTTCAACTCTTCCAAAGGAGCACAGACAAACAGATAACCGTCGCCCATGATTTCTTTTTCATTTGTCAAAGCATTCAACTTTTGTGTAGAACCTGTTGCGAAAGCTTCCCTCACGGCAAGGGCAGATTCACGACGTTCGGCATATGCCTCTTTATTATAAGGACATTTTTCAAAGCGTTTCTTATGATCGGCAGTGGTGTAGGAGAATACTTTAAAACAAAAACGCCTCTCTTCTTCGATTCCCGACCGGGTTTTAACTATAACGGTTTTCTTACCGGTAAAGATCTCAATATAGCGTTTGAGTTCTTTGTTATGCAGGAACAGATAATACCACTTACCGTCAGAGTATTCTTTTCCTTCCCCCATCAACGACGCGACTCCTTGATTTGACCCCGGGTCTGAGCTGAAAGCGATTGAACTGCTTAGCAGTAACTTAGGCGCCTTGCTCGTTATGTTTTGATCTTTTAGAGGGAGCAGCTGAGTTCCAAGCTCCACATTACTATTTATTTCCATCAAAACATTACAATTAACGATTCATTCCCCTGAAAGATGAGACTCAGATAAGCCACCAAATTTCATTTCTTTTTGGGGTTCTCTTCAGAAGAGATCCCCAACCTTACGTAAACAACTGATACTGTGCTATATATAAACTATATCTCATACGATTTTCGCAAACATTTGTCATTTGTTTGCCACTTTAGAGTACTTTTTTACAGTAAAAATTTTCAGATTACGGAATTATAGCTATATTTGCAGCGAAATGGGGATCTCTTCTGAAGAGATTCCTTTTTTTATTAAACATTTAAAGTGGATAAGTATCTAATTTACAAGTTATTACATAACATTTCCATTATCTAAACTAATTCCTAGTTTTCAAGTATTCATTATCCGGTTTGAAATGTTTGTTTCGATAGAAAAGAAGTTTTGTTAGAATATAAAACGAATAAAAGGAAGTGTGCTTCACAGTACACTTCCTTTTTTTTCATTTCACCTTAAAAAGTTTTAATGTTAATCTAAAAGCCACAGGTGAAAAGACACTGCTATGTTGTTACAACTCTTTGTAACCAGCCATTCACATTTTTGACTCATTTTATCTAATACCTATTCCCATCCGGGATTTTGAGGCAGCAATTGAGGATTACGTTGTAACTCACCCGTAGGAATGGGATAGAGATACATTTTATCATCCCATTTGCGGCTCTTTCCCTCCTGATAAGAAAAGTCATCGTTAGTATAATTAGGATATACGATAGCATATTTCCCGGTAGAAAGTTTTTTGCCCACGTAAGTCATTACGTTATCCAATAACTTACCGGCTTTCCAGCGACACAAGTCATCGAAACGGAAGCCCTCACCTGCCAGTTCCACGCGACGCTCGCGACGGATTTCCTGCAATACGGGAGAAAGGCTGTAACCATAGTCCGGCCAGTTGGGATCTGTAAACCCTACATTCAGAGTTAAGTGCCGCATAGCAACGCGATCACGCAACACATTAATGGTCTTATCCAAGTCTGCCTGAGTCAATGTTCCCAATTCGGCTTTAGCTTCGGCATTAATCAATAATGTTTCTGCATAGCGGTAGGCAATACCATCAGTAAATTCCACAAAATAGCCTGAATCCAGACCCGGAATGAAACCCTTAATGGTGTGATAACCGGACAGATGCCAGTTGTCTACATAATTATCATCATAATTAGGCTTCGCCAGCTCCTCTGCCGACAAGTAAGCATCATTTTTGATGAGCTGAGAGAAACGGAGGTCACGACCCGCCATTTCTTCTTTGATGGTATTATCGGCTGTAGGCAGGGAAGTCAGTGCTTTAGGCAATCCGTCTTCATACAAGATGCAGTCTACAAAGTCTTTGGAAAATCCACAACCAGCTTCTTGTGTGCCATGGCTCATATTGTGCTGACGCTTGTCCTCTTCATAGGCGATATAAAGAATAGCTTCTTTCAACCCGCTTTTATCTGCTAACGTGAAAACATCATGGTAATCGCTTTCCGGTTTTCCGGTGTTATAGATTTCATACTTTCCTGAGTTGATGAGCGCATCGGATGCCTCAACAGCCTGTTGCAGCAAACTATTCACATCACTGGAATAATTCAGTTCGGTATGATACTTGTAATAAGTACCTTCGTGCAAACAGATGCGGGCCTTTACATGACGGGCAATATCCTTGTTCAAGCGATTCGCTTCTTCACTGCCGGCATTGGGAAGCCATTTGATAGCAAAATCCAAATCTTCAATAATCTTCTTGGCAACTTCGTTACGAGCTGTCTTCGGACCGTAAAGTTCTTCACTGTCAACATTCAGGTCTTCTTCCAGCCAAGGTACATCACCCAGAGTCTTTATCTTGTTAAAATATTCCAAGGCACGGAAAAAACGTATTTCACCCACATATATGTTTATGTCCACCTCAGCGCCCTGCACCCTTTGATAGTGGGTCATGAAATAGTTAAGGTTACGTATGTTAGACCAACTGCTTTTGCCCCACACTCCACCTTCCGTAGGCACTACATATTGTCCCCATAAGAAAGTGTTAATATTATTAGGCACTTGGGTATCGCTATTCGTATCATCCAGATTACTGACACCGGCAGGCAACAAGCCATAAAAGCCATTGGCATAGGCCTTAAGATCGTTTACAGAAACCCAGAAAGTCTGTTCATTGAGACTCTGGGGAGATCTTTCGAGAAAGGCATCATTACAACTTGTCAGTGACAAAGCTGTAGTCATATAAATTACATATTTCAGTTTCATATTCATTCTATCGTTTTAAGGTTAAAATACAACATTTATACCGAGAGAAAATGATTTCTGCTGCGGATATTTGTACGGGTCGTCCAGTTCGGGGTCAAACCCTTCGGGGGTATGCTTGAAAGTCAAGAGGTTCTCGCCGGTGAAGTAAATACGACACTTTTGAATGCCCCATTGCTGTGTAAGTGACAACGGCAAGGTATATCCCAATGACACAGATTTCAGACGCAAGTATGCAGCATTCAGCAGATAGCGGGTCTGGCTTTGTCCCATTGCCGAACCACCATTGAAGCGTGCAACCGGGAAGAATGCATCCTTATTGTCTTCACGCCAATAGTCCTGAGCATAAGCTACGGGCACCTGCCACTGGCTACCATATTGCCAACGGAATGTTGCCGGCAGCATCAAATCACGCTTGCCCACACCTTGGAAGAAGATACTCAAATCAACGCCTTTCCAGTCACCCGAAAGATTGAGACCATAACGGAAACGTGCTTTGTTGTTACCGATGATGCTTCTGTCTCCGGGATCGTCTACTGTATTTTTACCATTATTCACCACTCCATCACCATTGATATCGATGAATCGGATGTCACCCGGAACTTTCTTGATGCTGCCATCCAGCTGTGACTGATCGGGAGCGCCTTCTATTTCGGCTTGAGACTGGAACAAAGTAGATGTGTATCCCCAGATGTCACCTAATATCTGACCTTCATAGTATGAGCCGGAAAGAGACTTCGTAGGGTTATCATACTTAGTAATTTTAGCTTGCGTATCAGACAAGTTGAAGGTTGCACTATAATGGATTCCATTCTCCAGTCTGTCGTTCCAAGAAAGAGAGAGTTCCCAACCGCTGGTTCTCATATCCGCAGCGTTTTCTTGCGGTTCGTTCGCTCCAAGGATATTGGGAAGCAGTTTACCCGGGCCTAACATACCTGTGGTAGAACGCTGGTAGTAGTCGAAGGTTCCTTGCAAGCGGCTATTAAGAATAGCAAAATCAAGTCCTAAGTCCCACTGAGTCACCTTTTCCCACGTTACAGAAGAACTTACCAAACCACCGGGGCTTACAAACTGATTCTGTGCGCCTCCCATAATATATGACATTGTTCCGGTACCATAGTTAGACAAATAAGCATACCAGCCATTGTCCAAGGCCTGATTGGCCAAGCTACCATAAGAACCTCTTATCTTTAATTCGTCAAAGAATCCATTGGTAGGGTTCTTGAACCAACTTTCTTCAGAGAGTTTCCAGCCAAGCGAGAAAGAAGGATTGAACACGGCACGGTCGGCTTTGGGGAATTTGGATGAAAGGTCATAACGTCCGTTCAGTTCCAACAGATAGCGATCGGCGTAAGTGTAATTCACACGGAAGAAACCGCTTCGTGTAGCCCAGCTGCCTTCACCGTTGCCCACATATTTTTCTCCCGTAGCCGCACTCATAGAAGGAAGATCATTGGAGATCAATCCCTGGCGCTGCGCATAAAAACTACGTGTATGCTTGGTTTCCTGATTATAACCTGCCATTACTTTGAAATAATGTTTTCCAAGGGTACGTTCATAGTCACCAAAGAAATTGAACGCATTGTAAGTATCGTTATTCTGGCCTTCGTACACTCCATTTGGCTTGGAATATTGGAATACTTGCAGGAAGTTACCATCCACACCATATTCATTGAAGGACTTGATATGGTTCTTATTATGCTCGGCATAATAGTTAAAGGTATAGTCCATATTGATAGTCAAACCTTTCAAAGGAGTCAACTTTAATGCCAGCGTATTCCAAAAGTCATTCTTGGTGGTTTTGCGAGAACCCATTTCGTCCAATACGGCTGCAAAGTTGGTATAGTTACCTTGTCCTGCCCAGTTGCCATCAGGATGTTTTGCCGGCATCAGGGGTTGTGTATCGTTACCAATCCAAGCCTCGCCATGTACACCGTCCTGCACAATGCCCGAAAGTTCTGTGCGGATATAGCTTGTTTTCATGGACACGTTCATCCAGTTATTGATATCGTAATTGATATTGTTCACCATATTGAACTTGCGGAACCCTTCATTACCATGACGCATCAACGATCCCTGGTCGGTATATCCCACAGAAGTATAATAAGTGGCTTTGTCGCTACCTCCGCTGATATTCACATTGTATTTTTGAATCGGATAACTTTTCTTATACATTTCTTTCATCCAATCCGTATTGCCGCAATAAGCATACTTGCCTTGCTGGCAGTTGCCATATTGCCAACTGTTCGGGTCTGTGGTGACAAACACTGGTGAATTATTGGCAGGGTCGTTATAGTAGGCTCTGATGTGGTCCATTTCATCAGGACTAAAGAGGTCACGACCATTGGTCAGATTATTGGCTGCATTCATCCAGTTGGCATATTCCATGGAGTCCATGTAGCTAGGGCGCGTAGTAGGGCTGTTGAAAGAAACAGAAGCATCAAGCGATACCTGGGTAGGCATGTTCTTCTTACCTGTTTTGGTTGTAATTAAGATTACACCGTAAGCGGCACGTGCTCCATAGATAGAAGCGGATGCGGCATCTTTCAATACAGATACACTGGCAACGTCTTGCGGGTTAATCAGGTTAGGGTCCATTTCCACACCATCCACCAAGATCAACGGGTTACCGCCGTTAATGGAAGTTTCACCACGAACATTGTAACTAGATCCCTTACCGGGCTGTCCACTGGTGGTAATGTTCAGGTTAGGGATTGTTCCCTGCAAACCTTGTCCCAGGTTGACAATCGGACGGTCTTCCAACACTTTACTATCCACGGCAGAAACAGCACCGGTCAAATTGGCTTTCTTCACCGTTGCATAACCTACAACGACTACTTCATCCAACTTCTTGCTATCCTCTTCCAATGTTACATTGATAGGAGCTCCCGTAAAAGTAACCTCCTTAGTAATGTAACCGATGTAAGTAATCTGGATAACATCTCCTTTCTTCACTCCATCCAAGGAGAATTTACCATCAATGTCGGTAATTGTCCCGTTTGTCGTACCTTTTTGCATAATAGTTGCCCCGATAACAGGACCGGTAACATCTACAACAGTTCCCGTCACTCTTTCCTGTACCCTTTCAGGGCTCGATACTTTTGTCTCTGACTTTGCTTGTAGAGTAGCAGGAACACCCAATGCGCCTGCTATCAAAATCATAGAGACTTGCCTAATGATTTTTTTCATAATAGATTAATTTTGGTTGATATTTAGGTATACTCTCTTAATTTATTTACATACAATTTTGTATTTCATAAGACTTAAAACATCTTACCGCACCATAGTTCTGATAGAACTTTGACGCATGTAAGCACTTGATTTTATGCTATTTAGCAAACAAGAGAATATTGGAGAGTCTTTACTCAGACATATTACAGGAAAGATATTTGATCACAATTTATACCTACATTCTACTACCTCAATGCATAAATCATTAATAATCAATCAAATGTAATTATACAATAGATAGTGAAACAGCCTATTCTTTCTACCAAGATGATACTTGAGTTAATAAAAGAAAAAAAGAGAAGGGGAAAGTTAGAGGAATATTAATAAAAAATTGTATAATTATTGTCCATTTATAAAATTATCACTATATTGCGCCCGATTTGAGCGAGCATTTATTTAAAATAGTTATTATTTAAAACTCAATCTTATAAAAGGAAGCATATTTAATAAGGAGTAGCTAACAAAGTTCTATCAGAACTTATAGAAAAAAAGAAAGCTACTATGCAACAGCATTATTACCATCACATAGTAGCTTTATAAGATTGTTTATCTGCCGCTACAAATTACTATTATTCAGTACACTGCAATTAAACTTATTCAGTATTTCCACGCATCGGTCTACATTAGAAGGACGAATTACCACATGCGCCGTATCGCCTTGTGCAAACGCATACATATACTCAATAAAGATATTCTCTGCCGCCAGATAATCCAGCACCTCGGCCAATGAACCCGAAACATTGGGGCAACTGATACATACCACATCGGTCAGCATCACGGCAAAGTCTTCGCCACGAAGCACTTCCACCGCTTTGTCCACATCCGAAACAATCAAGCGAAGAATACCGAAGTCGGTTGATTCCGCCATACTGAATGCATGCATATTGATACCATGCTTTGCCAATGTCTTGGTTACGTCGTTTATTCTTCCGGTCTTATTTTCCAGAAAAACGGATAATTGCTTAATCGTCATATTGCGTACATTTATTATTTTAAGATTCGGTTATCTATCACACGTTTGCTCTTGCCTTCGCTGCGGGCAATGCTGTTCGGTTCCATCAGTTTCACATCGGCACTGATAGAGAGAACGCTCTTTAGCTTGTCACTCAATGCTTTCTTCATGGCAAGCATGCTTCCCATATCGTCCGAGAAGAAGTCTTTGCGGACTTCCACCTGCACTTGCAGAGAGTCCAGATTGTTCTTCCTGTCTACCACCAGCATATATTGGGGTTCAAACTGAGGCATATCGAGAATGACACTTTCTACCTGTGACGGGAATATATTGATACCGCGGATAATCAACATATCGTCACTACGTCCCATAATAGGAGCCATGCGCACATTGGTTCTTCCGCAAGGGCATTCACCCTCCATCAATGAAGTAAGGTCTTTGGTGCGATAACGCAGCAAAGGCATTCCTTCTTTGGTAAGCGTAGTGAATACCAGTTCACCTACTTCGCCATCGGGCAGGCGTTCCAAAGTTTCGGGATTGATTATTTCGGGGTAGAAGTGGTCTTCATTGATATGTGAGCCATGTTGTTCCTGGCACTCGTAGGATACACCGGGACCCATGATTTCACTTAAACCGTAAATGTTATATCCCTTCAATCCCAAGCGTTCCTCTATTTCCTTACGCATACTTTCGGTCCATGGTTCTGCTCCGAAAGCTCCGATGCGAAGACCGATGTCTTCTTTGGTAAGCCCCATGCGTTCTACAACTTCTGCCAGATAGAGGGCATATGAAGGAGTACAGGCTATACCGGTTATGCCCAGGTCGCGAATCAGACGGACGTGTTTTTCCGTATTGCCCGTAGAAGCGGGAATAACGGTTGCACCCAGGTTCTCCACTCCATAGTGGGCGCCCAGTCCGCCGGTAAACAGGCCATAACCGTAGCTCACAGAGAAAGTATCATTGCGGGTAACACCGTATGCCGAAAGACAACGTGACATCACTTCCGACCACACGGACAGGTCACGACGGGTATAACCTACGATGGTGGGATTTCCCGTAGTGCCCGAAGAGGCGTGTACACGCACAATTTCGGATGCCGGAGCAGCCTGTAGTCCGTAAGGGTAGTTATCACGGAGATCCTGTTTTGTTGTAAAAGGCAGTTTGACAATATCGTCTATTGTCTGAATGTCTTCGGGAGACAGATCCATTTCCTGCATTTTATTGCGATAGAAAGGGACGTTGTGATAAACCAGGTTTACCAACTTATTCAGGCGTTTTCCCTGTAAGGCATGCATTTCGTCCCGGCTCATGCATTCTTTATTGTTGTTCCAAATCATAGTAATAGATTTTATTAATTGCTGTAGGGGCGGATTGAATCCGCCCGATAACGGTTTACTTTATGTATACGGGCGGATTCAATCCGCCCCTACGGTATATCTTATTTATGGTCTTCCTGAAAGGCTCTCATACGCTCCTCCATAACCGGATAAAGTTCTTCGCGCATACGCGATGTGCAGGCACGTACACCTTGCTGTTCGCTACCGGTGGTAGACAGAGATATGCTGCTTACCCCATAATATAATAGTTCGCGAAGCAACTCGCCTCCCGTCATATTTCCATAGCCGATGGTAAAGAAGAAACCATCACCTACCACCTGCGTGGCATCATAGTCATACACAATGCGGAAACCATTGTCCGTAAATATCTTTTTCATGCGTTCGGCACGGCGGGCATATTCACGCGTGTCTTCTACAAAGTTGATTTTCCCTTCGGTAGACAGACGGAGCATTTCAGCATAAGCGTACTGTGTGGATGCCGTAGAACCGGAAGTAATCATATAAAGGATAGACGCAATCAAGGTCTGTCCGAATACGCCTGCATCCTTGTATCGCTCTGCCAAAGCAGGGAACTGGCGATCGAACAGTTTATCACTGATGCAAGTCAATGCCATGCGCTGTCCGGCGTAGCTGAATATCTTTGAAGAAGAAAGCATCAGGATGTAGTTATCTGTATATCGTGCCACCGTGGGAGGATAAGGAGGCTGGAAAGGATGCCCCATATCACGACGGAAGTCCATACAGAAATAAGCAAGGTCTTCCATTACAATTACGTCATACCGGGTTGCCAGTTCGCCGATGATCTGCAATTCTTCCTCTTCCAGGCAAATCCATGCCGGGTTGTTCGGGTTAGAATAGATAATGGCGGCAATATCGCCTTGGCTCAGGAAGCTTTCCAACTTCTCACGCAAGGCGGCTCCACGATAATGATAAATATCAAATTCCTTCCATTCCACCCCGATAATGCGAAGCTGTGATTTCTGAATGGGGAAGCCGGGGTCGATAAACAATACTTTATCTTTTCCCGGTATGCGCTGGGTACAAGCTATGAATGAGCCGAATGAACCGGCTACCGAACCGGTAGTGGGCACACAGGCACGCGGAGAGATTTCCAAATCCAAAAAGGCTTTTACGAAACGGGATGCTTCGTTTTTCAGTTCGGGGACACCTGCGGCGGCAGGGTATTGGGAACCTACACCTCTATCTAAAGCGGCTTTTTCCGCTTCAATGCCTATTTGGTTGGCTGCAAGTCCCGGAGAGCCTTGGTCCATGCGGATAAAAGGGATTCCGGTTTCCTTTTCTAAATATTGGGCAACCAGTAGCACGTCGCCAATGGTGGCTTGGGAAAGATCGGCGATGTGTAAGTCTTTCACCGCCTTTTCCACTACTTCTTCACTAAATATTTTCATGGTATTCTATTCTTGGAGGATTTACCCGTAGGGGCGGACCCATGTGTCCGCCCGAATACATTCACAATATCATTTTCCTTTTCCAATGCTTATCGGGCAGACACATGGGTCTGCCCCTACAGGAAGATAATAGCTTGAGTTATTTTTCAAGCAATTCCATATAGTAATAAAACAGTTTTACCAATTCTTTACCGCATTAAAACCTATATCGAAAGCCTTTTTGTTCATCTCCACAATCTTCTCGCCTTTTGCGGCAAATACACGTCCAATGCTTTCGCGCAACTGCTCCGGTGATACGATTTCGATATACTTTGCAGCCATACCCAATAAAATAACATTGGCACATTTGGGCATACTGTTTTCTTTCGCCATTTCCTCTATATCCAGTGTTACCACACGCGGAAGTTTTTTCAGTTCTGCTTCCAGTGCAACTTCTTCGGGATAGTTCGGGATGTTCTTGAACGGACTGGAAGCCGTTATCACCCAACCTTCTTCCTGCAAATAAGGCAGATAGCGCAATGCCTCCATCGGTTCCATGGAGATAATCATATCCGCTTCCCCCCCACCAATGAGGTCGGAATAAATCACCTCGTCAGACAAACGCAGATTGGACTGCACATCTCCTCCGCGCTGGCTCATTCCGTGTACTTCGGCCTGTTTCAAATTGATGCCCTCTGCTGTGGCAGCTTCTCCTATAATGGTAGCGATAGTCAGGATACCCTGTCCGCCTACACCTGAAAGTACGATATCTTTTCTCATGCCTTATCTGCTTTTTTCTGTCTTAGTTTACGATTTAATGTCTGGATACATTCTCTGCGCGGAATAATGACAGACACACCTTTATATTCTATTTCTTCGCGGATGATACGGGTAATTTCCTCCATGTTCTTGGGCAATGGAACAACTACACGCACATGTTCCGGCTCTACTCCCAATCCCAGGCAGATAGCCTCGAATTTATTAGTTCCGGCAGAATCCTGTCCTCCGGTCATGGCAGTGGTCAGGTTATCCGAGATCAATACCGTGATATTGGCATGATCGTTTACTGCATCCAGCAAACCGGTCATTCCGGAATGGGTAAAGGTGGAGTCACCGATAACGGCAATAGCCGGGAATACGCCTGCATCGGCAGCACCCTTTGCCATGGTGATAGACGCACCCATATCCACACAACTGTCTATGGCACGGAACGGAGGCAAAGCACCCAATGTATAACAACCAATATCGCCAAAAATGCGTGCATCCGGATATTCGGCAGCCACCTTGTTCAATGCATCATATACATCGCGGTGTCCACATCCCTGGCACAAGGCAGGCGGACGCGGCACTACTACCTGAGGGGTACAGAAAGGACGTTTGGTTGCCCAACCGATTGCTTCGCCTACATTGTCCGGAGTCAATTCACCGGTACGGGGAAGGATACCTGTCAGACGACCTTTCACCCAGTAATCCTCAGAAAGGATAGCTTTTACCTGTTCTTCCACCACCGGTTGTCCATCCTCCACTACCAAAATGTATCCGCAACATTCTGCCATTGCCCTAATATCTTCTGCCGGCAACGGATACTGGGATACCTTCAATACGGGAATGCCGCAACCCTCTGTGTCAGCCTCCTTTACATAGTTATAACCTATGCCACAAGCAATGACACCAAATTCATTATGCTCTCCGGGAGTAAAACCTTCCAACCGGTTATAAGGAGACATGGATGAAGATTTTTCCAAATCCTCCTGCTTCTTTATCAGTTCCAAGTATTGCTTGCGGGCATTGCCGGGCAACAATACCCAGTGTGCACGTTCATTATCGGGATTCAATGTATTTTCTTCCCTAGCTTCTGCTATCTCCACTCCGGCACGCGAATGGGCCAGACGGGTAACGATGCGCATCAGCACCGGCAACCTCAAGTCCTCCGAGAGGGTATATGCATAGTCCATCATATCATACGCTTCCTGTTGTGAGGACGGTTCCAGAATGGGAATCATGGCAAATTTTCCATAGAAACGAGAGTCCTGTTCATTCTGAGAAGAATGCATGGAGGGATCATCAGCAGCCAGCACCACCAATCCGCCGTTCACCCCGGTGATAGCGGAATTGACAAAAGCATCAGCAGCCACATTCATACCTACGTGTTTCATACATACCAAGGCACGTTTTCCGGCATAGGACATACCCAAAGCCGCCTCCATAGCGGTCTTTTCATTGGTACACCAAGTGCTATGTACTCCTCTCTCCTTAGCCAAAGGATTGTTTTGAATAAATTCTGTGATTTCGGTGGACGGTGTGCCCGGATATGCATACACACCCGATATGCCGGCATGTATCGCTCCGAGGGCAATCGCTTCATCGCCCAACAATAATTTCTTTTCTGCCATTATCTATTTTTTTATTAATTATTCTTATATCAATGTGAAGGGATCGGCATCATTCAATACCGGGAATTTCTTTCGGAAGGCTTCCAATACTTCCATATTTATCTCTGCCGAAACATGGCTTTCGGTGCTCCACGGACATTCGGCTATCGTTTTTCCATACGGATCGATGATGGCACTGCCGCCTGAATATTCGCAGGCGGGATCAGTACCCATGCGGTTTACGCCTGCCACATAGCATTGATTTTCGATGGCACGTGCACGAAGCAATGCACTCCAGGCATCGACACGCGGAGTGGGCCAGCTTGCCACATAGAGTATCATGTCATAGTCACCCAGATTTCGTGCCCATACGGGGAAACGGAGGTCGTAGCACACTTCCAGCAGGATGCGCACACCACGGAAATTCACCACTACACGTTCTTCTCCGGCTGTAAAGTGGTTATGCTCTCCGGCAAAGGTAAACAGATGTTTCTTATTGTAATGTTGCACAGTGCCATCGGGATGGACAAAGTAAAAACGGTTGTAATATTTTCCATCTTCGCACACTGCCACGCTGCCTGCTATGGCGCAATTCCGTTCAGCAGCTTTGCGCTTCATCCAGTGCAGGGTGTCACTATCGGCACTTTCGGCAATGCCTTCGGGCTGTGTACAGAAACCGGTGGAAAACATTTCGGGCAATACAAACAAGTCGGCATCGGGCAAACAACTTATTGCCTCATCTGCTCTTGCTACATTTTTCTGTGGATCAGCCCATACTATATTTCTCTGTAGAATTGTTATTTTCATAGCCTTTTAAATTATAAGACCTACAAAGGTAACAATTATAATAAGATGGCAAGCATTTTATTACTAACTATTTCCTTTTACCCCCTTTTTTCTTTCATGTTTTTATAAATATTCCCTATTTATCCTTTGACATAAATAAAGAGGAAGCGTCCCCTCCTACGTGGCAACGCTTCCTCCATCCATACTTATTAAATCTTTAATTCTGTAGCTTAAAGACCACAGGCACAGTGTATTTCACTCTCACTGCTTTTCCTCTTTGCTTGCCGGGTTTCCATTTGGGCATGGTGCTGATTACCCGGATCGCTTCCTTGTCCAGATAAGGATCAACGCTTTTCACCACTACCGGATTCAGCACTTCGCCATTGGTACCGACTACAAACTGAACCACCACTTTGCCCTGAACTCCTTGTTCGGCGCTGACGGTGGGGTACTTGATATTCGAGCTCAAATACTTCATCAGGTCGGCAGCACCGTTGCCAAACATCGGCATTTCCTCTACGATAACGAAATCAATGTTTTCTTCCACTGTTTCCTCGGGAACTTCAATAGGCGTAGGAATAATGACCGGTGCATCCGTAGGGTCTGAAGCAGCAATATCTCCTTCCCGTTCCGTCGAATTATTATCCACTATGTTGAGCTCTTCCGGGTTGACGGCAACCGGCGGAGGCGGTGGCGGCAGAGGTTTATCCTGATTGTAGGTTACAGGAACTAAGTCTTCAAAGAAATCCGGGTCATTGACAAGGTCATTAATCGCATAAGTTACATTACGCTCAGTCCATTCGAACGAAACAAACATAAACGACAACGCCACCAGAAGACCCATGAACAGCCAACGGGACTTACCCTTTTCAAGGTCGGCTCTTCGTGTTTTTTTCACTTCCATAACGAGTGTTTTTAAATTAGACAATATGTGAGTTAAATCTCAGTGTCCGTATTTAAACTGGAAGTAAGTTAGTTAAAATATAGATAAGTTAAAAGAGAAAAGGGCGTCTTATATTATTTTTTAATACAAAACGCACCTTATTCAAATCCGTTAAACAAAAAGGCTAAAATCAACCGCTCTTTTAGTTAACGTTCAGTATTCTGTTAACGTTTGCTGCTTATTCTACGGCAATGCTAATTTCTGTCAATAATTCCTCGGGAGCTGTGTCTCTAGGATCATTCAGGTAGCGTTCATAGCTGGGTTCGTCACGCAAGGTACATCCCATTTCGGGGATCAGTTTTGCATAGATTGTGTCATACACAGCCTGCAAGTCGGCATAAGAACCTTTGTACAAAAAGACAGCGCAACGTCCTGCCGGAATCACCTTTGCTCCCACTTCGCCTTTGGCTACTCCGGCTACAGGCAGTACCATGCATACGTCTGTACGGAGTTTCTCGGGAGCAGTCACCTTGGGATCATCATGGTAGATACAAAGCGGACAGCAATCACCCATCGGCAAGCCCTGTTGCTGCACATAGCCAAATAGTTTCCCCCATGTTCCGCAATAGTCATTCAGTTTATAATCTCCCGTCAGGCGAATATAAATCACTTGCAACGCAGGCACTTCCTTCACTTCGCCCTTGATGTCCAAATCGGGCATAATCATTTCTGGTTTCATAATAATGTACTCTTTATTTATTCTATACTCATTCGGTGAAATCCCATAGAATTGCTTGAATAACTTAGAGAGGGAAGACGGAGCATCGTAGCCTATCCGCCAGGATATTTCCTGTATAGGAAGGTCTGTGTAACGCAGCAGTCGGGCGGCCGTCTCGACGCGCATTCTCATGATAAAACTGCCGATAGGTTCACCCAGGAAAGCACTGACCACCCTATGGAAATGCCAGCGTGAGAAGCCGGACAATTCTGCCAACCGGTTCAGGTCTATGTTTTCACTCAGGTGATTGTTGATGTACTCTATCAGCACGTTTATACGGCGATGATACTCTTCTTTCGTTGTTATTTTCTGCATACTTCGTTTGGTTTTTCTGAGGGCAAAGTTATAGGAATAAATACCGGAAGGCTTTTCCGATGTTGCTAAGATAGGAAATTATTCTCTATATATGTATCTGATAACACATTACTAACGTATAGGCTGTAACATTATACATCTTACAGCCTATACATTAGTAATGAGTGAGGGCTGACGTTAGTAACGTGCAGGGCTTGACATAGGTAAGAGGATTCAGTTACATAGGTTCATCCCCCACACAGGGACTAGCTTGGTGCTATCCTGTTTCTGCAATAGCTCTTTGGCACGCTCTATTTCCTGTTCATAGTTTTCATACTTTTTTCCCATAAAGGCAGCCATTTTTTTGTGATACATAGCCCAGAGGATGATGGCACGGGGATTATCCGGATTTTGTTTCCTTGCTTTTTCTAAAGCGATGGTAATATTGGCTCCATACTTAGGACCGTTTACCGAAGGGTTCATATTCATCAGCGACAGGTAGCGGAAGGCTTTTAATGCTTCGATCTCTGACCCATCGGCTTCTTTTGTGTTTTCCAGTTTGGAAAGACAGCCTTCCGCCTCATCCAGTAAACGAGATTTCATGGTGTCGTCTTTTAATGCAAAAGTCATTAAGATGTCCGTATATGCCAGGTTGTAGGCAGTCATCCAGGTGGCTTCCGTGGTTTGTAATTCGCGTTGCAGGCGGTTGCGGGTTTCCATCAGGTTGTTCTGTGAATAACAGGTTGTTGTTACGATAAAAACGATGATAAAAGTAATAGTTCTCATAATTCTATGTATTTAAATGATTAATAAAAAAGGGCGAATGGGGTTAGAAATTGGATACATCATAGGCTGTTTTGCCACTCAGGGTGATAAAGACGCCGATAAAGAAAGAATGATCACTGGAGTTGCGGATAAACTTTCCGTTCTCTTTGCCATACACGTTTTTACGACAAAGCAGGTTGCCGGCATAGGCATAGACAACTACCTTGGGAGAAGCCAGATAAGTAATACCCAAATCCAATGAATTATAAGGTTTTACATGGTCATTCATGATACCCGGCTTATCGGAATTATGATAAGGGCGGCCACTGGCAAAACGATTACTCAGACTGATAATGCTTTTTAATGGCCGGCAGGTATATCTTAATGATACGGATGCATTGTGCACAGTGGCATAAGGCGGAACGGTCAGTTCGCCATATTCTCCATATTTACGTTTGGAATAGCCGTAAGAATAAGTCAATGTATAATCCACATTCTTAATAGGCGGTTGAGTATCTCTGAAAAAGAGGTCGATACCCTTGGCGGTTCCGTAACCTTCGGAGGTGATTGCACTTCCGTTTTTCCATGCCAGGCGGTCATATTCTTTATAATAGATTTCGGCCCGAAAGAGGCGGCTGCCTTTGGCATAGTTGACTCCTATTATATAATGAGTGCATGATTCGGAACGTAAATGATTATTTTGTTGCAACCACTCATTTTCTGCCAGTTGGGTATAGCGTCCGGCTATGACCGAGAACTGTACTCCGGCCCATTCGTAATTCACTGCTACGCGAGGGGTAATATTCCATTGATGGTTCATTTCATTGTATTCGCCACGGGAGGAGGCTTCGACAAACAGATCGCTACGCGGATTCCATACCAAGGAGGCAAAGCCTGCCAGCAATAACGGATTGAAATGGTTTATGGCAGCAATATCCACTTTATTATTCGCAGTAGCCGGTAAATGGTATTCATTACGGAAAGAACGAATGAAACCTTCCACTCCGATGTTCAATCGAAAATAGGGGCTGATACGTTTGGAGGCTTTTGTTTTCAGATGGATTTCCTGTTCCTTCTCTTGATAAGTGTCTTCGGGTTGCCTTACCTCCTGATAACTCTGATTACGAAAAGAAAAGGCGGCTCCGGCAAAGTAATTCCAACCACAGGAAGTAGTGGTTTTGAAAGTGGCATTGGCATATACATTGTCCTCTCCCAAGCCCAAACGAAGATTGCCTGCGTGCTGCTTGAAAGCAGTGCGGTCGTAATTAATGTAGGTTTTGAAAGTACTCTTATCCGTAGGAGAATAACGAAACTGGGCGGCTCCCGAAAAACGTCGGTAAGGATGGATCCAATCCATGCGATCAGGAAACAAGCCGTTATAAATACCCATATCCCAATAATCCATATTCAACGAAAGCGAACCTTTGTTGAAAGCCTTTGTCCCTCCTCCCGACAGACCGACCACCGAAGGACTGATGCCACACTTTGTCACCTCACTCTTGTCTTTGGTATAGAGAGGGAGCACTGCCGAAAGCCCGTCGGCATATTCCTGTGAATATCCACCTCCTGCAAAGTTTATTCCTTCGAACATAAAAGGGGAATATCGCCCGCGGGATGCACTGTTCTTATCGGTAGTGGTATAAGGGAACAATACATGCATATCATCTATATAGGTCTGAGTTTCGCGGCCACTTCCTCCGCGTACTTGCAACTCTCCGTTATCGGCAGATGCCTGCGTGCCGGGAAGCATCTGAATAGCTTTATACAAATCGCCATTCGTACTGCTTTCGGTCACCAAGTCTACAGAGGAGATTTTATTCCATTGGCTGTTCCCTTTCAGCAGATAGCTGCTGCCAACGACTACCACATTGTCCAATGCAACAGAAGAAGGTTTCATTTTGATGGTGATATCCTGTAGCTGAGAAGCCGGGGCTGTTCGCAAAAATTCATCATATCCCAGCATGGAGGCGCAGAGTGTCACTGTTCCTTTTTCTGTATAGTGAAAAGAGAAGCGCCCCTGCTGATCCGTGCTACTCCCTTCCGATGTACCTTTTATATATACATTGACAAACGATAGTGGAGTGTCTTTTTCATCCACTACCCTGCCCGATATGGTGACCTGCTGTGCCAAGGCTGAAAAGACAGGCGGCAGGATACATAGGAATATTAAAATAATCTTTTTCATTAGCTCACTGCATTTTGTTTAACAGCAGCAAACATAGAGGAAAAAACAAGAGGTTCCAAAGAACAGGGATATATGCCCTAGGAATGTGACGAATGGCGATGGAATGGGGCAAAATGCGTATTTTTGTGACGAATGGCGTAGCTATATAGCAACCATATAAGGGGGAAACAGGAATGTAACGATCGGCTTGTTTAGCTGTAGGGGCGGATTGAATCCGCCCGGATACACAAAGCAAACTGTTATCGGGCAGATTCAATCTGCCCCTACGGCTAAATAATAGCAAATTTTAGCTTTGATAGTCCCTATAGCGGCAGACATACTTTTTCCCGGATCTCTTTATTGTAGGCTCGGGATACAGGAATTTCCTCGTTCCATCCTTTCAGCACCAGGCGATAACCTTGCGAATTGCCTTTTACCTTTTCTATAAAATGCAGGTTCACCAAGAAAGCACGGTGACATTTCTGTATAAAGGAATAAGCAGTGAAAGCATCTTCCACCTGCTTCATAGTGATGCGCAGGGAACGCTGAAGTACTTTTTCGTCTTTACAATAGACTATCTTTACATAATTTCCATCCGCCTCTGCCAATAGAAGATGATCCGCTTCCAGCTCAAAAGTTTCTTTCAATCCATCCGGCAAAACAATTTTCGCTGCCGGAGATGAGTTCTCAGATGAAGCAGTGCGTTTTCCTTTATAAATGGATTCGTTCATGCTTGCCACTTCTTTCAGGTGGCGGGACATATTCCTGTTTTCAGTAAGTATGGTCATCAGTCCCACGGGGAAGATACCGATAAGAAATGTATCTATGGTTATAGTGAAAAAAGCAGAGAGAGTGAACCCGCGGGAAGAAAAGAAAGTGAAGATAAACAGGTAGTTGCCTATGGCTATCAGCAACAGAAGCAAAATATAATAAAATATATTCTTGCCTACCGTCCAGTTCTTCTCCTCAAAGTATTCTTTCCCAAAGATGAAAGGCAATATCCACTTGGGCAAATTGACACATATACCGGAAATCAGCATTAGGCCGCCAAGAATAATCCACTTATAAATGCCCAAACTGCTATCAATGCCAAATGGCTCGAAGATAACGAACAACAGGCAGACTACTCCACAGGTGATGAATGTAGTTTTCCACCACAGCATATCCAGTTGCGGATAAGGCCTGCACAAATATTCTTTTATATACTTCAAATATCCCATTATATCGTTTTTTTGGAGATAATTCCAACCATATTGTCATATGCACCCGGAGATGAAGCCATTACAGGCTTACTATCTCCTGCAAAATGCCGACAGCAGTCTCTACCGTCTCCACGTTCTTTATCACCATGCTGCGCTTGCCGTTCTGTTCGCGCAGATTGCAATGACGCGGATTCTTTCCCATATAGTCAATAATCTTGCCAAAGGCGGCACTTTGATAGTAAGGGCTATCCAGATTACTGATAAAGTATAATATCATCCGTCCGCCTTTCAGAAGGATTCTCTCGGCTCCCAGCCGCTTTGCCAACCTGCGCAGCGGAACAATGCGCAAAAGCTCCTGTCCCTCGGGAGGAACTTTTCCGAAACGGTCTTCCAAGCGGGACTTGAAGTCCAGCAAATCTTTATCCAGTTCCAATCCGTCAAGCTCGCGGTAGAGCAACATACGCTCGCTGCTGCTGGGGATGTACTCGTTGGGGAAAAGTAATTCCAAATCACTCTCCACCTGGCATTCTTCCACAAAGTTCTCGCCGCTGATCTTCTCCTCACCTGCCGCTTGCAATTCTTCGGCATAAAGATCGGCAAATTCATCCTCTTTCAATTCTTTCACTGCTTCCGCCAGTATCTTCTGATAGGTTTCATATCCCAAATCGGCTATGAAACCGCTCTGCTCGGCACCCAGCATATTTCCCGCTCCGCGAATATCAAGATCCTGCATGGCGATATGGATGCCACTGCCCAGGTCGCTGAAATTCTCAATAGCCTGCAGGCGGCGCTTTGCCTCGGGAGTGAGCGAAGTGAGCGGAGGCGCCAGCAAGTAACAGAATGCTTTCTTATTGCTTCGCCCCACACGGCCGCGCATCTGGTGCAAGTCGCTCAATCCGAAGTTGTGTGCCTGGTTGATGATGATTGTATTGGCATTAGGAATATCTATACCACTTTCGATAATGGTAGTTGCCAACAGCACATCATAATCATAGTTCACAAAGTCGAAGATGATCTTTTCCAGCTTCTCGGGTTCCATCTGCCCGTGACCGATGCAGACACGGCAATCCGGAATATTCCGCTTAATCATCGCTTCCAGTTCCACCAGGTTCTGGATGCGGTTGTTGACAAAGAACACTTGTCCGTTGCGGCTCATCTCAAAGTTGATGGCTTCGGTTATGATGTCCTCGTTGAAGGTATGTACCTCTGTCTGAATGGGATATCGGTTGGGGGGCGGAGTCTGAATGACAGAAAGGTCGCGCGCACCCATCAGTGAGAACTGCAAAGTACGCGGAATGGGGGTAGCGGTCATGGTGAGGGTATCTACATTCACCTTCAGTTGTCGCAACTTCTCTTTCACGCTCACTCCAAACTTCTGTTCCTCGTCAATGATCAGTAATCCTAAATCTTTGAATTTAATGCTCTTGCCTATAATCTTGTGCGTACCTATCAAGATATTGATTTTACCCTCTGACAGTTCCTTCACTATTCTTGTAACATCCTTGGCGCTACGGGCACGGCTCAGGTAATCTACCCGGCAAGGGAAATCCTTCAAGCGCTCGCTGAAAGTCTGGAAATGCTGATAGGCCAATACTGTGGTAGGAACCAATACCGCCACTTGCTTATTATCGGTCACAGCCTTGAAGGCTGCACGAATCGCCACCTCGGTCTTTCCAAAGCCTACATCACCACACACCAGGCGATCCATGGGGCGCTCACTTTCCATATCGGCTTTGGCGTCTTGCGTTGCCTTCAGCTGGTCCGGGGTGTCTTCATAAATAAAGCTGGCTTCCAACTCATGTTGCAGGAAGCTGTCGGGACTATATGAGAAACCTTTCTCCTGTTTACGCTGTGAATACAGTTTGATAAGGTCGCGGGCAATATCCTTTATTTTAGTCTTGGTGCGCTCCTTCATCTTCTCCCATGCACCGGTTCCCAACTTGTTCAGTCGGGGCGTTTCCCCTTCCTTGCCCTTGTACTTGGAAATCTTGTGCAAAGAGTGGATGGAGACAAACACCACATCCTCGTTCTGATAAACCAGTTTGATAACCTCCTGCGTGGTGTCACCATTGGGAATGCGCACCAGTCCGGCAAACTTGCCCACACCATGATCAATGTGTACCACAAAGTCGCCCGGTTCAAACTGGCTCAACTCTTTCAGTGTCAATGCCACCTTTCCGCTACGTGCCTTGTCACTGCGGAGGTTGTATTTGTGGAAACGGTCAAAGATCTGATGGTCGGTAAAGAAGCAGCTTTTCAGTGTGTTGTCCGTAAAGCCTTCGTGCAAAGTCTTGTTGACGGGAGTAAAAGTGATCTTGTCACCACGTTCCTCGAAGATGTCTTGCAGGCGTTTTGCCTGTTTCTCGCTATCGGTACATATATATAAGGTGTAACCCCGTTCCAGATACTCAAGAAAAGAGTTGCTTACCAAGTCGAAGTTTTTATGGAAGATGGGTTGGGGAACGGTGTCGAAAGTCAGCGCCGCCTGCGGAGTTCCTGTGGGCTTATTGCCAAACTCGATCCGTTTAAATTCCAGAGCACGGACGGTAAATTCCGAACCGTCTATCAGTTTCATTTCCAGATTCATCAGTTCCGTCTTCTCCCCTTCGTAGGCAGCCAATGCCTGAGGGGACAAGGCCTCATCGCGAACCGCCTGAATGCGCTCTCTCACCCAAAGGAAATCTTTCATTGCCAGCACCGTATCCTTCTGAATAAACTCGAAGAAGGAAACTCCACTCTTATCGGTGGCAGCAGTCAGTTCAGGCACGATGGCGATGCTTTGCTTCTTTTCTTTTGAGAGCTGATTCTCTACTTCGAAGGTACGGATGCTGTCTACCTCATCTCCAAAGAAGTCGATGCGGTAAGGATATTCGGAGGCAAAAGAGAATACGTCGATGATGCTTCCGCGCACTGCATACTGCCCCGGTTCGTACACATAGTCCACGTGGTCAAAGCCATAGCTGGTCAAGACTTCCGTGATGAACTCCGTATCCACGTGCTCGCCTACACTGAGTTTCAGAGTTTTATCCGTCAGTTCCTCCTGCGATACCACTTTCTCTGCCAAGGCATCGGGATAAGTCACCACACATAGCGGCTCGCCTTTCTGCAACCGACTCAACACTTCCGTGCGGAGAATCTCATTGGCGGCGTCTTTCTGACCATACTTTATGGCGCGGCGATAGGAAGACGGGAAGAACAACACTTGCCCATCTCCGTTTATTTGCGTCAGGTCATGGTAGAAATATCCTGCTTCTTCCAGATCGCCCAGTATAAATACGAATGTCTGTTTACTCTCTTTAAGGAAGGAGGAAGCGAACAAAGGTGCTGCCGAAGCATGTAGTCCTCCTAGGAAAATAGTCCTCACCGAGGAATCTTCCAATAACGTAGCCAGTCCCAACGCATTGGGATGACCGGCATAAATACGTTGCAATTCCGAAATATCCATGTTTCTTTTTAAGATGGGCACAAAATTAAATAATTATCTGATTACTTACTCCAATTATTGCCAACTATTTAAGATTTTCCTACTTTTGTAGCTTAATACATAAACTCATGGAAACAAAAGCAATAAACACAAAGTTGAAGGGACACGCACGTGTAGACATAGCCGATGTGCTACGCGGTCTTGCCGTGATGGGCATCATCATTCTGCACTCCATCGAACATTTTAATTTCTATTCGTTTCCCGACGTCACGGGACAAAGCGTCTGGCTCAATTTCTCGGACAAGGCTATCTGGAACGGGCTGTTCTTTATGTTCGGTGGAAAGGCATATGCTGTTTTTGCTTTGCTGTTCGGATTCAGCTTCTTCATTCAGGACGATAACCAGCGTATGCGCGGCAAAGATTTCCGCCTGCGTTTCTGCTGGCGGTTGATTCTGCTTTTCCTGATAGGTAATATCAATGCCTGTTTCTTTACCGCAGAGGTGTTGGTGCTCTACTCGCTGGTAGGCTTCATCCTGCCCCTGACCTGCCGCCTGAAGGACAAATGGGTGTTCCTGCTGGCTTGCCTGTTGCTGATACAGCCGTTGCCTCTTTACTATGTGATACGTGCCTGCATAGATCCGGCATTCGTCACCCCTGCCATTCCCACCCGTAGCTTTTGGGATGCCACCTTTGCCGTACAGAGCAGCGGTAACTTCCTGGAAACCATCCGCGTCAACCTGTGGGAAGGACAGTTGGCAAGCCTTGCCTGGGCATGGGATCACGGACGTGTGTTCCAAACGGCCGCCCTCTTTCTACTGGGTATGCTGATAGGCAGAAAAGGACTGTTCCTGAAAGAGAACCTAAACGTGTGGAACAAAGTACTGGCAAGTGCGCTTATCGCTTTCTTCCCCTTATACGGGCTGGGCAATATGTTGCCTGATTTCATTACCAACAAATCCATCCTGACTCCCCTGTCACTCATTGTCACCTCGCTTTCCAATTTTGCTTTTATGCTGATATTGGTATCCGGAGTTATCTTTGCTTTCTATAAGACGAACTTGCACAGCGGACTGATGAAAATCACTCCTTATGGCAAGATGAGCCTCACCAACTATATCACTCAGAGCATCGTAGGTTCCATGCTATACTATAACTGGGGCTTTGCACTGCACACACAGTTTGGCATCACCGTCAGTTGCCTGGCAGGCGTTGCCTTCTTTATCTTGCAGTTTGCTTTCTGCCGCTGGTGGATGAGCCACCACTCCCACGGCCCTATGGAGTATCTGTGGAAGCGGGCTACCTGGTTAAAATGAACCTAGAACCTAACTTATTCATTATTTGTTTATAAACAGTACATAAAATAGAAGTTTAGCATTATGCGCGAAGAAATTATTAAATTATTAGGCAATAACCGGTTGAAAGAGGCATTGACGCAAATGATGACGTATGCCGCACAGACTTCCGACTGGCAACTAAAGAATGAAATAGAAGCCTTGCAAACATCATATGACTTAATGTTGCAATACACTTTGAAAGGAATGAAAGATCCTAACAAAGAAGAACTATACAACAAAATGATACGGACAGCATACGAACTGGCCGACCGTACCCATATAGCTGTGGAAGCTACGCTGAAATTTGATGTCTATTATGACACCATGCGCACATTTGTCCAAGCCCCGCCCCACAGCTTTGCCGAACTGCAATTACAGCTAGAGGCATACACGGAAGACATGGGAACGGCTCCATTGATTTACACCGATGAAGCCAAGCGGAATGAAGAAATGAATGCCATCCGCAACCGTCACGAAACAGCCGTCAATGAGTTGTTCGAGAAAATATGGGTATCTACCCACTGGAGCGAAGCCGAAGCCGAGGAAGCGAATACTCTGTTCGAGTCACTGCTTGTCCAGACTAACGACCTCTCGGTGATGGTCAGCGCCGTTACCCTCAGCCTGCTCCACATTTTCGACATCCGTAAATTCATGTTCCTGCTAAATGCTTATGACCACGAGGAAAACATGGTAAGCCAACGCGCCCTGGTGGGCATAGTCCTGGCTTGCTATTACCATAACGACCACATCATGCGTCATCCCCAAGTCATGGAACAGATCTATGCAATGGATGATGACCCTTGGTTCATGCAAGAACTGTACACCGTACAGATACAGCTATTGCAATCTGCACGCGAGACTCAGAAGATAGACAAGAAGATGCGTGAAGAAATCATTCCCGAAATGATGAAGAACCCCAAGCTGAGAAACCCAAGGCTGGGCATTGAAGACACGGAAGAATCAGAAGACCACAACCCCGAATGGGAAGAATGGATAGACAACTCAGGCATAGGCGACAAGCTGCGCGAGCTGGGCGAGTTGCAAATGTCCGGTGCAGACGTTTATATGAGCACATTCTCACAACTGAAGAACTTCCCGTTTTTCAAGAAAGTATCGCATTGGTTCTACCCCTTTGACACGCAGTATCCGGATATTTCCCAGTTATCCGCCGGCTACAACGAGCATGATGCATCCATACTGAACGTACTGATGCACTCGGATGCCTTCTGCAATTCCGACAAGTATTCTTTCTTTTTAACCCTGATGCAAATGCCGGAAAACCAAAGGCACCTTATGCAGCAACAACTGGCTCAACAGCAAGAGGTTTCAGAGGAACTGAGAGAACGGCTCAAGGAAATATCACAGCACAAGACGCCTGCCGAGTTTATCAGCCGCCTGTACATTCAGGATCTCTACCGCTTTTTCAAACTATGGACAAGGAAGCATGAGATACATGACATATTCCAAGACCCTCTGGATTTGTGGAACAAAACGACACTGCTCCCGGCATTGCAGCACAAGGATTATATAAATAAACTGGCAGATTACCTGTTTACCCATGACTACCTGACCGAGGCCGGAATGCTATATGACGAATCCATAGAAAAGTATAACAGGGAGAATGCCGAATTGTGGCAGAAGGCAGGCTATATCTATCAAAGAATAGGTTCGTATGAAAGGGCCATAGATTACTATTTGCAGTCCGACCTGCTCCTGCCCGATAATGTATGGAACAACCGCCACCTTGCCCAATGCTACAGAAAAGAAGAAAACTATGAAAAGGCAGTGGAATATTACAAGAAAGTGGAACAAGTGCAGCCGGACAATCTGACCCTCGCCTTCCAAATAGGGCAATGCCTGATAGAGCTGGAACGATATGACGAAGCATTGGCCTACTTCTATAAAGTGGAATACCTGAATAAAAAGCCTCTGAACGCACGCCGCGCCATAGGCTGGTGTTCCTTTATAACCGGTAAATACCAGGAAGCGAAGAAATACTACGACCTTCTGCTTTCAGAACCCACCCCCACCATGGAGGAGTGGATGAATGCCGGCCATATATACTATACATTGGGTGAAATGGAGAAAGCCATAGAGTATTATCGCAAGGCCCAAGACCTGTGTGGCAGCCATGCCCAGTTTGTCAAGCTCTATAAAAGAGACCGGGACGATTTACTGAAACAAGGCGCCAACATAGTAGACCTGTGCATACTGCCGGACGAACTAATTTAGCGGAGCATAAGACAAATCAATACGGGATAGAAGTTTTGTATAATTATATAAGATTTCTATCCTCACCGGATTTTCATTATTCAACTGATAATTGGCATGCACATTATAAGTACTTTCCCCATGATTCAGGCAATGGCCTATATCATTGGGCAATGCAGTCCTGTTCCTTATCTGTCCCAGGTTCAGCAGGAAATAAAAGAAGCCGTCCAGTCCGTCACGATCCACCACGTAAGCCTGTAAGTTCAGGTTCGCTTCATAGTTGATATTATCATCATAATTATAGTAGGTGTGACAGAAAGAAAGACTGTCATTGGCTTCGGTATAGGTAGTCATTACTTCTTTCAATTTGCCCTCTCTGTCAAAGACATACTTCCCTACCACGTTTCTCAGGAAACGACGGTCCGAAGTAGCCCGGTAATCAGACTGAATGCATATTGTATCCCCCCTGTAGTCATAAGTTGTCCGCTTTTCCGCTTCGTACACATCCTCTTTCACTCTCAGCATGCAACGAGCCTTGCTTTCCTGCGCCTTGCCTTTTCCCATCTTAAAAGTAACATTGCAAAGTCTGTTGCCGGAATTATTCAAGCAGTCCATTTCTCCTATGACTATCTGGTCTCCAATGTACGTTACCGGGGTATCCCCATACTTTATTATATTTCCATCGCGGTCATAGTCCAACTTTAAAACTTGTTCTTCTTCACCTGTTAAGTCTGTGATCTTTGCCACATATGAATCAACCGCGTTTTCTTTACATCCTCCGACAGTAAACAGCAAGAGGATCAATAGAACACATTTTACAAACGAATCCATTTTCATAAGTCAAGCGTCATGTCTATGCAAATAAAACAAAAAATATTAGAAGTATGTGCAATTTGGAGCTTTTTAACTCAACTTCTTTATCCTTCTTCTGTTTTAAACAGCAATTATAACATGAAATAACTATGGAGTGGATTATACATCTTTTAAGACAACATTCGGAACTGGCTATATTTCTTACTATCGCCGTGGGCTTCTGGATAGGTAAAATGAGAATAAAACAATTCAGTCTGGGCATCGTCACCAGTGTGCTGTTGGTAGGGGTGCTGGTGGGGCAGCTCGATATTAAGATAGACGAACCGGTGAAGTCCGTATTCTTCCTCTTGTTCCTGTTCGCCATCGGTTACAAAGTAGGTCCGCAATTCTTCCGCGGGCTGAAAAAGGACGGGTTGCCGCAAGTGGAGTTTGCCGCCCTGATGTGTGTGGGATGCCTGGTTATCACCTGGTTACTGGCCGTACTGATGGGGTATAATGCCGGAGAAGCTACCGGATTGCTGGCAGGAGCGCAAACCATATCCGCCGTCATAGGAGTAGGTCAAGACACCATAAACGGACTGAACATAGATGCCACGCTGAAGAACCAAATGATCAACATCATCCCGGTGGGCTATGCCGTGACCTACATTTTCGGTACTGCCGGATCTGCCTGGATACTTGCCTCCCTGGGTCCCAAGATGCTGGGCGGACTGGATAAAGTGAAAGCCGCCTGCAAAGAACTGGAAGCCAAAATGGGAAGCAGCGAAGCAGACGAACCGGGATTTGAGCACGCCCGCCGCCCGGTGGTCTTCCGTGCCTACCGCATAGAAAATGAATGGTTTGGCAACGGAAAGACCGTGGACCAACTGGAATCATCCTTCGTGGCACAAGGAAAAAGATTGTTTGTAGAAAGAATGCGACATGGCAGCACGATTATCAACGATATTATTCCCGGACAATTATTACAAAAAGGAGATGAAGTGGTGTTGAGCGGACGCCGCGAGTTTGCCATCGGTGAAGAAGACTGGATAGGCGAAGAAATAGTCGATCCCCAACTGCTGGACTTCCCGGTAGAGGTGCTCCCCGTCATGGTGCACAGAGCACCCTATGCCAATCAGAAACTCGACTTTATCCGCCGGCAGAACTTTATGCACGGAGTAAGCGTGCGCCGCATCAAGCGTGCCGGCATTGAGATCCCCGTCTTTGCACAGACCACCATAGACTGTGGCGACACGCTGGAACTGGTGGGACTGAAAAAAGAAGTGGAACAGGCTGCCCGCGAATTGGGCTACATAGACCGTCCCACCAATGCCACGGATATGGTGTTCGTAGGTCTGGGCATCCTGCTGGGCGGCATCTTCGGTGCACTTGCCATCCATATAGGAGGCGTTCCCATCAGCCTCAGCACCAGCGGGGGCGCATTGATAGCCGGATTGATCTTCGGTTGGTGGCGCAGCAAACGCCCCACCTTCGGACAGATACCGGAACCGTCTTTATGGGTGCTCAATAATGTGGGATTGAATATGTTCATAGCCGTGGTGGGCATATCCGCCGGGCCCAGTTTTGTGCAGGGACTGAAAGAAGTGGGCCCCATGCTGTTCGTTATCGGCGCGCTTGCCACTGCCTTGCCTTTGCTGTTGGGATTGGTACTGGCGCGGTATGTATTCCGGTTCCACCCCGCCCTGGCGCTGGGCTGTACCGCCGGAGCACGAACCACCACCGCCGCACTGGGCGCCATACAGGAGGCCGTGGACAGTGAAACTCCCTCGCTGGGCTACACCGTGACCTATGCCGTGGGCAACACCCTGCTCATCATATGGGGAGTGGTTATCGTATTATTGATTAATTAAAAACCTAAACTTATATCTTTATGGAATATTTAAGTGATAAAAGCAGCGTAGCCAGAATGGACAAGGATCTGGAAAAGATCAGCCCGTTTGAACTAAAGAACCGCCTGATAGAGATGGCGGACGAGAGTGTGAAGAAAATGGCACACGTCATGCTGAATGCAGGCCGTGGAAATCCCAACTGGATTGCAACAGAGCCGCGCGAAGCCTTCTTCGCCCTGGGCAGTTTCGGCATTGAGGAATGCCGCCGGGTGATGAACATGACCGAGGGTATTGCCGGCATCCCCGAAAGGACGGGCATAGCCCAACGCTTTGAAGCGTACCTGAAACAGAAAGAAGGCACCCCCGGCATCGACCTGCTGAAACGCACCTATAACTATATGCTGATGGAGCATGCCGCCGATCCGGACGACCTGGTGCACGAATGGGCTGAAAGCATCGTGGGCGACCAGTACCCTGTGCCGGACCGTATCTTGAAATACACCGAAATCCTGGTACAAGACTATCTGAACCGGGAAATGTGCAATGGCAATCCTCCGCAGGGCAAGTTCGATTTATTTGCCACCGAGGGAGGCACGGCGGGCATGTGCTATGTGTTCGATTCGCTGGAAGAAAACTTCCTGTTGCACAAAGGGGACAGCGTGGCGCTGATGGTTCCGGTCTTTACCCCTTACATTGAGATTCCCGAACTGGCGCGTTATGACTATGATGTGCTGAACATCTCGGCCGACACCATGAGCGAAGACGGGCTGCACACGTGGCAATACAAGGTGGAAGATATTTACAAGCTGCGCGATCCCAAGTACAAAGCCCTGTTCATAGTCAACCCCAGCAATCCGCCCAGTTACCAGTTGAACAAGGAATGCGTGGATGCCATAAAGGATGTGGTGGAGCGTTGGAATCCCAATCTGATGATTGTTACCGATGATGTATATGGCACTTTCGTCCCCGGTTTCCGCAGCCTGATGGCGGACTTGCCTCACAACACCATTTGCGTTTATTCGTTCTCCAAGTACTTTGGGGCAACGGGCTGGCGTGTGGCCGTTACCGCCATCCACGAGAACAATGTGTTCGACAAGATGATAGCCACCCTGCCCCGCAAGCGCAAAAGCGAACTTGCCAAACGCTATGGCAGCCTGACGATGCACGTGGAAGATATGAAATTCATTGACCGCATGGTGGCAGACAGCCGTCAGGTGGCGCTGAACCACACTGCGGGACTGTCTCTGCCGCAACAGATGCAGATGTCTCTCTTTGCCGCCTTCTCCTTGCTTGACACGGAGGATAAATACCGCCATGCCATGTTGAACCTGATCCACACGCGACTGAAAGCGTTATGGGAGAATACGGGATTCATCTTGCCCGATGATCCGCTGCGTGCCGGTTATTATTCGGAAATAGATATGTTGATATGGGCAAAGAAATTCTACGGGGATGCCTTTGTGCAATATCTGAAAGCTACTTACAATCCGCTGGATGTGGTCTTCCGCCTTGCCAATGAAACGGGGCTGGTGGTGCTGAATGGTGGCGGCTTTGATGGTCCCGAATGGAGCATCCGCGTGTCACTTGCCAATCTGAATGAAAAAGATTATATCAAGATAGGTCTGAGCATTCGCAGGATATTGAATGAGTATGCTGAGAAGTGGAGGAAGGAGAATAACTGATGTAACTATCACATGGTTCACCGTAGGGGCGGATTGAATCCGCCCGAAAACAACCAAATAGTAAGATTCTGAACAGATAATCATATAATACTTGATTATCTGTTCAGAATCTTACTATTTTTATTTTATCTATTGTCTCGGCAGGTATGTATTATCCTACACCGTTAGTCCTCTCAGCCTTCCACCACCCATTTTTCTATATTACGTGTCTTTGCACTAAAGTTCACCCCTATTTTAAACAGCTTGCGTCCGTCTGCTTCAAAAGGAAGGGCATACTGCTTCTCATTGATTTGTTGCAAAGCCTCTTCGGCCGTTCCATCCAGTTTGAACTCCATAATGTAAATAAACTTATCAGTCTGTAGCACCATGTCGATGCGCCCGTAACTGGTATTATATTCTGCATGAACATAGAAGCCCATCAACTTTGAAAGGATGAAAAGTACATTCTGATAATGCACTTCCTGGTCGCGAACCAATTCATAAGTAGTATCGGCAAAGAAACTTTGCAGGCGGCGGAAGAAAGAATCATAGTCGCCGGACTCCACTTCGCGCACAAACTTCTGAACCTCAAATGGAGATTCCACTTTGCTCACATTAGTATAAAAAGGCAGCAGGAATAGCATGAATCCTTCCTCCACTTCACGATTGGGGAAGCCCAGACTATAGATGCCAAAACGCTTATCATATCCCTTTATGGTGAGATACCCACTCTGATAGATCACCGGAATAGGATCGGTAGATTCGGAGTCAACACTATTCAGCACTTGGGCATTGGTTTCCTCGTGTGCCATACGTTCCAAGTTATAATGATGCTTTTTCAGCAGCTTCACCAAGTAGGTGGGCGTACCCGTCTCGAACCAATAACTGCCAAACTTCATGGAATCAAAAGTATTGAGAATGCTGAACGGATTGTATATGCCCCTAGAGTTCTCCATAAAGTGATAACCATCATAATTCTCTTTCAGCTCATGGCATACTTCCTCGTAAGTCATTCCGCATTCGTCAGCTAATTGATGCAATTCCGGTTCCAGATAGTGATGGATTTCTTCTTCAGTAATTCCGCATATATCTACATAGCGTTTGTCCATACTGATGTCTTTCAGGTTGTTCAAGTCGCTGAATACGCTTACTTTTCCAAACTTGGTTACTCCGGTCAATACACCTATCTGGATGCATCCGTCCTTGCTTTTCAGTGCGCCATAGAATGCTTTCAGTGTTCCGCGAAAGCTTTCTTGCAAGTCCTCATTGCCAATGGCTTGCAGCATGGGCTTGTCATATTCATCCACTAGAATCACCACGCGCTGCCCTGCTTTGTCGCAGGCACGCTGAATGATGCCTTCGAAACGCATAGCCAAAGAATTTTCGGCAGGTTCAGCGCCGTATAGTTTTTCCCATTCTATCAGCGTACGGTTCAGTTTATCTTCCAAACTCTCCGGCGTATCATACTTTTGGGTATTCAAGTCCAAATGCAGTATAGGATATTTTATCCAATCCTTTTCCAGCTCCTCCATTGCCAACCCTTCAAACAACTCCCGTTTCCCTTGGAAATAGGCTTCCAAGGTAGAGATAAGCAGGCTTTTACCAAAACGGCGCGGACGGCTCAGGAAGTAATAACTGCCTGTCTTTACCATTTTATAGATCAATGCAGTTTTATCAATATAGAGATAACCGCCGTTGCGGATCTTTTCGAAATTCTGAATACCGATAGGATAGATCTTATCACTCATAGACTTCTGTTTTTAGAATACTAACACACAAAGATACTTATTTACTCTGTATTTCCCATGGTTTCGGCAGATATATTATGCGATGCCGCTGCCCCACCATAGGGGCAGGTTCCAAACCTATCCGAAGCCACAAAACAAACCGTTTTATAATTGCACCTCAATCTTTAGCTTTCCACCTAATCCACGTTCTACTATATCATATAGCGTCTTAAGAGTGATGTTTCCACTATCGTTCTCCACTTTAGATATAAAAGAACGTTTCTTCTCTATGCGGTCGGCAAGTTCTGCTTGAGTCATTGCTAGTTTTTCGCGTGCAGCGCGAATCTTTACACCGATGCGAAGAGATTCCAATTCCCTTTCAAGCTGATCTCGTTCCGGAGTGCCTGCCTCACCGTAATAGCGATCTTTGATCTGATCTAATGATGTTGTATTCATTTCTTTTTCTCCTCTTCTTTTTCGTTATAATATTCAGTTTTTAAACGGATTGCCTTATTTATTTCATCCGAAGGCGTCTTTTGCGTTTTCTTTTGAAAGCCGCTTAACAGCACTACCAACTTATTACCATCAAAAAAGCAAAATATCCGAAATATATTGCTTCCTAGCTGTACACGCACTTCAAATAAGCCATCGGTTCCTTCAATGTACTTTAAATAAGTAATAGGAATACGATCTATTTGTTCTATAATATCCAATATTTTAATGATCTTAGTTCTAACCTTTGGAGATTGTTCCCTAAAGAAATCATCAAAATAAGATTTGTATGTAATAACCTCTCTTATCTTCCCCATATTGCAAAGGTAACTTATAAATGACATTCATACAAATAAAAGGAAGATTATTTAGCATCGCCTGTTGTTTTGTATTGTTTCAAATCCTCAAGAGCAATAGAATCAAGTTCCTCACCCCACCAATGAAACAAGAAAAGCCCCCTCCCCACTACTTAACTTTTTATGAGCTACATTAAAATAATAAAGCTTTTACAACTCACTTAATGACTTAATGATTATTTTTGCAAAAGATTCAAGTTTCGAATACAGAAAGAGCGAAAGCCCTTCCTTTCGCCAACCGAATCAAAGCAATTTATATCACTATTAATTCACCAATAAAAAGAAAAGTAGTTATGAATCACAAAACAAGGAGTAAACAATTCACCCTATGGATAATGGCATTAACCCTGCTATTACTATCGGGATGTTACAACGACGACAAATTATGGGACGCCGTGAACGAACAAGAACAGCGCATTGCCGCACTGGAAACCTGGCAAAAAGTAGTGAACGGAAACATAGAAGCCCTGCAAAGGCTGGTGACCGAAAACGACTACATCACCACAGTGACACCCGTCACCCTGAACGGGGAAACAGTGGGATACACCATCGCCTTCAAAACCCAGCCCCCCATCACCATCTACAACGGCGCCAAAGGGGATAAAGGAGACAAAGGAGACAAGGGAGAAGACGGAAACGCCGCCGACCTCCCTCTCATCAGCCTGACACAAGGCGAGGACGGAAACTGGTACTGGACACTGAACGGCACACTGATGACCGATGCCCAAGGAAACCCCATACGCGCCAACGGACAAGACGGTAAAGATGGCAACGATGGACAAGATGGAAATGACGGAGCCCCCGGACAGGATGGCAACCCCGGACAAAGTGCCCCCACCCCCCAACTGAAAACAGGACAAGAACTGACCGATGCCGGAATAACAGGCGGCACATGGACTGCCGATGCCGTCTATCTGAGCGTGGACGATGGCAAAACCTGGACAAGAGTATCGGGCAAAGACGGCACGGACAGCAGTGCCACAAGTGCCATCACTAAAGTAGAAATCTCGGCAAACGGTATGTATGTGCAATTCACCTTGGCAGATAATTCAACAATCGATGTCCCCACCAAGGCATGGGCAGACGCATGGGAAAAACAGGTGGACAACCTCAACAACAATGTAAAGGCACTGCAAGAATTAACCAGCGGAAAGAAATTCATTACCTCCGTCACCCCCCTAGATAATGGCACAGGATACACCATCAACTTTAGCGAAGAAGAATCCGTCACCATAAAGCAAGGCGAAAAGGGAGAGACAGGAGATAAAGGCACGGACGGAGTGACACCTACCGTAGAAATAAAGGAAGGCTACTGGTGGATAAACAACACCAATACCCATGTAAAGGCAACAGGCGATGCCGGAGCTCCCGGAGCAGCAGGGGCAGATGGAAAGACTCCTACTTTCAAAATAGAAGATGGGGAATTGAAATATCAGTTCACCGACGATACGGGATGGACAAGCCTGGGAAGCGTGAAAGGAGATAAGGGAGAACAAGGAAACACAGGTTCAGAAGGACCGCAAGGTCCACAAGGCATACAGGGAATAGCGGGCCCGCAAGGCGATGCCATCTTTGCAAAGAATGGAATAGACAATACGAAAGACGATTATGTGGAGTTTACCTTGGCAGGTGATGATGGTAAAACCTTTACAGTGCCCCGCTATGTGGAATTGGGATTGACGTTCTCTCAGAATGGCGGGGGGATAGCCGATCCGTATGCATCTGCTATCATCATAGACACCTATCCGGTGATAAGTTACCAATTTGTGGGCACAGCACCGGCTACCGCCCCGCGCGTATCGGCACTGTTCAGTGATGCCGATGGATGGAAAGTAACCGTAGACCGGAACAACCAAACCATCACCGTCACTGACGCACCTACCGCCGGAGAGAGGGAATTGATCATTATGGTGACAGACAGCAAAGGCAATGCACGAAACTATGCATTGACACTGGAACGGGCTAACTTTAATAGTAACGGGAGTGCAAATACATACACCATTTCCGATGCCGGAGAATTGGCAGAGCTTGCCAAGCTGGTGAATAGTGGAAACGATCAAAAAGGAAATACTTTTGTGTTGACGCAGAATATAGACTTGACGGGGAGGAATTGGACGCCGATAGGTAAATATGCTTGGCGAGATGAGCTGCCCTTTAAAGGCACATTTGATGGACAAGAACATACAATCAGTGGGCTGACTATAAAAAGTGAGCAAAGCTACTTGGGTCTTTTTGGCTTTTCGGACTATCCTGCTACCATAAAGAATATCACATTGCTTTCTCCACAGATAGAATGTGGAGAAAAGAGTTGGGGTGTTGGAGCATTGATAGGATTTAGTTATGTAACAATAACAGACTGCTATGTGAAAGATGGAGAAATTAAAGGTAAGGAAAGCTGCGTAGGTGGATTAATAGGAACTTGCTGGTTCGGTACTATCACCAACTGCCATGCAGAAAACATGTCTATATCCGGAACTAGTGCTGTAGGTGGATTGATGGGAGGTTGCGACGGAAGTACAGTAACCAATTGCCATGCAGAATGTACCGTAACAGCTACCGGTGGCTCATGTGGAGGATTGATAGGAGAAGGTACTACCAATGGCAATCTAACCATAACCGCCTGCTATGCCCAAGGCGATGTGACAGGAAATGGTTCTTCTGTAGGAGGACTGATAGGATATTGCTCTGCTAACTCAAATGGGCAGAGTACGGCTACCATAAAAAGTTGCTATTATGCAGGAACAGTGACGAATAAGGCTAGTGATAAACCAATCGGTTTCATTGGTAGCACTAGTGGAACACCCACCTTCACCGCCTGCTATGGTGCATTTACAACAGGGACAACGGGGCTAACTTCTTTCACTGGCGTTAATTATGTCACAAAAATAGGAAGTGATCATATAAGTGCCATGAACAAAGCCACATCCCCTAACTCCTATTACAATGAAAATGGAACACTGAAATCTGAAAAGCAGCAACAAACGGATTAAGAGAACGAATGTATCAAAACCAACATCCCCCCTCCTGTTGCCGTAGGGGCGGACCCATGTGTCCGCCCGATAGCACAGCGCACCATCACCCACCGTAGGGGCGGATTGAATCCGCCCGAACCAGCAGTCACGACCTTGGGAGTAATGCATCCACAAATATACCTTCGGAATGTTATCGGGCGCATTCAATGCGCCCCTACGGTGCATGGAAACCTTCGCCGGACGGCTATGAGGGTTTGCCTGCCCCAACCAGCGGTCACGACCTTGGGAGTAAAATAGAAAGCAAACTGTTTTCGGGCGGACACATGGGTCCGCCCCTACGGCTATACAAAAACAACTAGTATATCAATTTAATATAGGAAAAAGATGAAAGATTTTACAGGAAAACAAGAGGAAGACCTCAACAACCAACAACCCATCCAACAAGTGCAACCCCAAAAACAAGTGAAAACAAAGAAGCAAGAAGCTCCCCCATCACTAAAGAAGCTCCTGAAAGAAACCAAGAAACAACTGAAAGAACGGTATAAAAAAAAGAGCCGCTCACTCAGGACGAACTAGCCGAAGTCCTATCGCTGAACAACTCCATAGCCCGCCTCTGCCCCCAAACGCGCGGACTATCGGCAAACAACCGATGGAAAAAAGAACTGCCCGGCACAGATCACGACCAAAAAATAAAAGCAATGGTGGAGTTTGCCAAAGACTTATTCGACGCCGCCCACTACCTGGTTACAAACCAGGAAGACGAGGACGAAGGAATGACCAAAGGATTTGCACACCGCTTCAGCCTCGTGTTCAGTTTCGACGATTTCACCGACGAGGAAGTGTATAATAAACTGATGCAAGAGGTGAGAAGAAAATATCCACAAAGGATAATCCCTAGAGGCACAGAAGATTAGCTATAGCGAGCGCAAAATAGTAAGAATTAGTTTACGCCCGCGTTTTAAGCATTCAAAACATCTTTATCTGCTGAATGTCAATAAGATACCCCCGTGCCAACCACCAAAACACGGGGGTAATCTTTATTTTATTCTGCCTACCTTTGCATTGTCATCAAGACAATTAGTGCACTAAGCGGAATAAACATTTTATTAAATTACAAAGCAATGAAACCAAAGAAAGAACAACAAATACACCTGAACCTGAATATGATGTCAGATTTCCGTGTAATCAGCTTGAGCGAGGAGATGGGACACGAAGGGATCAGCCTCTACTTTCAAATGTACTTCTTCCTGTACATGCAGAAAGAGTGTTGCCACAACCTCCACAAACTGGAACTGCTGGCAAAGATATTCAAAACAGACGCCGAAACCCTCACCCGGGTGATCTGCGACTTTGAACTGTTCAGCATGGCCGAGGACGGGACATTCAGCAGCACCATGCTGGATGAGGAAATGGATATTACCCGTCCGTATGCCCACCGAAAGGTGGCAGGAGAAACGGCAAGTACTGCGGCAAACGCCGGGGCGGAAGCGAACGGAAAAGAAGCGGGAAAAGAAACTTCTCAAACGGAAAAGGATGCCCCGAAAGCAGGAAAAGCGACTGACGCGAAAGCAGCGAAAACGACTACTCCGAAAGCAGGAAAAGAGGCTGAAACCATAGTCGAAAAAGCAGCAAAACCGGCTTGTAAAAGCAATAAAAACACCTGGAAAACGGATGAAAAAGCAGCGTTTCAGCAGGCAAAAAGCAGTGATTTCGGTACTGTTTCCACTCCCTCGGGGAATAATAATAATATTAATATTAAATATAACCAGAAAGAGAGTAGTAGTATTTCCCGACCGGACAACTTGAAGCCGGCACGAAACTGGACGGAATGTGTCCGCGATGCTTTCGCCCAATCTTCATGGCTGGAAGTGGTGGCGATGCAAAGCGGAATGCAAATGGCGCTGAAAGAAAACCTCAGCTTCATCATCCACCTGTTCACCCGCCACGTCATAGCACAAGGCACGGAACTGAATATCACTTCGGATCATGAGGCAAAATCATACTTCATGAATTTCATCCGCCAAGGCTCCCCCACCCGCCGGGATGTGGACGGGAAACTGAAAGAGTACATCCGCGGAAAGGTGCAGGACAAGGCGCACTCACCCTATGAGCAGTATGATCCCAAGACGAAACAACGATCGTATGACGGCGTACCGATTCCCGCCGATGCGCCACCACGACCCAATGCACGGGTGGGGTGGAGCTATGAAAGGTCGGGGTGGCTGTGAGGTAGCTATCGCCCACGGCGCTTTAACGTTATCGTCCACCGTAGGGGCGGATTGAATCCGCCCGAATGCATACACGGCTGCGCTATGTCATCGGGCGGATTCAATCCGCCCCTACGGTGGGGGGAAAACATCAACCGGTAGGTATTTTAAACACTAACATCAAAACCCCATGCAAGAAGAACAAAAACAAATCATAGAGCGTGCCCACAACCGCAACCGTTGCAAAATAGCATGCCCTTTCTGCGAAAAGACCCGCCACAACCACAAGGACCACTCCATGAGTGTAGACCTGATACGTGGCATCTACCACTGTTTCCACTGCGGAGCCAAGGGCCGCCTGCACAGCACCGTGTCCGGCACCCGCTACACCCCTGCCCTGCCACCTGCCAACCATGCCCGTCCCGATGCCGCCGCCCTGCAACGTATGCAGCCTCCCGGCCCCACATGGACGGACTACCTCACCCACACCCGTGGCATCTCCGCCGACGTGCTGCGCCGCATGCACATCAGCGAGTCACTGGAGCGAATGCCCCAAACCGGCCAGACCGAAAGCTGCATCTGCTTCCCCTTCACCGAAGAAGGGGCAGTGGTAAACATAAAATACCGCACCCTGCAAAAACACTTCAAACTGACCGCCGGAGCCGAACTCATCCCTTGGAACATCGACGCCATCCGCAACCGTCCCCGCGCCCTCCTCACCGAAGGCGAAATAGACGCCCTCACCCTGCTGGGCCTGGGCTACGAGGAAGTGATCTCCGTGCCCAACGGCGCCGGAGGCATCAACCTCACCTGGCTGGACCGCTTCATCGACACCCATTTTGCCGACAAGGACTGCATCATCCTCGCCCTGGACACCGACGACCGCGGCATAGACCTGCGCAACGAACTGATCCGCCGCCTGGGCGACAGCATTTGCCGCGTAGTGACCTGGGGCGAAGGTTGCAAGGATGCCAACGAGCACCTGTTGCGCCATGGCGCGGACAGCCTGCGCCAAGCCATAGAATCGGCACAGGAAGTCCCCTTGGAGGGAGTGTTCAGCGCCGAGGACGAGCGCGAGGACTTAATGAAACTTTACCGCGAAGGTCTGCCTCCGGGCAAGGAGTTGGGGTTGGAGAATCTGGATCGTTTCCTCACCCTCGCCCGCCGCAGGCTGATGCTGATAACGGGCATCCCCGGGCACGGCAAGAGTGAGTTCTTGGACGAGATAGTAACCCGATTGCTCATCCGCCACCAGTGGCGCGCCGCCTTCTTCTCGCCGGAGAAGCAGCCCCACGCCATGCACCTGGCGCAGATAGCGTCGCGCATCATCGGGCAGACGTTCCGCCGGGGCTTTGCCACTCCCATGGAGGCGGAACAGGCGTTGACGTTCCTGGGCCGCAACCTTTTCTCCATCCTTCCCGACGAGGATTACAGCATAGACACCGTGCTGAACATTGCCAAGTCCCTGATCCGCCGCCACGGCATCAACGTGCTGGCGCTGGATCCTCTGAACTGTTTTGACCACTGCCGCCCCAACAACATGACGGAGACGCAGTATCTGGATAAACTGCTAGGGCGAATGGCTAACTTTGCAAAGCAAAACAACATATTGCTCATCTTGGTGGCGCATCCCACCAAGATGCACAAGTTGCCGGGTCAGAAGGAGGAAGCGAAGCCGGACATGTATGACATTGCGGGCAGTGCCGCCTTTGCCAATAAGGCGGATTACATCCTGTCAGTATTTCGTGATTTTGCGGAGGGGCATACGCAGGTTACTTCCGAGAAGGTGCGTTTCAGCCACGAGGGCACGCGCGGAAAGGCGTTCTTCCGGTTCTCGATGCACAATAACCGGTTCACGCCGTGCGAGATTGAGACGCCGGAGAACCCCCGTCCCCCGATACCGAAATGGGATAATACGAATTGGTTGAAGGGGTTGATGGAACCGAAGCAAGGGGAGCTGGGGATGGAGTAGCATCCCCCCGTAGGGGCGGACCCATGTGTCCGCCCGATAACATCCACGTTCCCACCCACCGTAGGGGCGGATTGAATCCGCCCGAATACACCCACTACAACACCCACCATATAATAATGCATACAACTGCGCTATGTTATCGGGCGGATTCAATCCGCCCCTACGGTGGGTGAGGTTTTATTCTCTGATACGCTTGCAGGTAATAAAAAGATTACCTACCTTTGCTATATAATTCAAAATAGACACGATGCCTACAATTTTAATATTATTCGGTTTAAAGTTTAGAATATATGTACGCGACCATGAACCTGTACATGTTCATGTCATCAGCCAAGATGGCGAAGCAAAATTTCGGGTAAGTGATGAAGTAAAGCTAATGGATAATAAAGGAATGAAGCCTAAAGACTTAAAGTTAGCGGAAAGCATCATTGAAGAAAACAAAGAACTGATTATTACAGAATGGATTAAAATATACGGCAAATAAGCCGTGTCTTTATAATACGGAAAGGAGTTATTATGGTAGCAAAGAAAGTATGGTTTGAAGATGACAAGATCTTCATTGAAACGGATGACGGGCGTACTTTGTGGCAATCTGTTTTATACTATCAGAGATTGAGAAATGCTACAAAAGAGCAACGGAACAACTATGAACTGGGTGCCTTCGGCATCCATTGGGAGGATATTGATGAAGATGTATCCTATGAAAGTTTTGAATATGATAATCCGGAGCCTACGGGCATCTCGCGATTGTTTTTAACACATCCCGAAATTAACGCATCGGCTGTTGCCAGACGTATGGGGATGCAACAAAGTCTATTGGCACAATATATCAGAGGTCTTAAAAAACCATCTGAAGAACGTGCCCGGATGATTGTAGACACCATACGGCAAATAGGGCAAGAGCTAAGTAACGTATGAGATTATTCTTTTAAAATAGTTCCACCGTAGGGGCGGACCCATGTGTCCGCCCGGTAACACAATGCGTTAATATTTTCAGTTCCATCCACTGTAGGGGCGGGGTTTGCCCGCCCTAACCAACGGTCACGACCTTGGGAATAAAACATTGCACTATGCCTCGGCTGACGCTATGCTATCGGGCGGAAGATTTTCCGCCCCTACAGTGGATGGAAACGGTGGGCGAGAACGTGGGTGTATTCGGGCGGGCAAACCCCGCCCCTACGGGGGATGGGAACGGTGGGTGTTATCATTAATGAGGGAACGGTGGATGTCAGTATCTAAGGCTCCCCCAATGCATCCACTATCAGTTGCACCTGTGCCGGTGAGAATGTCCGTATCTTATCGGTAAAACCTTGGGCGGTGAGGGATGCCACCAAGGTGGGGTGAAAGTCAATCCAACGCATCAGTTTGCGACGGGCGGCGCTCACGGATATATCGGGGCTGTAACACTGTGCCAGTTCACTCTTTCCGTAGGCTCTGATATGAAATTTTTCCATGCTATACATACTGTTTTTTTAGTTGTTTTAATCTGTTGTTATCGCATTACAAATGTAATCTTTTTCTATCGGATAATAAAGCATTCTCCCCTATATATTGCGCAACATCGCACATCATTCTGTAACATCTTAATGCATCGCTTATAATGACGCTTCTGCGCCATAGGCATGACGTATCTTTGTTCTGTCAGACGATGAGGGCCGACGATTAGTAATGACAACGCGCGATCATTAGTAACGACGAGGCCCGATGATTAGTAACGACGGGCTGCGAAGACCAGTAACGGCAAGAGAGTACCATCAAGTCCGGCACAAGTGAGTTTTTTAAGTCTTTAGTATGAATGTTTTAAATCTTAATTCAGTATGATTAATTACAGTATCGTGATGCGTAACAACCCCGTGGACAGAGATGCCAAAAGTAAGGCTTATGCCTGTTCACAGTATTCGGAGGTAATGGATATTAACCGCTTTGCAGAGCACATTGCCAGTCATGGGTGTGTGTACAAACGGGCGGATATTGTCGCCATCCTCACCATGTCCGTAGATTGCATGAGGGAGGTGATCTTGGCAGGGCAGAAAATACAACTGGGAGATTTGGGAAGTTTTTATGTCAGCATCAACAGTGAGGGGGCTGATACGCCGCAGGCTTTCAATCCCGCCATTCACGTCAAGAGGCTGAATGTGAACTGGACGTGCGGACAGCGTTTTCAGAATTTGTTGGAGGATGCAGAGTTCAATCTGGTGGCTACGCGAAAGGCGGCGCAGAAGGTGGTGAAGGCCTTGAAAGAGGGGAAAACCACGGTGAACCTGGGAGATGAACAGGTGGTGGAAAATATGGGGTAGCATTGCTGTCCGCCGTGTAATCGGGGATGGGAATGAATCAAATCGCATTTGTTGGAAAAGACAGCGCAGCCTCCCCCTTTTGAAGGGGGCAAGGGGGATGTTCTCTTGGAATGATGGAGTATCTTACTACAGAAAAGCAACCACACCAAGGAGAACATCCCCCTTAAATCCCCCTTCAAAAGGGGGAGAGGCTGCGCAATGCTTCCTTAGGACAATGCAATTTTATGTTCTTTTGTTCTTCTGTCTAAAATTCATTCAAAAACCAACTAATTATTAACCATTTAACACTTTATCCTTATGAGCAGTAAATCAAAATTCAACTGGGGTACTATCCTTAAAGTAATCATCACCGTAGCCACCGCCATTGCGGGCGCATTCGGAATACAGAGTTGCATTTAATCCCCCCATCCGCCATGCGTAAAATCACTCTTATCATTATCCACTGCTCCGCCACCCCCGAGGGGCGGAGCCTGGATTTCGAAGCCTGCCGCTACGAACACATCCATCACCGCCACTTCCGAGACATAGGTTACCATTTCTACATCACCCGCGGGGGCGAGATTCATCGCGGACGGGAGATAGAAAAGGTGGGTGCACATTGCAAGAATCACAACTCCCATTCCATCGGCATCTGTTATGAAGGCGGATTGTCCGCCGACAGTAAACCGATGGATACACGTACCTTGGAGCAGAAAGGAGCTTTGCTGGCATTGCTGCGGGAGTTGCGGGGAGTGTTTCCGGAAGCATTGATAGTGGGACATCATGATTTGAATCCGGTGAAGGCTTGTCCCTGTTTTGATGCGGTGAGGGAGTTTAAAGGGGTGTAGGCTTTCCCCCATTCTTGAACCACAGATGATAAATAATTCAAAATGGGGATGGAATGAATTCATCCATCGTAGGGGCGGACCCATGTGTCCGCCCGATAACATACAGGAAAAGCATGTATTGTGAATGCATTCGGGCGGACACACGGGTCCGCCCCTACGGTGAATTCATTCAAAACTCCCCCGAACAGAATTAAACTATCCCCCCTTTTTTGGATTATTTATCCCCACCCGTACACCTACTTTAAAATAAAATGCCTAGTTTTGCAAATAAAAAAGACACTCAGCATATGAAACATATAGCATACGCATTGATCCTTCTGCTCACCCTCACCTCCTGCGGAGAAGACCGCAGCGGAGAGTACTACGCCCTGATAGAAGACAACCTGTGGATAGAGCAAGTAATGAAAGAACATTACCTGTGGTATGACAACATCCCCGAAATAAAGAAGGATGACTACTTCGCCACCCCCGAAAACTTCCTGCAAAAGATGCTCTATTCCGGCGCACAAGACGGCAAAGGAGACAAGTACTCACGCATCGAAATGAAAAACGATGCCGCCCGTTCCCTGTACCTGCAACGCTCCTCCACCTACGGATTCGACTTTGAACTGATGAGCGACCCCACCGGAACCACCTCGCACACCTTTGCCCGCATCCTGTTCGTCCTGCCGGACTCCCCCGCCTCAGAAGCCAAACTGGAACGCGGAAACTGGATCTCGGCCATCGGCAAGGAAACGGTGACCACCAGCAACTACGGTTACCTGATGAGCGGAGGCGAAACCACCTTTGCCCGCGAAAGTCTGGTATTTGATGCCGAAGGCAACGCCAGTTGGCTGGCAGTGGACACCGTGAAAGTAGGGGCAAGCCGTCCGGTAGAGCTGGATCCATTCTATGTGAACACCATTTACACCGTAGAGGGAAAGAAAATAGCCTACATGGTATATAATGATTTCACCACCGGCCCCAACGACCAAGCCACCGACACGGAATACAGGGAGGAAATGCGCCGCATATTCGCCGATTTCAAAAGCCAATCTCCCGACGCCTTCATCCTAGACCTGAGATACAACCCCGGCGGATTCCTCAGTTGCGCCAATGACCTTGCCAGCTATTTGGCGCCATCCTCCGCATTGGGAAAAGTGTTCTGCACCACCTTGTATAATGACATCACCACTCCGCAGAAAGAGGAAATTCTGCTGAATCCCCAACTGGCAGCCGAGAACCTGAACCTGTCCAAGCTCTATGTGCTCACCAGCCGGTTCACCGCCTCTGCCTCCGAAGCCGTTATCAACTGCCTCCGCCCCTATATGGGAGAGGAAAACGTAGTGGTGATAGGCGAAACCACCTATGGCAAAAACGTAGCCATGGAGCCTTATGAGGATGAACGCTTCAACTTCATCCTATGGCCCGTTGTGGCATACGTGCTGAACTCCGCCGGAGAAGCCGATTACGTGAACGGCATCACCCCCACCTTTGCCCTGAGCGAACGAAATCTTATTTCTCCACTCTACCCGTTGGGAGATCCCAACGAGTATCTGTTGAGAAACACCATAGCCTATATCACCACAGGAACCATGCCGGACCTGAAACAACCCGAAAACCCGGCATCCATGAAAGGACGTGTGCTCTATAACTCTATGAGTGAGAGGGGGATGCGTGGCATCCGGTTGCGATAAACCCGTAGGGGCGGATTGAATCCGCCCGAATACACAAAGCAAACTGTTATCGGGCAGATTCAATCTGCCCCTACAGCAAAATGATAGCAATATCAGAGTTTTTGAAACAGACCCGTAGGGGCGGATTGAATCCGCCCGTATGCACAAAGCAAATCATTATCGGGCAGATTCAATCTGCCCCACAGCAAAATGATAGCAATATCAGAGTTTTGAAACAGCCTTGTGCCCGGTGAAACAAACCTTTGTAGAAACTAACTAACCAATCTATATAAATATGCGAACAAAACCTATTTATCTATTCTTATTATTGCTCTTTATCCCCCTGTGTGCCTTTTGCCAGTCAAAATCCACCTTCGAGATAAAAGACGGACATTTCTACCGCAACGGTAAAGTAACCCCCATCCTTTCGGGCGAGATGCACTATGCCCGCATCCCCCACCAGTACTGGCGCCACCGCCTGCAAATGATGAAGGGAATGGGACTGAACACCGTAGCCACCTACGTATTTTGGAACGCCCACGAAACCGAACCCGGCAAATGGGACTTTACCGGCGACAAGAACCTGGCCGAATACATCAAGATAGCCGGAGAAGAAGGCATGATGGTGATTCTGCGCCCCGGCCCATACGTGTGTGCCGAATGGGAATTTGGCGGCTACCCCTGGTGGCTGCAAAACGTGCCAGGCATGGAGATAAGAAGGGACAATGCCGAGTTCCTGAAACATACCAAAACGTACATTGACCGCTTGTACAAGGAGGTAGGCCACTTGCAATGTACCCAGGGCGGCCCCATCATCATGGTGCAATGCGAAAACGAATTTGGCTCCTACGTGGCACAACGCAAGGATATTCCCCTGGAAGAACACCGCGCCTACAACGCTAAAATAAAGCAACAACTGGCCGATGCAGGATTCAATGTGCCGCTGTTCACCTCGGATGGCAGTTGGCTGTTTGAGGGAGGCAGCACCAAAGGCGCCCTGCCCACCGCAAACGGCGAGAGCGACATAGCCAACCTGAAAAAAGTGGTAAACCAGTACCATGACGGCAAAGGCCCTTACATGGTAGCCGAGTTCTACCCCGGATGGCTCTCCCACTGGGCGGAACCGTTCCCGCAAGTGAGTGCATCCGAGATAGCACGCCAAACGGAAGCGTACCTCAAGAATGATGTATCTTTCAACTTCTACATGGTACACGGAGGCACCAACTTCGGCTTTACCAGCGGCGCCAACTATGACAAGAAGCACGATATACAGCCGGATATGACCAGTTATGACTATGATGCTCCCATCAGCGAAGCCGGATGGGTGACTCCCAAGTATGACTCCATCCGCACGGTTATCAAGAAGTATGTAAAGTATGCCGTGCCCGATGCTCCCGCACCGATGCCGGTCATCGAGATACCTTCCATCTCTTTAAATAAGGTTGCGGATGTACTGGCTTATGCCGAAAAGATGAAACCGGTAACAAGTAGCACTCCGCTCACGTTTGAGCAAATGAACCAGGGATATGGCTATGTGCTATACACCCGCCACTTCAACCAGCCCATCAGCGGCACACTGGAGATTCCGGGCTTGCGGGACTATGCCGTGGTGTACGTAGACGGCGAAAAAGCAGGTGTGCTGAACCGCAACACGCAGACTTATTCCATGGAAATAGAGGTTCCGTTCAACTCCACTCTACAGATTTTGGTAGAGAACATGGGACGAATCAATTATGGCAGTGAGATTATTCACAACACGAAGGGCATTATCAGTCCCGTCACCATCGCCGGAAAGGAAATTACAGGCGGATGGAATATGTATCAGTTGCCTATGAGCGAAGTTCCCGATCTGGGCAAGATGGGCGGCAACGTATATGCCAACGGATCTGCACAGGCAGGCAAGTTGAAGGATTGCCCGGTGCTGTATGAAGGCACGTTTACACTGGGTGAAACAGGTGACACATTTATTGATATGGAGGATTTTGGAAAAGGAATCGTCTTTGTCAATGGAGTGAACATCGGTAGATACTGGCAGGTAGGCCCGCAACAAACGCTCTATATACCGGGCGTATGGTTGAAGAAAGGCGAGAATAAGATTGTGATCTTTGAACAGCTGAACGCAGAGCCTAAAAAAGAAGTGAAGACGGTGAAAGTGCCGGTGCTGATGAAGCAGAAATAAAAAGAGTTAATTGACTATCAAGGGAGAATGAGTTCTAACTCATTCTCCCTTCTTTTTAATACCATCCCCCGTAGGGGCGGACCCATGTGTCCGCCCGAATACATAGCGCCAGCCGAAACACCGCGCCAGCTTCCCCCTTTTGAAGGGGGATTTAAGGGGGATGTTCTCCTTTCTACGGTTGCTTTCTGTAGTAAGATAACCACCATTCCAAAGAGAACATCCCCCTTGCCCCCTTCAAAAGGGGGAAGCTAGCGCGGTGTTATCGGGCGGACACATGGGTCCGCCCCTACAGGGGATGTTATCCCCCAAATGTTATCCTCCGCTCCCCCCATCCTTGTTAAAAAGAACTTTCCCAAAACAAAACTTCCCCCTCCCGCGTTATGTACCCAAATAACCATTAAAAACCTGACTTGACAATGAAAAAAGTATTTATCCTGGTAGCCATGGCTGCCATCATTACCTCTTGTGGTTCAAAAGGAAACAAAAGCGCCGAAATGATAGCCGAAGGCGAAAGTGACTCCATCTTTGCTGTAAACGACAGCACCTTGGGCGATCTGCAAACCTATACCTACGAAGGTATCATTCCCGCAGCCGATGCCGAAGGCATCAACTACCAACTCACCTTGCAGGAAGCAGGCGAGGACTCCCTGGGAACCTACAACCTGACCACCACCTACCTGGGAACCAAGGACGGTAACCAAGTCTTTACCGACAGCGGAACCGTAGTAACCATCATCGGCATCCCCAACGACAGCACCGCCATAGTGTACCAACTGGTATCTGCCGCACCGGGACACGAAAAGACCAACTTCCTGGCCGAAGGGGACAGCGCCGTAACCATGATAGGCAAAGACTTTAAGAAAGCCGCCTCCAAGCTGAACTATACGCTGAAAAAGAAACTTTAATTAACCGGCAGGCGACTAAATTCACAAAAAAGCAGACAGCAAGTGAACAAAAACATAAGCTGCCCGTTAGTATGAGAAAACTAGACGAAATAATTAGTATTAACTTTAACAAAAACTTGACATGAAAAAATTAATTCCTATCCTATTGGCGGTCTTTGCCTTGGTATCTTGCGAGAAAGACCCGGACATGGACAAATTGGACAACGAGTATCTGGTATTCACCAATCATGACACTAGTACTAAATTCAGTGACTTCAACACGTATTACATCCCCGACAGCATCTTGGTGATAGGTGACAAAAAGGATCCTGAATACTGGAAGGACGAAAATGCCCAACTCATTATCAGTGCATTCGTTGCCAAAATGAGCAACGCAGGCTATACACGCGCTACCGAAAAGGAAGATGCAGACCTTGGTTTGCAGGTGAGCTATGTAGCAAGCACGTATTATTTCCACGGTTATTATAATGACGGACCTTGGTGGGGCTACTATCCCGGTTATTGGTATCCCGGCTACTGGGGTGGCAACTGGGGAGGCGGATGGTACTACCCGTATCCCATCACTTACAGTTATAGCACAGGTTCCCTGCTGGCAGACTTGGTAAATCTGAAAGCTCCGGAAGGCGCTAAAGAGAAATTGCCCGTAGTATGGAATGCATACATCAGCGGATTGCTGGGCGGTAGCGGAAGCCTGAATGTGAACCGCGCTACAACAGCTGTCAATCAGGCATTTGCTCAGAGCCCGTATCTGAAGAAATAACCCGGTAAGTGAAACAAGTATTCATTTAAAAACAAAAAAGGAAGTATGAAAACTATAAAATATTTTACTCTCAGACTGATGGCGGTAGCCGCCATCGCCATAGCCTTTGCCCTGCCGGCAAAAGCACAGGTAACTCCGTTTACCTATTTCAACGTAGACTGGCAGTTCAATGCCCCCATCAGTAACGACTTTGCCAACAAAGCAAGTGGCTGGGGTATGAACTTTGAAGGTGGATACTACATAGCACCGGATTTATCTATCGGCGCATTTATCAACTATCACACCAACAACGAGTACATCGCACGCCAGACATTGCCCATCAGCGGTTCGGCAGCACTGACCACAGACCAGCAACACTCTGTATTCCAGTTGCCTTTCGGTTTTGCTTCCCACTACCGTTTCAGCGATGGCGTATGCCAACCTTACGTGGGTTTGAAACTGGGTGCCAACTACACCAAAATGACCAGTGACTTCTACATCTACGAAGTAAGAGATAATACTTGGGGCTTCTACGTGTCACCGGAAGTAGGTGTAAATATTTACCCGTGGACTAACAGCATCGGTTTCCACATTGCAGCCTTTTATAGCTACTCTACCAACAAAGGAACCGTGTTCAACTATGATATGGATAAACTAAACAACTTCGGCTTCCGCGTAGGTGTGGCTTTCTAAAGAGATTTCTAGACTATTCTATTTATTATTGGGGATTATCCGTGCATGGAGTGCAAGGGTAATCCTCTTTTCTTTTTAATCGCTCCCCCAGTAACGCCATCATCCACCGTAGTGGCGGATTGAATCTCATAGCCGTCAAGCTAAGAGATAAATAGCGTTACCACCTACCGTAGGGGCGGATTGAATCCCATAGCCGTCAGGCTAAGGAATCCTACTAAATA
>ERZ791737.293-NODE-293-length-52812-cov-100.883769_pt1 | contig 52812 bp, 45 predicted proteins | sample MGYA00510042_ERZ791737 | MGnify/ENA primary metagenome ERZ791737 (study PRJEB30046, sample SAMN00791965) | human gut metagenome | study: EMG produced TPA metagenomics assembly of the A metagenome-wide association study of gut microbiota in type 2... | reverse complement strand
AGCCTGACGGCTATGGGATTCAATCCGCCCCTACGGTGGAGGTTTACCTTAAACAATTGATTCATAACCACCCCGATGTGTATAAATCAACACCGGAACTAATATCGTGTTACCTTATCCGTATGCCCCTTCAAATACTCAAAACGGTTTATCAATTTACCCAACAATTCAGGATATTTCTCTGCCAGGTTATTCTGCTGACCAATGTCTTCTTTCAGATTATATAGTTTATAACCATATCCCAATCCCATAAATTCACCGTCTTCTTTACTATATGGATTATAATAAGGTGGAATCAAAGCCCAATCCCCTTGACGATATGCGTAGTTAAACATACCTTCAATCACCAGTTCTTTGCGTCCTTCCTGAGTCTTGCCTAGAAAAACATCCATTGTATCCTCGCTATCTACCTTATCAGGATAAGTCTGCCCCAACAATGTTGCGAAAGATGCCAATAAGTCCATCTGACACACAAAAGCATCAGACACCTGCGGTTTTACCTGTGCCGGCCAGCGCAACATAAACGGAATACGGGTTCCTCCATCAAACATGCTTGTCTTACCGCCACGCAGCGGACCTGCAATCTTATGATCACCCACCAATTCTTCTGCTTGATCTTGATAACCATCGTCAAGCACCGGACCATTATCACTTGTAAATATCACAATGGTATTCTCCGTCAGCCCCAGCTTATCCAGCTCTTTCAAGAACTCAGCCACACACCAATCTGCTTCCAGAATCACATCACCGCGCGGTCCCATACCCGATTTGCCTGCAAAGCGTTCATTCGGCACACGAGGCACATGAGGTTGGTGAAGTCCGTAGTATAAAAAGAAAGGTCCATCTTTATGATCATCTACAAACTGTTTAGCCTTATTCAAAAAGAGTTCCGCCATTTCTTCATCCTTCCATTGGGCAGCCTTTCCGCCTTTTTGGAAACCAATGCGGGGTACTCCATTTACAATAGAACCGGCATGCCCTACACTGGGGTGCATACGAAGCAGCTCCGGATTATCTTTTCCGGTAGGCTCACCCGCAAAATTCTGGCGATAGTCCACATAAAGAGGATCATTGGGGTCAAGCCCCACTACGCTGCCGTTTTCCAAGAAGACACAGGGCACACGGTCATTGGTTGCAGCCTGAATAAATGAATAATCATATCCGATTTCCGCCGCACCGGGATGCACTTCCTTGTTCCAGTCCACGCCGCCATCTCCCAAACCGATATGCCATTTTCCTACAGAGCCTGTAGCATATCCAGCCTGCTTCATCAATTTGGGTAGGGTAATCTTCTGAGGATCAATAATCAGCGCAGCATTACCGGGAAGAATCTTGGCATCTACATTACTCCAAGGATATTTTCCGGTCATCACCGAATAACGGCTGGGAGTAGAAGTAGCTGCTGTACAAAATCCTTGGGTAAACCGGATACCTTCATTGGCAATGCGATCCATGCCGGAAGTTTGTATGCGGTGCGCACCATAACAGCTCAGGTCACCATATCCCAAATCATCGGCTACAATCAATATAATATTCGGTTGCTTTCCGGCCTGTTCCTGTGGAGACAATGCCTCGGCAGTCATAGTAACTGTCGGCAGGGAAGTTCCTGCCAACAGGCCTAATACATAGTTGGTTAGTTTCATAGTATAAAGACTTATAAATTACTCACTTTATCACCCGGTTTATTACAAAATAACTCCACAAACAGATACTACACTATTCTGCTTTCTAAAAAAACGATTCTTATATGCCAGCGATAAACTCAAGACCAGCTAGAATAAAAAATAGCTCCTACTTTTCTTCTTCCACCGGAAGCGGAGTAGTATTTTCCTTATACGCAGCAAAACCTTTTATCTTTGTCCGCTCCTGCTTGGCAGTCTCCGAAGCGGCACTGCCCAGCTGCTGCAGATTTTGCTTAATGGCATCATGGGTAACAAAGAAATGATCGAGCATCGCTTTCAGATATTCATCCAATGGTCCTTCTTTGGGAGTAAACAAAGTATGGGATTTAGAATGAAGCCCCACATTCTTCTCGTCTTCATCGGCTGTATAAACAGTAGTAACCAACGAATCCACATTTACCAGATTCACAATCTCCTTTAAATAAGGTAATGCCGGATTGTCAATGCTGATAGATGCCCACCACGGATTCCAGATCATAATAAACCTTGCCTCATCTTCTACGGCAATATAGAAATCATCTCCCTGATACTTAAAGACCACATGGCCTTCTTCATTGGTTTCGGGCTGGCAACCTATCTTCTTTAGCACAGCAATCACCAATTCTTCCGTTCCAATGTCTTCCAGTTCCTCTTTCGTCATACGGTCCAAGTGGTCTCTGCGTTTTTTTCGTTCATGACGAATGCGGAGGATAAGAAAAGCCAACGGCCACATTGCCAAGGCAATAACAGCGATAAGGATGGTGAGGTCGGTCATATCTGCTTGCGATTTAAGGGTTCTACATCAAAAGATTACCCATAGTTATTGACACTATGTTAAACAAATATAGCAATTATATTTCAAAAAGCAGTATTATTTCAGATGTTTCTTTATCCATACCAAGTGTCCATACTCGGTATCCTCGGAAGTCCAGTGTTCATTAATCGGAGTGATCAAGGCCTCCTTCGGGCAATTCAGCACATTATAAACAATGTAACTGGTGGTAGGCGGACAGGTATTATCGTTATAACCCCACGTCATATAAACAGGAACAGTAATCTGTTTTGCAAAATTCACCACATCATAATAAGCAAGAGTCTGTATCTTTTGGGGAGTATCCATATCTACCGTCTTACTGAAAAGATGAGGATAGCCACCGGCACGCCCTGCCTTGTAACCGGCCATATCGCTTAAAGCGGGATGATTGGCAACACATGCTGTTACCCGCTTATCCAGTCCGGCTGTAACCAGTGCCAATGCACCGCCTTGACTTCCGCCCTGTACAATCACATTCTTCCCATCCCAGTCCGGCAGGGAGGTCAGCAGGTCGATACTGCGGACGCAAGCCAGGTAAACCCGTTTCATATAATAATTCTCACGACTATCCAGCCCATTCACCAGGTAACCGTTTTCGCGGCTGCTGAAGGCTCTGCTTATCTCACTAAAAGTTTCATCATCCAGTTCGGGATGCAAACCATGTATTTCTATCTCAAAACGGATACAACCTTCCTCCGCATAATATTTATGACGCATAGGACCTTTGATGGTTTTAATTCCCGCCCCCGGAGGACAAAGTACCACCGGATATTTTCCTTCTGCCTTGGGATAGAACAGATAACCGTAGATACATTGGTTCTGCCGATTCAATTGCAACCTGATGAGATAACAATCTATCTTATCTGTAGAATATTTCTCCACATGTTCCTTGGTATATGTCAGGGGGAATTGGGCAGCTTCGGCTTTCGTCTTATCCCAAAACTCATTGAAATCAGACGGCAGTTTGGTGTAAGGCTGAAGCTTTTCCGGAGAAAAACCGACCTTAACATGATGCGAATAGGTCTTTCCATCGAGTTTTGCAGTGAGACGGCAGTCACGAAAGCCCGGTTCCCGCATCGTTCCTACCGGAATCAGTGCTTTTCCATTCTTCAAGGTCACCGTTCCCTGTGCATCCGAAGGCATCATATCGCCTCCCAACTCATAAGACACAGTGAGCCCGTCTTGCGGAATACCATATTTATAAAATTGGACTTCAACTGTGGCTTTTTCTCCTGTCTTGTAAAGCCAGTCGGCATGATCGGGCACAGTCACCCAAAGTACATCGCTACGATAAGGATAATTTTCGGCTGCCGCAGGAAGCATAAACAAGACAGCCATTACAAGCATACACAATAATCTGTTTTTCATCGTAATTCTATTTAGTTGTTTTCAAAAGTCCGTATTAAACTTGCGCAACTCCGCACGCAGGGTTTGCGCCCTTCCTTCCGTCATGCTATCCAGCAATTCCCAGAAACGGGGTCCATGGTTCATTTCCTTGGTATGGGATAGCTCATGCAGCAACACATAATCCATCAGATGGGGAGGCAAAAGCATCAGGTAACAAGACAGGTTGATGCTGCCCGCTGCCGAGCAACTCCCCCATCGGCCTTTACTTCCGGTAATCTTCACCCGTTTGAACGGCAAATGATAACGCTCGGACAACGCCGCCAGCAGAGGTGGCAGATACTCCTGTGCATTTCGCTTCATCGCCCTGATAATGGCATTGCGTACCAACCGCTGCACCTCCGGCAAAGAGAAATCAACATTCCGCGGACAGATAATCTTAACCCCTTCTTCTGAAAAACGCACGGAGAAACAGGTAAACCCGCCTTGCTCCAACCACAAACGGAAACAAGGAGCCTGAATGCGAAAATCCAAGTCAATGGATTTCTTTCCTACCTTTTTCCAGTCATCCAACAAACGCGCCCGAAACTGTTCCACCACTTCCAGCACCTTACTGCTCAGACTGTAAGGGGGGACAGTGACGTGCAGCCCGTCCGGTTTTACCCGCATGGTAATATTACGTGCCAGCTTGTGTGTACGCACAATGATACGTTCAAAATCTTTATCGGGAAGTACTCTTTTAGTTGCCATACGGACACAAAGATACATCTTTCTTCAAAAAAAAGACAAGTAATTGCAACTTTCAAAACCCGTACAGCGTCTAATTAACAGAAAACAATTAAAAACACATACGATATGAAAACAAGAATCATTTATTTCGCCAGTCTTCTTATGGTAATCATGACTATGACAAGTTGCTTCAACTTCTCATCAGGACCTAAGCCCAGTAAAAATAAGATTACCAAGAAATATAGTATAGAATCTTTCAATAAGATTGAAAACAAGGCTCCGGCAAGCATCGTCTTTACCCAAGGAGAGGCAACAACGGTAGAAGCGTACGGACCGGATAACTACATTTCACACCTGGTAGTGACTGCTGACAACGGCACTCTGAGCATCGGCGTAGACGAGGAGAAGTATAAGAATTTTAAGAATTCCAAGATCGTGATTTCAATCACCAGTCCCGAGTTATGCAGCATCAAACAAAGAGGTGTAGGAAGCATTACCTTGAAGGACAGTGTAAAAGTGGGAGATCTTTCCATCCAGGCGGAAGGAGTAGGCAGCATTGAATCGGATGCATTGATTGCAAATTCCATCAATGTATCTCAGGAAGGAGTAGGCAGCATTAATCTGAGAGGACAAGCCAACAGTGCCAAATACTATCTGGACGGAGTAGGCAGCCTGAAAGCAAAAGAAATGATTGTTACCGATGCTACCGTTGAACAAAACGGCGTAGGAAGTGTTTCATGCTATGCATCCGGAACAATAAATATCAGTGCCCAAGGGATAGGAAGTGTGAACTACTACGGAAATCCCGAAGTAACGGGACTTAAGAAATCCGGTATTGGAAGCGTTAAGAGCAAATAGCTCACTTCATAACTCTCTCTTTACATTAATTATCTTTACTAAGCAAAAAAGGATTACTGCTCACGCGGTAATCCTTTTTTAAATTATTTAGTTAGTTAATTTAAATTTGAGAGAATTGAAACTTCACAGCCTCGTAATTAAAAAGTTGTTTTAATAAGCACTAACTATCATATTTATATAAAAGCAAATGAAAATGTTCTAGTTCTTAGTCCCTGCCGTTGCCTCATCGGCAGCCATCTTGGCCACCGTGTCTATCGGCAATACAGGTTCATACGCCACTTGCGGATCTGTAGTAGTATTACGGTATTCATCATGAACGAATACCATGCCGCTATCACTACTTTCCAAAGAGCGCTGTACCACTGTTCCCATGACAAACAGCACGGCAATCGCCGCCGCCGACTTAAACAAGGGCATAAAGCGTGCGCGCATCGTCAGGCGTTTAGCTTTTACCACCGGTTTCTCTACCTGAGCAAGGATTCGGGCATCAAAGTCTTCTCCCAGCCCTATCTCCTTCTCTACCTCCTGATAAGCAAATAACTGCTTGTAAGGGAGCAAATGAGCAGGAATTTCTTTCTGACGAAAGAACGAACGTAAAATTTGCTCTTCTTCCAGCGAAGTTTCGCAATTCCAATAACGTTCCAAAAGCTGTTCAATATACTTATAATCCATAATCCTCTATTTCAGTGTATCTTTGTTTTATCTTTTGCCGGGCACGGAAAAGGTTTACTTTTACCTGTTCTTCCGTAATCTGCAAAATACTTGCAATCTCTTTATAGCCTTTTCCCTCCATATCTCTCAGCTGCATAATGGTGCGCTGCTTTTCGGGAAGTTCATTGACCAGCCGATGAATAATTCCTATTTGTTCATCTTGCGCCAACTGTTCATAAGGCGTTAATGTATCCGGCATCTCGCGTACTTCCGGTGTCAACTCCACATTCTGGGCTCCCATCTTCCGGCTACGGTCTATTGCCAAATTACGAGCTACCGTCATGCAATATGCTTCGATAGAGTCAAACTGCGGCCATTCGTCCCGCTTGTTCCATACTCTGATCATAGTATCCTGTACTACATCCTCCGCTTCGGCACTATCCAGCGTGATACGAAGCGCCAACCTGTAGAGCTTGTCTTTCAGGGGCAGAATGTCGTTTCGGAAACTGATTTCTTGCATTGCTCTGTAATAATGACGGGTGAGTTACACTAAAGTTACACTCACCCGCTTATTTTTTTGAATTATTTTTTGATTATGGTTCCGCTTTCTCCCTTTATAGCTGATGCCAAAGTGATTATCACCTGACTGACACCTGCATCGATGGCAGAAAAAGAGTTTTCCAGTTTGGGGATCATTCCCCCCTGAATGATGCCTTGCGCTACATATTCTTTGAACTCTTCCGGGGTAATGACCGGGATAACGCTGTCGTCATCATTCTCGTCGCGCAATACGCCTTTCTTTTCGAAGCAATAAACTAATGTCACATCAAAAAGGTCTGCCAAAGCTTTGGCAGTTTCACCGGCAATGGTATCGGCGTTGGTATTCAGCATGCTGCCTTTGCCGTCGTGCGTCAACGGGGCCATGACGGGCACAATGCCTTGACGGATCAGGGTTGCCAGAAAATCAGCATTCACTTTTTCCACATCGCCCACAAAGCCATAGTCCACATCCTTCACCGGACGTTTTACAGAGCGGATTACGTTCATATCGGCTCCGGTCAGTCCGATGGCGTTAACGCCTTTGGCTTGTAGTCCGGCTACGATATTCTTGTTCACCAGTCCGCCGTAGACCATAGTTACCACTTTCAAGGTTTCGGCATCGGTGATGCGGCGGCCATTTACCATTTTGCTTTCAATGCCCAGTTGGGCGGCCAGTTTGGTAGCAGAGCGCCCGCCGCCGTGAACCAGCAGTTTATAACCTTCTATAGCGGAAAAGTCAGCCAAAAGCTGATTGAGTGTAGCTTCTTCCTCTACTATCTTTCCGCCTACTTTTATAATAGTCAGTTTCTCTTTCATTGTTTTATTCCAAATAAGTATATCCGTACAATCCGGAACGATAGTTAGAAAGGAATTCCTTTCCTTCCTCTACTGAAATCTTTCCCTCTTTTACCGATTTAGTTACCCAGGTTTCCAGTGTGCGCACCAGTTTCTTCGGATTATACTGCACATAGTCCAAAACTTCCGCCACAGTTTCCCCGTCAATCACCTGGTCTATAGAATAACCTTTTTCATCTACCGTGACATGTACTGCATTGGTATCACCAAACAGATTGTGCATATCACCCAGAATCTCTTGATAAGCTCCCACCAGGAACACACCTATATAATAAGCATCTTTTCCTTTCAATGCGTGTACCGGAAGATCGTGCGACACATTGCGGGTAGAGATAAAGTTGGCAATCTTTCCGTCCGAGTCACAGGTAATATCCTGCAAAGTAGCATTACGGTCGGGTCTTTCATCCAAACGCTGGATGGGCATGATAGGGAATATCTGGTCTATCGCCCATGAGTCCGGCAAGGACTGGAACAAGGAGAAGTTGCAGAAATATTTGTCAGCCAACAGCTTATCCAACTTGCGGAATTCATCCGGAGCATGTTTCAAGCCCGAAGCAATCTGATTAATTTCACGGGTAACCGACCAATACAGACGCTCTATCTGTGCACGCGTCTTCAGGTCAACAATACCGTGGCTGAACAAATCGAGTGCTTCTTCGCGTATCTGCTGTGCATCATGCCATGCTTCCAGCATACGGCTTTGGTTCAGATTATCCCATATTTCATAAAGTTCATGCACCAATTCATGGTCATCCTCACTTACTTCAAAGTCTTCATCCATTTCGGGCAAAGTAGCCGTTTCCAGCACTTCAAAGATCAGAACCGAGTGATGGGCAGTCAGCGAGCGGCCACTCTCGGTGATTATATTGGGATGGGGAATGTTATTCTTGTCACTGGCATCCACCAATGTAGAAATAGAGTCGTTCACATACTCCTGAATGGAATAGTTCACACTGCTTTCACTGTTGGACGAACGCGTTCCGTCATAGTCCACGCCCAAACCACCGCCAATGTCTACAAACTCTACATTGAAGCCCATAGTGTGCAACTGCACATAGAACTGTGAAGCCTCGCGCAAAGCAGTCTTGATGCGGCGTATCTTGGTCACCTGACTACCTATATGGAAATGGATCAGCTTCAGGCAATCCTTCATATCTTTCTTTTCCAGAAAATCGAGCGCTTCCAGCAGCTCACTGGAAGTCAAGCCGAATTTGCTGGCATCACCACCGCTATCTTCCCATTTGCCACTTCCCGAAGAAGCCAGCTTGATGCGGATACCTATATTGGGGCGCACATTGAGCTGTTTCGCCATCTTGGCTATCAGGCGCAATTCGTTCATTTTCTCCACCACCAAGAAGATGCGTTTTCCCATCTTCTGTGCCAGCAAAGCCAGTTCAATATAGCTCTCATCCTTATATCCGTTACAGATAATCAACGAATCCGAGTCCGTGTTTACAGCAATCACCGCATGGAGCTCAGGCTTGGAACCGGCTTCCAGCCCCAAATTGAATTTCTTGCCATGACTGATGATTTCTTCTACCACCGGACGCATCTGATTCACCTTGATGGGGTAAATGATAAAGTTCTCGGCCTTGTAGCCATACTCATCAGATGCCTGCTTGAAGCAGTTCGCAATCTTTTCAATACGATTATCCAGAATATCCGGAAAACGGAGCAGCATAGGTGCTGCCACATCCCGTAGTTGCAGTTCATCGACCAATTCTTTCAAATCGACCGCTACGCCGTCTTTACGGGGAGTTACCACTACATGACCTTTGTCATTGATACCAAAGTACGAAGTTCCCCAACCAGTGATGTTGTAGAGTTCTTCAGAATCTTCAATACGCCATTTTCTCATTTCTTCATTCAGTGCAAAGAGTGTGTACTTACTAATTATTTATTCAATTGCTTTCTCAAGCTATCCACGGAGGCCTGTATCTGTCTTTTATCTTCCAGTTCGCCTGCCTTGAACAGATGTTTCGCCTTGGAATAGAACGGAATTCTTTTCTGCAACGCTTCGCAGATAAAGGTCATCAGTTCCTCATCGCTTTTATTTGTTAACAATGGACGTTGTTGTTTAGCCACCCTCAAACGGCGAAACAAGATCTCGGGGCTTACATCCAAAAAGACCGTATCGCCGCAAGTATTCATATACTCCATGTTATCAAAAAAACAAGGTGTCCCTCCTCCGGCCGAAATGACTACATCTTCAAATTCGGCCACTTCGTGCAACATTTTCTGTTCCAGTTCGCGAAAACCTTGTTCGCCGCGTTCAGTAAACAGTTGTTGCACTGTTTTATGGTAACGTTCCTCAATATACCAGTCCAAATCTATGAAATTCAGACCCATTTCACGGGCAAACGCTTTTCCTAAAGTTGTTTTGCCCGCACCCATATATCCTATTAAAAATATACGTGTCATTTCTTTGTCTTTGCAGTCGCTTTCGCTTTTGTTGCTGTCTTTGCAGCCGCCTTCTTTGCGGTTTTAGGGGCTTTTTCCTCTACTGCCGCCTTTTCCGTATCCGCTGTGCTTGCTGCTTTTGTCTTGGCAGCCGCTTTTGTTTTACGGGTTTCCGCTTTATTCTTCTGCAATTCAATAATCTTGAAACATGCTTCCAGGTTCAAGTCTGCCGGTTCTACATTTTCAGGTATCTTATAGTTCTTCTTCTGATAGTTGATGTATGGACCGTAGCGGCCATTCAACACCTGCATATCGGGATCGGCATCAAACACCTTGATAAATTTCTTTTCCTGAGCTTCTATCTTACTCTTTATCAGTTCGATAGCCTCATCCAAAGTAATATCCATCGGATCTGTTCCCTTAGGTATGGAAACATATAGTTTGTCATGACGCACATAAGGTCCGAAACGGCCTACGCCTACAGTGACCGTGTGGCCGTCATAGTCTCCCAATGTACGCGGGAGTTTGAATGACTCCAATGCTTCTTCCAAAGTGATGGTTTCCATAGACTGTCCCTTTGCCAACTGTGAGAAGCGGGGTTTCTCCGTATCATCTGCCGTACCAATCTGGATAACCGGGCCGAAACGTCCGATCTTAACCGAAACAGGTTTTCCGCTGACGGGGTCATTACCCAATATTCTTTCACCTACCTTATGTTCTGTCTTAGAGTGCATGGTCTTATCGACCAACGGATGGAAACCTTTATAGAAACTATCCATCATGCCCGTCCATTCCTTCTCTCCTTCTGCTACCTCATCAAATTCCTTTTCAACATTTGCAGTAAAGTTATAGTCCATGATTTCAGGGAAATACTGCATCAGGAAATCATTGACCACTATACCGGTATCAGTAGGCAAGAGCTTGGATTTTTCATTTCCGGTCATCTCGGTCTTAACAGCTTCCGTTACCTTGTTACCTTTCAGTTTCAAAATATCATACGGGCGTTTCACACCTTCACTGTTTCCTTTTTCCACATAACCGCGTTGCTGGACAGTAGAAATGGTAGGAGCGTATGTAGAAGGACGGCCAATTCCCAATTCTTCCAGTTTACGCACCAAGCTGGCTTCCGTATAACGCGGAGGGCACTGCGTAAAACGCTGTGTAGCAAGAATTTCTTTTCTTTCCAGTTTCTCTCCCTTAGCCAATGGAGGCAACAAGCGGCTTTCATCTTCCTGCTCGTTATCATCATCGTATGACTCCTTATAAACGCGCAAGAAACCGTCGAAAGTAATCACCTCACCGGTAGCAACAAACTTCTCGCTACTATTGCTGATAACGATGGTAGCTGTTGTTTTCTCCAGTTCGGCATCCGCCATTTGTGAAGCAATGGTACGTTTCCAAATCAAATCATACAATTTCTGTTCCTGACCGGTTCCGCCTACAGTCTCGTTTGACATATAGGTAGGACGGATAGCCTCATGCGCTTCCTGTGCTCCTTTGGTCTTGGTAGCAAACTTACGGGGTTTCACATATCTTTCACCCATCAATGACAAGATAGTCTCCTTACTGGTACTCAAAGCCAGGTCGGAAAGGTTTACCGAGTCGGTACGCATATAGGTGATTTGTCCGTTTTCATACAAGCGCTGTGCCACCATCATGGTCTGCGCTACCGTAAAGCCCAACTTACGGGCAGCTTCCTGCTGCAACGTAGAGGTGGTGAACGGAGCTGCCGGCGATTTCTTCACCGGACGGGTGGTTATATCTTCAATCGTGAACTGTGCATCCTTACAAGTTTCAAGGAAAGCCTGAGCTTCTTCCTTAGTCTTGAAACGGCTAGACAGTTCGGCTCTGACTTCTGCTTTGTTGCCATCAGCATCGGGAACTTCGAATATCGCGGTCACACGATAAGACGGTTCGCTGACAAAGGCATGTACCTCGCGTTCACGTTCCACAATCAAACGAACAGCAACAGACTGCACACGTCCGGCAGAAAGGGCAGGTTTCACTTTCTTCCATAGCACCGGAGAAAGTTCAAAGCCTACGATTCTATCCAGAATACGGCGTGCTTGCTGGGCATTGACCAGGTTCACATCAATATCACGCGGGTTTTCGATGGCTTTTAATATCGCAGTTTTGGTTATCTCGTGGAATACAATACGCTTGGTCTTCTTAGGATTCAGTCCCAAGACCTCATACAAATGCCATGAAATGGCTTCTCCTTCGCGGTCCTCATCGGATGCGAGCCATACCATTTCAGCTTTCTTTGCCTCCGCTTTCAGTTCGGCTACTATCTTTTTCTTATCTTCCGGTATCTCGTAGGTTGGCGTGAATCCATTCTCTACGTCGATGCTGAACATCTTCTTTTTCAAATCCCGGATATGCCCGTAACTAGAAAGGACTTTATAATCATTGCCTAAGAACTTCTCAATGGTTTTAGCCTTAGCGGGTGACTCTACTATTACTAGGTTTTTTTGCATAATACAATGTATTCCATGTTATTTGGGGGCAAAAGTAGAAAAAAAGCAAAAGCACACCTATATAATAAGGTATGTTTCTGCTTTTTTTTCTTAAAAAACTCCTTTTTCGGAGTCTATTTAGCTAAAAGTCGAGAGAAAGTCCCGCTAACACATTCAGTTTTTCAGCAGGATAGCCTGACTCGTAGTAGTATTTCTTATTTAACAGATTATTCACGCGACCGAAAACAGACAGGTCTTTCAGGAACGTGTAGCGAGCGCCCACACTCAGGTTGCTGATGTTGCCAAGACCTATATCACTGCCATTGCCTATCACACCCGAACCGTCTATTGCATATTTCTTCCGCTGCACATATTCATAACCTGCATTTATCTTCAAGCCTTCCATGACCTTGGCTTCTGCACGGAAATTCAGTTCCAATCTGGGCTTGGTTGCCAGGAAGAAATCCTCATTGTCATGATCCGCTGCCCAGCTATAGAACGTACCTTTTACCGAGAAATCTACCAAGTCCTTATAGCCATATTTCAGCTCTGCACCTCCATAAGCCGTCTTTGCCTTATCTTGCAGAAGATAAGTATAACTATATCCTACCCCGGCAGGCAGACTGCAAGACAACTCATCCTTACTGATGCGATAACCGCCAAAGATATGAAACCACAAACCATCGGCCGGAGAAGCCTTAAAGCCCAGTGTTGCATTCAAAGGCACATAAGTGGAAGCTACGCTACCCTCCAACGACCAATAAGGCGAGAAAGAATTCAGACGGCGATAGTCATTTAACCGGCGTCCGCCCAATGCATGCAGATAAAGCACATAACTATCAGAGAACAGATACTCGGCTTTTACATCGGGAGCCACATCAATGCCGCTATCCTCTCCCGATTGCCAGTCCACATGTGCACCGACACGCAACCTCCAATCATCGCCTTCCAGCGCATAGTAAGGATTCAGGCATAATGAAGTGTAGTTGCCCATCAAGCTATCCGAAGAATAAAACAAATTATCCATTTCAAACTGAATGCCGACACGTTGTTCCTCACTCAGTTTTCCCCATACATCACCTTCCGTATGCACTATCTTTTCCTTACCGCCATCTGCATCCTTAGAGTAATCCAACGGGTACTTTATACCAAAGTACTTCAAACCCGTCTGCACCCTGAACTGCAAAGGAAGCGATTCGTCACGTGAAGAAACCCCGATATGGAAATCTCCCAACGTGTGATGTTGTTTATCCGTTCCGGACAATGGAACATCCGACCAAGGAGACGGCATATAGTTGAATACTTGCGAACCCAGTCCGCCACCTAAATCAAGACTTACCCTACTGAAATCATGCGAATAACCGAAACGGAAATCCGTAGAATAGAAACGTGACTTCCAGTCAATACCATCCCAGTTTTCCAAAGTACCATTCATGCCATCCAGCGACAGCCTCACCTGCAAGCGGTCATTCTTAGTGATGTCCCACAAGTAACCGGCTTTAAAGTCCACATTCCCATAATTGCCATAACCGGCACGGAGATAACCTCTTTTAGCTTTATTCATCGCCCATTCACGGGTTATGGGAGACATACTTTCATAGCTCCACGCCGAAACGGGACGCAACGCCGTGGCATATTCTATTCCTTTCTTCACAACCGCAGGTTCTTCTACCTTGGGAAGCACATTGATCTTAGAGGCATCCATGATATTCGGATTATACTCATTCTCTACCACTACCGTGCGGTTCAGTGTACTATCTTGTTGCGCATAGGCAACAGACAGGGGCAGAAATGCCAACATAAAGGACAAGGAGCAATACCCAATGGACAATTTCTTACTTATCATATTCTGCACTTATTTTTTAATTCTCAATTTTTAATTTTTCAAGTCTACTCTCAATCATTCCGGCTATATCATCGTCAGCCTGATAGTTCTGCTTCAAAGAAAGCAAATACTGCTTGGCGTCCAGATTACGCCCCAGCTTCATATATACATCGGCCAACAGCACAAAACTACGTGCCAGCCAATAAGTATGTGGTGTGCTCACCTCAATGTAGTTCAGCACTTCCTGTTCCGCCTTATCCGTCTGTCCGGCATCAAAATAGATTTGCGCCACCTTATATTTTGCTTCTGCACCATATACATTACGGGTATCTGCAGCCAATACCTTCAAATCGTCCATAGCGCCTTCCGTCTTGCCTTCATCCAGATAAACCTTTGCACGATAATAATGCGCCTCATTGGACAATTCCGGCGACAGCTTGCTATCCGACAGCAAATCGGTTGCCGCCAAGACAACCTCCTCACCATTGCCCAGCATATGTGCACTGCGCAGCACGCCCGTCTTAGCCAACTGGCGGCGTTCCTGGGAAGCAGCCTTGTCTTTCAGTTGCTTGTACACATTCAATGCCTTCTCATAGTTCTTTGCCGTGTAGGCCATTTCGGCACTCATCAACATCGCATCTTCGGAATATTTGTTGTTGGGGTACTCCAATACTTTATCCAGATGTTCGGCGGCACTGTCATACGCTTTTTGGTTATAATCAATCAAGCCGATATAGTAATTTGCATTCAGGCTGAAAGCTCCTTCGGGGAAGGTTTGCAGATAACGGGTAAAGCTGTTGCGCGCTTCATTTACTTCACCCCGCATATATACCCTTTCGGCAGCAACGTATGTCAATGAATCGCGTTCATTCACATCAAAGTTGGCGCCGCCGGGAATGGTAGATGCAAAATTCGCATACTCATCCACTTTGTTCAAGTCAATATAGATGGATTTCAGGTCGCGCTGTGCCAAGCGGGCTTCTTCACTACCCGGATAGTTGGCAATCACTTGCTTATAAGCCTGAATGGCTTCGGGGTATTTATCATCCTGATAGTACAGCAAACCTATTTCATTGGCAGCACGGCGTGCCACATTGCTTTCCGGGAACTTCTTCACCAAAATGTTGAAACGGGCAATGGCATTCGCATTATCTTCCATTTGCACAAAGGCGCGTCCCTGTTCATAAAGGGCGTCATCCATATATTGCGATTCGGGATAGTCGGAAATCAAACGGTTCAATGTCTGTATCTTTCCGTTATAATCGCGTTGCAAGCCACGCACAAAAGCCTCTTGGTACAAAGAATAATCTCCCAGCGACGGGTCAATCTCTACGGCACGGGCATAATCCTGACGGGCCTGTTCAAAGCGGCGGTCGTAGAAACTACAGTCACCTATGCGGTTATAGGCATCCGCCTGCATGGCACGTTCATTCACATTGCCCCTATCAACAAAGCGGGTAAACCAAGTCTGCGCATTGGCATAATTCTTTTGCTTGAAATAGGTATATCCCAAATTATACAGAGCCAATCCGTATTCCTGTCCATTCCTGTCGGTTGCAAATTCCAGGTATTGGCGATAATTATCGCCTGCCTGCCGGAAGTTATCCAACCGGTAATTGGATTCTCCCCGCCAAAAATAAGCATCCGCCTTTGTTGCCTGGTTGTATTGCCCTATAGCCAATGACTTATTAAAATAGTCGATAGCTTCGCGGAAATCAGCATTAGCAAAAGCCTGAGTACCCAGACGGAACAGGATTTTCTGTTTAGCCTCCATGATGCGTGCACCCGGATGTTCTATCTTGGCAATGGACTTCAACGCCGCATCATAGCTGCGGGTGTTCATATAGACCTCTATCAGATAGTCATTGACACGTTCCGTATAAGGAGAATTGGGAAATTCATTCAGGAAACGTTCAAAGACTGTTACCGATTCGGCAAACGGAGAATAAGAGGTTTCGTGGATGCACAATGCGTAGTTATAAAGAGCCTGTTCTTTTACTTTGGGGTCAAAGTTGTAGTTGGAGGCTTGCTCAAATGCCATGCGCGCCTGGTTTCTTTCTTTCAGATTCAGATAAGCCAGTCCCATGTGCAGGTAAGCATTCTGTGACAAGGCATCGCTTACCGAAGTGGTTTCGCCCAATGTAGCGGCGGCTTTGGTATACACACCTGTATAATAATAACTCATACCGAGTTCGTACAATGCTTTCCGTTGAGGACGGGAAACGGATTCACGGTATTTTTCCAATGGAGAGATGGCTCCCTGATAGTCATTCAGTCCGAAACGGGACTCACCCAGGATACGTTCCATCTGTGGCACGTCCTTCTTTGCCGGATATTGTTCCAGATAGGCTTTTGCTATGTCGGCTGACTGACGGTAATTCCCTTTCAACAAATAAATTTCGCCTATGTAGTAAGGAACCAATACTGCATAAACAGGATCGTTCCGCAAAGATTGGAAACTCTGCAATGCCTTGTCATAACGCTTTTCCACATAGTCAATGTAGGCCAGGTTATAGACGGCATCCTCATGATACACCGGGCTCACCTCCTTCAATAAAGTGAACCACACGGTTGCTTCACGCAGATTATCTTCTTTCAGGTAGGAGGTGGCAAGGCGCATGGCGCATTCATCCCTTTCCTTATCGGGCAAAGCCTCCAAGTCGCATGACTGGAACATGGCGATTGCTTCTTTATATTTTCCTTTGGCAAAGTAGCCGGAGGCAATCAAGGACAGCACCCAGTTCTTATGCCGTGAGTCGGGATACTTATCCAGATAAGCCTGCAATAGTTCGATACTGTCGCCGCCTTTCAGCTCATACTCCCGGCATACGCGGTTATATTCCTTGTCACCTGCCACATCAGTGGGGGTTATCTGCTGCGCCATTCCCTGCAAGGAACAGCTTCCCATCAATGCGGCTATCAATAAGGTTCTTTTTTTCATATGTTATCTTTAATAGTTTGCTACATAACGGTATTAACAGTAGTCAAAAGTAACTTCATCCCCTCTTGAGAGGGGGTAGGGGGTGTGTTAGATTACACAAGCGAATACCTCTCCGGGTGTTTTCACACACCCCTACCCCTCTCAAGAGGGGATGAAGCTACCTCTGACTATTTATTTTCAAAAAACGTCTCACTCCTTCGCGCACAGAATCCAGACCGAATTCTTCAGGATTCACCTTATCCAACGGAACCCAAAACGCATCGGCCACATCATCCATCGCCTCTATCCTGCTCGTATCTTTCACCTTGCACAGAAAGAACTGATCCAATGTATGAACCAGGAAACCCGAGTAAAGATAAGTATTAGGTAATGAGAACTGATAAACAGCCTGTTCCACTTTCAGCCCTGTTTCTTCCAGCACTTCGCGCGCCACTCCTTCTTCCCCGGTTTCATGCATATCTATAAACCCTCCGGATAAATCCAATGTTCCCTTTGCAGGCTCTTTTCCCCTTCTGCATACCAGCAATTCATTCTTATCATTCAAGATAAAAGCCACCGTAGCGGCACTGGAATTGAAATAATAAACAAAGCCGCAATCGGCACAACGCTTTGATTTTTCGTTGTTCACATGGAAGTGGGCAGAACCACACTTCGGACAATACCTGAATAGTTCTAACGGATGCATAATTACTCCTTTCTTATATAGACACCGCAAAGATAGCGTAAATGACAGATTATTCATTAATTAAATCTAAAAGAAGAAGTAGAAAACACAATTCTTAGTACATTTGTTAGCAAAACAAAAACATAATCGCTTACATGGAAATTGCCATTATCATCGCACTTATTTTACTCAACGGGGTGTTTGCTATGTCCGAAATCGCCCTGATCTCCGCACGAAAAAGTAGTTTAAACAATGACATCCGCCACGGAAGTGCCGCTGCACGGGTGGCATTGAAACTGGCTAATGATCCCGACAAGTTCCTGTCTACCATCCAAATCGGTATTACCCTCATTGGTATCCTTACCGGTATTTACTCCGGCGACGTACTGGCTGCCGACTTCGGAAAGGTACTGATTAATGCCGGTGTGCCTGCCTCTTATGCCTATTTATTGGCACAAATACTCATTGTTATTCTGGTTACTTACCTCACCATTATATTTGGCGAGCTGGTTCCCAAACGCATCGGCATGAGTGCTTCCACCCGCGCCGCCAAGTTGCTGGCACGCCCCATGTACTGGCTATCCGTGGTCGCCTCTCCTTTCGTATGGGTACTTGCCAAGAGTACTTCCGCCATCTTCAACCTGCTGCATATCAACACAGCCGATGAAAAGGTAACCGAAGAAGAAATCAAATCAATGATAGACGAAGGCACGGAAAGTGGCGAAGTGCAAGAAGTGGAACAAGATATTGTAGACCGCGTATTCTCCCTGGGAGACCGCAGCATCAATACCATTATGACTTATCGCAGCGACATCGTTTCCATAGACATCGATATGAACAACAAGCAGATCTATGACATTGTATGCCAACATCTGTATCAAGTATATCCGGTGACACAAGGAAATACGCTGGACAATATTATCGGAGTGGTTTACCTGAAAGACCTTTTCGGCAAACTGGATAGTTGCGAGTTCAACCTGCGCGACGTGATTCGCCCGGCAGCCTACTTCCACGAGAACATGGATGTATATAAGGTATTGGAGCAGATACGCCAGCATAACATCAAGTACGCATTGATTTGTGACGAATTTGGCAGCCTGCAAGGCATCATCACCATGAAAGATATGCTGGAAGCCCTGGTAGGTACTCTGCCCAGCGACTCGGAAGATCCCGATATTGTTCCCCGCAAGGATGGCAGTTGGCTGATAGACGGGCAATGCTCGTTCTATGACTTCCTGAGCCATTTTGAAATGGAATATTTATATCCCGATTATAACTACAACACACTGAGCGGCCTCATCCTGCAACAACTGGGACACATTCCCAAAACCGGAGAAAGCCTGCAATGGAATGACTTCTCACTGGAAATAGTAGATATGGACGGAGCCAGAATAGATAAAGTATTAGTAACTCATAAAAACGGGGAGGAAAAGTAATATGCTGCAAAGAGATTATATCATGCGATTGGTTAGGGAATTTGTAGAAGCCTTGGAGAAACTGGTCGAAGAAAGGGATAAGAAAGAAGAATCCGAACTGCAACTGCAGCTCCAAAGCATCTATCGTGCCTACTTCAACCATCCGCATACTTTCTATTACGAACAAGATGCGGAATATATACTGAATGACCTGCGGCAGAATTACGAGGGAGAAGAATTTCTCACCCGCATTGATATGCTGTCCCAACTGATTTATCAGGATGCCCTGTTGAAAGAACGGGAAGAACAGGTATATTTGTTAAGAAAATCACTCTACCTGTTAAACTATTTAGATAGCCATAGTGACACCTTCTCATTTGAAAGGAGAGGGAAAATAAGTGAAATAGAGAAGAAAATAGGTGGATAGCCCTTCACTTTGCACTTTTTTTCAAAGAAATCATGTTTTTTCTTGCAAAATAGTAGATAGATTAAAAACTATTCCTATATTTGCTTACAGATTGATAACATTAAAATCGGTATATTATGGAGAAAATTGATAGTCTTGACAGACAAATACTGGAAATTATATCCCAAAATGCCCGCATCCCGTTTAAAGATGTCGCAGCAGAATGTGGAGTTTCACGTGCTGCCATTCACCAGCGTGTGCAAAGATTAATTGATTTGGGAGTCATCATTGGCTCCGGGTATCACGTTAATCCCAAAAGTCTGGGTTACAGGACATGTACTTATGTAGGAATAAAGCTGGAAAAAGGCTCTATGTATAAGAATGTAGTGGCAGAACTGAAAAAGATTCCCGAAATCGTGGAATGCCACTTCACCACCGGTCCGTACACCATGCTGACCAAACTGTATTCTCGTGACAATGAGCACCTGATGGACTTACTGAATTCCAAGATTCAGGAAATACCCGGTGTAACGGCTACCGAAACATTGATTTCACTGGAACAAAGTATAAAGAAAGAAATTCCTATCCAAAGCTGATAAAAGATGGAATGGCTGAGTGAATACCATTTAGGCGGTATCGTTATCGGCATCTGTACTTTTCTAATAATCGGTCTTTTCCACCCTATCGTGGTAAAGGCCGAATATTATTGGGGTACACGCTGTTGGTGGATCTTCCTGGTAATGGGTATAGCAGGTATCATAGGTACTGTGCTCATTAGTGATCTCCTTATTTCTTCTCTTTTGGGAGTATTTTCTTTTTCTTCCTTCTGGACTATCAAAGAGATATTCGAGCAACGCGAGCGTGTGCTGAAAGGCTGGTTTCCGATGAATCCTAAACGGAAACACGAATACGAAGAAAAATAAGGTATTTCAAAACCAAAATTCGCTATCGTTTTGCTGTAGGGGCAGATTGAATCTGCCCGATAACAGTTTACTTTGTGTATACGGGCGGATTCAATCCGCCCCTACGGTGAATCGTTTGATAGTTACTTTGGGATTTTGCCCCCTTATACCGAAAACGATTGAAACAGCTTAATAATACTTATCAATCCCACCATATCCTGCAATCATTTTATTCTCCCTTGTCTTGGACAAAAAATTTGAAAGTCTTTTCTCAAACTCCTCGTGACGTTTTCTGGCGGCTTCAATGTATCCCACACGGATTCTTTTGTATGGTTCCGAATACTTTTGATAATTCTCCCACGCCACTTCATCTTGTTTGATTCTGTCTATTATGTCCTGAGGAAAAGTAAATTCTTCCTGTACAATCCTTTCCACATCATTTTTTACCGTTGGATGAATCAAATTGCGTTCCCAAAGCCACTTCAATCGCTCCCTGTTCGGTTGAGAGTAATAGGTCTTATTTTTCCGTGGCATGAACCACTGAATGTTATGCTCATCATCAAGCTTCTTCAGTGTACTGTCAATCCAGCCAAAACACAATGCTTCTTCCACAGCATCATTGTATGACATACAAGGCTTTCCCGTCGATTTATGTGGGAAAACAAGCCAAACTTCTTTCTCGGATTCAAAATTATGTTCGAGCCACTTTCTCCAATCTTTCCGATTGGTGAAGTACTGCGTTCTCAGATTTTCAATTTCTCTCATTTACTGCATTGCGTTTAAGCATCTCCCATTAATACAAAAAGCCAAATACCCACAAAGGAATCTTATTGCCTGCTGCATACTCTATATTGTCCGCTGCAATAAAAGCATTTTCTTCCTTTGCTATCTGTTTTCCCTCTTTACTCTTCCCTCCAACCTCAATAATATATTTTCCATCTATGGTATAATCAGCACTACGCGTACAATATTCCAAACGATGATGATAAGACAATTGATTGACCATAAAGACCTCTCGCAAGGTTCCTACATTCACCTCTTTCAATGAAAGTGCGTAAAGCAAATTGGTATTTTCCATATAAATTTTATCCGGCTTCTGAAGTTTCTTCAATGAAGCCAAATCCGAATAAAGCAAATGAATCAATTGAGCCCTATCCAAATATTGCAAATAAGCAAGAAGAGTAGTGCGTGACAGCTCAGCCATAGCCGACAACTTAGTCATATCTACCATAAACGGCACTTCAGAAGACAAGATAGCCAGAAGGCTTTTCAACTTACGGATATTGCTAATATCCACTCCACATTGCTGAGGAAGCTCTATCTCCAAAATCATATTAACCACGTTTTCAATGCGTGAATAATAGTCTCCCCCTCCTTCCATATAAAATGGATAATATCCATTCTGTAAATACTCTTCAAAATATGCCAAGGGACGGCATTTGGAATTAACCTCCATACAAATCCGGTCCGGATTAGTTAAAACATCTTCCAAGCGATAAGGTGGGATATCAATCTGATGATAAAACTTAAGATACTCCCGGTAAGACAATCCTTGCATATCATAAGAAATACAGCGACGGGACAAATCTGCCTCTGCATTCAAGATACACAACAAAGAAGAACCGCTGAATACAATCTTCAGATCGGGATATTCATCATAGATGTTTTTAATTTCCCGACTCCAAGTAGGATACTTATGCACTTCATCCAAAAACAGATGCTTTCCACCTCGCACATAAAAAAGTTCTGCCAGTTCTGTCAACGTATGTTGAGTAAAATACGCACTGTCAAGGCTCGCATAAAGACCACTCTTTATATCGTCAGCATAATGCATCTTTAAATATTGAAGCATTAATGTTGTCTTTCCCACTCCTCGCGCTCCACGAATAGCAATCAAACGGGCATCCCAATGAATCGTATCCATCAGACTTCTGATATTTTCTGTTGAGACTGCCGCTAATAATCTTTTATATCTATTAATTAATGCCTCCATATCTATATTTGTTTTATATGCAAAACAAATATAGGCATAATTCGTTTTACCTGCAAAACAAATTATGAATAAAATCGTTCAGCAGGGAAAACAAATCAGTCTTTTCTTCCGAAAAGGCAGTTCATCTTTCTATGAGATCTACTGACATTCTAAAAAGTCAATGTACTTTCTCTCAATACGGATCCCTTTTATTTCAACTTTATAATAATCATAACAAGATTATCATCTTCATTTATTCCCTCTGCAAATGAAGCTAAAGAAGGAGAAAGACCTTTCCTCTCACTTATTACCTTTATAAAATCAGAACTACTCATCCATGCATAGAGATGGTTACCGTCAGGGGTAATACCTGAAGGTATTATGTCAGGTCCATTATCTATATCATTAATAATAGCTTGCTCTGTATAGATACATTCTTGGTTTGTCCTATTGCAAACTACCAATCTTAATTTAGGATTGATTGAATTGGCCGGACGGCATTCTACAATGAAATATTTATCTGTTTTTGTGGTGAAGGTATTATAGCAGTTATTACATTCTGTATGAATTTTCTCAATATTTCCCAAATATTCAGGTCTAAGATGAAGGGGTACAGTATATTTCCCAAGATTAAGAAGAATGGCCGGTTTTAGATTGTAATCCTGGTCAAAAGAGCAAATACTATCATTATATTCCTCTTTGTATAATACTCCTTCCTTGGTCATATAGAAGTTTTTATTTACATTACTTTCGCTCACCATAATCACTTCATTTGTTTGTAGCGTAAAATTATAATAGTTAGGATATGATTTTAAAACATTTCCTATACTATCTATAAGAGATAGCTTGTTTTTTAAGTCCCCATACATATTGGTACGGTTTATCAATAACCTTCCATTTCCTATGAACTGCATACGATTAAATTCCTCTTTTATAGAAAATGAGTTAATGAAATTATTATCAAAATCATATACAACAGTCTTAGTTTCATCACCTATATATATTTTTTCATTATTGTTGTCCACAGCTGTACCAACTACCCACAAGTATTCACCAGGTCCCTCACCCCTATGTCCTATTTGACGTATTAAGTTTCCTGTTTTATCAAATAAAAGTACAGTAGTAAAATCATTAACAACAATATTATCATCCGTAAAAACAATATTCCTTATATCTCTCAAGAATTTCTCCTCTCCATTCGCATTGATACTTCCAAGCTTTATATAAGTAACAGAATCAGCTATTTCCGACAAATTGAATTGTGTTCTTTTCAATTCATTATTATCTAGTATTTTTTCCATCTCAATATGGGTGATTCCCTGTTCGTCTTCATACAATAACTGGGAAGTATTGGAGTCGGTACAATTAGTAGTAGCCAATATCAAGAGGCATAATGCTACAATGGAAACAAGATGACTTTTTACTAGGTGTCTTTTCATACTTTAGAAGTGATTAGATGATTTATGTAATGCAACAAATATAATGATTATCTCGCAAACCTTTACCGCAAAAGAAACATTTAACTGCTTAGCTGAATGTAAAGAACTCATTCCAACAGCTAATATTTTTCTTCTATCAATTCAATCACCTCTTTTATGGCTTTTTGAGGATCGGTAAAAGGATTTTCATCAAAGGTATTCGGCGTGGTCTGAATAAGCTGTTTTATATTGTGATCTCGCAACCTGGCTTCCCACATTTCATAGATGTCTTTATAGACCTTCTGAGCATCATAAACAGGCAGGGACATAAAGCGTGCTATATGTTCCTGCTTATATTCATAATAAAACTTGTCGCTCTCGCTTATTCTCCTACATCCTTTATAGGCTTGTAAAAGCTTTAAGATAAATTGTTTGTCAGCAATTTGTTGCATTAATGCCGAACTCTTCAGTACCTCCAGTGCATCTTCTGAATATTCAAGCCCCCGTACTTTAAAAGGAGCATTGACATTGTCTTCCAAAATAGAAGCATCAATCGTTTGAAGTGAATCTTGCTTTTGGATTAACATCCGGAAGAAACTGATTTCTTCTAAATATAAGGCTTCTGCCTGATTGATGCTATTCAGATTTTCTTCCAGTTCCATCTTTATCATTTGCATACTTTCTTTAATTTGTTTCTCTTGCGAAACATTGCTTATAAAGCCTGTTCCTGCAAGGGTTACAAATACACCGACAATAACGATAGATAATTCACGGAGATAATTTCCCGGTTTCCAGCTTTGAAGTGTTTCTTTTAGATTTATCTTTTTCATGTAATGCTTTAGTTTGTGATTAAGAAAACAAAAATAGATAATTTGTATGGCAAAAGCAATGAAGAAGGTGGTAAAAAGCACTTGAGGACTTGATTATATGGGTAGCACTAAAAAGAGAGCAACACCCGATGAACACAGGAATCCTCAAATAGGCTAAAATTCCTTCAAATCCTTCATTGGCGAGTAACAGCCTGTTTATAAAGAAGTTATCATGAACAAATATATTCCAACTCCTTCATAAACGGATCATTATAGCACCTCCTCCACTCTGACTCCACATGGATTATTACAATTTTATCCCACTTTCTGTACTTTGCAGAGTTTTCTTATTTCTATATTTAAAGTTCTTACCCTGCATATAATAATTAAATCCTATCGCAAAACGGAAACTTCGGTCTGTCATCCGGTTGGATACAAAGCTATAATAGGTGCCTTCACTAGTAGTAGTATCCGTCCCTATCGTACCCAGTAAATACCTCAGGCTACCAACGAGTCCGAAATGATTGTTCAAACGCCAAGTAAGCATCAACTCCGACTCTGCACCAAAACTCTTACTTTTGGAATTCATACTATAGGAATAGGGTCTGCACGATCCATAAATATTCCACGAAAGCCTTTTATACCAACCATACGAATTAAAATTAAAATGGAACGTACCCTTTCCCTTCCGGTGCATATAGTAAATATCCTCATATCCCATCCCCAAACCTACGCCTCCCCACTTTTGATTATGATAGTTCGCATTCACTGCAAAATTCAACAGATGAAATATGCCCATATTTGCATAGGTCTGCGTATAAACATCATCTTTTGTACTTCCCACTACCTCCACTCTATCTGTAGATAATTGATATCTCACAGAAGGTTCTATGTAAAGCCCTTGATTATTATACATGTAACAAAGTCTGAAGACATGATGCCGGGCAGGTAATAAGTAAGGATTTCCCACCATCACTACCAAGCTGTCCGTCGAAGTATTATAAGGATTCAAGTTTCCTACGGCAGGTGCCCAGTTCGAAAGATTATAATTCAACCGGACGGAATGGATACTATTGAATTTATAAGTACCCGATACAGCAGCTACCGGCTTACAATAATTGTGTTCTACACCGCCTGCATTCTTAAATATAAGATCTGCGCCCAAAGAAAGCATATATAGAAACTTTGTCTTCACCATTCCATTCACCGAAGCATACGCATACTCACTCCATTCTTTATGACTGAAAGTAGGATAACCTGCACTGACCTGCTTTATGCGGTCTTTCAGAAAACGCGTATTGCTACCTATGTCGAAATTTTGCCCCAGCCAGTCAAAAGAATAATCCAATTCCAACCCTCCGGACCAACGGGAATTATCATAATCATATAGATTCTCATAATCCCAAGAAGAATATTGTTCTTTCCTTGCGCCCAACGTAGTATTATTATTCATATTCAAATGCAGAGTAGTTTCCAGAGATTTCTTCTCACTAAAGGTATGCTTATGATAAAGATTGAGACTTCCCACATCACTATCCGTCTTATCATGCGCCACAGATTCATAAATATCCTCCGTTCCATTCTGCTTTAGCACCCCATTACTTTCTTCCTTATTTTTATTGTACCAATAATAATAGGTAACACTCATTGCAAAGTAATCTTTAGGTGAGCAAATCCAGTCCGCATTCAATGCCACATAAGGATTGCTCATCTCCTGACGGGTTTTCCCAATGGCAGTCTTTTCATATCCTGTATTCTTTTGAAGGGAGTTCCATTCCGAATCATCATGATGAAAATAAAAATGAGAAGCATTCAGGCTGACAGACGCCTTGCTATTACCCAGTTCATAATATGCACCTGTATAGCCGAACAAGACAGGGAGCATATGGCGTGTATTCATATTGTACGTCTGATAGGCAGCAGTTTTCTGTTTCATCTTTATATTGACAACGCACTGCACTCCATCTTTCAAGTAACGGGCGGAAGGATTGCTGATTATTTCCACAGCTTCCACATCCTTGGGATCTATGCTGTTAATACCTGCATTCACCTTATGTCCGTTTATTAATATCAATGGAGAAGTACCGTCCACTATCTTTATAGAACGGTCAGATTCATTCACTACCAATTTAGGTATTTCCCTCAGTGCCTCATAAGGATTCTGTTTCTTCTTGGCTTCGGCAGATAAATAGAAAACATCGCTATTGGCAGTATGAGTAATCAGTTGACTCTTATCAGCAACGACAGACACTTCTTCCAACTCAATGTGCTTCATCGGGTAGATGACATAGATCAACCTCTTATCGCCTGTCAGCTCAAAAGTTTCCTCCACAGGCTGGTAGTCGGGACATGAAAGGCTCAATGTATATTCTCCCCGTTGCAAATCAACAAATTTATATCTACCCTTGGAATCTACCAAAGTCATGCCCACCAAAGAATCTGCCTGTTGCAAGCTCACGACTGTTTCCGACATAACTAACGCCTTGTCATTTTTCACGGTTCCAGAGAGGGAATACTGGGCAGAAATTGCTAAAGGACAACAAAGCATTGCGATTAGCACAAATAGTTTGTCAACGAGTGTTTTCATATGTGTTAGTTTTAAGCAATTCATTATTAAACCGATACTCCACATAGTCATCCACACTCAGCTCCATATTCCGTAGCTGGCAATATCTCATCACATCTCCGGGAGTCTCTAATAATTTCTGGTTGCAAGGTCCCCAACACAAAGGTAGTAATTTACATGACATACAATGATTATTATCATATGTTTTTTGTGACAATCATTTTTTCAACTAAGAAAATTCCTCAGCGCAGATTCTAATATATATTTCTACCACTGAAGGGAAAGGCTATAAACTTTGCATAAACTCATAACATCCGGTTTTTGAAGCAATAAATAGTGCCCATCAGACTTCTAATATATTCTAACAAATAAGTCCTTTCCTCTGAAAAAGGCAACTTATCCTTCTATAAAACCTAGTGAGATTATAGAGGATTCATTCCAACAGTTAGTATTTCTCTTTTATCAGTTCAATCACCTCTTTTATGGCTTTTTGGGGAGCAATAAAGGGGTTTTCATCAAAGGTATTCGGCACGGACTGAATAAGCATCCCCATATTGTAGTCTTGCAACCTGGCTTCCCACATTTCATAGATATCTTTATAGATCCGCTGAGGATCAGAAACTGGCTGGGACATATAGCGTGCCATATGTTTCTGCTTATTCTCATAATAAAACTTGTGGTTTTCACTTATTCTCCTGCATCCTTTATAGGCTTGTAAAAGTTTTAGGATAAATTGTTTGTCGGCCATTTGTTGCATCAATGCCGAATTCTTCAGTACTTCCAGTGTATCTTCTGAATATTCAAAATCCTCTATTTTAAAAGGAGCATTGACATTATCTTCCAAAATAGAAGCATCAATCGTTTGAAGTGAATCTTGCTTTTGGATTAACATCCGGAAGAAACTGATTTCTTCTAAATATAAGGCTTCTGCCTGATTGATGCTATTCAGATTTTCTTCCAGTTCCATCTTTATCATTTGCATACTTTCTTTAATTTGTTTCTCTTGCGAAACATTGCTTATAAAGCCTGTTCCTGCAAGGGTTACAAATACACCGACAATAACGATAGATAATTCACGGAGATAATTTCCCGGTTTCCAGCTTTGAAGTGTTTCTTTTAGATTTATCTTTTTCATGTAATGCTTTAGTTTGTGATTAAGAAAACAAAAATAGATAATTTGTATGGCAAAAGCAATGAAGAAGGTGGTAAAAAGCACTTGAGGACTTGATTATATGGGCAGCACTAAAAAGAGAGCAACACCCGAGGAACACAGGAATCCTCAAATAGGCTAAAATTCCTTCAAATCCTTCATTGGCATATAGTCCACTGGTTACAAGACAGTTACCATGAACTATTTCATCCCAATTCCTTCATAAATTAATCATTCTTGGTAAATGTTTTTATCCTAGTTGTTTGAAAGAAAAAACGATTCATCTGCCTTCCCTTACTCTTCTTTTTCTATCAGCATCAGGTATTTATTCCCCTCTTTAAATACTTCGCTTTGAAGTAAACGATATCCGCACTCGCACAAGGTTTGTTCTATTCCGCATGGAGTATATAAATGCAAATGTCTGGTAGGATACAGATATTTATACTGTGCAAGAGTTTCTTTGTCAATGCCGGGCTTGACTATCGGAATCTCTATCAGCATTTTCAGCTGGGCACCGGTCTTCCGGTAGAGGGTTTTCAATACCTGCTTCACATCAAAAAGATGCTCAATGACATCCAAGGCGACAATCATGGAAAGCTCCTCGGAAATAGGCAGTGAGTCTGCCCTGTTCACATCCCCCCACATAATATGGCTTGACACAGGAGAAATCTGCCGGGCAGCTGAAGAGAGCTCAATTCCGTATGCATCACCAAACCCATGAGCCATCCATTGTGCGATAAACGCCCCATATCCACAGCCCAAGTCTAATATATGGCAATTCCGCGTAGGGAGGATTCCCCATGCATGCAGAATATCAAATGTTCTGTTAACCCGATCCACGTCACGCCTATATTTCGCAAGAAACAAATTCCGCGTAATATGCTGTACGGAAACGGCAGGTACAAAGTCGCTGTCCATATATACATGGCTTTCATAATACGACAGGATGTCCGCCTTTTCTATACCGTCCACTATGCGGTGAAAAGACTGGGTGCGGTCACGCTGATATCTGAAAGTCTTAGCTTGCCACATCTTCTTCAAACATTACATCCAGTTCCTGCATCCTGCTCATACAAGCACTCCGGTCTATCTTGTCGCCCAGCCCAACCTTTACAGCCACTTCCACCAATGACTTTAATGTATAATAATACATGCAGACTTCCGCATCCGAGGGATTCATCCTCTCATTCAATATCCGTCTTAATTTATACAAGGCATTATGCAACATGACACCACTGATTTTCCCCTTCATCTGTTTGGACATACAGACTACCTCGAAATGCGTAAACTCTTGCTGTGAATAATAGTTCAGGAAGAAAGCCAGATTTACATTCCGAAAACGTTCATCAGTCCTCAATTTGTCGACAAACAACTGCAGGTATTCCGCATTGCCGGAATCTTTCAGGCGCAACGCGTATGTTCTGTATTTAATTATTTTCATGCAGCCCTCTTCATCATTGCTGATATCATTCAGACTGATAAGGCCAATCCTCTGCCGGACAACGCTTTTTATCTCGGCGGACAAGGCATTGTCTCCCGACAGATTCCTGGACAACAAATACAACAGTTCGTGTCTTATATTATTATTCACTTCATTGATATGCTTCAATACCGCCCGGCAGATTCGTTCTTTCTCCGCCGAACCGCTCAAGAGATGGTGCATGAAATAATCGATGGAATCGGACAGATAGAAATCAGACCGATTCAACAGACTGATATTCTTGTCCATGTCCAGCAGTATCTGATAGAGGTATTTGGCATATACAAAAGCCCGGCAATACACATTGTACTCCAGTTCACCGAAATATTGCCTGTCGATATTCCCTCTTTGTATGGCTTCTGCGACAATCTCGTTCAAACGATGACCGGCACAGTATTCAGATATGATTTCGTAAATGTTCAGCTGTTCCGCCTTCATAAACATCTTATCAAAACGGCCGAACAGCTGCATCAGTTGCCAGTCTATATGCTTTATCTCCTTCTTCAGCACATCCTCCACGCTTATCACGCTGCGGCAATTCTCTATAAAGCAAGACTTTTCGGCTTCCGTTTTGTCCGTGAGAAACAGGGAGGCATAATAGTTGACGTATGAAGCCACCTTGTCTTCGTTGTACGAACAGATATTATTCAAGGTGATTTCCACCACTTCCTTATTCGCATTGATTTTTTGCTTGATTTCTGTTATGAACTGGCAATCGGTCTTGCCCTGATTCGCATTGTATGTAATACAAAATGCAAACTTATCTTTGCATAAGTCCAATATCTTCAACAACTCTTTGACATCACCACTTTTATCTATGCAGTCCAGATTGGCAAGAAACAGGGCGTAATTACTTGATGCGGATTCAAACAGATGCAACAGGCACCTACAGATGATTTTAACGCTGCACCGCTTACGATCCAACTTTCTAAAGTCAATATATAGTTTGGGCGACGCGCACCATTCATGAATCAAGGCCAACAGGATATTCTCTCCTTTTCCGGGCCCTCCTGTAATAATGACGGCACGGCTTATATTTTCCATTTCTTTGGCCAGCATGGAAATAGAGAATGAAGAGCCGCAGGAGGGATTGGTTTCGGCAATGAGTGAGAAAAGCGAATCATACCCCGTAGTATCCAACGCATTTTTCAAGAAGCCGGGCAGGTGTTTCATGTCGCACTTGCTTCGCAGGTATTCTTCACAAGTCATCGCTTTCCACGTCTTTCCATCTGTGAACTTATGTATTTCGGACAAGTAAGCGGCCACGTATTCGCTGATATTGCCCATAGCCACTTCTCTCAGTTTACTTAGCTTGTGTTTCAACATCTCCTCGCAGGTGTCCGAAGGGCTCTTGACTATCAACAACTCACTTTGGGGGAAGCAATGCCTGGAATCGATCTTTTTCATTAAGGAAAACCAGTCTGCAAAATAATAGGCTTCCATGTCCACAATGTCCCAGTCCTTCAATGTTTCCAGCGACTTGTCGGACAGCAGTTCCGCCTTATTCTTCAGCACATGCGGAAAGGTGATACATCTGCCGCATTTCACACTTCCGTCCGTCAGGGCAATTTCTCCGCTGGCCAGCAAAGCGCTGATTTCCCGATCTGCCTTGACTGCATCCAGCCTGACCTTTATATTTTTCGATATCTGCCGCCGCAGTTCTTCGTGTCCGGAAGACTTTATTTTATCGAATACGCTCTGAACGACGGAACGATTAATCTCCGCCGTACTTTGTGAAAAGATTCCATTGGAATCTTTCTTTGTTACACATACATTTTGAGACACTAAGAAGACATCCCCCAGTTTCACTTTGGCGCCGAATGCTCCTACCACACCTATGTTGATATAGAATCGGGACTTGTAGAACCGCGAGATGATGTAAAGCAGCTTGTATGCCGCCGCATTTCCCATCTGCTTTATATTCTCATCGCGTTCCAGGCTGCACACCACACAGGTTCTTACCTTACGGTTCTTGTCGATAAAGGACAATTTCTCAGCAGACAGGCCCGAATGACCGTATGTGTTGGTTTCACATACTTCACGGTCAAAAAAGTCTTTTTCATGAAGGAAACCAATAAAAAGGTCTTTTTCTTCTTCCAAAATGGAGAATACGATGCAGTCCACATACTCCGGTGTGGAACCGCTTTTTCCAAGGGTATTCTTCTTTGTGTTCATCATAGTTTTGATTTACTTATTGAATATCTTTCATGTATCGGAACAATGCCGTCATGACCTGGCGGTTTATTCCTAGTTCAACTCCTTCATCGAACATTCTTTGCAACTCCTTGCAGGAAATATATAGAAATTCCTCCACTTCGTCCTTGTCATATTTCAAGGTAGAGAGATCTATATCGCCATGTAGTGTGTATCCCGCCAGAAATACATTGTCCGTTTTGTCTCGTGATATTTTAGAGTCCTGGCAGGCATAGAGCAGTTGTGCAGGCCCCACATCCAGTTCGATGCCCATTTCTTCGCGCATCTCTCGCTTCATGCAGTCATATTCATCTTCGCCCGTCCTCAGGTGTCCACCCACCGATACGGTAAGCAGTCCGGGCGAAATGCTTTTCTTCCTGCTCCGCCGCTGCATTAAAATTTCCTTACGGCTATTGATTACAAACAACCCCACCACACGGTGCCAGTTTCCATCCCGATGTACCTCGGCATACGGTTTCACTCCTATGCGTTGCCCCGCATCATCATATATGTCCAGCATTTCTTCCTTCATAATCATTTCGTATTAAAACACAGAAGATGCCCCCTGTCAAAGAGGGCATCTCTGTGGTTATCTTAACTAGATAAGATTAGTTGTTCTTAGCAACTGTCACCTTAACGATAGAAGATACAGAAGTACCCCAAACGTCAGTTACAGTAACCTTGATTTGACATTCCTGAGCAGTTGCAACTACTGTAGTAGGATCTTTCAATGTTACTGTGAAGTAACCTGTCTTATCACCTGTTGTAGCAGTGGTTGCAAATTTATCACTTACAGTCAAGTAACGTTCTGCATTGTCGTCAGCAGCCTCGATGGTAACTTTGCTCAAACCTGCAACGTTATTGTACTTGTAAGAATCAAATTTACCTGCCTCGTTCCAAGTTGTTGTACTGCCGCTAGTAGTAGAAGTATAAACATCACCTACATAGAACTTAGTCCCGAATACGTCAGCACCTGCAAATTCGCTGGCAAGAACCTTGATTTCAGCATCTCCCTTGATAGACTTAGCGGCAGCAGGACCGGCAAATGTACCTTCCTTAACCGGGCTCTTCACTGTCAACTTGATCGTTTCAGTTACAGGAGCGATGTTGGTGTTACCAAACGGAGTATAAGTTACCTTGAACTCTCTTTCAGCATAAACAGTGTTGATAGCGTTTTTAGCATCGTACACAGGAACTGTAATTACTGTAGAACCTTCAGTCATCCAAGTAGTGTACTTATTAGAAGGCAATACTTCCTTGAATGAGATATTGGCAGCCTTATCTTTGTTCAGGTACAGGTTCTGCAAGTCGTAAGTAACGCTAATACCGGCAGGTGTACCGTATGCGCTGGCGTTGTTACCGCTGAAGTATGCAGGGTCTTTCACCAGTGATGCAGCGTTTGCCTTGATAATAACCTTCACATTTTCTTTGCGCAATTCATCATTTCCGTTCTTGAATGTAACTACTGCGTTCAATTCACAAACAGGAGCCTTAGCGTAAGTAATATTGAATGCAAGGAATGTTTCAGCTGTTTCAGCATACTTGTCTGATACAGCAACAGCCTTACCGTCTTTAAACTTGTAAGCATCAGCCTCAAGAGAGATGAAATCTGTGATAGTTACGTTCGCATTAGCAGCGTTCTTGACAGTTGTAACCGTTTTACCGTCAGCACCTACAAACTCAACAGCCGTTGCATTCCAGTTCTTCTTAAACAAGCCTGCTTCCGCACCCATTGCACTGTACATGTTGTTCAATGAAGTGAATGCCAAGTTAGCGTCTGCCTTCTGAGTAGCTACGCCCAATGTATAGTTCACATCAGCAAGGTTATTGTTAGAAGAGATATCAGCCTTGTTAACAGTTACGTTCATTGTCAAAGCTGTAGTTCCTTCCTTCACATTACCGTTCACATCCATTACGTTTACTTTAACAACGAAAGTCTGACCTACAGCTACAGCCTTGGTAGCAGTAAACTGACCTTCTCTGGTCAAAGTGATGCCGTAAGTAGCCGCATCGTTTGCGTTAGCCAACTGGTAGTAGCACTTGTAAACAAGTTCCGCGTTTTCCAAAGACTCGTTCAAGTCTGCTGTTTCGTTCAACTTTGTAGAAGCAGCCTTTGTAGTAACTGCACCTGTTGCTACAGAAACAGTAATATCCGCATCGTATGCAGTATAAACATATGAATCACCCGAAGCGGCTCTCAAAGCCAAAGCCTGACCGCTAGCTTCTGTCAATTCCTTTACTGTAGCACCGTCCTTGATACCTACTGTCAAAGCGAACAAGCCGTTGGCAGAAGAACGAGTGATAGCGTCTTTAGGATTGTGAGCTTCAGCCTTTGTTACAACGAAAGGAGAAGTACCCTTGCTGTTCACGATAGCAAAATCGATAGCTTCTTCATCAATGCCCGAAGGATTGATTTGTGCAATTAGCTGTTCAGAAGCATTGGTCAGCACAGTACCCTTTGCATAGGTTACGCCGTCAAACTTAACGCCGCCCTCAGTTGTTACTTTACCGTATTTCAAATCAGCAGTACCCTCCACCAAGCTCATGCTAGTAACAGAAGCAAATTTAGGCAAATTCACCTTTGTGTATTCAGATCCTGCCTGGTCAACGGCTACATTCAGTTCATAGTAGTTACCCATATCTACTACGTATGCGCTGGCGCCCTTTGCAGAGACACCTGTATCGGTAGCGTCGTATACTCCCGTTTCAGCGTTCCAAACGTAAACTACCCAGTTGCCTGTTTCGGGATCGATAGAAGGAGACTTGGCATCAATACCCGCTGCACCCGCTTTTCCCTGAGCGCAAACGCCTGTGTCCACACCGTCGATAATCCAGTTGCCTGTCTTTTTGTCGATGGTGATTTCTACTTTATCACCCTTGTCACCTTTGATGGTTTCGATGGTGCTGGTTGTGTTGTCATTCCAAGTAACGACAATGCCGTCACCTTGTTTTGTTACGTTGGTAACGTATTTACCCGCGTCAACTTTGGTCTGTAAAGCAGCCAACTGAGACTTGAGATCTGTCAACGTAGCGTTAATTTCGTCAATCTCGTCATCGTAGTCTTTACAAGACACAAATGTACCTGTTGACGACACCATCAAGGCGCCAAACAGGATTGCACTTAAAAACTTTTTGTTCATAATAGAAAAACTTTAAATTTATAAATTTAAAAAAACTAAAACTGATTATACATATTCATTCATAAAAGGACTTCAGCATTTTAACCCGGAAAGACCGGCATTCAACTGCTCAGTTTTCCGTTCACGGGCTAGGTAACGTTTCGGAGACTCGCCCGCATGTTTGACAAAAGCAGCATAAAACGCGCTCTTTGAAGCAAAGCCACAACGACCAGGAACATCCTCCAACAGACAACGACCCGAATAAAGCAATTCCTTGGCATATTCCACACGGTAACTGTTTACCAATTCCTTCAGGTTACACCCGAAATACTTGTTCACTACATTACTCACATATGTCTGATTCGTTTCTATCAACGCACTCAGTTTCTTCAAGGAAAGTGTCATATCCAAAAACACTTGCCTGATTTCCAACTGATAGAGAATATTCTTATAAATGGAACAATCTATTTTCCTGCCTCCCATCCTCGCACTTCCAGCTTCCTTGGCATTGACATTTCCACCGGCGGATGCAAAACGGGATTCCCATTCTTTTTCGGCGACACGAAAAAGAATAGCCTTCTGCCTTTCCGATGTGGCGGTGGACTTTTTGCGTCTTAAGAATAGATATTCCATATACTTCGTTTCTTTCTCTTGTTTTTCATTTGCTTGAACTTCTTAAGATTATACCTAATTATATACAAGGTGTATTTAATCCTTAAAAAGACTTTTTTTGTAGATCTCTTACTAGGAGATCTATCATAATAATATAATAAGCATAAAATCAACAACTTATATAGTAAAAAGCCTTATTAAAAAGGGGATATAAAAAGAGAAAGGAGTGATTATTTTTGCATTATTTTCTATTTTTCCCATAAAAAATGTCCTAGTTCTCAAAACTTTGCTTATTTTTGCACAGAAAATACAGATCTCCTAGTAAGAGATACATCCTGACCATTAATATAACCCACTATTACACAAGTACTTACACCCTCCTATATTCTTTTATGCCTTTTCTCTTTATTTTTTCCACTTTGGGTATTACGGCTTAGTTTGAGATTTTGGAGAATATGTTAGAATGGATAATATATGAAGAGACGAATCTTCATCCAAACAAGTGCGCCCCCCGTATGCACTCACCCCATTCCCCCACTCCATCTTCAACCACATTACAATAAACCTTTCCCTCCCCGTCTTTATCTGTTTTTCTCCCTGTCGAAATCGGTTTCTCGTCCGTTCATTATTATCATTTCACTAAGGTAATGAGAACTCATCACTAAAGTGATCATTTCTCATTACTTAAGTGATCAGATCTCATCACTCTAGTGAAACGATAATAACGAAAGGACGAAAACACAACATTGACAGGACAAAAAAGAATAATCTCCCAGACATTGATGCTTAATCACTTTTCCTCCCAAACACGCCGTAAGAGCTTGTAAATCGCCATTTCATGTATTACCTTTGTCATATCAGAAACCAATAAACAAAAGAAAATGAATAGAAAATTATTAAACAAGGTAATGAAAAGACTGGCAGTAGCAAATGTAGTAAAGAATGAGCCTCAAAAAGAACTATCCGCCTCATTATCAACAGATAATAGTAAAAACATAAACAAAGAACAAGAACAACTTGAGCAGTTCTTACTGGCACGCTATGACTTTCGTTTCAACGTGCTGACAGAACAAACGGAATACCGCAAAAAAGGAGAAAACACTATATATAAGGTGATAAGCCAACGCACACTGAACAGCCTGTGCCTGGAAGCACGCACCCGCCACATCAACTGCTGGGACAAGGACGTATCCCGACTGGTCAACTCAGAGCAGATGCCGGATTACCACCCACTGCTATCCTATATGGATACCCTCCCCGAATGGGACGGCAAGGACCGAGTGACTCCACTGGCACAACGTGTTTCGAAAAAGAGCTTTTGGATAAACTGTTTCCACCACTGGATGCTGGGCGTAGCCGCCCAATGGGACGGACGCATGGACCGTTGCGCCAACGCCATAGCCCCTATGCTGGTGAGCCGCGAACAGGGAAAGTGCAAATCCACCTTCTGCGAACTATTGATGCCCGATTCGCTGAAGGACTACTACACCGACAGTTTTGAACTGACCGGACAGGCGGGATGCGAGCAAAAACTATCCTTCTTCGGACTTATCAACCTGGATGAATACGACCGTCTTTCCGCCCAAAAACTGCCGTTGCTGAAAAACCTGATGCAGATGAAGAAGCTGGACTTCCGCAAGTCGCACCGCGCCACATACAGCCACCTCCCCCGAATGGCATCGTTCATAGGTACCAGCAACCGAAAGGATCTGCTAACCGATCCCAGCGGAAGCCGACGCTATTTCTGTACCGAAATAAAGGAAAAGATAGACTGTTCTCCATTGGAACACAAGCAGTTATTTGCCCAACTGAAAGCCGAGTTGGAGAATGGAGAACGCTATTGGTTCACGGCGGAGGAAGAAGCGGAACTGACCTTGCGCAATCAGGAATTTTACGCCATGCCCGGCGAAGTGGAGATGGTTTATCGCTGTTTCAGACTGCCGGAAAAGGGGGAGGACTTTAAACTGTACTCGGCAATGTGCATATTCAATATCCTGTTGAAACGCTATCCGGCAGCCATGCGCGGCATAACGGTGAATAAGCTGGGAAGAATCATGAACTCGCTGGGGGCGGAACGTATGCATACCATCAACGGGAATATGTATAAACTGGTGCCACTGGCGGCGTAAAAGAGAATAAAAATGTGCTGAAACAAAAATTAGCTTCCACCGTAGGGGCAGATTGAATCTGCCCGATAACATCCGAATGGTGTATCTGTGGATGCATTCGGGCGGATTCAATCCGCCCCTACGGTGGAAGTTTACCTTAAACAATTCATTTCTATTCCGAAATGAATCAAACGGAGCAGAAATGAACGGCAAATTCTGGACACCCTACCCTACGTGGTATATTGGTTTCTATTTCGGATTATAAACCTGCAAAGGCAGTTCACCTTTCAAGGCTCCCAAGGCATTGAAGGCTAATGAACCCATTTCATCCTCACCGGGCATCAGCACGATAGGTGCCAGATAATCGATTTGCTCCCTGAGGATACCCACACAATGATCGCTGTGTGCAATGCCACCGGTCAAGATTATGGCATCCACCTGCCCACGGAGAGTGACATACATAGCTCCTACTTGTTTCGCCACTGTGTAGAGCATAGCCTCCAGCACTCCTTTATAGGGTTCCTCCCCTTCTTGTGCTTTGCGCGAAATGGTAATCACATCATTCATTCCTAAATGGGCAATCAGTCCACCTTTTCCATTCAGCATTTTCTTGATCTGCTTCAAGGTATATTTGCCGCTAAAGCAAAGTTCGGCAAACTGGTCGGCAGGGATGGTTCCGGCACGTTCAGGCGAGAAAGGTCCTTCGCCGTTCAGGGCATTATTCACATCAATCACACGTCCCTTGCGGTGTGCGCCTACCGAGATTCCTCCGCCCAAGTGTACTACGATCAGATTCAAATCTTCATAATGTTTTCCGATGGAAGCGGCATATTTGCGCGATACTGCCTTACTGTTTAAGGCGTGGAAAATGGAAATACGCTCTATTTCGGGGATTCCTGTAAGGCGGGCTACAGGTTGGAATTCATCGACCACCTCAGGGTCGGCAATATAAGCGGGACAGTTGCATTTTTGTGCGATTTCATCGGCAATAAGTGCTCCCAGGTTACAAGCGTGCTCCATGCGGGCATGCACTAAATCATATTTCATCCGCTCATTGATTGCATAGACCCCGCCGGGTGTGGGCTTCAACAGACCGCCACGGGCTATAACAGCATCAAAGTCTAATGGGATACCTGCCTCTGCAAGTAATTTTAATATGAATTCCTTGCGATACTCATATTGCTCATTGACGTGATGGAAGTTTGCCAAATCATGGACCGTGTGGTGCGCACCTGCTACCCATTCCAGCTTTTCGTCGATGAAAAGGGCGATTTTGGTTGAGGTGGAACCGGGGTTAATCACAAATATTTTCATAGTTCGTTATTGATTGAGTTTTGTATTAATCGTCTTTGGGAAATATCCACTGTAGGGGCGGATTGAATCCGCCCAAATACATCTACCAATGAACCTTTCTGAATGTTATCGGGCAGATTCAATCTGCCCCTACAGTGCATGGCAACGTAACTTATTTCCATCTAGCTTACCCGGCTACGCAAGCCAAGGCTAAACTATAATATTTAGAATTACCGGAGTCCGCACGCGAAGGAACCACCACCGGGGCAGTCGTCCCCCGCAACATTCCCGCCATATTGGCATCTCCAAATAAGGAAATCGCTTTATAAAAAGTATTTCCTGACTCTATATTGGGAAAGATCAGCAAATCAGCATGTCCCACCACGGGGGAACTGATTCCTTTCACCTCACCGCTATGGGCATCGCAGGCTGTCTTTACATCCATCGGGCCGTCCAGATACATTTCACCGTATGCACCGGCGGCGGCACGCTCCTTCAATGTCACATAGTCCAGTGTATGGGGGAATTTCTCGTTTACCTTCTCCGTGCAATGAACCAATGCCACGCGGGGGGCAGCTATCCCCATGCGGCGGCATACTTCAAGATCGTATTTCAACATCGCCTCAAACTGTTCCAATGTGGGACGGGGAATGACGGCGGCATCCGAAAAGAACAGAAGTTTATTATAGGTAGGGATTTGCGCCACCGTGATGTGGCTCAATACATTTCCATGTGGCAACAAACCATGTTCCTTATTGAGCACGGCACGCAGCAGATTGTCCGTATTGATAATACCTTTCATCAATACATCGGCATGACCTTCGCGTATCAGGGACACCGCTTCTTGTGCCGCCTTGTCGGGGCTCGTCGCCTCATATACTTTCACATGGTCGGGGTATTGCAAGCGGATGTATTCCGAATTCAGCAAATGGGGCGTATCCGCCACCAATAAGAAATCGGCAAAACCTTCGTGCAGGCTACGGGTAATAACATATTCAGTATGAGGGTCATTAGGGCAAACAACCACCACCCGTTTCCGTTCTTTCAACGAGCGTAGACAACTGATTAAGCGGGCGAAGTCCTGTATTGGTTCCATGGTCATTAGATTTTTAGCAAATATGAAAAATAAATCTGAATTTATCTCTATCTTTGCTTAGTTTCTATGAATAATTTAACTTATGAAAACTTTTCAAACATTTGACATTTCTGCCGAGTATGACGCTATACACCGCACGTTTCCCTGTCACAAGGATGCTCCGGTTATCGGACTGACCGGCAACTATCAGGACGGAGTTTGCACTTTATTGGAAGGGTATTTCGCTTCCATTCTGAAAGCGGGTGGTGTGCCATTCATTATTCCACCAAGCGATGATTGTAACATTTTGATAAACACATTAAATTCGTTGGATGGTCTAGTGTTGACCGGAGGCGCTGACATCAATCCACTGTTCTTGGGTGAAGAACCGATAAAAGAACTTCACAGTATAAATCCACGCAGAGATCGTCAGGAATTATTGCTTGCCCGGCTTGCCGCCGACAGGCAAATACCGATCCTGGGAATCTGCCGGGGCATGCAACTGATGAATGCGGCTTTTGGGGGCACTTTATATCAAGACATTCACTCGCAAATGGAAGGAACCCGCATCAAGCATGATCAGGATTTGGGACGCGGTTACGCCTCGCACACAGTCAAGATAGAAAAGGATTCTTTACTCTATAAATTATTCGGAACAGAAACTTTACCGGTCAACTCTTTTCATCACCAGGCAATAAAAGATGTAGCGCCCGGTTTCCGGGTAACTGCCTGTGCCGGTGATGGGGTGCTGGAAGCGATGGAATCTACCGAATATAAATCGATGCTGGGCGTGCAATGGCATCCGGAGTGCTTTATCTTACAAGATGATGAATGCATGATGCCTATTTTTAATTGGTTTATTGGCGAAGCAACTTCTTTCCGTGAGGCTAAAAGGCTTCATAGCCGAATGATTACGCTTGATTCCCACTGCGACACACCGATGTTTTTTGATCAGGGTATCAACTTTGCCACCCGTGACAAGAAGATATTGGTGGATATGCACAAAATGAGTGAAGGTCGGCTGGATGCAACCATCATGGTGGCTTACCTGAAACAACTGGAGCGTACCGATGAAGCCCTGCTGGCAGCAACTGCCAAAGCAGACCGCATACTGAATGAAATAGAAGAAATGGTTGCCAAAAACTACACTGCCATAGAATTAGCTTATACCACTGTCGATTTACCCATTTTGAAAGCGGAGGGGAAAAAAGCAATCATGCTGGGAATTGAAAACGGCTATGCCATTGGCAAAGATATTGCGAATGTGGAGCATTTCAGCAATCGCGGCGTGGTGTATATGACGCTTTGCCATAACGGGAATAATGATATTTGCGGTTCTGCACGCTATAACGAGGAAGGGCTGGGAGTCAGTGCTTTCGGCGAACAGGTGATAAAGGAAATGAATCGCGTAGGAATGATGGTAGATGTTTCTCATGCCGGAGAAAAAAGTTTTTATGATGCGTTGGAGATTAGCAGTCGTCCCATTGTGGCATCCCATTCTTCTGCCCGCGCCCTTTGCGACCATCCCCGCAACCTGACGGATGACCAATTAAAGGCATTGGCTGCCAAAGGGGGCGTAGCACAAGTATGCCTGTACAGTGGATTCTTGCGCAAAGAAGGGGAAGCCGATATCAAAGATGCCATTGAGCACCTGAATCATATGGTGAATGTGATGGGAATAGAGCATGTGGGCATCGGTACCGATTTTGATGGTGACGGAGGCATTATAGGATGCGCCTCGGCGGCGGAATTGATAAACTTTACACGCCGGTTGCTGTTAGAAAGATATAGTGAGGAAAGTATCCGGCTCATTTGGGGAGGAAACTTCCTGCGTGTTATGGAGGAAGTACAGAGAAAATAGTGTAACTTTGCAGGCGCAGCCTCTCGCTCTTATAAAGAGGTGCGTCAAAATATGAATGTAACCACCAGATTGTTCACTGTAGGGGCAGGGTTTGCCTGCCCAGAGACATAAAGCAAACTGTTTTCGGGCGGGCAGACCCCGCCCCTACAGCGAAATGATAGCAAACTTTTGTTTTGACACCTTTACGGCTGCGCAATGTTACCACTAAAAATAAAATAGTAAAGAGCTATCAAATATGATGAAGATTAAAAACATTTTAGCAATCCCGGCCATGCTGCTTGTACTGACTGCCGTTTCGTGCGGAAACAGTAAAAGCAAGAGTGACCAGGCAGAAGACATGAACAAAGAAGTGATTAAAGCCCCCGAGTTCAATGCAGACAGCGCCTACCAGTACATCCAGGTACAGGCTGATTTCGGTCCCCGTGTCCCCAACACCCAAGCACACAAAGAATGTGGCGACTACCTTGCCGGACAATTAGAGAAATTCGGAGCCAAAGTATATAACCAATATGCTGACCTGATAGCATATGATGGCACTATCCTGAAAGCCCGCAACATCATCGGCGCCTACAAGCCCGAAAGCAAAAAACGCGTATTGCTTTGCGCACACTGGGACAGCCGTCCGTATGCCGACAACGACCCCGATCCCAAAAATCATCACACCCCGATATTAGGAGTGAATGACGGTGCCAGCGGCGTGGGCGTATTACTGGAGATTGCCCGCCAGATACAAAAAGAAGCACCGGCACTGGGCATTGATATTGTATTCTTTGATGCAGAAGATTACGGTACTCCCCAGTTCTATAACGGACGCCATAAAGACGACACTTGGTGCCTAGGCTCGCAATACTGGGCACGCACCCCTCATGTACAAGGATATAATGCCCGTTACGGCATCCTGCTGGATATGGTAGGTGGCAAAGATGCTACTTTCTATTATGAAGGCTACACCTCGCGCACTGCCTATTCCGAAATGAAGAAGATATGGAAGAAAGCGCACGAACTGGATTATGGCAAATATTTTGTGAAAGAAGATGGCGGAGAGACTATTGACGACCATATATATGTGAACAAGTTGGCACGTATCCCGTGTGTAGACATTATCAATTATGATGAAAATAATCCGCAGAGTTCTTTCGGCAGTTTTTGGCACACAGTGAATGATACGATGGATAACATAGACCGTAACACACTGAAAGCCGTAGGCCAGACTGTGATGGATGTAATTTATAACGAGAAATAAATAAGAAACAATGAAAACAATCAATGAACTTCAAGACGAAGTGATAGAAGAATTCAGCGACTTTGACGACTGGATGGACAAATACCAACTGCTGATAGACCTGGGTAATGAGCAAGAAGCGCTCGACCCTCAATATAAAACGGAACAAAACCTGATAGACGGTTGCCAAAGCCGTGTGTGGCTGGAAGCTGATATGGTGGATGGCAAAGTAGTGTTTCAGGCTGAAAGCGATGCACTGATCGTAAAAGGTATTATTGCATTGCTTATCAAGGTGGTAAGCGGACATACTCCTGATGAGATATTGAATAGTGACCTTTATTTTATTGAAAAGATAGGTTTGAAGGAGCACTTATCTCCTACCCGCAGCAATGGATTGCTGGCGATGGTGAAGCAGATGCGTATGTATGCGCTGGCATTCAAGGCAAAACTTAATGGTTAGTGATTAATGGTTAGTGATTAATGCCTGCGGTATGATAGCGCAGCCCACTAATCACTAACCACTAATCACTAACCACTATCTTCTAGTGTCCCAACCGCTTCATATCAACTTCGCCGCGTTTCTTCTCCTTATACCCGCCAAACTTATAGAGAAGTGAAAGCGTAACGCTACGTTCAGCCCAATTCTTCATATCCGTCTTATTCTTCTGTAATCCCCAGTCCAAACGGGTTATCATGCTGGAAGTATTGAAGACATTGTTTCCTTTCAATATCACTTTTGTCTTCTGATTCGGAGAAGTCCATTGAAGCGAAGCCGAAATATTGCAGATCGGATTCAAATTGTACACACCCTGAATGGCACGTGACTGATAGAATCCTGTTAACGAACCTACAATGGACGGTTTCCTTGATATAATAAATGTGTTTGTGGTGTTCAATACATAAACAAGCCTGGTGCGATCAAAAGCAATATCATGAAAATGCTCGTTCTTTTCATGGTCGAATAATCCGACGGCAAAGACCCGCCCGTTCCACCATTTCCCTACCTTATAGCTCGCCATCAGTTGCAACAGCCACATCTTTTTATAGTCATAGTTCACATATTGGTTCATTTCCGCCAAACGATCCGGCAACTGGTAGGGTAACTGGATAAAATAATCAGGAAGATACTCGTAACCTACTCCTATCATATACTTATTCTTATACAGATAATTCATATTGAATGAATACTTGGAGTAAGGTTTCAGATAGGGATTTCCATGAGCTTCGGTGTAACTATCCACATATTGCACAATGGGTTGCAGCGTCCAGTAATCGGGATATTCACGATTACTGGAAAAAGAGAATTGCAGGTTATGCCCGTCCGCCGGAGCATAAGTAAGGTTCACTGTGGGATAAAACATCCAGTCATGCCAGTCGGCAGCATGATACAGCTCTGCCGCCAATGATACCTCTGCCGAGAACTTCTTGCCAAAGCTGCGGGAGGCTCCGGCATATGTATTCAATGTGTATTCTTTCCGCAAAAACTTTGCAGAATTATCCGGCAAAGGGGTTCCTGTTTCAGTATCATAATAATATTGGTAACTGTTATCGTGAGTGGTGACATATTTCACTCCATAGTTTATCTCCGTTCCGTTATGCAATGCATGTGTCTGGCTGGCATAGAGCAACCATCGGTTGATCCGCTGATTGCTGTCATAACTAAAGTTCTGCTCCACTCCCTCCATCTTCTTCCGCAGGAAAGTAGTGCTGGGACTATCAAAGAAAGTAAAATCCATTCCGGCTGTAAGCCCGAAAGAAGATTGGTAATCGGCTTTCACATTGTGCAACTGGCGATCACCGTCACTCTTTTTATCACTATCGGCAGTGCCGCGCATGGTAGTCCTATCCTGCCCGTAGCGCACTTGCGAAGTATAGACCACGCTAAGGGTATTCTTTTTTCCCAAATCATAATCCATGCCGAAGCGGATATTATGATTACCGCCATACCCCGTTGCACGTGTATTCAATGTCAGTTCATGCAGTTGGTCTTGCAACGTATGCCATGACCATTTATCTATCTCCCACAGGCTGTGGCGGAAATTATAGGAATAAAGTAGATCTGCCGAGAAGCGTCCGGAGGTATAAAGCAGGCTGCCCCGCCCTGTGAGGCTTTCTTTTCGCTCCTGCTCATAAGAGCCGAACAGCTCTCCGGACAGAGCAGGCTTTTGACCGATACCTTTTTTCAGGACTAAGTTGACCATTGCCCCCCGAACCCGATAACGTGCCGGAGCAGCATACATTATTTCAGCTTTCTCAATCCGGCTGACGGGGGTACTTTCCAGCATCGTCTTCAGTTGCTCTTTGTCCAGCGTGCTCACCTTTCCATTGATTACAATCGTAATGCTGCGACCGCCTAAAGTAAGATTATCATTCTGGTTGATGATGCCGGGCAATTCTTTAATGGCTTCGTATGCATTGTTTACCGGAAGTTCGCGAAGCATACGGGGCATATCATAAACCAACTTTCCCCTCTCGGCTTTCACTACGGGGCGTTCTCCCCTGACCAACACTTCGGGAAGTTGCTGGAAAAGACTATCCATATAGGTATAATTCACATCATCCTGTGCCTGTGCCGATAAAGCGAACAGGCATAAACAAATGGCAATAGCTGTTCTCATCGTTTTTTATCTTTTTAAGGTTATTGCAAAGTAAGGCGGAAAAGTGATTCATCTGTGTTACCACTCGCTTATGAAGTCTTATTTAGTGTTATCAAAAGAAAGAGAATCGTTATTTTCTACCTATTTTTGTTGCATCATGAAGATACCTTTTAAAGCCATAGCAGCATTGATCATTCTCTCCCTGATAGGCGTGTTTGCTTATCAGGCATACTGGTTGACAGGACTCTATACCTCAATGAAGAAGGATATGGACAACTGCCTGATAGAGACATTGCAAGTGAGCGATTACAATGAAATGATGATTCGTTGCGACTCGCTGAAAGAACATAGCTCCGTCAATAGCTATGTTGAATCCAGCTTCAACATGGACAGTATGATGGTGACAGCCACAAGCAAACCCAATAACCCCAATCTGCCCCACAGATTCGGCTTGCAAATCAATGAACCCGTATCAAGCACCATTGATAAAAACGGTACGCTGGAACTGCTTACCAAATATTTCCAGAGAGGCATCCACAGCCAACTTGACTTGTTTACCGAAATCAACCTGCATACCTTCGACAGCCTTTTCAGCCGCACACTGGCCATGCGCGGCATTATCTACCTGCCCCACCGCATAGAGATAGTGGATCTACGCCGGGACAGCACCGTGGTACAGGGACTGAACTCTCCGGCAGGGTACGTGCCCGGCAAAGAAGCCGTGTGCTACTATTACAACTATGATTTATATAATAAAATGAGCTACCGGCTATGGGTAGAACCCACACATACCCTTGTATTGCAGCAGATGAGGGGGATTCTTTATACTTCTTTCTTTATCATCATTATTCTGGGCATCTCTTTTTGGTATCTCACCCGCATTATTCTGCGACAAAAGAGTGTGGAAGAAATGAAAGAAGACTTTACACACAACATCACCCACGAACTGAAAACACCGATTGCAGTGGCCTATGCCGCCAATGATGCCCTGCTGAACTTCAAAGGAGCCGAGAAGCCGGAGAAGCGGCAGAGTTACCTGCAAATCATACAAGACCAATTAAAGCAACTCGGCGGACTGGTAGAACAAATCCTGTCCATGAGCATGGAGCAGCGCAAGAATTTCCGGTTAAGTTACGAAAGCATCGAATTGAAACCTATGCTGGAAAACCTCATCGCCCAACATCGGTTGAAAGCGGATAAACCCGTCGTTTTCCATCTTTTCGCAGAGGAAGGAATAACGGTACGTGCAGATAGGACTCACCTTTATAATATGGTGAGCAATCTGATAGACAATGCCATGAAATACTCCAACGACCATGCAGAGATCAGCATCTCGGCAGCCGTTCGCGGAGCATATATAGTCCTGAAAGTAGCAGACAAAGGTATCGGCATTCCCGCCGACAAGCAAAAGCACCTGTTTGACAAGTTTTACCGCGTACCCACCGGCAACCTGCACAATGTAAAAGGTTACGGGCTGGGACTGTATTATGTAAAAACAATGATAGAACAACATAAAGGAACCGTCTCTGTAGAAAGCAGCACAGGCAAAGGCAGTACCTTTACACTTCAAATTCCCCTATAAGACATGGAAAAGATACACATATTACTGGTAGAGGACGAACAAACCCTTGCCATGATTATAAAAGACACACTGGAAGAACAGGAATTCAAGATTACGACTGCCTGTGACGGAGAAGAAGGTCTTCGGGCTTTCTTTGAACAAAAACCGGACGTGGTAGTGGCGGATGTAATGATGCCCCACATGGACGGTTTCGAAATGGTGCGCCGCATCCGGCAATCGGATAAAGTGACACCGGTATTGTTCCTCACAGCGCGCTCCGCCATTAATGATGTGGTAGAAGGGTTTGAACTGGGAGCCAATGACTATCTGAAGAAACCTTTCGGTATGCAGGAGTTGATTGTCCGCATCAAGGCGCTGATGCATAAGGCTTTTGTAGAAAAAGAAGCCACCAATAGTTATGAGATAGGGAACTATCAATTTAACTCCGTCACCCAGCAACTCTGCTTTGCAGGAAATTGCGAGGAGTTGTCTCACCGGGAGTCAGAGATACTGAAACGCCTCTGCGAGAACTGTAATGAGGTGGTAAACAGCCAAAGTATTCTGCTGGAGTTATGGGGAGACGATAGTTTCTTTAACTCACGCAGCCTGCATGTGTTTATCACCAAGTTGCGCCATAAACTGGCAAAAGATGACCGGATACGGATTGTAAATGTGCGAGGAATAGGTTATAAACTGATTATTGTCTGAAATCAACATTTCCGACCTTTTATCAGCACCTTTTGCTCATTTGATAGTGTGGTGGCAAAGACATAATCTTCCCCACCCTCCTTCAGCTTCAACCGTTTGCGGAGTTCTGCCACAGACAGGGGGAAATTACGGACTGTAATGTTTGCCTTGTCCATACCTGCCAGAAATTCTTTCAGCTCCTTCTTGCCAAAGCCGGATACCGCCTCAACCCGAAAGCGACGTCCGGGAAAATCAGGCACTAAAGCAGTGGAAGTGTACAGATGGCTATTCACATGAAGCTTCTCTACCGGATAAGACTGTGTTAGTGAACGGAAAGCACCCGCTTTCAAGATGGCAGCATTCGGCTCATAGATATAAGTACCCACCTCATGCGCCAGCGGACAGGCAGCAGCCTTTTCAGCCTCTAAGGTAAAAGTATAATGTTGGCTTTCGCCACTATTCATAAGATGTTCGCAATGGATAGATAGTTGCGATGAAACGGGGGATTTTTGCAATAAGAGCAATAACTCTTTGCATTCATTATTCACTGCTACAATATGCACTTGGCACACTGTGTGCAATTCGTTCAGAGCCAAAGACAGATCCAGCATAGGTGATAGTTTCACCATTACCGTTCCGCCTTTTTCCACCAGTAAGGATTCCAAAGCTCCCACATCGGGCTCACAATCGGAGATGGCAACAGTCTTTCCGCCATGCCCATCCCTGCGGGCAGGATCCAAAAATAAACAATCCACCGGAGACATGCTTTGCAAGTATTCCACTCCATCCCGGTGATGTACGCTGATATGGTTCAAGCCCAATAACGGAAAGTTATGCGTAGCCAATTCACAAAGCTCTGCCTGCCTTTCCACATAATCCGCTTTGCGGAAATTACGCGAGATAAAAGCACAATCAATGCCAAAACCTCCGGTTAAATCGGCAAAAGTTTCTCCTTTCAGCAATGAAGCCTTATACACCGCCGTAGATTCGGAAGAACATTGTTCCATGGATAAATGGCGAGGATATAACAGTGCGGAATGCTGAGCCCAGGATGGGACTTTGCGGGTGGCAATCTGCCTGCCTGAGATCTGAGTCACGGCTACAGCCATATCTACTTCAGGATATTTCTTGCCTTGCAGTGCCAAGGCGCGTGTGTCATCCTCCTTGTGTTCTTCGATGAAATGGAGTGTTTTTGCTGTTAGTTCCATCCTTTTACTTGATTACTTTATAGTTTCGTTTTGCCTCCTCGCGGGTACGGAAATTAAAATGCCACCATTCGGTGCGCAAAGGCTTATAGCCTGCTTCGGTCATTACACGGCGAAGCAGTTGGCGGTTCTTCCGTTCCTGTGCCGTGATTATTCCTTGTTGCACCATTGCCGCTTCTGTATCTATATGGGCTTCCTTACCCAAATGGTCTACTTGGGTACCCATGGGCAATGGTTTTCCGTTTGGATCTATAATGCTTAGATCAACTGCCAGCCCATAATTATGAAGCCCTCCGCCACGGGTGGGATTGGAAACATATATACTCTTGGAAGTTCCTTTTACTACATTCCACATCTTTTGCTGCACAGACATGGGACGGGCGGCATCATATATAATTAAGGAGTATCCCGGATGCAACTCTTTCAGCCGCTTCTGTGCCTTTAATAATGCTTTTGCGGCTTCGGGGTGAAGATAAGCCTCATGCAGATCATCATAAAGTATCTTTCCGGTGAAGTTATCAGCATGGGTGTACATCAAGTCAATCTTTAGGGTCTTGTCCAGCTTTCCTATATTCACCAGTCCCAGCGAATCAAGATAAAGCTCTGTCCTGCTTTGCGAGAAAGCGGGACAGAGCATCATTATTAAAGATACAAAAATAAAGATCTGCTTCATTTATAGCTATTTAGTTATTGCCTGTTCCCAGGTAGTTCCGGTTATATCGGTCAAAACCAATGTGTATGTACCTTGCGGAAGCTGCGCTAGCGCGCCATCATCCAAAGTCAACTCTGCCTTGGCTCCTAAAGGGATAACCATGCTATGTTTTCCCGGTTTTACCTTGGCTATATATTGATTCCGAATCCGGTTTTCCGGGAATCGGGCTAAGTCCTCCGCCTGTTTGTCAAGCACCGGATGACCATTATTATCTTTCAAGGTGATTCCGATCAGGAAAGATCCATAGACATCTGCCCCTTCTACACGATACACGGTAAAGGTCAGTTGGTTGTTATCCAACTTTGCATCAGAGATTTCGACTATCGGCTTCACCGATTTATTATGCAACGGACCCCATACGCCATTATGAAATGCTTGGTTGGTATATAATGACAAAACGAAGATGACAACCGCACCCAAAACAGCAACACCGTTCAACGCCTTCATACTGATAGACAACGGTCCGGAAGTGAACCAAACCAACCAATGTTGATTTTGCAGGAAAGACAGCTTGGGCAGTAAAACATGATCTAGCGAGAAAGTACCTCCACCTGCCAAGAAGATGGTAAAACCGGCAGCTACGCCCAATATTCCGATCTGCCACTCATCCAGGCAAGTCGTTCCCAACCATCCTGAACCCAGCAGAATACCGGCAGCCAACATCAACACGCCAATGCTCATCAACCGGGTAAAGAAGCCCAGCATAAAGAATAGTCCTACTATGCCTTCAATCAAAGTAAAAATAACCATTGCCCACCACAACTGGGTAGGATTGGAAACCAGATGTTCTATAATCGGTTTGATGCCGATAGAGTTAGGCAGAAAGTGATTAAACTTCTCTCCTATATATCCCGGAGCATCGGGAATCAGTTTGTTTTCGAGCACCACCCGGCGCAAGAATGCAGAAAAATACGTCCAGCCTACCACCAGGCGCAATGCTAATGTCATTATTCCGGTCAAGGAAAATGCTTGCTCATTCATAGACTTATCCTTTTATTATAAGACAGATTTCAGTAATTCAGGGATTTCAATATTACAACATTCCATCTCTTTCAATATTTTCTTCCCCTCTGCCGTCAGTGAGAAATACATCTGTCGTTTGTCGCTATCGCCTAAATTACGTTCTATATAATTTTTCTCCTCCACAGCCCGAATGACTTTGGAAGTGTTCGAATTGGTAAGGCCTAGTTGTTCTGCTATCTCTCCGGAGGACAAACGTCCTTTCTTTAAAAGACAGCACAACAACATGCCTTCGTTCAAGCAAAGGTGATGTGCCTTTTCAAACCGTGCTTCAAATTCTGCAATAGCGCGATAGAGGTCTCTTATTTTACATAATGTTTCCATATTGATCTTTCTTCTTAATGCTATTGCACAAAAATACTATTTTTTCAGTAAAAACTCATCAACAGCCTTCTTAAAAGATGCTTTAGGCATTGCACCCTGAGCCATCTGAGGTTCACCCTTCATAGGAATAAACAGAATGGACGGAATGCTGCGGATGCCGAATGCTCCTGCCAGTTCCTGCTCTTTCTCGGTGTCAATCTTGTAAATCACAATCTGTCCGTCATACTCTTTTGCCAGTTCGTCCAAGATTGGAGCTACCATCTTGCAAGGTCCGCACCAATCAGCATAAAAGTCCACGATGGCGGGTTTGTCACCTTCGTACTTCCACTCATTCGGGTTCTTCTCAAAATTGTACACTTTCTCTAAGAATTCTGCTTTTGTCAGGTGTATCACCTTTCCATTTCCTTCTGTTGCCATAGTTTCTGGTTTTACGTTATTACTGTTATTGTTTCCTCGCCCGCATGCCGTAGTGGTTGCCAGTGCGATACTCAAAAAAAATAAAATGGTCTTATTCATAATTATTCCTCCTTTTTTATCTCTTTCCTTTCGGGTTTAAATGAACTGAATAGCAATCCTCCCATAGCTGCGCCCCATATAGAGCTGTTAAGGGGAGAAGAAGTAATAGGGCAAGTCCCCGTGCTGCAACCTACATATCGCCAATATAGGTAACCTCCTACCAATCCGGCCAGTATGCCCAACATCGTCAACCCATGTCTTTTTAAAAACTCTGTCTTCATAATTTTCTCTGTTTGATTAGAATCAATCCTTTCTATTATACTATCTCTTGATTATTTCCCCGGGAAACTTTTTCCAAAAGTATTTCCTATTTTCCTTTAAAACAAATTTCCTTAGGAAAATATTAAATAAATAACTTTCCTTCACCGTTATATGCCTTCATTTAAGCAATATTCAGTAAAGGAAAGGATAAAGCAGCGTCTTTGAACTATCTTTCCGCCCAAGAAAGTACCGTAGGACTTTCTACATGCACTCCATATTCTGCTGCTTTCTTCAGAATATTTCGGGCCAGTTCGGGTTTCTGCTCGTCACTGGCGTAACGGAAATAGGCTTCTGCCGCCCTTACATGCGCTGCATCGGGCATGGGGTAAGCGCGTTCTTGGGGTATTCCGAAGTCGGAAGCACTTAATTCACGACGTTCTTCGGCGTCCAATCGGTCTGACTCTGTAGGTTTCATGATTCTTATCTGTTTTAGGGTTCATTACTTGTTTGGAAACAGATAGAAGGAGGGAAAAGATGCAGGAGAAGCGTTAATCTATCCTATTTTTCATAGGAAATAAACGTGTCTAAAAGCATTTTGCTGTAGGGGCGGATTGAATCCACACGTGTCCACTAAAAAAAATTAAGATTTA
>ERZ791737.292-NODE-292-length-52915-cov-5.074045_pt1 | contig 52915 bp, 43 predicted proteins | sample MGYA00510042_ERZ791737 | MGnify/ENA primary metagenome ERZ791737 (study PRJEB30046, sample SAMN00791965) | human gut metagenome | study: EMG produced TPA metagenomics assembly of the A metagenome-wide association study of gut microbiota in type 2... | reverse complement strand
ATTTCTTCGTCTGCTTCGTAGCCGCCCATTTCGCGGAGTGCGTTCTTCAACATAACATATTGTTGGAAGAGGTGGTTAACCGGCACTTCGTTCTGAGTGTAGTCGTGCATCGGGCTCTTGAGGAAGAAGCTGAGGAAGCGTTGTGTTCCGTAGCGTCCTGCACGTGCAGCCAAGTCGCTCAACAATACGAGATCGAGGCACAATGGAGCTGCGAGGATAGAGTCGCGGCAGAGGAAGTTGATTTTGATTTGCATCGGGTAGCCCATCCATCCGAAGATGTCGATGTTGTCCCAACCTTCCTTGTTGTCGTTGCGCGGCGGATAGTAGTTGATACGTACTTTGTGGTAGTAGTCGCTGTACAAATCCGGTTGTTGTTCCGGAACGAGAATAGATTCCAAAGTAGAAAGCTTGCTGACTTCTTTTGTGTGGAAGTTAGCCGGTTCGTCGAGTACAAGACCGTCGCGGTTTCCGAGGATGTTAGTTGAGAACCAGCCTGACAAGCCGAGGCAACGTGTTCCGATAATCGGAGCGAAACCTGATTTAACCAATGTTTGGCCTGTCTTGAAGTCCTTACCTGCGATAGGCATTTTAGTCTTTTCTGCCAATTCCCACATAGCCGGGATGTCGACAGTTGTGTTAGGTGCGCCCATGATGAACGGACAGCCTTCTACCAATGCTGCGTAAGCGTAGCACATAGAAGGAGCAACGTGTTCCTTGTCGTCAGCTTTCATGGCTGCTTCCAAAGCTGCCAATGTGCCGTGTACTTTTTCGTCAACCGGAACATAGATTTCAGTTGAAGCTGCCCAAAGTACAACAACGCGGTTAACGTTGTTTTCTTTCTTAAAGTTGCGGATGTCTTCGCTAATTTGTTCCATCATGTCCCAACGGTCCTTGCAGTTTTTAACGTTATTGCCGTCAAGACGTTTTGCATAGTTTTTGTCGAATGCCGCTTTCATCGGAACGATTTTTACCAATTCGTCCTTAACCGGCTCGATATCTTTTTCTTTAAGAACTTCGCAATTGATTGCAGATTCGTAGGCATTAGCAGGGTAAACGTCCCATGCTCCGAAAACGATATCGTTGAGCGATGCCATCGGAACGATTTCGTTGTAGTGCAAATATTTTTTGTTCTCACCACGTCCTACACGGATTTTGTCGTATTGTGTCATTGAGCCGACAGGTTTTGCCAAACCTTTGCGGGCCATCAATACTCCAGTCATGAAAGTAGATGAAACTGCTCCCAAGCCAACTACGAGAACACCTAATTTGCCCTCGGCCTTTTTAACATTACAGTTTTCCATTTGTCTTAATTAATAGTTATTGCGATTATTGTTATTATTTCGTTATTTTGGTAGGCGTAAAAGTACAGTGTTTTCCGATAAAACAAAAAATATTCTAATTAAATAAATAGTCAAAAAGGGCAAATTATTGGTGATAATTGCCCTTTTTGTGAATATTTTGTTAATATATGTATTTATGTAGTATGAATAGTTAATTATTTTAAATGAGGCTTGGTTTTATGTCTTCCAATTTCTTTATTATGGCAGGGTGCTGTACGGCGTCTTCGTCGGCTGTCCAGCCTTTGCCTTTCAGCCATGCCACTTTGCATCCGAGACTTTCCGCCGGAACGATGTCTTTTTTATAGCTGTCGCCTACGACGAGCACTTCTTCCGGCTTCAGTCCGAGGGCTTCCACTCCGAGCGCGAAGATTTTCGGGTCGGGCTTGCGTACACCGACAACGGCACTTTCGATAATGGCCTGGAAATACTTGCGGAGGTCGAAGTCCTTCAGCACGGCTTCCACATTGCCGTAGAAGTTGCTGACAAGCACCATCGGATAGCGGGCATGAACGTACTCAAGTGTAGGGCGTGCCTCTTCGATGGATTCTTTGGCCTTGCCATAGCAGTAGTCGGCAATGGCTTTGGCGTTGGTTTCGATGTCGAAGTTGGCGGGAAGTTTGCCGTTTTCCACCAGATTTCCCAACTCGATGCGCATCTTGATGAGAAGCAGGTCGTGGAAATTGTGTTCCGGCAGGATGTGGCGCACTTTTGCCAGTTCGCGTTCGGCAAAAACGTAGCATTCACGGAACTCTTCCTTGCTGACCGGCACATGGCTGAGACAATAGCCGTCCCAGATAATTTCGCTCCAGTGGTCGCCACGGCTGTCGATAGTACCGCCGTAGTCGAAAATCACTCCTTTTATTATATTAGTATTTTCCATCTTTCAGTTCTTTGGTAAAGTTTTTACAGATACGTTCGTGGCGGGCAATCATGTAGACGAGCATCAGGTTGAGCACAGTCAGTTCGAATGCGAAGTACAGCCACGGCATTTGCAGGAACAGCGAAACGAAAAGGGCGATGACACGCGTGTTGAACGACAGCATGTTCGTATATTTCATCAGCGGCTTGCTCTTGGCGCGGAATGCGTCTCGGAAATTTTGTGGAATATTTTCGCCGAAACGGGCTTTCAGCTCGCCGCGCAACGTCTGCATGTGAGGGGTGCGCTTTTCCTGATTTTCTGTGTAGTTGGCATAGAAGAACAGGGTGAGCTTTTTCCAGATGTTTCCTTTCCAGGGCAGTGCGCGATAGTTGGCGCGTACCACTGAAGCCGTGTCGAGCTCGCTGCCTTCCTTTCCTTTCAGGAAGAAGAGGTGGAAGTTGCGGTAGTAGTCGGCAGCGGCTGCCTGTATGCCGTGGCAGGCACCGGCTACGACAGCCAGCGTCCAGATAAGCCATGTGTTGTTGATGAAGAATTCGCTGGTTGTTCCTACGCGGAGACAGATGGACACATAGATGGTAACAAACCAGAAGTCGCCGCTCAGTCCGTCGAGTATTCGTCCGATGCGTGAATATTGCTGAGTAAGGCGTGCAAGCTGTCCGTCGGCACTGTCGTAGGAGTTGGCCCAAATCAGTAGCAGCATGCCGATGACGTTCATCCAGATGTTGCTGAAGTAGAACATTACGCCGGCACCCACTCCAAGAAAAATGGAAGCGATGGTGACAGCGTTCGGCTTGATGCCGAGCTTGGCAAAAAGCACCGCCCAGGCGAAGCCGATGGGGCGATAGAACATCAGGTCGATGGTCTCCTCCGTGTCCATCGACTTTAAGGAGTCCTTGTAGGACACCTCTTTACCGTTTATTTTCATTTGTCGTTGTTTTTGAGTTTGTCTTTAATGATGCCCAAAACGCTTTTGGCGATGAACGGCGCTGCCTCGTTGCGGCAGGGCGCGAAGCTGGGCCAGTCGTTGAAGTCGATGATTTCGATTTTACCTTCCGGCGAAACGATGCAGTCGCCGCCGTAGATGCGTACGTCGAGTGCCTCGGCCGCACGGTGGCAGATGTCTTTCAGCTCGTCGATGTCGAAATCGATGCCTTTCGATTTTCCGTTGATGGCTTCAAGGCCGTATTTGCTGTGTCCGTCGTCAAACGGGTAGAACCAGAAGAAGAACGGCGAATTGTGGATGCCGTAGAACTTGATGAGGTCGCCTACGAGGTGACGGTTGATGACGGCTCTCGAAATGCCACGGTAGAAGTATTCTTGCAGCACTTCCTGCGCTTCTTCGGCATGGCGCACGTAGCTCACGTCTTCCTTGTGCATGGCATGGAAGTCGCCGCGCTTGATCCAGCAATTGTTGATACCGGCTTTTTTCAGTTCGTCGATGACGGCTTCGTTGGTGTTGACAATGATGCTGTCGGGATACGGGATATTGTTGCCGATAAGGATGCGTGTCATACGCTCGCGCGTACAGTTCTCAATGCCGTATCCGGAGTTGATGACGATTCGTCCTTCATCTTCCATTTTCTGGAGCAGGCGGATGGATTCCTGTTCGCGGCACATGTTCAGAATGATGCGTTCCGACACTTTTCCGCTGATGAATTGGTCCTCGCTATAGATGTTCACCGTGCAGCCGCGCTTTCTCAGTTGGTCGGCTGTTGCGTTGAAGATGGCCGCATCGTTGCCGATGTGGTTGGGAGAGTAGGCTCCGGCTCTCATAATGCCGGCGATAACTATTTCTGCCATAACTTGTTGGTTTATCTCTTTTTGAATTCAATCTTTTCCATTAAGAAAGGCTTCCGCCTTTTCGATGTCACCGGCGTGGTCCACATCGAGGATTTTTCCGAGCGGATAGGCTTTCAGTTTCAGTCCGCCGGCTACGAGAGCGCGCTGGAAGTTGCGCATGCGTGCGATGCCCTGTTCCATACATTGTTCAAGGATGCGGACTGCCTTTTCGTTGAGGGCGTAGATTCCGCCGGAAATGTAGGTGGCACCTTCGTAGGCCTCGTCGCGGAAAGCTGTGATGTTCAGGTCGCTGTCGGTTTCAACGTAGAGCGGCTTTTCGTCGTCGATGTAGGAGGTAACTGCCATCATACCGTCGTAGTCGGTAGCGGCTTCCATGGCTTCGATGTAGCGACGGAAGTCGTCTTCGCGGAAAATGGTGTCGACGGTGGTCAGGCAGAAGCGTCCCGGCTTCATGACGCGCGACAGCTCGTAGAAACTGTGCATCGAGCTGGGCGTGGATTTCACTACCAGACGGAACGGCACGTCGAGCTTCAGGCTTTCCAGATATTCGCGCACTTCATGCATCTCTTCGTTGACAATCACGCTGATGCTTTCGGCATTGCAGCGTGTAAACAGGTGGATGAGCCGTCCGATCATCGGCTCGCCGTTGATGTCGACAAGCGGTTTGGGCTTGGCAACTCCTTCTTGTGCCAGACGTGAACCTTCGCCGGCAGCGATTATTGCATAGTTCATATCGTAATTCTCGAAAAAAATTAATCGTTCAGGATTTCCGGAGTGTCGTTGTCCTCTTTCGTGAGGTCGAGCACTTCCTTGTCGCCGCTCTTGTCGAAATACTGCTTGCGGAGCGGGTTGCTGCGCATTTCGTAGTAGTTTTCGCGGCAGCGGAAAATGTCGATAGCCTTGTAGATGGCCTGGCGGAACGACTGTTCGTCGGCCATGTTCTTTCCGGCGATGTCGTATCCTGTGCCGTGGTCAGGCGATGTGCGCACGTAGGGCAGTCCGGCAGTAAAGTTGATGCCGCTTTCCATTGCGATAGTCTTGAACGGAGCCAGTCCCTGGTCGTGGTACATGGCGAGCACGCCGTCGAAATGGCGGTACTGTCCGCTTCCGAAAAATCCGTCGGCTGCATACGGACCGAAACAGAGAATGCGGTTGGCATAGGCTTCTTCGATGGCCGGAGTGATGATTTCGTTCTCTTCCTTTCCGAGCATGCCGTTTTCGCCGGCGTGTGGATTCAGGGCAAGCACTGCGATGCGCGGCTTGATGATGCCGAAGTCGCGGGCGAGCGATTCGTTGAAAATGCCGAGTTTTTCGACGATGGCTTCTTTTGTGATGGCCTGTGGAACTTCTGCAATGGGCAGATGGGTGGTGACAAGTGCCACGCGCAGGTCATCGTTGCAGAGAATCATCAGCGACTTGTTGCCTTCACCAATGCGTGATTCCAGATATTCCGTATGTCCCGGGAAGTGGAATTCGTCGCTTTGTATGGTGTTTTTGTTGATAGGGGCTGTAACGAGCACGTCAATGATGCCGTTGCGCAAGTCGTCGGCTGCACGTTTCAGCGAAGCCAATGCGGCTTTTCCTGCTATTTCTGTGGCGTTGCCCAATTCTATTTTCACTTCGCCGTCGAGCACTTCAACGAGGTTGTTGGCATTTTCCAGCGCTTCTTCGGCACGTGGCACCATGTTGAAGTTCACGTTGGGCAGCTCCAACGCTTTGCGGTGGTAGGATAGAGCTTTCGACGAACCGTAGACAATGGGAGTGCAGAGCTCCACCATGCGAGGTTCAGAAAGTGTTTTTAAAATGACTTCATAGCCGATGCCATTGATGTCGCCGTGCGTAATACCGACACGTATTTTTCTATTTTGGTCCATTTCTGTATGTTCGTGAATTAATTCCAAATTACAAAGTTACAATTATTTTTGAATAACGGCGGGTTTCGTTTCGGCTTTTCAATCCGAGGGTGGCTGTAGGGGAACAGAAAAAGAAACCAATGGAACATTTTTCCTGAAACCGTACTGGTACGAAATGAAAAAGCCGGCTTTTGAGAGGCCGGCTTTCTGTATGTTGTCTTTGCAGAATTATTGCGGAATGATGGTAATGTTAGCGCGGTTTCCTGCGGTGTCTTCCAGGACGAACGGCATCGGTTCGTCCTTTTCCCATACTTTGACTTGAAGCACATCGGCATCCATTCCTTCGGTTTTTTTCATTATCAGAATAAACGGATTCTTCTCAGCCTGAGAGACAAAAGACCAATGGCCTTCTCCAAATTTCAGCGGAAAGTGGATTTGCTCTGCTTTCTTGGCCTTGAATTCAACCGGTTCGCTGGAAGTTATGTCACGGCCGTTGCTGACTGCCACATCGAGATAAAGCACCGAGCCGCGGCTGTCGTTCAGAATCCATTTTTCGCTCGTATTGGGAAGAAGGGTTTTAATGCCTATCTTGTGTTTCTCGTCCAATGTCAGCGACACGGCATGCTTCGAACCGTATTCTGTGATGCTATATTCGCCGGTGCCATATTCGCAGTCCATATTGTAAGTGCATCCATATATGGCGAGAACCTGATACCAATTGCATTCGAGCGACGGATGTGTGGTTAGGATAGTAAGGTTCTTTTGCTTGCCTTCCTTGTCCGTGATGGTCAGGTATGTGTCACGGTCAACCAGTTCTACGGTTATGTGATTGCCGTTGACAGTCGCTTTTCCCTGTGAATAGCCCGTGCTGTTTGCAACCTCGACCTGATAGTCGCCGTTGCCGGAAATGACGTCGAATTCGTAGGTGAGTTGGTCGGTTGTGACCGATTTTTCGTTGGTGGACAGCGTCAGTTCAACGGGCATTTTAGGTTCATTCTCTTCACTGCATGAAACGAAGCCCATAGTTCCCGCCAACAGACAAACAGAACCGACGATGCTAAGGAATTTTGTTTTCATTGTAGATTTCATTGTTGGGTTTGTGGTAAGTTTCAGACAAAGATATTGATAAAAAATTTCTGTGCAAAATGGTTGGATGTAAAATATCGGTCATGTTAAGTTGTATTTTAAAATCCTATGCGGAATTACCGCATAGAACCCTTCTATTTTTGCCAACAAATAATTGATGTCGAATTTTTAAAGGAGAAAAATGAAAAAATAGAAGGCAATAAACCCTAATATGAGTTCTATAAGGTGAGTCAAAAGTAAAATTTCATAAGGATGAATTACTTGGTGGTAATAATTTTATGATTAAGAGCCTTATCACAATCATCAAAAAGGTGTTTGATAAGGCTCTTTTATATTTAGAACATACAATTTGTAAGTATGTTTAAAACTAAGGTCGGTTGGTTATTACTTCAAATTCCCATTCAAGATTAGCTTCAGTAGTGTTGTAATTGGTCGATTTATTTGTTGTTGGTTTTGGATAAATAATGATGTCTCCATTCTTCCAATTGCTCTCGTTTGTTGGTCTTGATTTTGTGATGCAAGTCATATTTCCATTGCTGTATGTTCCCTTATTGACGAAGATTGGGGAAGTTTCTAATGGAGATGAATTGTCTGTTATCCATTGATGACCACAAATAGAAATGCCGTTGTCGTATAAAAATTTAGCTCCGCAAATTGGAATATCTACATGAGCGGTTTCTAAATGCCCATTATTATATTGAATAGTACGGATTAGACGTAGTGGAAATTTTAGGCATTTGTTATTGATTGCAATTAGAAATCCATCAGGATATTCATTATTCTGAGAAGTGATAATGTTTGTCATTTCTCCTGCGTAAAAAGTAATAGATTTTAATATGCTTCCGTTCCAGTCCATGTATATTTTTCGTTCTAAATCCCATGGTATTTGATAGGAATAAGTGACAGAATAAGAATCGGAATCGTCCACATTTTTTATCCATTTAACTCCTGCGTTTCTCTGAAAATTGTCGATTGCTGGGGCTTTGTCATTTCCAAAATCAAAATGTCCTTCTGCTTGGAAGCCTTGACTGATGCTTCCAATATGTGATAGAGCATAAGAAAAGTTGTTAAACTCGGAAACTGGTTCTAATTCGTTTTGGGAATTTCGCTTTGCGATTTTAACACCAATTACGTACATCTTTCCGAATGACTCAGACAACCAATATCGGAAGCAATTTTGAATCTTTAATTCAGAAATGCTGTCGATCTCAATATCGTATTCGGTTTCCAGTATAGTGGTATCTGGGATGCCGATAGAGCTCCCCTTTTTGTAGAAATTAGTATCACGAAACATAAAGCAATTGTCAGACATTGTAACAATTGAACCATCTCCCCATTTTGTCCCCGAGACTGTAATGGATGGTGTTCGACCACAATGAATGAAGTTGTTGGCAATAGTAGTATGAGATGAATAAATATTGATGTTGTGTCCGGCTTCTATGTGATTGCATTCAAATATAACACCTTTACAAGATTCAATCGAAATGTCTGCATTGATAATATTAGCTCTAATGCTGCCTCCTCCACATTCGTAAATTTTTAAGCCTTTGTTGAAATTACCATCATGGATGGCATTGTGCTCAAAAATTAGGGCATCACCCAATTTGCCCATGTCGAATGCGAATTGTTTGACACGCTCCCCGTCGACAACTGGAACACTTTTCTCGGAGTTCAAGTAGAAAGTGCAATTCACGACGCGCTTGTTGTCGATATAGTTATGAGTGTACTTGACGGCCTGACAGAACTGGTCGAACAGAACGCCGTCGACGCACAACGGGTCGCCAGTGACGATTGCCTTTAGTCCTTCAGTGCGCTGTCCGTTGACAAGGCTCAGGTTTTTGATGTACGACTGCATCGGACGGTAGCTATGCGCCCAATTCCAGTCCTTGACCGTATCGTCTATATTGATTTGAATCAGAAATTCGTTTTCCTTTGTTGAGGCTGACGGAAAATTTGCGATTAACATCGTCCCTGTCAGCATGTCACTGTGCTCCTTATAAGTCCCCTTGCCAGTAATTCTGACGCCCGATTGCAATTTGAGTGGCGAATTTAAGAAATAAACGCCGGCCTCTATGACAACCTCTTTGCAACCAGCCATGTTAACAGCATCCAAAATTCCTGCGGACGAATCTACGGCCGCTCCGTCCGTGGGAGTGCATGTGCTCCAGTCAATTTCGCTGTTTTTGTATGCCCGCGTGTTGTCGAACCATTTAAGGCTGACACGTTCCACATCCCAATCGCCCGATATCTTGACATTGTTCCCTATTATCTGCCCTTCCCCGTCAGCGATGATTTTAAAGTTTTTCCCGATTAAGGTTTGCGGACGGCCGGTGTCGTTGCAAATCATGCCGCCTCTGAATTCCAGCGTGGACGACTCTTCAAGCTGGTTGACATAATCGACAGAAACATTTTCCGTGATTAAATGACGCTTTGTGTTGTTCATAGAATATTAAGTTGGATAAGTTATGATGTTTTTTTTCAAAATTAAATTGCAGACAGGCCCTTGTCAAGTGTTTAAATATTAAATATGTTAAATAATACCATGTGGCGGCAAAATGTTGCGTCAGAAATTTGCAGATACGCTTAATTTGCCTACATTTGAAAAAAGTGTTACTATGAATAAAAATTTGACCATCAAGCGAATTAATCGGATGTCAATATGCCGTTTCGCCTGGTTTGCGTTGATGTGTTTTGTTTCCGTGGATATTGGCGCATTGGATTACAAAGGTTCATTCAAAATTGGTGACCTTTATTTCTCCCTATATGATGACATGACAGCGAAAGTCAGAGATAATCAATATGGAGGGGGACAGGCTGAATATGTTTCAGGTAAGGTGATAATTCCACCGACAGTCGAGCACGACGGTGTAACATACACCGTCACCGGTATAAACTCTGATGCATTCGCCAATTGCACGGAATTGGAAGCCGTCGACATTCCACGAACTGTAAAAATCATCAATGAGCGTGCGTTCCAAAACTGCGTTGGGCTGAGCGAACTTTTCATACCTAACACGTTGGAAGAAATAAGGAATCAAGCGTTTGTTGGCTGTACCGGATTAAAGAAATTGTTTTTTGAGGATGGTGAACAACGTTGCAGGCTCGAATCCGCCTCCCCATTTGAAGGATGTTCATTAGATGAAATGTATATCGGTCGCAGTTTAGCCTTTTCTTTTGGGGGAGGCGCCCACTCGGTGACAATAGGAAAGTATGTCACATACCTCGATATATCTTTTGACCCTCATGTAAAAATGTCGAGAGTTAACATTGAGGACCTCGAATCATGGTGCAAGATTGAGTTCCGCAACCAGAACAGCAATCCCTGTTATTATGGAGCTGAACTATATTTCAACGGAGAGAAAATGACACATTTTGCGATACCGAACACGATAACCGAGATCAAGGATTATGCTTTTTATGGAAGTTGCATCACTTCGGTCGAGATTCCGTCCTCAGTTTGCTCTATCGGCTTTCAGGCTTTCGCTTTCAGCGATTTGACAAGTGTTGAGATGCCCAATTCCGTAACTGATATCGGTTGGCTTTCATTTGCATACTGCGACAAGATGAAGTCGCTAAAACTTTCCAACTCTCTGACAACTATTAACAGTCAGTCATTCTTAGGCTGTACAAGCCTTATGTCAGCAGTCATCCCTTCTTCTGTAAAAGAAATCGGGGAAGAGGCATTTTACAGATGCAACGCCCTGACTTCAGTGACGATAGGGGCGAATGTGGAATATATCGGCAACTTGGCGTTCGGGGGGAATAAGAAAATAGAAGAAGTGTACTGCGAAGCCCCTGTTCCACCCTACTGTTACGGAAAGGACGACATTCACAACCGACCGATCGATGACATTCACAACCAACCGTTCGACGACATCATATATGCGTCGGCTACGCTATATGTACCGGAAACCAAATTGGAATTATATGAGTCGGCAGATCCATGGATGAATTTCTGGAACATTGAAGGGCGAATGTTTGACAGTGTAACAAATGTGGATAGTGATAGGGTGAAAGTTTCGGTAAGTGACGGTGCTCTTCACGTTTTGGGAACATCCGAAGGGGCTCGTATTGAAGTATTTAGTATGACCGGTGCGTTGCTTTATAGTGGAGGGGATACGGTCATTTCAATAGACGGACATGGAATTTTCATTGTCCGTGTAGACGGTTCGGTCTATAAAGTGATGAATTGATGCCTGTAAAAAATTTAATGTTGATATATCTCCGGGAATCAATGTTTACATGTTTTTACGTTGTATTTCCGGGGATTTTCCGTAAGTTTGCATTTGGTAAAGCATTTTAGTTATGGACAGGCAATATTGGATTATACGCAATGGGGAGAGTTTGGGCCCGTTTACGATGGACGAACTGCGCGGAATGGGCATAACTCCTGATACAAAAGTGTGGTTTGTTGACCTGAAGGATTGGACTCCGGCAGGGGAACTGTCGCTGTTCGACAGTCTGTTTGCCGCAACGCCGGAACAAGAACCGCAAGCCGAGGAGGTGCAGGCTGAAACCGCAACGGAAGAAGCTGAAGAAAAGACTTCTCCGGAAGAATCGGCAGAGAATGCTGATAATCCAGTCGCTGAAGAAATCCATGAGGAAACGCCGGAAAGCAACCATTCCGAGGCTGTTCCGCCGCGTTTCGACGGTGCCGCTTTTCATGCGCAACATAATGCGGCTTCGCCTTTCGAAGTGCAGAACGCTTATTTGGCAGGCTATCGCAAGGGCTTGGAAGAAAACCGACAATTGGAAAAAGACGATGACACAAGCGTGTGTCCACCCACAAATCTTGTATGGGCTATTCTTACATTGGTGCTTTGCTGTATGCCGTTGGGTATTGTGGCTGTTGTATATGCCAGCCGTGTGCGTAACCTTTACAACAGCGGCGAATATCTTAAAGCCAAGCAGGCATCCGACCGTGCCGCCTACTGGTCGCTCGCCTCTGCCATTGTCTGGCTGGTGTGCTATCCGATTTATGCTACACTGATGCTTTGCCTTTAATCTGAATTTTTCGCAACATTCGTATATTTGTCTCGACACAGATGTATGTGCCGGGACATTTTTTTTACAGGCGGTCTTTTTCCGATTGTCCGGCGCCGGAGCCTTTGTATTTTGATGGGGTGGCGTTGAATTTGTAGCGTACGGTTGCCACAAATTCCCGTCGGTCGTAACGGTTGTTCTGCGCAATCTGGAAATTGGCGGTCCGAAGGAGATTGCAGCCACCGCTACGGTTCAGCAGGTCGTTGCCTTTCAGCTCGACAGTGAGTGCATCGTTGAAAAATGATTTGGTGACAGAGATGTCCAGACAATAGATGTTTTGAGTCATTGCCACATTCTGATAGTCGCCCTTGCTCTGCCATCTGAAATTCAGGAATGCTGTAAAGCTTTTCGGCAGTCGGAACGCATTGTTAAGAATTGCCGTAAACATGGGACGGCTCATGTCGGTTTTCGTGCCGAGATGTTCTACGGAAAGATACTGTTTGCGGATATTTACAATGCCGGTCGGACTCCAGAAACCGACGGTTGGACTGGCCGAAACCGTTGCGCTCAGCACCGGCAGGCGGTCCAGATTCTCATAGGAAAGCAGCAAGGCTGACGGGTCGTTGGCGAACGGACGGCTGGAATAGACTACGGCGTTGCGATAAAGTTGATAGTCCAACGATGCTTGCAGGAATTTCCATACAGCGGTGAGTGAGAGGTCGTGAACGGTAGTCGGCTCCAGCGTAGGATTGCCGGTTTGCATGGTCAGACGGTTGACATAACTTACGTTGTTGCTCAACTGCGTGTACGACGGGCGTTGTGTCTTCGTGTTGTAGCTCAGAAGTGTCTGGAATTGTCCGTTCTGGAATGTCAGCGAGGCATTGGGGTAGAAGTTGTTGAAGTGGCGGCACTGTTCTTCTTTTTTTACTCCGTTTTCGTAGTAGTTGAAGTTGACAAATTCGTGGCGTACGCCTCCTGTCAGCGATATTTTCTGGAAAGAATAAGTGTATTCGGCAAACGTGCCGGAGTTCAGTTCCGTGATTTTGGAAAAGGACGATGGAACTACCGTTACATCGTTCATCCAATAGTCGTCGTTGCTGAACGTGTGCGACGTTTCGTTTCCGAACTGAAGATTTCCGCCTCCAAGAGGAAGGGTGACGACAAGTTTTTCGGCCAACAGACGTTTTTCAGTATCGTTGGTGGAATGAAGCAGGCGGTCGTTTCCTTCGGAGCTGGTCTCGTTGTTGTCGGTGAGAGTGGTGCGCTTTTCAAAAAAGAGGTCAGCGTTGAAGTCGATTTCGGCAATGCCAATTTTCCCCCAATAGTAGCCGTTGAGGGCATGGGTGGGGCGGCTGTCGATTTGTGTAAAATTGGATGTCTGCAGCTTGTCGTAGGGCATTCCGTCCTTTTCTACCGTGCTTGCCGATTCGTTCCACATCTTGTCGGAAGGCGTTGCCGAAAGCTGATAGCGCAAGCCGGTCGAATGGGATTCGTTGAACTGGTAGTTGAGACCGGCTTCGGCAAAAAGATTGTGGCTTACGCCGTGAGTGTAGTAGTCGTTCGACTGATGCCAATGGCTGTCGTTATAGTTGTCCTGGTTGATTTCGCTGTCTTGCAGGTAGGCGTAGCGGTTGTAGGAAACACGGCCGAATATGTCGAGATTTTCGTGGCGGTAGTTGATGCCCGCATTCTCCAGCAGGTCGACGTTCTGCGATTGCGAGTAGGTGGAGTTGAGGTCGAGGCTGATGCCGTCGCCTTTTCGCGGAAGGGTGTGGATTCTTACGACTGCTTTGACCGTTGCGTCATATCTTGCCCCCGGATTGGTAATCACTTCCACCGACTTTATTTCTTCCGAGCGGATGCGGTCGAGTTCCGAAAGGTCGCGGAGTTGCCGACCGTTCAGATAGATGAGGGGAGTGCCTTTCCCAAGAACGTTGAATCCGTCTTTGTCCTTGACGATTCCCGGCACATTGGCAAGCGCGTCGGCTGCCGTTCCTATTTTTGCCAAAAGGGAATTGGCTATGTCGGTGACGAGCGCATTGCCCACGATGCGTGTCGTCGGCCGTGAGGCTGTCACCGTAACCTCGTCAAGCAGTCGGCCGTCGGCGTTCAGGTGTATGGTGCAGGTGCCGTTGTCGGAAAACGGTATATATGTCGGAGTAAAACCTATCGCTGAAATTCTTACAACTGCTTTTGTTGTGGACGAGGTAAGGGTGAATTCGCCTTTTTCATCTGTCAGAGTGCTGGCCAGCAATGTTGAGTCGGGCATACTGAATGCTGCGATGCTGGCAAATTCAACAGGCTGCAAGTCTGCGCTATTGACTACTTTTCCGGAAAAATTTGTCGCAAAAGCGGAAACCACAGAGCACAAACAGGCAATGATTAATAAAAAGGAAGATTGTATCGGTCGCATTGTAGAATATCTTTTTTACCATTAGACGTCTTTTGCCATCGCAAAAGTTGCACAAAATTATAAAATATTGTTTTACCTCAGACATTTGTGAGAAAATATATACATTTGCAAAACCAATGATTTTAGTAATGCTTATGAAAAAGACTTTTTTATCAGTTGTATCTTTATTATGCTTATTTGGCAGCTCGCTGTCGGTCAGTGGTGAAAATACGCAATTGGATTACGTGTTGACTTACGATGGCAGCGGTACTGTTGTTGAAAAAACTGCCTATGTTTATGACGATTTGTCGAGAATGACGGAACGTTGGACTTACAAACTGGTGGATGATGAACTTACCTACAATGAGAAGGAATTGTTCGGATATGACGACATGTCGCGTCAGATCAGTTATGAAGATTGGATTTGGGACAACGCTGCGTGGAAATTTATCGGCAATTATTTGCGCGAAGACAGTAAGTACAATTCTGTCTATGGTGACGACGGTAAGGAACAGGGTCGCAGCTACTATAGCTGGAACCGTGGAACTGGACAATGGGATGAAACTCCTAAAACTACAAGTGTGTTCACTTACGAAGGCAATGTGTCTACAGAAGAACAGTTGCGCACTTATCCCGACGGCTCGCAAAAGACGGTAAAGAAAATCGAGCGTGTCTATGATGAAAACAATCGTGTGGTGGAGGAAATTCCGTACAACTACACGATAGATTACAGTTCGGGCGAATACACATGGAAAATGACAGGTAAAACGACATATGCCTACGACGACCACGGTGGTATTATCGAAGAGGCTGAATACATTAAATATACGGAGTCGTTGAACCTCATGTACAAATATAAACGTGAATTCACCTACGATGACAAAGGAAATAAATTGTCAATGGTGGAGTGGAAATGGAGTGATATGGAGGATTACCAGCTGACAAATTCGCTGACCTATGAAAACCATTACGTTTCGGGCGAGCGTTTGGAATTGCCTTATGTCAATACGTTTGACACTGAAACGGCTCTCGAAGGCTGTGTCGTGGAAGACGGAAATGCCGACGGCAATGTGTTTGCTTTGGACGGTGGTTGTCTGAAGTGGACATCTTCCAAGAAGTCGGAAGCTCCGGACATTCTCTATACTCCCGGTCTGCACATGTCGCCGGAACAGGAAGTGAGAGTTTCGTTGAAGGCACGTGTGGCCGACGCATCAAAGCTGGCACAAATCATGCTGATTCTTTGCTCTAACGACGAACAGCATACACCGCTGGGCCCAATCGGCGATATCCGCGTTATCGACAATACGGAATATGTCGAAATTGAAGGCTATATCATTGTTCCGTCGGAAGGCAACTATTGTGTAGGTCTTACGGCTGACAATAACCAGACCGGTACGGAACTGATAATCGATGATCTGGAAGTGAAAAACTACCGTTCTGCCAAGACTCCGCAATCGCCTTACAACCTTACGGCTACTCCGGGCAATGCCGGTGCGTTGATTGTGCGTTTGGAATGGTATGCTCCGCTTTATTGCATCGACGGTTCTTACATGAACAAGGTCGACAAAATGGAAGTGTACCGCAAAGGTGGAACAGAGCCAGTCTATACGACCGGTGAAGTTGCCGGTTCACTCCGTGCTGAATGGATTGACAATGAACCAGTCAAGGGTGAAAACACTTATGTGATTTACGCTTATTCCAACGGATTGAAGAGCGACCCGTCGGAAGTTACTGTTATTGTCGGATACTCTCGTCCGGGTGCTGTGAAGAATTTCACGGTTGTTGAGGATGATGCCCACAATTGTGTAATGACTTGGGAAGCTCCAGACGCTGCCGAAGAAGGCGGTGAACTTTACGACGGAACGATGACCTATACCATTATCCGCAACAATGAAACGGTCGTAGCTGAAAACATCAAGGAAACAACATTTGTCGACAACACGATTGACACAAGTGCCGGACAAACTTATGTGTTCTATGTGATAACTCCTTCCTATGAAGCCGGTATCGGCGCAAGCGCTTATTCGGAACTGATGTTTGTCGGTCCGTCAAGCCCGGTTCCTTTTGCCGAATCGTTTGTAGGTGGCGGTATGGCTCACTGGTGGATGAATGAAAAAGTTGTCGGTCTGGAATCCGCATGGGGTATCGGCGAAAAAGGCTATACTCCTGATGCTCTTCCGCAGGACAACGACGGCGGTATGGCTTCGTTCATGAATGAAATGGTGGACAATGCCGGTGACATCGTCCGTTTCACCAGCGAGAAGATTGATGTCAGCCCGCTGAACGAACCGGAACTTTCCTTCTATGTTTACCATACTTCCGGTGCTGCTTCCGACGATGCCTTGGTTGTTGAGGCTTCGAAGAACAACGGAGCTTTTGAGGAAGTGAGCGAGGCTATCAATGTTTCCGGAGCAGAAGCCGACGGCTGGATGAAGCACACTGTTTCTTTGGCTGCATTCAAGGGCGAAAAGAACCTTCGTCTGAGCTTCAAGGGTATTGCCGGAAAGGTCAACAATATCCATTTGGACAACATCACTGTTGCTGAAGGCGGACAGGGTGGTGTCGGCAGCGTAGAGTTGTCGGGCATCAGTGTTCGTGGCGGTGACGGCGAAGTGGTTGTTTCTGCCGTAGAACAGTTGAAGGTGGCTGTCTACAATGTTGGCGGACAGCTTGTAGCAGAAGAAAACGGCAATGAACTCCGTATTCCGGTCGTTGCCGGACTGTATGTAGTCCGTGCCGGGGAAGCTGTTTATAAAGTAGCTGTGAAATAGCGGAATTTCCGCAATCGGATATATGCGCAGGGCTGGGCAGGCGTGGTCTGTCGGCCCTGCGTTTTTTTGTTGGCGTTGCATGACGTATGTCGCGAAAAGGGGGAATATGGCCATGCTGTCCGTTTTTCTGTCGGAAAATGCAGGCAGTTTGAATTTTATTCGTATCTTTGAAGATGATAGGATGCGGTTCGGGATAGCCAAATTTGAAAACTGCGTTTTCATTTGTCTCTCAACTCACCTTTCACTATCTTTAGGAAAAATAAAAAAAGAACTTTATGACAATCAAATCTATACTGGATTCGGACCTGTATAAGTTCACCACTTCGTATGCCTATATAAAATTGTTCCCTTATGCCATGGGAACCTTTGTTTTTACCGACCGCGACCGGAAAGTGTACGACGATGCATTTCTTGCAGCGTTGAAGCGCGAAATCGCTGAAATGGCGGAATTGAAGCTCACGCCGGAGGAACTTGGCTATATGTCGAAACACTGCCGTTTCCTTCCGTTGGTTTATTGGGAATGGCTGTCGTCGTTCCGGTTTGAACCGGAAAAGGTGCTTGTGCATTTGGATGAAGAGGGGCATTTGCAGATGGAGGTGACCGACTATCTTTATAAAGTGACGCTTTATGAAGTGTGTCTGCTTGCCATCGTTTCGGAGTTGAGTAACACGTTCTACGGTCATCAGCCCGATTATGTGGAAATGCAGAAACGGCTCGACCATAAGATTGAAATTTCCGACAGCAATGCCATGCCGTTCTCGGAATTCGGCACCCGCCGCCGTTTCTCGTATGAAGTGCAGGATTTCGTGGTCCGCTACCTCAAGGAACATTCAAAATATTGTACCGGAACATCTAACTGCCACCTGGCAATGAAATACGGCATGAAGATGATGGGTACGCACCCGCATGAATGGTTCATGTTCCATGGCGCACAATTCGGCTATAAGCATGCCAACTATATGGCATTGGAAAACTGGGTGAACGTCTACGACGGTGACCTCGGTACGGCACTGGCCGATACCTATACTTCGGAATCGTTCCTCAGCAACCTCAGCCGCAAGCAGGCGAAGCTGTTCGACGGCGTACGTTGCGACTCCGGTGACGAAATCGGATTTGTTGATTTGCTGGTGGCACGTTACCGTGAATTCGGTATTGACCCGATGAGCAAGACCATCATATTCAGCAACGCGCTTGACTTTGAAAAGTGCCTGCGCATATTCAACTATTGCAAGGGCAAAATCAAATGTTCGTTCGGCGTGGGTACGAATCTGACCAACGACACCGGTTTCAAGCCGGCTAACATTGTGATGAAGCTGTCGCAGTGCAAGATGAATGTCAACCAGCAGTGGCGCGAATGCGTGAAATTGTCCGACGATATGGGCAAGCACATGGGCAGCATCACCGAGGTGCAGGCCTGCCAGCACGAACTGCGCATTTAGTTGGTATTTATTTGAAAATATAGTTCTATGAACGCCAAACTTTTATTAGTGGTATTGCTGTCTCTCTGTGCATTCTGCTTTACGGGTTGCGGTGAGAAGGATGAAGAAGGATACTATCTGAGTCCTAACTATGCCACGGCAACCATAAACGGTGAAGAATATATTTACAGGGAAAGATCCCTATATTTGCCAAGGTTTGGTCACTACCCGAGCGTGGAATCATATTACAATGATTTTTATGTCGGTGAAGAAGTCATCGATGTAACTCCTGTGCTGCACATATTTACACCTCTTAAGCCGGTAAATGCAAAAAAAGAGGATGAGACCTACTATGAACTGGACCTCTTTATAAAGCATTTAGACATTGAAGACATTTCTAACGGCCAGACATTCAATTTCTCTGTTACGTCGATGGACAATCTGTATGGGGAATCCCACACGCTGCCATTTGAAAGAATGTGGAGAGAAAATATCAATATAGCTGTCTTGCAGAAAAAGTTGGACGTCGTCAATTCGCTTTGGGCGACAACGGCATCGGGCAGTGTCACATTCAGCAATCTTGACAAAGAAAAGAAGAGTTTCACGGCAGTGGTCGAGCTCAAGGCCGATGGAGAAGAACCGATAGAACTACAGGGCAATATTTATTTGTACTATATTTGAGATTTTTTATGATTGTAGTCTTATGTGCGAAGAAATAGGAATTGTTTTTATGAAATATTAATATAATTATAAATTATATTAATATTTCATAAATGAGCTTGCTCTGTATTTAATTATATTTTATATTCGAAATATAAAAATGAATCAAACCATGGTAAATACAAGATTAATATTAGATAAAATTGCATATTCGGTAGTAAAACATTTAGAATATTTGGATCATTTGGATTGCGGCCTTTTAGGAGGAAATTTGGGAGAAATAATATTTTTATATCAGTATTCCTCTCTTTGTTCTAATTATGAAATTCTTGCGGACAAAATGATTGAGAAACTTTTTGAATCGTTAAGAAATAATAAATATATGTATACCTATTGTAACGGATTGGCAGGTTTAGGGGTTGGCTTGAAATTTCTAGAGCAACAGCAGAAACTTCAATATGTTAATAATGTAATGCCAGAATTGGACCGTAGCATTGTTTATTGTTTGGCGTGGGATTTGCAGAATCATAATCAAGATTTTTTACATGGATACACCGGTGCTGGATTTTATTTCTTGATGCGTTATCAGGACAATCCAATGGTTGCTAAACGACAATTGTTAAAAATTATAAATACCCTTATGGGCTCTGCTATTTGGAGCGTAGACGGTTGTGTGAGATGGGTTTCAATAACAAATAGAAGTAATTCTAATATTTCTTTGTCCCATGGCATGTCCAGTATTAATTTGTTCTTGTCTAAAGTTATAGAATTAAATATTTTCCCAACACTTAATGAACGGCTACTACAATTGTTGAAAGCTGCTGTGCAGTATATTCTGTCACAACGGATAGATGTTCATAAATACGGGTCTTTTTTTCCAACTTTTTGTAGGGACAATGATTATATAATCAGTAAAAGTCGACTTGCGTGGTGTTATGGGGATTTAGGGGTTTGTTATTCTTTGTTTAAGGTTGGGGATGTTTTGAAAGATTCTAGTATTCAAAAGTTAGCATTGGATATGTTGTGTTATAATGCAGAGAATAGGAGAGACTTTAGAGATAATATGGTGGTAGATGCTGAATTCTGTCATGGGACTACTGGTGTGGCTACAATATATCAAATGTTGTATCGTTGTGCAGGTGAAAAAAAATTTTTAGATGCTTATGGCTACTGGAAAGATATAACTTTAGCTATTGGTAGAAATAATGAGGATGGTTTATTTGACACGTATAGTGTACGTGACCAATGTTGGGAGCGATTTTATTCTATTCTAGAGGGGCTGTCTGGCATTGGGCTGTTTCTATTGGCAGCTATAACAGACAATTGGGATTGGACAAAATTAGTTGTATTGGATTGATTTATAAAAGTTTTGATATATGTATATAAATACGGATAAATTTATTGTAAGAACTCCTAGGTATCCTGTGGAAACAATAAAAAGAGCATTGGTAGATGATAAATTTTTTGAAGAAATAATAGACTCATATGAATTTCGTGAGGCATTGTATTTCTCTACACCCGCTCTATATGAACAATTGGTAAATAGGGGAAAAGGAGTGCTAAATTTTGAAGACGAGTTGAATGTGAAACTGTCGCTACTGAAATATTTGTCTCGAATGTCTGTTAGATGTACTCCGTTTGCAACTTTTGCCGCTTGTTCAGTTGGGAGAATTTCGAATAGGACAAATATTGTTATAGAGACATCTTTAGAGAGGCATTTCCGTTTAGATATGTTGTATTTGTGTACATTGTCTCAGTATTTGCAATGTAACAAGGAATTATTAAAACAACTTCATTGTAAGTTGAATTCAACAGTTTATGTTGTCGGTAAGAGGATTCGTTATATTAACTACGTTTATAGTATTAATAATAAAAGTTATAGAATAGAGGAATTGGCAGCATCTTCAATTCTTAGATTTATCATAAGAAAAACTAAAAGAAGAATTTTATTTAAAGATTTAGTTGATTTAATTCGGACAGAGTTTGATGTCTCAATCGTTGATGTGGAGGATTATTTATTAAATTTATTATCAAATCATATTCTGATATGTGAGATAGAGCCATTAGTTCTTGGTCCAGACTATTTTAGGTTTTTAATAGAATGCATTAAAGATAAGAATTGCTATGAATCAATTGAAAAGCTGTTACAGATACAGAATTATTTGAATTGCTTAAATTCCTTTAAAGAAGCTGATAAAATCTTAATATGTGAAGATCTGAAGTGTTGTATTAAGGATGTGGGTATTCCTTATAATAAAAAATATTTATTGCAATTGGATTCGATTAGGCATACCACGGATGCTGTAGTTTCGAATATTGTGATTTCTCAGCTTCAAGAATGTTTGAAATTTTTAAATAGACTGATGCCATATGGTGATAGCCGCAATTTGATGAATTTTAAGAAGAAATTCAGAGATAGGTATCAAGAACAAGAACTTCCATTGTTGGAGGTTCTTGACCCGGATATTGGTATAGGTGCTGATATTTATCCTTCTCAAACAAATGCGGCATTGATTAGGGATTTGCATTTGCCCTATGCTGAAAATAAAAAAGCAGCTACAACCCGTTTGAAAAATCGCATAATACAGTTGGCTGTTATGGGAGTTCCTGAGATTGTACTTGATGAAACAGATGTTGCAGATAGTATTTCAACTGAAGACAATTTGCCTAGTTCTATGTTGGCAATGTTTCAGTTGGTTTTAGATTCCAAAACAGGTACTATGAGATTGTGCAATTTGAAGTTTCTGGGCTGTAGTGCTGGTAATTTAATTGCGAGATTTGCATACTGTGATGAAGAAATAGCTTCTCTGGTTGAGCAAATAACAGACTCTGAACAATTTGTTTCTGCGGACGTGGCGCTTGCGGAAATTTCACATATACCTAATTCTAGGGTTGGTAATATTTTGTATCGCCCCGTCATGCGGGGTTATGAGATTGATTATTTAACAAATGGAGTTAGAAATTCAAGGCAATCCATTCCTGTTTCCGATTTGATGGTATCAGTTAAAGGCGATTCCATTATTCTTAGATCCAAATCTTTGAATAAGATTATTGTACCACGTTTGACAACTGCGCATAATTATTACAAGGGTGCTTCCCCTTTATATCAGTTTTTGTGTGAACTACAGCATGAGCATTGTCGGGCAGGTTTGTATTTTTATTGGGATGATTGGGAAAATAAATTAACATATTTCCCAAGAGTACGATATAAAAATGTAATCTTATCATTGGCAAAGTGGAGATTTAAAAGTAGAGAATTGAATGTAAAGAAAGGGCGATTGTCTTTTGGCGATTTTCTCAAATGGAAACAAACTCAAAAACTTCCGCGTTTTGTCACATTTGTTGAAAATGACAATAAATTATTCCTTGATTTGGAGAATGAATACAGCGTGAGGACCTTGTTGAAAGCCATAACAGGAAAGGAACAATTTGAGTTGGAGGAGTATATGGATTGCGGAAATGCAGTGAGCGATGCAATGGGATATACTTATATGAATGAATGTTTGGTTCCTTTAATAAAAAAATATGATAAATAATATGAAAAGGGGTAGAAAGATTCAAAGACTATTTTTCCCTGGTGATAATTGGATGTTTTTAAGAATATATGTGGGAAAAGTATCGGGAGAACGAATTCTGGTTCAGAAGATTTATCCATTTCTTAAGAAATTAATAAATAAAGGATTTGTTTCAGATTGGTTTTTTATTCGTTATTCGGATCCAAATTTTCATATTCGTATTCGTTTGAGAGTAATAATGCAAGAGCGTTGGATGGAAATATTATCATCATTCAATAGGTTGTTATATCCGTTTTACGAAGATAAATCCATTTATCGTGTGGAGATTGGCACATATGAGAGAGAGATAGAACGCTATGGCGTTAAAAATATGGAGTGTTCTGAATTGATTTTTTATAGGGATAGTGATTGTGTTTGCAGGATTATCCATGAAATAAATGAGGATGATAACCTTCGGTGGATGATTGCATTAAAAATGATAGACGGTTTCTTGAATGTAACAGGCTGCGATATCATTCTTAAGTGTCATTATTTGTCGTTGTTGAATGTAGCATATAAGAAGGAGTTCGGCTATGATAAATATAATTCGAAACAATTGAATGAGTTATATCGAAATCATAAAAAGATTATAGAGCAAGTTCTGGACGAAAACCACGGGAATATTCTGCCTTCAAAAGTTTTATCTATCATAGAGGAAAGGAATCGGGGTTTGGTGGATATTTTAAAAGAATGTGACAAAAAGACATTAAACGTTTTGTCATATATTCATATGACAATGAATAGGTTGTTCGTTTCGGATAATCGAACATATGAATTGCTGATTTATAATTTTTTGTATCGTTATTATAATAGCGTTAAGGCGAGAACTTTGATTAACAAATGAGAAAAATACATTGTTATAAACAATTTGATGCAATTGATTGTGGCCCTGCTTGTTTAAGGATGATAGCACGATACTATGGTCTTAAATGTAGTATGCAAAGGCTTCGGGAAAAGTGCCATGTTTCCAGAAGTGGAGTAACGGTACAAGATCTTTGCGATGGAGCTAAAGAAATAGGGCTTGCATCTGCTGGCGTGCATATCCGTTTGGATGGAGTGAGACAAATGTTGCCTTGTATTTTACACTGGGATAAAAAACATTATGTTGTATGTTACAGGATAAGAGAGAAAAAAAATTTTTGTAAAAACAAGAAAGATTTGGTGTTTTATATAGCGGACCCTCTTATAGGTAAGTACCGTGTTTTAAAAAAAGACTTTTTAAAACATTGGCAACATAATGCAGAAAAGGAGGAAGGTACTGCTATCGTTTTTACTGAGGTTGATGAAACAGTAGAGATTCCGAAAGAGCGTGAAAACAGAAACTTGTTTTTCTATGCGAAATATTTGTGTCGTTATAAAGAGCCTTTCATTCAAATTATTTTAGGCTTAATTATTTCAAGCATTATACAAATATTATTTCCGTTTATTACACAGACAATTGTGGATGTTGGTATAGGGAAAAGTGATCTTCATTTTGTCTTTGTGATGTTGATTGTTCAAATTATTATTTACTGTACTCAATTTTTTTCAAATTTGTTTCAAAGTTGGTTGACAATGAATTTGAGTGTAAGGATGAACCTATCTATTTTGTCCGATTTTATCAAAAAAATGCTGCGACTTCGGATTGTATTTTTTGAGTCGAAAAAAATTGGGGATATACTTCAAAGAATAGGGGATTCACAACGGATAGAAATGTTGATAACTAATACGTTTATTAGTACATTGTTTTCTGTTTTTAATTTTGTTGTCTTTTTAAGTATTTTATGGTTTTATGATAATGTTATTGCTTATATTTTTATAATAGGTCACTTTCTGAATTTGACATGTGTTTTTTCTTTTTTGAAGCATCGGAAGAATTTGGATTTTCAGCGTTTCTATCAAGCTTCAGATAATCAAAGTTGTATGATTCAGATGATTTCTGGTATACAAGAAATTAAATTGACCAATAGTGAGGACTATGTGTTTGGGAAGTGGGCGAGCATTCAATTGAATCAATATAAAATCATGGTGAAATCCTTAAACCTTGGTCAGATGCAGAATGGAATATCTTCTTTTTTAATGCATGTGACGAATGCATTGATTATTTACAATGCTGCGAAATTGACAATCTCTGGAGAAATGACATTGGGTATGGTTATGTCTATAGGTTATATTGTCGGACAATTAGTAGGCCCTATAAACCAGTTAATTAGATTGGTTCAGACAGTGCAGGATGCCCAAATCTCATTAGAACGTCTGAATGAAATATATGAGTGTAAGGATGAATATGGTAATTTGGAGGCAAATACAAAGGTTACAGAAGATGGCGGGTTCCAAATTAGAAATGTGTCGTTTAGTTATGATGGGAATAACCATGATTACGTGTTACGTGATATCAACCTAGACATACCAGCACATAAAACGACGGTTATTGTTGGCGAAAGTGGCAGTGGGAAGACTACATTGCTAAAATTGTTGGCAGGATTTTATATACCTAACAAAGGTACAGTAAACGTAGGAGGAGTTAGTGTGAATGAATTTGATGTGAAAGAGTGGCGAAATACTATTGGTTATGTTATGCAGGATGGCTATATTTTTTCTGAAACTATTGCGCGGAATATCGCTATTGGTTCTGAAGAATTTGATTATGATAGAATTTGGGAGGTTTTAGATTTGGTTTGTTTAAAACAGTTTGTTGAAGGGCTCCCGTTTAAAGCTGAGACTATTATTGGTGCAGATGGATTAGGGGTGAGTCAAGGGCAGCGTCAGCGTATCCTAACGGCACGAGCGTTATATAAAAGGGCGAGATTCTTATTTTTTGATGAAGCTACGAGTGGGCTGGACACAGTTACAGAACAGCGGTTAATTCATAATATAAAAAATTATTGTGCGGATAAAACAGTTGTGATTGTTACTCATAGACTAAATCTTGTCAAAGAAGCAGACAATATTGTAGTTATGCGTGACGGGCAAGTTGTTGAATGTGGAAAACATGATGAACTCTTACGAATGAATGGATATTATAAAGATTTGCTGAAAAAACAAAATTATAGATGATGGGATCTGATGTTAAAGTTTTTGAAAAGTTTTTGAAAAGTTTCCCGAGATGGATACTCGTTGGGAACTACATTGTATTTGCTTCGGTCTTTTGTCTTGTTTTGATATTGGTAAATATGTTTCAGTCATCAGAGATTGAATATATTCCTGCTTATGTGAAAAATATCAATGATGATATTGTTACATTGGAAATAAGAATGGATGAAAAAAATAGTGGCCTGATGTTGCAAGATTGTAAGGAAATTACTATATTTGTGAACAAAGAGAATAAAGTGGAGGCTATGGTGATAAAAGATGTTCAATGTGACAATGTCTTGGTTCTGGATATACTGTTACTTGAGCAAGATGAATTTGTGATGTCTGATAATAGTTTTGTCCAGCTTGCTTTCAAAACAGGTTTTAATGCTTTTGAGGAATATGTAGTGGAACGAATTAAATATAAACTTTAAAATTCTGTATTATGAAAAAAATCAAGAAATCAGACTTGTCCTTAGATAAGGATGTCGTTGCAATTTTAACTCCGTCGGAAACAAGTATTATAAAAGGAGCTGGAGTGGAAACTAATAATACTCTTTGCTTGGGATGTGACCGTGCAACATTTGCCAGCGTTTGTTTGTGTATGGAGTCCTACCAATGTGAAAGTGTATTAGAAACAACAGCTAAAAATTGTTGTTCTCCTGATATTGATACAACGACGATAAAACCTTTGACATTCGGTTGCCAGAATTCGCTGAATATATGTTTGATAACAGAAGTCTCATGTGCTTGACTTTTTTGTTATGAAAAAAATCAAGAAATCAGATTTGTCCTTAAATAAGGATGTTGTTGCAATTTTGACGACATCAGAAGCCATAATAATAAATGGTGCTGGCGTTGAAAGCAATAATACATTGTGTTTAGGTTGTGCCCAAGCTACATTCCATACCGTTTGTCTTTGTGGTGGTATTTCTTATTATTGTGAAAGTGAATTAACTACTATGGCACAAGTCTGTTGTTCGAATGAAACACTGACCGAGGCTTGCCCGATTGAACCGACAACGAAAGATTGTTTGCAAACAGAAGGTTGTGTCGAATCTGTGGATTTATGTTTAATAACGACTGTATCATGTGATTAAGTGAAATTGAAACAACAGATTGTTTTCTTTTAAATATGAAGAATTTTTTGCTTTTGGCACTTTTCCTTTGGATCTTTTTCTCTCCTTTTGATGGCGTTTCTGAATCGCTGTTGAAGCGTTTTGAGGCGCAGCGATTGGAATATCCTCAGGAGAAGATTTATGTGCATACCGACCGAAGCTACTATATGGGCGGCGACACGATATGGCTGCGTGCGCATATGGTGGACGCAGCATCCCACCGTCCGGTGTCGATGAGCAAATATGTGTATGTCGAGCTGAAGGCACCTTCCGACAGTATCCTTTCACGTATCAAGATAAAGGAACAGGGAGGTGTGTATTCCGGCTACATTCCGTTGCCGCAAAACCTGATAGAGGCTGACTATACGCTGACAGCCTACACCTATTTCATGCAGAATGCCGGTAAGGAGTATTTTTTCAGGAAAAACCTGACAATCGGCAGTCCGCTTTCCACGAAATACACGATTGCCACCGACTACCGCTATGATGCTGAAACCGGCGACTTGCGCATCGGCTTTTCCTATCTCGACAAGCAGACGGGCGAACCGGCACCGCTGAAAGAAGCCCGCATCGTAATGCCCGACGGCAAGACGACGTATTCCCGGAGTGCCACCCGTACGAGTGTCACGTTGTCGGTGGAGCAGCAGCGTGCTTCGTCCTATCTGTATGTGGCGTTTGACCAGTACCGCAAATATGTACGTATTCCTGACTATTCGGACGATTACGATGTGACGTTCCATCCCGAAGGCGGCTATCTCGTTCCGGAGTCGGCATGCCGCGTAGCGTTTAAGGCCGTGGGCCGCAACGGTGCGGGAGCTGATATTTCCGGTTGGGTGGAGGATGAGCGTGGCGAAGAGGTGGCGCGATTCTCCAGTCTTCATTCCGGCATGGGGTTCTTTACGCTTTATCCTCTGGAGGGTATGAAGTATACCGCCGTGTGCCGTACTTCCGACGGCAGGGAAAAGCGGTTCTCGCTGCCGGAAGTAAATGCGGAGGCAACGGTGCTGAAGGTGACTGCCAACGGCAGTACGGTAGGATTGTCGGTGGCAGGAGCGGAGCGTGACTGTAAGGTGGTGGTGCACGAGCGCGGCAACTATCTGCTGTCGGGTTCATTCGATGCCGACCGTCATGAACTGTTCATTCAGAAAAGCGATCTTCCGTCGGGAGTGGTGAACGCCGTGCTGTTCGACAGCGAATGGAACCCGTTGAGCGAACGCCTTTTCTTTGTAGATAACGACGGCAGTCATAAAGTAACGGTGAAATCCGACAAGCGGCAATATAATAGCCGTGAACGTGTTTCGTTGTCCGTGGCGTTGGAGGGCTACGACCTTCCGCAGGGCAACTATTCGGTGAGCGTGACAGATACGAAAATCGTATCGGCTGACACGCTGACGGGGATCGGTCCGTCGCTGTTGCTGACATCGGAGCTTCGCGGACATATAGAGTCGCCGGGCTATTATTTCGATTCGGCAAATGCCGACCGTGTGGAAGCTCTCGACGCGCTGATGCTGACGCAGGGATGGCGGCGTTACGACGTTCCGTCTATTGTGCATGGCCGTTATGCTCAGCCTTCTTATGAAGTGGAAATCGGTCAGGAGGTGACGGGAGTAATCCGCAGCAAATGGCGCAACGCTCCGGAGGCAGGAGCCGTGGTGAACGTGCTCGTGCCGAAATATCGCTATGGCGGATTGTTTGAAGCCGATTCGGCGGGCGTGTTCCGTTGTAACGGTTTCGACTTTCCTGAGAATACGACATTGTTATTGATGGCCTTCAACCGCAAGGGCGAACGGATGTTTCCGAATTTTGAAATTGATACGGCGGATGTGCGGCCTGATACGCCTTTCCAGCTGCCTGCTGCTTTTTCTTCCGGATTGAACGCGGAGATATTGCAGCCTTGGGAGAATTTTGTCGACCAGCAGCGGCTACGCTACCAGTATAACGGTATGTCGGTAGTGCTTGATGAAGTGATTGTGCAAGGTTTCAAAATACGGCCTCCCGAGGACCATTTTGAAGCGATAGCTTTCCGTTCGTTCGATTACAAGAAGATGGAAGAAAAAGGAGTGTCTTCGGTGGAAGAAATATTGCGGGGCATTGCCGGTCTGCAAATTTCGCCTGACGGCTATTTTTCCTATCGCCAGGAGGCGGTCGGGCTGTTTGTCGATGGTGTATGCCAGACAAGCGGCAGGGTTACGCAGGAAGATTTCTATACATATTTGAATCAGGCTACTATTGAAGGGAACAGTTTTGGTGGAAGTTCAATCGCAGCTCCCAAGCTGTCAACGGGACATACAGAAGCGGATTTGGGCTTGGGCGGCAGCTATGACTCTCCGCTGGATATGATAGAACGTATTCCGTTCGACATGATACGCCGTGTGGACTTTATTCAGAAAGCGCAGGCGGTGGTGTTCGGTACGCAGGCTCCGGGCGGTGCCATTATGATAACCACGAAGCGTGGCAATGAAATAGAAAGCAGCGATTTCCGCAGTTATCGTGCAGTGACGCCGTTAGGCTATCAGCAGAAGGCCGAATTCTATTCTCCGAAATATGATACGGAAGCGGCACGCAGCGCGACGGTACTTGATTTGCGTCCTACGCTCTATTGGAATCCATGTGTGCCGGTCGGCGATGACGGCAAGTCGGAAATATCCTTCTATGCTTCAGATTCCGACAATACTGTATATGATGTTAAAATTGAAGGCGTGACCGATAACGGCGAAGTAATCCAAAAAGATTTGAAGATAGAGAAAAAGTAAAAAATAAAGCGAAGTAACCGAGTTGGTTGCTTCGCTTTTGTGCTTTTGCCTTTTGCAAGGCTGAAATATTATATAATTATGAGAAATCAAAAATAATAATCGGAATGAATCCGATTTTCCGCTTTTTGCAATTCTTGCCACTTTGGCAAGGGCGGGGTGAATTATTGTGCCTTTTTAAAGTTTGCCACATATCCCTGACGCATTACTCTTAATGATGCGTTCGGGTGAAAACTGTGTGAAGGCATACTTTTCACTCTCATTGCGTTCAATTCAAAAGTATTCATAATGCTCATTTTTTAATTGACGTGCTCTCTTGCCCGTCTGAAAACCTAAAACCTAACTTAAAACCATCGACCGGGGTTGCTAACCTATTGGAGTTTGTAACCTATAATTTGTTTTCCGGTCTGCTAACAATCTTTTTTACACTGCAAAGATAAGGTGTATTTTTATTCTATGCAAGAAAAATTGAAGAAAAATGTGTTTTATAACATATTTTTTCAGCATTATTTAATAACAGAGGCTTTAAATGAGGAGTAGGGAAATAAAATTCGTTACTTTGCCGGCGAAAAAACTATTTTACAAGAACCTATGAAACGAAAGACATTTTTGGGGTTGTCGGCAGCAATGTTGGGTGTGATGCCTGCATTTTCGGCAACCGTTGAGACCATGAATCCCCCGATGTGGTGGACAGGAATGAATGAAAAGCAACTTCAGATTGCAGTCAGTGGTGAAGGGATACGCGATGCCGTGCCCGAAATCAATTATCCGGGAGTGCGTATAGATTCGGTGGCTCGCCTTGACAGTCCGAACTATCAGTTTATTTATGTGACGGTGGGCGATGAAGCGAAGCCGGGCACAATGGAGATTACCTTTAAAGCCGGAAAGAAGAAAATCAAAAAGAACTATGAGCTGTTGGCTCGCGACCGTAAGGCTGAGGAGTATGTGGGCTTTGATTCAAGCGATGCGCTGTATCTGATGATGCCCGACCGTTTTTCTGACGGTGACCCTTCGAACAATGAGAACGAAAGCCTTCAATACAATGTAAAGGCTGACCGGAATGACCCTAACGGCCGTCACGGAGGTGACTTGAAAGGTATTCTGAACCATCTCGACTATCTTCAGGAACTGGGCATTACTGCCATTTGGCTGACTCCGGTATTGGAGAACGACATGCCTGGCGGTTCTTACCATGGATATGCCACGACAAACTACTATCGCGTAGACCCGCGTTTCGGAACCAACGAGGAATACAAGCAGCTGATTGAGGAATGCCATCGTCGCGGTATCCGTGTGGTGATGGATATGATTTTCAACCATTGCGGAATAGCACACCCGTGGATGGCTGATATGCCGAGCAAGGACTGGTTCAATTCTCCAGTTGAACTGTTGGAACTTGAAAAACTGAAAAGTGATTTTTCAAAAATGCCGAAAGGTTACAAGCAGACCAATTTCCGTCTGAACACGAATCATGACCCGTATGGAAGCAAGTATGATTTGGGAATGACTGTTGATGGATGGTTCTCTCTTGGCATGCCTGATTTAAATCAGCGTAATCACCACTTGATGACTTACCTTATCCAGAATTCTATCTGGTGGATTGAATATGCAAAGGTGAACGGTATCCGCATGGATACCTATCCGTATGCCGATATGGCGGCTATGGCTGAATGGAACCGCCGTGTAGCCAAGGAGTATCCGAATTTCAATATTGTGGGTGAAAGTTGGCTGCATTCGGAGATGAGTATAGCCTACATGCAGAGCGGTAATAAGTTCAACCCGATGGATACAGAATTGAAAACAGTAATGGACTTTCCGTTTCTTAATCTTTGCCGTCCTGCTTTCACGGAAAAAACATTGCCGTGGGGCGAGGGACTGAACCGTCTGTACGACCATCTGGCTCTGGATTTCGTCTATAGCAATCCGAAGAATCTGCTGATTTTCCTTGATAATCATGATACGGACCGCTTCCTGCTTGAAAAACCGGAAAATCTCGGCTCCTGGAAGCAGGCGCAGACATTCTTGCTGACATCACGCGGCATTCCGCAAATCTATTATGGTACGGAATTGCTGATGTTCGGCAACAAGAAAGTGACCGACGGAAATATTCGTCTTGACATGCCGGGCGGATTTCCGGGCGACGGCCACAGTGAATTTGTGGCTGAAGGTCGTACGGCTCAGCAGAATGAGGCTTGGGATTTTATGAGCCGCCTGTTGAACTGGCGTAAGGGCAACAAGGCCGTGTCGGAAGGAACAACGCTTCACTATATGCCGTCGAACGGTTTTTATGTCTATGAACGTAAGGCCGGCGACAGCCGTGTGGTAGTGCTGATGAACGGTACGGACGAAGAGGCTAAGGCTGTTGACATGAGCCGCTATTATGAAATCATGAAGCCGGGAGATGTGTTTACCGACGTTATTTCCGGCAAGAAGGTCACAATCGCTGAAACAATGGATTTTGCTCCGCGCGCCGTATATGTATTGGAATAAGTCTACGAAAACAAACGATAATATGAACTGCCTTTCTTCGGAGGGGCAGTTTTTTTGTTGTAGGTTCGGGCGATGTTGGACGGTTGTGGATAAAAAATCGGAGCAACCTTTGGGTTGCTCCGAGAAAATGATTGTTTTTATAGTGGAATTGAGTGAAAATTCCGGATGTACTGTTTAGAACAGTATGAAGTACAATGCAGCAGCCAAAGCACCGCCAATCATCGGGCCGACAACCGGAACCCAGCTGTATCCCCAATCGTTTCCGCCTTTACCTTTGATAGGAAGAATGGCGTGAGCGATACGCGGACCAAGGTCACGGGCAGGGTTGATAGCGTAACCGGTAGTACCTCCGAGCGACATACCGATGGACATGATGAGCATGGTAACCGGGAATGCGCCGAGTGAACCGAGACCGATAGATGCGCAGTTGCATTTTTCAGCAAGCACGATGATAACAAAGACGAGCAGCAATGTACCGATAATTTCACAGAACAAGTTGCGCGGTTTGTTGAGAATAGCCGGAGCCGTGCAGAATACGCCGAGTTTCATGGCTTTGTCTTCTGTTGCATCAAAGTGGTCTTTATAGAACATATAGACGAGAATACCGCCGGCAATACCGCCAAGAATCTGTGCGATGATATATCCGGGAACAGCAGCCCAGGCAAATTTACCAACAAGGGCGAAACCAAGAGTAACGGCAGGATTAAGGTGTGCACCGGAGAACGGGCCGGCAATGAAAACACCGCACATTACGGCAAAACCCCAAGCCATTGTGATGACTACCCAGCCGCCGCCTTCACCTTTTGATTTTTTCAGATTGCAGCAGGCTACAACGCCGTCGCCTAACAGAATCAGAACCAATGTTCCGATAAATTCGAAAACATACTTTGTGAACAGTGATACTTCCATAGTAATAAAATTAGTTTTGATTATAGGTTAATTTTCTCTGTTTTCAGTAAGGGAGCGGTGAACAGCCACTTTCCAGCCTTTGATCTTTTCTTGGATGGCTTCGTCGTCGTTCGACGGTTCGAAGCGGCGTTCGATACCGGTCATGTTGCGGATTTCGTTGATGCCTTTCCAGTAGCCTACAGCAAGACCTGCAAGGAAGGCTGCACCAAGAGCTGTAGTTTCAGTTGTTGTAGGACGGATTACAGGAATACCGAGAATATCGGCCTGGAACTGCATCATCAGGTTGTTGCGTGATGCGCCGCCGTCCACTTTCAGTTCTTTAAGTTCGATGCCTGCATCGTTTGCCATGCCGCTGACGATGTCCATAGTCTGGAAGGCGATACCTTCAAGGGCAGCACGCGCAATGTGGGCAGCTGTCGTACCGCGGCTGATGTTGCAGATAAGTCCGCGTGCATACGGATCCCACCAAGGAGCACCGAGACCGGTGAGGGCAGGTACGAAATATACGCCGGCAGTATCTGGTACGGAGGCAGCGAGTTCTTCCACTTCAGAAGAAGAGCGGATGATGCCGAGACCGTCGCGCAGCCATTGTACAACAGAACCTGCAACGAAGATACTTCCTTCGAGAGCGTAGTTCACTTTGTCGCCAATTTTCCATGCAACAGTGGTGAGCAGGTTGTTTTTAGACATGATTGGTTTTTCGCCGCTGTTCATCAGCATGAAGCAACCGGTTCCGTAAGTGTTTTTCACCATACCCGGTTCAGTACACATCTGTCCGAAGAGGGCAGCTTGCTGGTCACCGGCAATACCTGCGATGGGCACTTTGTGGGCGAAAATTGTAGTTTTTGTATGTCCGTAGATTTCGCTGGATGATTTTACTTCCGGCATCATCGAGCGCGGAATGTTGAACAGTTCGAGCAATTCGTCATCCCATTGCAATGTGTGGATATTGAACAGGAGTGTACGGGATGCATTGGAAACATCAGTAACATGGACTTCACCGCGGGTCAGACGCCAGATGAGCCATGTGTCGACTGTACCGAACATAAGTTTTCCGGCTTCGGCTCTTTTTCTTGCACCTGGAACGTTGTCAAGAATCCATTTGATTTTAGTAGCGCTGAAATAAGCGTCAAGAATCAAACCTGTCTTGTTGCGGATAAAGTCGGTTTTTCCTTCGGCTTTCAATTGGTCGCAGTATTCTGAAGTACGGCGGTCCTGCCAAACGATGGCATTGTAAACAGGTTCTTCTGTGTCGCGATCCCAAACGATAGTTGTTTCACGTTGGTTTGTAATACCGATTCCGGCGATGTCGAGACCGGTAATGTCGATTTGTGTGATGGCTTCAGCGATTACTGAGGCTTGTGATGACCAGATTTCATGAGGGTTGTGTTCTACCCATCCTGGTTTCGGGAAATGTTGTGGGAATTCGCGTTGTGCGGTGGAGCAAATTTCACCTTTTTGGTTGAAAACGATAGCTCTTGAGCTACTTGTGCCCTGGTCTAATGCTAAAATATACTGGCTCATAGTAATAAGAATGGTTTTAAGTTTTTTTCTAAGGTGTGTGCAAGATAGAAAAAAGATTTTATATTTGGTAATAAGTATATTGTAAAAAAAGTTAAATACTTTCAATATGAAAAATATATTAAGAAATATGAATGAAAATCGTAACTATATACTTTCGAAACGAAATAATATTTGTTTGCGATGTTATTTTGCGAAATCAATAAATCATACTAAATGTATGCTGTATGGCTTGCTTGTCGTGACACAAGTCGTTGAATTTTAGCTATATCTATGTGAAAGGAGAAAAATGCGAATCGAAAGCTGTTGCGGTTTTGAATGTTAAAATGAAACTAACGGGTTTTCATTTATGAGGGTAGTTGTGTTTTAGGATGGTATAGTGGTAATAAAAAATGCAGGCCTTGGAAAGACCTGCATTTCTTGGATTATCGAAGGGTTGACGATTAGTCGTTGTTTCGGTTGTTGTCACGACGTGGTCCGCGGAAATTACCGCCTCCGTGACGTTGGTTACCACCACCGTTGCGGTTGTTACCGTTGCCGCCGCGTTCGTTGTTGTCGCGACGTGGACGCGGTGCGCGTTCAACGTATCCGTCCGGTTTCGGTTGGAGCGCTTTCATTGACAAACGGAACTTGCCGGTTTTCTTGTCAATTTCAATAAGTTTCACAGTTACTTCATCACCTTCCTTCATGCCCGTTTGTTCCATGCTTTCCACACGGTCCCAGCTGATTTCTGAGATGTGGAGCAGACCGTCGCGGCCCGGCATGAATTCAACAAATGCACCGAAGTCCATGATGCTGGAAATGCGTCCTGTATAAACTTCGCCTTCTTCCGGTTGGGCAACGATAGCTTTGATTTTTGAGATGGCGATGTCGATTGAGTTTTTGTCAGGAGCAGCCACTTCAATGTTGCCATGGTCGCCTTCTTCTTCAATCGTAACGATTGCACCTGACTCTTCCTGAATGCCTTGGATGATTTTTCCGCCCGGGCCGATGACAGCACCGATAAATTCTTTCGGAATTGTCATTGTCACGATGCGAGGAACGTGAGGCTTGTAGTCTTCGCGCGGAGCAGGAATTGTCTGGTTGATGATGTTAAGGATGTGCAGACGGCCTTCTTTTGCCTGGTTGAGAGCTTTTTCAAGAATTTCGTATGACAAACCGTCGCACTTGATATCCATCTGAGTAGCAGTGATACCTTTTTCAGTACCTGTTACCTTGAAGTCCATATCACCGAGGTGGTCTTCGTCGCCGAGGATGTCGGAAAGAACGGCATATTTTTCATTGTCTGTAATAAGACCCATGGCGATACCGGAAACCGGACGTTTCATTTTCACACCGGCATCAAGAAGAGCCAATGTTCCGGCACATACAGTAGCCATTGATGAAGAACCGTTGGATTCCAAAATGTCGGAAACTACGCGGCAAGTGTATGGGAAATCATCTGGGAACATGCGTTTCAAAGCACGGTGAGCCAAATTACCGTGACCGATTTCACGACGGCCTACACCACGTTGTGCTTTTGCTTCGCCTGTTGAGAATGGAGGGAAGTTGTAGTGGAGAAGGAAGCGTTCCTTGCCTTGGTTCAGCACATCGTCGAGAATCTTTTCGTCAAGTTTTGTGCCGAGGGTACAAGTTGACAATGACTGAGTTTCACCACGTGTGAATACTGCAGATCCGTGAGGGCCTGGCAAGTAGTCAACTTCACACCAGATAGGACGGATTTCATTTGTCTTACGTCCGTCGAGGCGGATGCCTTCGTCAAGAATGCAACGGCGAACGGCTTCTTTTTCTACGTCGTGATAGTAGCGTGCCACGAGCGGAGCCTTCTCTTCGCGTTCTTCTTCCGGAATTGTTTCGAGATATTCTTCTTCGATTTTCTTAAACGATTCGTTTCTCCACTGTTTGTCAGCGCAGCCGGCTTTAGCGATAGCGTAAGCCTTGTCGTAGCACTTTTCGTGTACGTCCTTGCGGAGGTCTTCATCGTTCACTTCATGACAATATTCGCGTTTTACGACGCCCAGTTCCTTAGCCAGTTCTTCCTGAACGAGACATTGAGCCTTGATAGCTTCGTGAGCCACTTTCAATGCTTCGAGGAGTTCAGCTTCCGAAACTTCGTTCATTTCGCCTTCAACCATCATAATATTATCATATGTTGCTCCTACCATTAACTCGATGTCGGCTTTTTCTGCTTGTTCAAATGTAGGGTTGATGACGAATTGTCCGTCAACGCGGGCTACGCGTACTTCGGAAATAGGACCGTGGAAAGGAATGTCGGACACAGCGATGGCAGCCGAAGCGGCAAGGCCGGCAAGTGCGTCCGGCATGTCTACGCCGTCAGACGAGAACATGATAATGTTTACAAATGTGTCTGCGTGGTAGTTGTCCGGGAAAAGCGGACGGAGAACACGGTCGACAAGACGTGCTGTCAGGATTTCATAGTCGGAAGCACGGCCTTCTCTTTTCTGGAAACCGCCGGGGAAGCGTCCTGCTGCCGAAAATTTCTCTTTGTATTCAACTTGAAGAGGCATAAAATCGACACCCTCTCCTGCTTCTTTAGCCGAAACGACTGTCGCAAGGAGCATTGTATTGCCCATGCGTAGCTCTACTGCACCATCTGCCTGCTTAGCCAATTTACCAGTTTCCAACGTGATTTCACGTCCGTCGCTAAGTACGATGGTCTTTTTGATAGGATTCATATAACTTCTTTACTTCTTAAAATTCGCACAAAGATAGGAAAACTTTTGAGGGAAATGGAAAAAAATGTCCGAATATTTAATATTTTATAGTTTTTCCGAGCTTTTGACCAATTCTTTATGCTAAAAAGGGGATTTATGGCGAGTAAATTGTAGCGTTTTGATTAAATGATTAGGTTTTGTTCGGTTTGTGCCGGAAAAAATGTAACTTTGGACCGCAAATTAAAAAATACGATGAAAAAGTTATTGATTTCTTTAACAGTTCCTGCCGCTCTGCTTTCTTCATGTGGAGGCGGGAATGAGTTTACAGTAAGCGGAACGGTTGAAAATGCAAAGAACGAAACGCTTATGCTTGAACGCTCTGTCAGTGGACGATGGCTGCGCATTGATTCAATAAAAACCAACAGCGACGGTGAATTTAAGTTCTCGGAAGAGGCTCCTGCTTTTCCGGAAATTTTCCGTTTGGAGCGTGGTGGCAAATACATATATTTCCCGATTGACAGTCTTGACAATGTGACGATAACTGCCGATACTGCCAACTTTGACACAAACTATCGTCTTGCCGGAACGAACAATGCGATATGGATGATGCAGGTTGACAGCATTTCTCGTGAACTGGCAAAATTGCCGGCCGGCGCTCCGGCTTTTGCTGAGGCGAAGGCTGCTTTTGCAGAACGCATTTTGGTTGACCCATCAAGTATCGTTGCCTATTATGTTGTGAACAAGATTATCGGTACGACTCCGCTTTATCAGATATCAGACCGCAACGATGTGAAGATTATCGGTGCCGTAGCTAATGCCTATAATTCTTATAAGCCGAACGACCCACGTACGGAATATTTGAAACGTATGTTTTTTGCCGGTCGCAACTTGACGGTAAAGCCTAAGACCGTAGCTTCCGGCGACACAATTGTGCTTGAAGAATCGCAGATTCTTGAAGTAGAACTGTTCGACAAGAATGGAAAGTTGCGCAAACTGTCGGAGGAAACTTCAAAGGGTAAGGTGCTTTTGCTGAACTTTACAACATATATGGCTGCCGAATCTCCGGCATTGAATGCCCAATTGGCGCAGCTCTATAAGAAATATGCCGCTAATGGTTTTGAGATTTTCCAGATTGGCTATGACGAAAACGAGTTTACCTGGAAAGACGCTGCGAAGAATCTGCCGTGGATTACAGTTTATGATCCTTCAGGTGCCCAGTCGCAGAATCTGCTGCAATATAATGTAGGAACTCTTCCAGCTCTGTTCGTGATAAACCGTAACGGAGAATTGTCGGAACGAGTTCTCGACCTTGCCGACCTTGACAAGACAATTGGTAAATATATGTAAAAAGAATTTTTCTTATGATATTCAGGCGGACAGACAAGAAAAGTTTGTCCGCTTGTTTTTTGCAGTTTTGGGTTGTTTGTTTACCTTTGTATATAGAGGGGATTGGCTGTTGCCAATAGTTCCGTTAGGATAATTTGAACGATGAAAAAAGTTGCAATTCTGTTTAGTGAAAGTCTGAACGACAGAAAAGGGGCGTTTAACGCGGTTGTAAATCGTGTTCGCTACCTGATGCAGATTGCAGATTTTGAAATTGATGTTTTCCTACTGCAGAATTATGAACCATTATTGGCGCGTACTCTAAGAGGAACTCCCAAAGTGGAAAAGGTCAAAGATTTTTCTATTGACGGGAAAACGGTTCCCGTATGGTGGTACGATTTCTCGATTTTAGACTTTATATTATTGTTCAAATTAGGGACAAGTACAGTGTTTTATAAGCGTTTTTTGCAGAACAAAGTCGAACGTTTCCGTGATTATGATTTGATTCTGGCTCATTCAACAAGTTGCGGTTACTTGGCAATGAAGATAAAAGAACGTTTTGCAATTCCGTTTGCCGTTTCGTGGCACGGGTCGGACATTCATACAGTTCCTTATCAGAGCCGCCATATAATGAAATGTACGCAACGAGTACTGAAAGCGGCCGACTGCAATTTTTTTGTGAGTAAAAGTTTGGAACGGCAGGCTCATAACCTTTGCTCTGGATTCGTTTCCGAGGTGCTTTACAATGGTGTTTCTTCAGCGTTTCATCCGTATTCTCCTGCTGAGAAAATGCGCATTAGGGAATGTTTTGGTGTTGAGACTGAAAAGGTGGTGTGCTTTGCCGGTAATTTTTTTGATGTTAAGAATGTAACGCTGTTACCCACTATCTTTCGTTCTGTTGCATCACGTTATAAAGGAAATGTGACATTTTGGCTGGTGGGTGATGGGTATCAGCGAAAAGAGGTAGAGGTGGATATGCAGGCGTCTGTTGGATTGAAGTACCGTTTTTGGGGCAATCAGCCGTCTACAATAATGCCTGATATTTTTAACAGCATAGATGTGTTGGTATTGCCCAGTAAAAACGAAGGTTTTGGGCTGGTAGCAGCTGAAGCGTTGGCTTGCGGTGCAAATGCTGTTGGCTCAAATGTCGGCGGTATCCCGGAGATTTTAGGCGCGGCAAATGTATTCGACTTAGGCGATATGTTTGTCGAATCGATAGCAGCCAGAATTGTAGAAATGCTGGAGGAGCCGGTTGAACAGCCTTTAGCTGAAAAATTTCGTTGGGAAAAGACTGCGGATGCCGAGTGTCGTTTCTGTCATGAAATTATGAAGATAACACGTGGGTGTTAGATTTTGTTCCAGATGTCAAGATATTGTCGGGCTATTTTCTCGCTGTCATTATATTTTTCAACGAATTTTCGGCTGTTTCGTGACATTTCGGGCAGAGCGTGCTTGTTGGCGATAATCCATTCCAATTTTTCCGTTATGTCTTTAGTGTCTGGCTGTACGTTGATAATTGGCTGGTATTCCAATTCATCAAGAAAATCGTAGTATTCTGGCTCGGCTCCGGAAACGGCTATCTTGCCGTAGGTCATAGCCAATATCGCTTCCGGCGAAGGTGTGAGCGAATAGATTTGGTCGAGTACTACATGGGCAGAATTGATGCACGCGCAGTATTCTTCATACGTCAGCTGCTCTTTGACAATAAGTTCTGCTTTGTCAGGATGTGACTGACATACTGATTTTGCCGTTTCCAACAGTATATCCCTGCCTTTCTTGGCATTGAGGTCTTTTTGCATGACGATAAGGAACTTCACTTTCCCCGGTTCTTTATCAATGACCGCGGGTTGAATGGCTGTTGTAGGTGCCGGAAGGTTGATGTAAAAAGTTTTTGTCGGATAGGGTGGTATGTAGGCGGAATAGAATTCCGGCATGCAGGCAATGATACCGTCAGCCGTGCGAGCTATTCTTTGGGCTAAATTTTTGAGTCTCTTTCTTATGGCAGATGCTGTAAGGGGTCAGGCGGTTGTTGTATAAATATTCATTGTAGCGGAGTTGCATCCCTTCATAGCAGGTTTTTACATAATAAAAGTCAGTGTCTAATGCCGATATAACCACTTTCTTATTATGTTTCCGTAAAAAGTTGTACACTTTGAGTACCATTGACAATGGAAGGTCAAGGAAATATGTGCCCGTAATATCTACAACGTCGTAACCTTTCATTCGCGGCAAGGCGAAGAGAACACGTGCCAGGAGAGTAGCGGAACCAAACAGGCCGTTAGGAGTACGCAGATTGATACCGCCCTCAGGAATGTTGCCGGATTTTTCCGTCGATGCTATCGTGACGGTATGTCCCATACGTTTTAACGCGTCTGCCAGGCAGTTGTGTACATGTTGTTTGTCGCCTACGAATAAAATTTTCATTGCCGTTTTCTTTTTTCTGTAAAATTACAGTAATTCCGCTTGTCCTACAAAATAAACCGGACAGAATCGCCGTTAAATTGTCAAACTCCGAAGAATTGGAGTGTGTGGAGAAAAATGGAAATATCAATAATCATCCCTGTCTATAATCGTGCACAGTTGTTGGAGCGTACGTTGCGGTCTGTTGTGAAGCAGTCGTATCGGCCGTTGCATGTCATACTTATCGACAACGGTTCAACAGACAACTCAATGGAATTGTTGCAGCGGTTTAAGCTGGAGCAAGAAACGGACGGTTTTCGAGTTACGGTGGGATGTGAAGATTTTCCAGGTGCAACGTCAGCCCGGAACAGAGGGCTTGACTACGTTGATATGGAATGGGTGATGTTTTTCGATTCCGATGACGAAATGCGACCGGAGTTGGTAGAGCGTTATGCTGATGCTGTCCGTCGTTCTCCAGAGACGGATATTTTTTATACGGATGTAGAAATTCAATGGGCTTCCGGCACTTCGGAAGTAAAAAAGGCTCCTTCGCCGGAGGGTTTCATTTATTCTTCCATATTCCATTCGTTTCTGTCAACTCAACGTTATATTGTACGTCGTTCTGTTTTGGAAAAGGCGGGCCGATGGAATCCGACGGTGAAGGCTTGGAACGATTGGGAATTGGGGTTGCGCCTGTTGCTGGTAACCGATCGTTTGAAGAAAGTGAAATCGCAGGAACCGTTGGTGTTGATTCATGCGCATGGCGATTCGATTACCGGCAATTCGTTTAGTGAAAAGGAGGGTGTCTGGGAACAGGCTGTAGACGCCGCCGAACAGGCCGTAAAAAAAGCCCGACGACAGGATACAAACCGTTTGCTATGTTCGCTGGAATATAAACGGATAATGTTGGCGGGGGCTTATACATGCGAAGGCAATGATGCCGGTCGGAAACTGTATCGTCAGGTGATGGAGCGAGCCCGAGGCAACAGGCTTTTGTCAGCGATGTGCCGTATGGGCTATTGGCTGCTTTGCCGGCATGTCCGGGGTACGGCACGAATTGCCGAACAACTGTTTCGCTTTGTCAAAAACTGATATATAAGACGAGCAACGCTGTCCTTGTGGGCGGCGTTGCTCTTTTCTATGGTTGTGTGTTAAAGTTGCTGGTGCTTGTGCTTTGCATAAATGCCGTCGATGATACCGTCGGAAAGTCCGATAACGGGAACCAGTATAAACGACGATTTCAGAATGTCGGCAATGGTTGTGAAAATTTCTCCGGCCGGAACAATAACGTCGGCACGGTCTGTTTTCAGTTTGAACGTGCGCATGCGTTCTTCTACGCTCATATCTTTCAGTTGCAGATAGAGTTTCTTGAGTGATTCTATCGGCATACGTTGGCGTGAACTGTCTTTTTCGTCCACCATTTTGTAGTATTTGTTGATGTTACCGCCCGAACCGATAATGTTCGTTTCCGGATACTGTTCGGCGATTTTTGTGACATCTGTTTTCAGTGCATTCCATTCGCTTTCCTTTACGGCTTGGTTGAGGATGCGGATAGTACCGATGTTATAGGAATGGGAGAAAACGAGTTCACCATCGGACAGCATGTTGATTTCCGTACTGCCACCGCCCACGTCGACATACATGTAGTTGCCTTTGCGGTCCTCCATCTGTTCTACGTGGTTGTTGTAAATCATCTGCGCTTCTTCCTGACCTCCGATGATTTCAATATTGATGCCAGTTTTTTCGGCTATCCTTTTGGTAAGATCCTTGCCATTTTTTGCATCGCGTATGGCGGATGTGGCACAAGCCCGGTAGTCTTCCACATCATAGATTTTCATCAACTGGCGGAATGCCTTCATCAGCCGCAGCATTTTCTTGGCTTTCTTCTCCGAAATCATGCCGTCGTAGAAAACGTCGAAACCCAGACGCATCGGGACACGCAACAGCATTTCTTTGGTGAAAATCGGAGTGCCTTTTGTTTCGTCTATGTGCTTTATCAGGAGTCTTACCGCGTTGGTACCGATGTCAATGGCGGCAAAACTGGCACAGATTGGTTTATTTTCCATTGTTCTTTGTTTTATAGTTTTCCTTACATTCGAGATAATAGTTGTACAGGTATTCCTGTGAGCGGAATGGCGCGTTGACGCCTTCATTTGTCCAAGGTTCGTTGAGGCCTCGTCCGTCTACGATGCGTCCCTGACAGTTGTCCTTCAGTCCGGCATCAACGATACGGATGAGTTCCTGCTTGATTTCGGGATCATAGACCGGAGTTGCCACCTCAATGCGGTTGTCGAGGTTGCGCGGCATCCAGTCTGCCGAACCCATAAACACTTTTTCGTCGCCTCCGGCAGCGAACACGAAAATGCGTGAGTGCTCCAGATAGCGGTCAATAATGCCATTGATGCGGATGTTGTCGCTGACTCCCGGAATGCCTGTAATCAGTGAGCAGTTTCCACGGACAACAAGGTCGATTTTAACGCCATACGAAGAGGCTTCGTATAGCTTTTCAACGAGAATGGGGTCTGTAATATGGTTTACCTTCGCTTTGATATAGGCAGGTTTTCCACATTGTTTGTTTCGGATTTCCGCATTGATGAGAGCCAGCAGGTTGTCCTTCATCGAATTGGGCGACACCATCAGTTCCTTGAACTTGGTTGAACGGTAGGGGCGTTCGATGAAGCCGAACACATTGTCAACGTCTTTCACGATTCGTGGTGAAGCTGTCATCAGAATGCAGTCGGTATAGGCCCGTGCATTTCCTTCGTGGAAGTTCCCGGTACTGATGCAGGCTATGTCGGCACCGGTTTTCATTCCGATATGTGCCACTTTCGAGTGTACTTTCAGGCCTTCAACGCCGAATATGACATTGATACCGGCATCGCGCATTTTTTTCGACCAGTGAATGTTGGAGGCTTCGTCGAAACGCGCGAGCAGTTCGATGACTACGGTCACCTTTTTGCCGTTGCGGGCTGCTCCAATCAGTGCCTTCACCACTTTCGACTCTTTTGCAAGGCGGTAAAGCGTGATTTTTACGCTTTTCACGTTCTTGCTGACAGCCGCTTCCTGAAGAACTCGCAGGAAGGACGAAAAGTCGTGGTAAGGTACATGGATAAAGCGGTCCTTCTGCCGTATGGCTTCCAATATGCTTTCCTGTTCAGCCAGTTCCGGTTTGCGTATGGGGTGCCATTTCGGGTATTTAAGGTCGCTTCGCCCGAAGTCCGGAAATTTCATCAAGTCCTTGTGATTGTGGTATTTTCCGCCGCTGACTACTGTGTCATATCGGTCCAGCTCCAATTTGTTGAGCACGCGTTTCCGCAGGTCGTCGGGCATGGATGCATCGTAGATGATGCGCAGCGGTTCTCCACGTTTGCGGCTTTTCACGCCTTTCGATATGCGCTGGAGCATTCCGCTGTCGATGTTGCTGTCGATTTCCATCTCGGCATCGCGGGTGAATTTGAAGGCATAGGCTTCGAATCCGGTAAATCCCAGTCCACGGAAAATCAATGGCAGACAGCAGCGGACAATGTCGTCAAGATACATCAGATACTTTTTCCCGTCTTTCTCCGGAAGCAGGATAAAGCGTCCGCAGGAAGCTACCGGCAGCTCCAGATAGGCATAGTCGCAGATCTTTTTCGAGGCGGCTTTTTCAAGCTTGACTGCCAGATAGATGCTTTCGTCAGAGTCGTAGTCCAGTTCGCGGATAGCCGAGAACCAAATGGGAATTGTCTGTCCGCTCAGCCGTTCTTCATAGAACGAGTGGATGACTTCCATCTGTTCGTCGGTTACTTCCGTATGGTCAATCAGGCAGATGTTTTCGTTACGGAGATCAGCCATGACAGACTGTATGGCTTTTTCATATTCTTTAGTGTAGGAACTGTTGAGTTTGGCAATCGCCTTGATTACTTCTTGGGCGTGCTTGCGCTCTTTTGCAGCCGCTTTGCCTGTACATTCGGCGATGCGGGTCTGTGAAGCTACACGGACACGGAAAAATTCATCCAGGTTGTTGGAGTAGATGCCGAGAAAAGAAAGGCGTTCCAATAGCGGCACATTGCTTTTACAGGCTTCTTGTAAAATGCGACGGTTGAAATACATCCAACTGATGTCTCTTTCCAAATAATATTGCTCAAGTTTGTTCCGTTTCATAAAGTCTGAATTTTTTGCGAAAATATCATAAAGTTGTAACAATATTATTACAAACTGTTTCTACTTTCATGGCAATTGTCCTAACCGAATCAGTGATTCTCAAAAGTAACGAATTCTTTCGTATTTTCAAAGTGTTTCGGTGTCTGTCTTTCGGCTTTTGGGACAGAAAAATCCGAAAATTTTGAATTTAGGGCGTAAATCTGTATCTTTGTAGGGGATAGGCAGAGACGAATATCTGTCTGTCAGGAATAGTTAAGAATATGGCAGAAATAATCGAACAGACGGAAGAACTGCAGGAAGGGGTTTCGGAAGCGGTAACATATACCGAGGATAACATTCGACATCTGAGTGACATGGAGCATGTCCGTACGCGTCCGGGTATGTATATCGGTCGTTTGGGCGACGGCTCGCAAGTGGAGGACGGCATCTATGTGCTGTTGAAGGAAATTGTCGACAACAGTATTGACGAATTTAAGATGGGAGCCGGCAAACGGATTGACATCCAGCTGGAAGACGAGTTGCGCGTTTCGGTGCGTGACTACGGTCGTGGCATCCCTTTGGGTAGTCTTGTCAATGCCGTGTCGGTGCTGAATACGGGAGGTAAGTATGACACGAAGGCTTTTAAAAAGAGTGTCGGTCTGAATGGTGTCGGCGCCAAGGCTGTCAATGCTTTGAGTACCCGTTTCATTGCCCGTACCGTGCGCGACGGAGAGATGCGTGAGGCTGTGTTTGAAAAGGGAAATCTGGTTAGCGACGAGACGCGTCCGACGGAGGAGGAGAACGGTACGTTTATCTTCTTCGAGCCCGACAACATGCTGTTCCGCAACTATCGTTTCCGTACCGACTTTATTGAAACGATGCTCCGCAATTATACCTATCTGAACATCGGACTGGCGATTTATTTCAACGGCCACCGTATCATCAGCCGTAACGGTCTGGAAGATTTGCTTAACGACAAGATGACTTCTCCCGGTTTGTATCCGATTGTGCATTTGAAAGGAGAGGACATCGAAATTGCCTTTACCCACAGTCCGCAATACGGTGAAGAATACTATTCTTTTGTCAACGGACAGCATACTACACAGGGAGGTACGCACCAGAGTGCATTCAAGGAGCACATAGCCCGTACCATCAAGGAATTCTATGGAAAGAACATGGAATTTCAGGATATCCGCAACGGCCTAGTAGCGGCGATTGCCATCAATGTGATTGAACCGACGTTCGAAAGTCAGACAAAAATCAAGTTGGGCTCGCTGACGATGGCTCCGGAGTTGGATTCCGAAGGAAAACCGTATCCGCTGTCGGGGGTGAGTGTCAACAAGTTTGTCGGCGACTTTATCAAGGAGCAGGTCGACAATTATATGCACAAGCATGCCGATGTGGCGGAAGCCATGCTGCAAAAAATACAGGAATCGGAAAAGGAACGCAAGGCTATTGCCGGCGTGACGAAGATAGCGCGTGAGCGTGCGAAGAAGGCAAGCCTTCACAACCGCAAGCTGCGCGACTGCCGCATACACTATAACGACCCGAAGGGCGACCGCCGCGACGAGTCGATGATTTTCATTACCGAGGGTGAATCCGCAACGGGTTCCATTACAAAAATCCGCAACGTAGAAACCCAGGCGGTGTTCTCGTTGCGCGGTAAGCCGCTGAACACCTATGGAAAGACACAGAAGGTGGTTTATGAAAACGAGGAGTTCAACCTGCTTCAGGCTGCGCTCAACATTGAGGACGGACTCGACGGACTGCGTTACAACAAGGTGATTATCGCGACGGATGCCGATGTCGACGGCATGCACATCCGTCTGCTGATGATTACGTTCCTGTTGCAGTTTTTCCCCGACTTGATAAAGAAAGGCCACGTCTATATTCTTCAGACACCGCTGTTCCGCGTACGCAACAAGAAGACGGCCAAACGGCAGGGACGGGCAAAGAAGGGCGAAGCTCCGGTCGATACTTACTACTGCTACACGGAAGAAGAGCGGTTGGCAGCCATCGAGCGTTTGGGCAGCAATGCCGAGATTACCCGATTCAAAGGTTTGGGTGAAATATCTCCGGAAGAATTCCGCGAGTTCATTGGTCCGGACATGCGTCTTGACCAGGTGACGCTGCGTAAGGAGGACTCCGTGAAGGAAATGCTGGAATTCTATATGGGCAAGAACACTATGGAGCGCCAGTTGTTTATTATTGACAACCTCGTGGTGGAGGACGACGAGGACTTGCTACACTAAAAAATGGAACAGAGAATTGCAATATTCCCGGGGTCGTTCGACCCTTATACAATAGGCCATGCCTCGATAGTCGACCGTGCATTGCCGCTTTTCGACAAGATTGTCGTGGCAATCGGAGTCAACCGCAACAAGCGTTCGTTTCTGACCGAAGAACAGCGCATACGCATGATAGCCGACCTTTATGCCGACGAGCCGAAGGTGGAAGTGATTTCCTACGACGGACTGACTGTCGATGCCGCCCGTGAGTGTGGGGCTCGTTTCCTGCTTCGTGGCGTGCGGATGATTCAGGATTTTGAATATGAAAAGAACCTGGCGGAGGTGAACCGCAGCATTTCCGGATTGGAAACTGTGCTGCTCTACACGTTGCCGGAATACGGTCATATCAGTTCGTCGATTGTGCGCGAACTTATCAGCTATGGTCGCGACGTGTCGGCTTTGCTTCCGAAGGGGATGGTTTTACCGGAAATTAAATAGAAAAGACAATGATGAAATTTAGAAAATATTTGCCGCTTTGCGTGTTGGCGGCCGGGGCTTTGTTGGCAACGGCGCAGACTTCCTGGCGCAACGGCGAAATGACACCACGGCAGAAACTGTCGGCGGTAGAGGCGGCGATTGCCAACTATTATGTGGATACGGTCGATGAGGACAAGTTGGTGGAGGATGCCATCCGCGGCATGCTCGAGAACCTCGACCCACACTCGTCGTACAACAACCGCGAGGAAACCAAGGAACTGACCGAACCGCTTGACGGCAACTTCAGCGGCATCGGCATCCAGTTCAATATGCAGAAGGATACGCTCTATGTGATTCAGACTATTGCCGGCGGACCGTCGGAAAGGGTGGGTATCCTGCCGGGTGACCGTTTTGTGGAGGTGAACGACACGGTGATTGCCGGCGTGAAGATGAAGAACCGCGATATCATGAAGTGTTTGCGTGGCCCGAAGGGAACGGTAGTCAACATTAAGGTAAAACGCCGCAATGTGCCCGAGTTGCTGGAGTTCCGTGTGACGCGCGACGATATTCCTGTCTACAGTATTGATGCTGCCTACATGGCCGACGACAAGACCGGCTACATTCGTTTGAGCCGTTTTGCACGCAGTTCGTTCCAGGAATACAAGGATGCGGTGAAGAAGTTGAAGAAACAGGGCATGGAGCAGTTGATTCTGGACCTTACCGACAATGGCGGCGGTTATCTTGACATTGCCGCACAGCTTGCCAACGAATTCCTTAACCGCGACGAACTGATTGTCTACACCGAAGGCCGCCGCCGTCCGCGCACCGATATCAATGCTCTCGGTAACGGTGATTTCCGCAAGGGTAAGGTGGTGTTTATGGTCAATCAGCTTTCGGCTTCCGCCAGCGAAATTCTTTCCGGTGCCATTCAGGACTGGGACCGTGGAGTGGTGGTAGGCCGCCGCACGTTCGGAAAAGGACTTGTGCAGCAGCCGCTCGACCTGCCCGACGGAACGATGGTACGACTGACCATTGCCCGCTATTATACGCCTTCAGGCCGCTGCATACAGAAACCGTATAAGCCCGGCGACCGTGAGGACTATGAAATGGACATCGTCGACCGCTACAAGCATGGCGAATTTTCGAATGCCGACAGCATTCAGTTTGCCGACTCGCTGAAATGCTACACGTTGAAAAACCGCCGTGCGGTGTATGGTGGAGGCGGTATTATGCCTGACGTTTTCGTGCCGCTCGACACGACGGAATACAGCGATTACTACCGCGACCTTGTGGCTAAAGGCATACTCAACCAGTTTGTGCTGCAATATGTCGACAGTACCCGCAAGGAGCTGAAGGTGCAATATCCGTCCGTCGACAAGTTTGAAACAGATTTTGTTGTCGGCGACGATTTGCTGAAACAGCTAACGGAAGCCGGTGAACGCGACAGCGTGAAGTTCAATGAAGAGCAGTTCAACGTTAGCCGCGAAATGCTGCGTACCGTAGTGAAGGCTCTTGTGGCGCGCGACATCTACGACATGGAAGCCTATTTCCGCATCGTGAACCGCCGCAACAATATTTTCACCGAAGCCCTACGCGTCATCAACGACGACAAGCTCTATAAATCGCTGCTCAGCGGGGAGAAGAAATAACGTGAATTTTATAAAAATATAAGGAAAAGAGATGTGACTTAACGTGTTGCATCTCTTTTTACTTTTTTAGTAATTTAAATTAGTTAATTTATAAGTTAAGTTTTTGGTTTTAATAGAATAGTCGTATATTTGCAATGGAATTAACTTTTAAGTTAATATAAAGCAAAAATATACCATAGAATTGGTTGAAGAACACGATGCTGTAAACTTCTATAGCATTCATCTGGACGAAGAAGAATTCTCAGAACTTGAACGTTTCTTCGAGAAGTTTCCTGTCGGCTGTGAATATGACGATGAAATCGACATTATCATTGCGTGGCTTGATAAAATAGGAGAGAACGGTGCTTTAGAGCGCTATTTCCGCCCGGAAGGAAGATATGGAGATGGAGTCGGAGTAATTCCGATCGACGTTGGAAACAAACTTCGCTTGTACTGTTTAAGGATTTCGGATAAAATTCTTGTGTTTGGAAACGGAGGCATCAAAGATGCTGATTCCTGGCAAAACAGTGGGACTCTTGCCCCATATGTGGAAATGCTGATAGACACCAGTCGCTTCATTATTTCACGCATAAGGGATGGCAAGATTATTTTGGTAGATAAAGAACTTGTTGGTGACTTAAAATTCACGCGAAATGAGAAAGAGTAGCATTATCGAGGAAAGACGTCGGAAGGTTAATCCGGAAGCACGGCGTATGGTCGATTTGTCTTTTCGGATAGTGGATAGAATTCACGAGATACTGAAAGAAAAAGGTCTTAAGCAAAAAGACCTTGCCTTGCGTCTTGGAAAAAATGAATCAGAAATCAGCAAATGGATGCGTGGAACTCACAATTTCACTATCGATACGCTTGTTTCTATTGAAAATGTACTTGGTGAACCGATTATTGAAGTTTGCTATTCACAAGCGGCTCATGAACCTTTGGCCGTTTAACTTAAATCGGTCGTTGTTCGGATTCATTTTTGCTGTGGCGGTTTGAACAATACATTCGGCCGGGACGAATCTGTCGTTCCGGCTGATTTTTTTGTCGGCTATGACGTTGGGTATGAAAAAAATGCGTACCTTCGCGGCGGATTTTGAAGAAGGTATGAAAGAGCGTGATTTACGGATTGATGTATTGAAAGGTGTCGGCATTATTTGTGTGATTTGGGCGCACCTTCGGGGTTATCTTGACATGGAAATCTATATTTTCCACATGCCCCTTTTCTTTTTCCTCTCGGGTATGTTCTATCGGCAGAAGCGCAATTTCGTGTGGACCCGCTTCCGGTCGCTCATCATTCCGTTCGCTCTCTATTCGCTGTTCTTTGCCGCGTTGTTCTGGTGGCAGGGCGGGGGATGGCTGAAGCCTCTACACCGTATTTCGTGGTGGTCCCCCTCGGCTATTGTCGGGCCGTCGTGGTTTTTGATTGCCTTGTTCAATATTTCCGTGGTCTATTATCTGCTCGACTTGTTGGTGAAAGATAAGCGTATTCTGCTTGCCATTACATTTGCTATCGGACTTACGTTCTACTATTGGAAAGTGGAGTTACCGCTCGACTTGCGGCAGTCGTTCTATGCCTTGCCGTTCTACAGTCTGGGCGCATTTATGAAGCAAAAGGAATGGACGAAGCCCACCCGCAACCGCTGGGTGCTGGGAGGGGCGGCGTTGGCGTTTGCCGGTACGGTGGTCTACTGTCGGGTGAATAATTTCCGTTTCGACGTGCTGTGCAGTTACTTGCCTGCCAATGCGGCACTTTTCTATGGAGGGGCATTGGCCGCCATTATTTTGCTGCTGAACGTGCGCTATTTTTCCAAACCTACGTATCTGAACAGTCTGCTGGCATCGTTCGGCAGAAATTCTCTTGCCATTATGGCACTCCACATGCCTTATATGTATTTCTTGAAACGTTGGATTCTGCGCCAGCACTATTTTGCCGACAATGCTACCAACGCTATTGCCACATTCTATATCACCTTCCTTGTCATTACCATCGGCTCCTATCTGTTAGCTCTTGCTATAGCTTCCCGCCGGCAGATACCTTGGAAAGCCGTCGGCAGCAAATTTCATAAAAGACTTGTTCATCAGTAGGTCGCCCGTTTTTCCTTTCACTGTTCTATTTGCATAGTTTGCATTTGGCGTTTGGTAGTTCCAAATTTTTTCCCATATCGTGTCCAATAATGGGAAGAAGCCCATAGAAACAGTTTTTTGTTTAACGGCATTGTTGTTTGGAATGAACGGTAGTCAGCTTGTGATATGGATTTTGCAAACTGTTTGATAGCACGGACTGCAATAAATCTAAACGGAGTGTCCAAGATGGCTTCTCCACTTCCAAGTCTCAAAAAGGAACCCATGCTGAAACCATTCTTTTTGCAGAAGAACTGTAACATCTGTATAGCGACATCGTTTTGGCTGTATTCCAAAAAACCGCAATTTATCAATACGGAAATGATTGGTTTACGTGTCGGTGGATGCTTCTCAAGGGTTTTGAGAAAATTCAAAAATCCAACAGGCAGGGAATCTGCATAAAGAGGAATGACAAACAGGACATCTGTATATTCCTCCATTTTTGAGCATAATTCCTGATGATTGTTTTTGGCCACAATAAAAATATCGGTTTCAGAACGGCTGTATTTTGAGAAAATCTCAGCATAGCGTTTTGAGTTGGATTTAGGAGCGCGGGGGCTACCGTTCAGTATCATTATTCGTCCCATTTTTCTACAGATTGTTTGACCGCTTCTTCAACAGCGGCTTCGGTAGTAAATACGATTTCATAGCTCTTGAAATTCATGTTGTGGGCATTCCGTGCAACCAATTGTCGGAAAATGGCTTTTTCTTCCGGAGCAATGTCGCCATAGGCAATGATTGTGGCATCTTTTTCTGCAACGGCACGCTGAAAATGGTGTGTCTCTCCATTATGTATGCGAATAAAAGCCTGTTGCACGGGAATTGCACGTTCAATCATTGTTTTCATCACACTGTCATATCCTCCATAACAAATGCGGCTCACATATATCACTTTTTTACTTGATGCAATAAGTGGATATACTTTAGTCGCATCGTCACGAATCACACATTTGCCCGGAGTTCGTGCCCAACAACCAAAACACCCGACACAGTTTGATATTTTTAATTTCGACAAATCAACAAATTCCACCATCGCATTATTGAAATATTCAAAGCCAATAGGGCGGTCACTCATTATTAATTTCATAGTTGAAAAAATTACTATTATTAATTCCTTTGGATGTCTATCGGGTTATGTTTTTCAAAAACAAGTTGTCCCGCATGTTGGTTCATTTCTGTATTTTAGAAAATAAGTTCGGCTTCGGTTCGGGATAAAAAATATCTGAAACAAGTTTCGATATTTTGTTCTCCTCTCACCTTGCACTATCTTTGCACTTGGAACCTTTTATATAACCTTGTTGATAATATTGAAATTATTACTGTCCGCTAAAAGTTCATACATCATTATAATGATAGGGCCGTCCT